>Ga0209835_1000255_pt1 | contig 36472 bp, 54 predicted proteins | sample LakKivwa52mmetaG_FD_184138 | JGI IMG/M metagenome (GOLD analysis project Ga0209835, IMG submission 184138) | Anoxic lake water microbial communities from Lake Kivu, Rwanda to study Microbial Dark Matter (Phase II) - Lake Kivu water 52m metaG... | ecosystem: Environmental > Aquatic > Freshwater >... | reverse complement strand
CACGGTGTTTTCTTCAACGCACCCACTTCCGCCGTGAGTGCGGCGATGTTGCCTTGGAGCAGGTCAAGCTCGCGTTCGCGAAGGCGGCACAGTTCCCGCTGCTCGCCTCGCCGCTCGCCGTGCTCATTAGGGCTTCGCTTCTCGCTCATGGCTACTACTCCTCGGATTCGCGCAGCCACTCTGGCGTCGCCTGCAAGGCAAGGGCCTCGCTGTGCGTCAGCACCTTCCCGCCCGTGCCATCCGCGTGAGACAGCATGGACAGCGCGAACATCTGATGGGCCGTCCACTCGCCGCCGAAGCGCGTCAGGGTGCCGTCCACGCTCTCCGTGTGAGACACGACCTCGCCAAGCGGAAGGCCGCCCGTGAAGTCGAAGGCAGGCACGACCTCGCCGTTGATGGGACTGGTGTAGCTGGGAAGCGTGAGCGGTTGCGTCAAACGCGAAGCCGCCAGCACGACGTAGGTGCCGACCTTGCGGACATCAGACATACTGCCCCCTCATGGCTTTGTGATTGACCAGCAGCTCGTCGTCGGTGAGCGCCCTGTTGTAGAACACCACGCGCCCCAGCAGGTTCTTCCCAACCTGTACCACGCCGTCCAGGGCGATACTGGCGCTCATCATGCGAACCCGCTGATTGCTGGAGCCGCCCATCGGCAGAGCCGCCGTCAGGCTGTTGGTGCTGGGATTGCTGAGGACATCCTGACTCGCCTTCGCCCATTTCACCACAGCCGAGCCGCTTCGTGACACAATGGCAATCGTCACCCAATCCCCCTCGTGGAGCGCACGATAGATGTAGCTCGTACCATTGCCACCAGATTGATTGACTCCAAAGATGTAGACGTGGCCGTTCGTCGGAGATGTCCAGATGGTAAATCCGTTCTGCGGACTCGCGGTGTTGCGTTGGGTGAAGATGCGCGACTGCAGGCTTGTCGCCTCGGGGCTGCGACACACCAGCATGTAGGTCCAGTCGCCCGCCCCGATGTCGAAGCCAGCCGTGGGATCAAAGGCTCCACCGCCAGCGATGAGCGTCTGACTCCCACCCATGCCGGGAGCCGCAGCCGTGCCGTGGCGACGCAACAGCGTCTGCGGGCAAGGAGCCTGCTGGGCCGTGGCGTTGACCCACGCGGTGTTGATGGGCATGCCCCCCTCGTGATACGCCGTCAGCGACGTGCCGTCGCGGTAGCACGTCGCCACCGTGCCCGTTCCATCGTCGAGGACGTGGATGTGGCCGTCGCCAAGCGTCGGGAACTGGTAGGGGTGGCCCGTGAGCAGCGTCTCGGCCTCCCCTTGTGTCACAAGCTGGCTGGTGACGAACCCGCGCTGAATCTTGCCATTGAACGGGAACTGATCGGGGCGCACGATGGCAGACGGATCGTAGCATCCACCGCCAATGCTCAGGCGGTTTCGGATCACAGTCCCGCTGACGTCGAGGGTGTCACCTTGCACGACGGTCGCGCCATCCTTCACGACGTTCTGCTCCACGCCGTTCACCCAGCAACGAACACGAGCCGCGACTCCAGCAGACGTGCCGAGTTCCGTGGCCTGCGAGGTGTCCAGCTGCCACCACACCCTTGTCCAATTCCCTGCCGTTGGCGGTGTCACGCTGAAGGCACGAATGGCCGTAGGAGTCACCCAGAACGAGAGCTGGCACTTCAGCACCGCCGCCACGTTGCGAACGCGAACCGACGCGGGAGCGCCTCCACTACCGTACCACCCACCATAGAGATGCCCATCGTGTACCGTGTCAGCGTTGTAGACAGCACCGATGCTCATGGTTGGCTTGTTGTCCACGAACGCCATCTGGTAGTCCGTGGCACCGGTGTCCCACAGCCAGTTGACGTCTGCCGTGTCACCGCTGAAGTCCAGCGCCTGCCCGCACGACGAGGTGAGGTTGCGGGCGCCCATGCGGTCGGAGACGGCGGCTTCCTCGTCCATCCTCCAGTCGTGGACAAGCCCGGCGGCAATCACGTCGTCGCCCAGCCGGCGCTGTTGTAGAAGCAGCCCGCTACTCAGCATCATGGCGACCTCCTACGTCCACGCGCTGTAGGTCTGCCCCGGCGCGTTGAACACGATGATGCCCGTGCCACCAGCCGTCCGCTGCACACTCGTCCAGCAGCCGGGAAGCACGTCGCCGTCCTTGATGACGTGGCCGCTCCAAGTGATCCCGCCATCGTCGATCAGTGTCACGGTGACGTCGCCGCCCACCGCCTTGACCGCCACCGCCTGCCCCACGTGGGCGTTGGTGTCCGTGAACTTGCGAACGCCGTAGGCACCGAGGCTGGCCCGCAGACACTCGTCGCCGCTCATCTTGAAAGGCATCTCGACCTCCTCCGATCAGACAGGGCCTCAGTCCAGTCTCCTCTTGTTTTTCATGGCGAGGGGACTGGTCCGCTGTCCCTGTTCATGTCCTCAACCCTGATCCCACGATACTCGATAGTCATGCGCTGCCAGTCGAACACGACGGAGTAGACGATGAAATCTTCGCCCACCGTCGCTTCGGTGAGCGGGTGCTTGACCGTCACCGAATCCATCACCTCGACCGCAAGGGATTGGATTCCGCTCGACTTCCAGCGCGCCAGCTTGGGGCACTTCCGCCGCCGCCAAACGTGCCAATCCAGAGCCTTTCGTGCAGCATTCTCCGAGGCGATCCACTTCAGGTCGATCTTGAGTTCCTGTGTCACGCCGTAGGCGTCGAAGCTCTCCTGACAGGCACGCTGCAGATAGAACCACGAGGAGCCCTCGACGATCCCGCTGTCCTTGTTGATGCTGACGCTGCTCCAAAGCTGCGTGGACTCGTTGTAGCCGTAGCGAAGGACAAAGCTGTTCCGCACCTCGCTGAGTCGCGTGGCGTCGAGCACGAGGCTCCCGGCAAGGATGTCGCCGAGGTCGAACTCGTAGACGCTGGTCTGCGGCTGCACCATCGCCAGCTTGATCGTGCCGTCGAAACCCTGCAGGTAGGCGAGGCCGAACTCTTCGCAGATGTCCTCGATGCAGTCGCGCAGGTTCTGCTTTCTCGTCTGCCAGCCGCCAATCGCCCACTCGTCCTCGATCTCCGTCGCCGCCCTGCCCCAGGCGTTGCAGTCGGTGTAGGCCTGATTGAAAGAGGTCTCGTTGATCTCCGACAGCGCAGGAGGGTGATACAACCGCAGCAGATGCTCGATGGCGGCAACGGGTGACGAGATGTAGAGCGTGCTTGGATCAGCCCCGTAGCGCACGCCGTCAGCCATGTCGGTGTTGTTGTACTCTCTGCCGTAGACGCCGAGTGACAGAAAATCAGCGGAACTGAAAGACTCGGCGACAACCCAATCCATCTTGATCTCGAACAGGTCGGTGAATCGCTCCACGGTCACGTCGTTGCCGCTCTCCCTGGCCACGCGCATTCCGCGCGCCACGAGACCGGCGAACGTCCAGTCGCCAGCGGAGACGCCGAAGAAGAACTTTTCGTGCGGCTCGAAGCCGTCGAGTTCCACGTTGTCGCCGACCGTCAGCCCAGCCGACCACGAGGAGCCGCTGTCGGCCAGCATGAACTTGAACCACGGATGATTGTAGGTCGCCACGTTCCGCGTCTTGACACGCACAGCGACGCCCCACAGGTCTCTCAAGATGGGGCTGTCGCTGTCGAGGCCGTGGGTCATGCCGGTGAAATCAACGCGGTGTGAGTTGTAGGGAGGCGCACCAATCGTGCCGTTGACCCGCGCACTGGTGCTGAGATTGTCGTCGTAGACGTTGGCCTGCGTCGTCCCAATAAACCAGAAGGTGTACGCCTCATTGGTCCAGCCGGTCGGGCTTGTGTCGTAGACGCCCTCCAGCGGCACAAGACCGGCGTTAGGCGGTGCCGACGCGCTGACGGGCATCCAGTCGATGTAGTTCTTGTCCGCAGCGATCTCCACCATGTCGCGGTCGCAACGATAGCCGCTCACCCACAGGCTTGACAGGCCGTAGCATTTCTCGGTGTCGATCTGCACCCGTTGCTCGCCGAACGTGGTGATGGTCACGACGGAGGGAACATAGAGATCAGCGACGTTGCCGTAGACGAACGGGATCTCCGTCTCACCCTTGGTATACTCTGGATCGCCGTCCCAGCCGGCAACGTCTCGCACGACCGAGACAGGGACTTGCACGTAGCCGTCTTTCCCGTCCGTCTGCACGTTGACGCTGTAGGTGTCGAGATCGAAGCTGGTGCTCACCACCTTGCCGTAGCCGATGATCGCCGCAGCCGTCCACGTGGCATTCGTTGCGTCGAAGATCAGCCGCACCTCGACCGTTGCGCCCTCCATCGTCACCCCTTCGTCCACGAGATACTCGTCGAATCGGGTGGTGCCGGAGTAGGCCGCGTTCACGAGATCGAAGTCGAAGTTGCCGAGGATGTTGCGGCTCCCAAAGCGTGGGATGTCAACTTCGGTGCTGATGCTGCTCACGTGGCTGATGACGTCGCCGACGAAGGTATCACCCGTCCAGTCGATGAAGTCGGCGGTGCTCTTGGTAGACCAGCGGAAGATGGTGCCGTCAGCGAGCGTCACGAGCAACAGCAGCACAGGCTTGCTGCCCACGTCGCCGGCAATGCCGTTGGTGACGTTCGTGCTCAGCGTTCTCACAAGGTAATCTCCTCGCGCAGCTTCATCGTGACGAAGTAGAACAGGCCCGCCTTGCGGGAATCGAAGGACATCACCCGCACTCTGTAGACCGTCCCGGTCGCGGAGTTCGCATCGGGATACCACCAGTGAACAAAGCCTGCGAAGTCGAAGACGCTGACGTGGGCGTAGAGGGCATCGAACATGGTAGAGGTCATGGGCGACGTCACCACGGAGAACACCCGCTCGGTCGGGCTGCTGCGGACGTAGCTGCGCGCCTTCCCGTTCTCGGCGATCAGCACGACCGCGTTTCCCGGCGTCTCAATCGGGATCTCGGCAACGCCATCAAAGGCCACGCCAACAGAGTCACCGTCGTAGAGGTACATGGCTTCCTCAGCCTGCTGAAAGCACCGACTCCCGCTCCATCAGCTCGCGGAAGAACCTCGCCCCGTCCTGCGTCGTGAAGTAGCGACGGATCGCCTCCTTCGTGACTTCCGAGCGGGCATCGACGTTGACGACAATGCCGCCCCCGCCGCCGCCAGGAAGCGTGCCCGTGCGGTTGATGTGGTTCAGCGTGCCCACGCCCACGCCCCGAACGCTCGACGCCTGCACCACGTACTCGCCAGGCGAATAGAGCATGAGGTTGCGATCCTCGCGCTCACCGCCCACGCCGCCCAGCAGACCACCACCAGCGCGACGAGCGGCGTTGCGGATCATTGCCACGAACATCCCGATCGCCGCAGCGGCAGCGACGAGGCCCACGGGGCCGAGGCGGGCAAAGAACGCTGTGACACCCGAAGCCGTCTCCACGGTCTGCTTGGCCGTGTTCGCACCCGACGCCGTGGCCTCCTTGGCGCGGACAGCCGTGCGTAAGCTCGCGCCACCAGCCGCAGCAAAGGACTTCGCCTGCTCGCTGGCGATGGTCACCGCCTTCATGCCGGCCTCGTGGGACACCTTAGCGATCATCTCCGCGCTCATTGTGCTCAACAGCTTGCTGAGCATCGACGAGAGGAGCTGGTGCTGGAGGGCTTTGCGGATGTTGCCCCACTTCTTCTCGCCGCCAATCATCATCTGGCCCGCCGTCTGCGCTGCCGAGAACATCGAGTCGTGGAAGAACCTGTCGCGGCTCTCTATCTCGGAGTAGGCTTCGTCGTAGACCGCCACGAGGTCTTTGGTGGCGACCTTCACCTCCTCGACCTTATCGATCGTGATCTTATTGCTCTCCCCCAGCCATGCCTCACGAGCGGAGAGGTCGCTGGCAAACCACGACACGTTATCACTGGTCATTAACTTGAGCACGGCTTTGTTGTGTGTCACCTTCGGGTCTGTCGCCGGATTGCTCGCTCCAGCGTCACCCTTCGGCTTCACGAGCGCGAGTCGAGCAATCGCCAACTTGAGCCTGTCCTTGTCGAGCTGAAGCAGCTCGGTCTCCTTGTTGATCTGATCGTTCAAGCCCGTGGAAGTGGCGAGCGCAACCTGCTCGATGACGGTCTTGCCCGCCGACCTCCACTCGTCGTACTTGCCCAGCATCCCGTCGATGATCTTCTGCCGCTCACGGACGGCGGTCGTCAACGACTCGACCTCCGCCGTCAGACCAGTCACGCTGGTGATGTCCTCCAGCTTCGTCCTGTAGTCATCGAGCGCAGTCGTGGCCTCGACCACTGCCTCCTTGTTCTCCTTCACGCCCGTGGTGAAGTAGCCAATGGCGGTGGTGGCAAGGCCGATGGCGGTAGCGACGATTCCAAGAGGGTTCGCCTTCCACGCGAGATTGAACAGCTGCGTGGCGGTCTTGGCGGTCTTGAGAACGCCAACGAATCCGATGAACTGCTGGACGAGGGCCCCGATCTTGAGCGCGACGAAGGTCGTAACCAGCCCGCCAAGCACGGTGATGAGGATGCGCGAGTTTTCGATCAGCCACGAGAAGGCTTGGACAAGGCCCGTGGTGATCTTCTCCACCATCTTGGCGATGGAGTCCTTGTTTTTGTCGAACCAGCCCGCCAGCTCTTTCACCTTGTCGGTAAGCAGCTGCACGGCTTCACGCAACGCGGGCTTCATGGCGTCCCACATGGTGATGCCGGCCAGCCCCGCCGTGTTCTGCAACTTCAGCAGGTCGCCTTCCATGTTGTCGAAGCTGACCGCAGCCTTGTCGGCAGCAAACGTCGTGTCCGTCACCTTGTCGGTGTAGTCGCGGATCGCATCGCCGCCAGCCTGCATCAGAAGCGCCACGGCGTTGCCGCCCTCGGCTCCCAACAGGGTCAGCGCCTCCTGCGCCGTGAGGCCGTTCGCCTTCAGCTTGTCGAGCGTGACCGCCAGACCGTCGCTGGCGATGTTCACATCCTTCATGTACGGCCCGAGCTTGCCGCCGGTGTCGCGCAGCTCGCGCAGCGCGGCAGCGAACGTCGTGCCAGCCTGGCTGCCTTTGTAACCGAACGTCGAGAACGCCGACAGCGCGGCGAGCGTCTCCTCGAAGCCGAGGCCGGTGATGTGGGCCTGCCCGCCCACCATCTTCAGCGCCTCGCTGAGATGCGGCATCTCCATGTTCGCCGCGACCACGGTGGCCACCAGCGCGTTGCTGATGCGGTCGGCCTCGCCAATGCTCATCTCGAACTGGCCGAGCGTGTTCGTCATCAGCGTGGCGGATTCAGCAAGGCCGTAGTTCTCGGCCTGCGCCATCTGCAGAGTGGGACCGAGTGTGCCGATGGCCTGTTCCACCGACAAGCCCGCGCTGGTGAGATTGTAGAGGGCGTCCGCGGATTGATTGGCGCCGAAAATGGTCGTCTCCATCGCCGCAATCGACGCCTTCTTGAGCTGGTCGTACTGCTGGCCTGTCGCCCCGACGTTGGCGGCAAGACGGCTCATGCTGGAGTCGAAGGCGATGCCGACCTTCGCCGACGCGACAACGAGGCCTCCCGTGGCAACAGCGGCAGCGGCGAAAGCGGTCTTGAGCTTGTTGCCCAGCGCCGTCGCCATCTTCTCCTGCCGCTCCCACGCCTTCTTGGCCGCGGAGTCGTCGAGATCGACCACGATTTTGAGACCGCGTTCACCGAGGGTCAGGGCCATGCTCTCGCGCCTCCTCCTCTTGCTGCTGCCGTTGCAGCGCGTGAACGTAGTCTGCGGCCTGCCACACGATCTCGGGCACCAGATCGGCCTCGCTCCAGCCGATTGTAAGCTGCCCGCCGTCGATTGCCTGCACCGCCTTCACCAACGCCACGCTGCGGTCGTCAATCAGACTCAGCGGGCATTGCGTCTGCCACTCACTGCGGTTGTCGGGCAGTTCGCCAATCGGCTGTCCGTGTGACCGCTTGAACCAGTCGGGCCACGGCCACGCCATGTGGCGTCGATTCAAGGGGTCTGCGTGGTATCCGTGGAACCCGCATCCCCGCTCTCGATGCTCGGTGCAGCCGGCGCAGGTGAGACGCTCGGAGCGTCCTCCTCTCCATCGCTGGAGGCTCCCTGCGTGGAGGACGCAGTAGATTTTACCGCCGTGGCGAAGTCGAGGCTGCTGAGCGCCAGCACCGTCTCACCCAGCTGTCGGATGACCTCCACGGGGAGCCGCCGGAGCAGGTCGGGAACCACGCGCTCGACCTTCGAGGTGCCGATGGTGACGGCACGACGTTCGAGCAGCACGGGCTGGCCCTGTTCGTCCTCGACACCTTCCCACGCGACGAGGCCGAACGCCGTGGCGTCGGTGTAGAGGCCCGCCAGCCCGCCGGGGCGATACTGACTGCCGAAGTCGGGGCTGCGGGTGTCCATGTCCAGCGCGGCCTGGCTGATCGCCATGTTCACGAAGGAAGGCAGGGCGCTGACGGTGAACGCCGCGCCCTCCACTTCCACCACTTGGGTTTTCAACGCTGCGAGCTTCATCCATCCTCCGCTGTCGGTTTGGCGCTGGCGCTGGCTACGCCGCGCAGTCCAGGAAAATCGTCATCTCGTTGTCGTTGCCGTAGAGGCTTCCCTCGATCTTGTCCACCGAGACGCCGTTGCGCTCCTCGCCGCTGATGCCGGTGATGACGAAGGTGTTGGCCTTCACATAGTGCTGCCACGTCGCGCCCGCACCAAACAGCGCCTTCAGCGACAGCGGCGTGCCCGCTGTCATCAGCGACCACCAGTTGATCGCCGCGCTGGGCGTCAGCCGTTCGGGCGTGAACGTGATCTTGGCGGCACGGGCGGTGATGAGGAAGCCCAGGACGCCACTGGCCTGCTGGCAGTCCTCGCGCATCTGCACGCTGAGGCCGAGGTCGATCTCGACCGACTGCACCGGCCCCATGCTGCTCGACACGTCGGTGTTGGTGCCGCCGACGTCCTTGATGAGAGTCAGCGTCGTGCCCAGCCACGCCTGCTCCTGCGTCGTCTCCTCGCTGCCGGTGTAGACCTGGCCAGCGTAGGCCGTGGGCGTGTTCCACCTGCCTTGAAACGTGAACTCGATGTAGGGGAACTGACCGTTGGTGAGAACGATCTTCGCCGAGCCAACGCAGCCCTGCAATTTCGACACCGTGCCGATGTTGGTGGACTGCGGGCTGTCGAGAATCCAGATCGACATCGAGTCCGGCCCGTTCGTCTGCGGCGGCGTGAGGCTGCTGCAGGCCAGAGTGTCGCTGGCGTTGGCCACGAACGTCTCGACCATGCTGCACGCCTTGATGAAGCGCGTCCAGCGCGGGATGCTCCCAACCGTGGCGACGGCACCACTCGGCCCCCACAGCGGCGTCTTGAACGTCACCTGTCCGCTGCGCTTGCCCACCAGAGACTTCTCGGCGCTCATGTTCGCCTTGTTGGTCGTTCGCGAGATCGTCTCCAGCGACGGGCTGCTCTTCAGGTCGTAGACCTCGATGAGGCCGCCACCGGCTGGCGCGCTGTCCACGCCGTAGGTCACCTCGCGCTGGGCGACTACGAACACCCGATTGGGAATGTGCAGGCTCACTGCTGGCCTCCTTCATCTTCGCCGTCGCCGTCATCCGGCTCGGGCGTGTCACCGCCACCTTCCGCAGCGGGCGGCTGCTGCTGATCCTGCGGCCCGTCATCTTCGACGGGCAGCGCGTTCACGAGTTCGCCGTTGGCGGCTCGGAAAGCGGTTCTCGGCATCGTCGTCTCCCTTCTACTTCGCGGGCTTCGGCCACACGCCGCGACACCAGTACGCCATGCGAAGCCTCACGCACAGCACATCGCTGTCGTCGACCTCGACATCGGACTCGATGAAGTCGCAGCGACCCCTGTGATAGGCGTTGGACGGGCACTTGTGTGGCACCGTGAGCAGCAGCATCACCTGTGTCACGATGTCGACAGCAGCCAGCCGTGAACTGCTCTTCCGAGAGACCTTCTGGCTCACCCAAACATCAAAGGGCTGAAGCCACGTCGGAGAGCTGCTGTCATCGGTTTGCGGCATCAGCGGAAGGGCCTCCAACCAGAAGTGGTTTGCCTGCTGCTGCGCCGTAGGTTGTGCGTCGCCAACAAGCGCGACGACAACGAACTGAAGTCCGTTCGCGGCTACCACGCCAGTGATCACCTCTCCGATGATGTCGCTGAGATAGGTCGCGTGATTGACTTGGTTCGGTGTCACAGGCATGTCTCACGCCCTTCCGAGTCGTGTCAGAGGCCCAGCGTCCACGGTCGTTGCGTTATCCTCGTTGCCATCTTCCATCAGTCGATAGCTGATGTTCGGCCATGCCTCGTTGAAGCGCTCCTCGTAGTCGGCCTGCACTTCAGCGAAGCGCTCGTCAGCCGAACCACCAGCACCAGTCTGCAAGTCCTGATGCAGAAGCTCCAACGCCTTGAATCCGATGACACGATTGAAGTGCGAGGAGTCGTCCTCGACAACCGTGTCGGGATCAACTCCCTGCTCTCGCAACAGGTTTTGAACGTAGGCGAACGCAGCAGCAGAGTAGGTCGTGAGGTCTGAGGTTGCGTAGCCATAGCGCGCCCACGAAGGCCACAAAGCGCTGAGCATTGAGGATGTCACGTTGTTCACGAGTGCCATGTCTCACGCCCTCACCTTCAGCAGCACTACTCGCCCTCGCCACCCTCGCCGCCGTTCGCCTTGTCCACGGCATCCTTCACGATGGAAGGATCTCCGAGGCTGGGGTTCGGCTCTTCCTGCTGTTTCAGCGACGGGGCCACGCTGGTCTGCACGCCGACCAACTCCCAGCCTTCCTTCAGGTAGGCGGGCAGATAACAGTCGCCGATGATGCGTGTCTCACGCTGCTTCGTCTTCGGGTTGATGCGCTTCACTTCCTGTGCCATCGGTCATTCTCCGCTGTCTTGGTTTGATGTGTCACAGGTTCCGGCGTGACGGCGACGGGCTGCTGCCTACCGTGCAGCGGAGGGAGTGCCCGCCGCCGTCTGCCAGAACCGGGGGGCGATTACTCGCTGCCGATCCACGCCGTGATCTTGCCCAGACCGCCCGTGAAAGTGCCGGAGGGCGTCGCGACGAGTCGGAGGTACCGCAGGCCCTTGCCGCTGGGGATCTCGATGCGCGTGTGGCCATCGCCGGAGTTGAGCTTGGCGAGGGTGACGGCCTCGGTGCTTCTGACAGTCAAGCCGCTGCCCGCCACGCCATCCGCGTCCATCTCCACGCTGAACACCACGCTGGTGCCACCAGCGAAGACCCCGGCGGGGTTGAAGTAGGCGTAGAGCTTCGTCGGCGCACCGGGAGCCGCGCTGCCGAGATCGATGAAGCTGCCGTTGAGGGCGGCTCCGGCGAGGGCCACGGCGTCGAGGGACACGCTGGCAGCGTCGACGGGCGGAGCATATCGCGCCCGAATGTCGGTGCCGATCTTGCTGAGCATGATGCCTCTCCTTTTTTTCGTTGTCGTGTGTCACAGCCCCTGCACAGGGTCGACGTGTCACACCGACGAAGGTGTCACCGAGCTACTTGTTGGTCTCGGTGGTCAGCAGGTTCTCGTCGATGTAGATGGGCAGGCCTCCGTAGTCGGAGAACCAGCGGCCCAGTTCGTCGCGGCGCAGGCTCACGGCGGCGCGGGCCTTCTTCTGGAACTGCAGGAAGCCCGTGCGCGGCATGACCACCATCGTCGGGTTGTCCACGCGGGACAGCGCATCGTCGAACTGGTCGAGGTCGAAGATGTTGCTGCTGCCCGCGTTCTTGATGTTGCCATACTGGCACAGCGCACGCGGCGACACCACGGCGATGCCCGCCTTGAAGAAGGCGTGGCCGAGGTAGCCCATCGTCTTCTTCGTCTCGTGCTTCTGCAGGCCGGGAATCATGCGGGCGTCGAGGTAGTCCTCGTCCTTGGGGATGATGCCCTGCACCTTGTTCGGGCCGAGGGCGAGAATCCACACGGAGTAGGTGTCACTGCCGCTGCCCGCCGCCGACACGAACTGCCCGCCGCTGGAGAGAATGCGCGTGTTCAGGCCGTCGAACGCCTTGGGGTTGACACCGCGATCCCCGTAGAAGAAGGCGTCACAGAACGTCTGCTTGATGACCTCGGCGGAAGCCATCAACTCGTCCGCCATCGCGGCGGCGGGGTTCCCGGTGATGGCCGCGCGGTCAATCCATGGGTTGTTCTCCAGCACCGCGCACCCTTCCTGATAGGGATTGACGACGCTCACGCTGGGAGTGATGGTGTCGTTGATGCCACGGAAGCCGATGGTGGGCAGCGCCTCGCGCACGGCGTACTTCTTCACGCCGCCGGGGCACCTCTCGAAGGGCAGGAACTGCATGATCGGCGACAGCTTGTTGAGCTGCTCGGCGATGAAGCCCACCTCTTCGCGCTTCGCCATCTCGGCGAGGGTAATGAACTCGGGCATGGGGTTCTCCTTGTCTGCGTTGTGTCACATGCGCGGCAGCAGCTTTCGCTCAGGCTTTGCCCTCGTACTGCTTCCGCAGTCGCCGCTCGAACTTGTCGCGGGATGTCTCACCGTTGGTCGTGTCCGGCCTTCCCGGTCGGCTGCGGCCCGCGCTACCGCTGGGAGCCTCCTCGCCATCGTCGGCGAAGAGTCCCGCCTCGCTCAGTCGCTCGAACGTATCGAGATTGAACTCGATGTCGGCCACCTCCTCGCCGTCGCGGAAAACTCCCTTGTCCATCGCGCCCTTGAACTTGGGGTCGTCCTTGTGCTTCTCGGCGAGGGCTTTCCACCGCTTCGAGCGCTCCTTGTTCACGCTCTCCTCGACCTTGCGAAGCCGCTCCAACTCGGCGTTGGCTGTCTGGAGTTCGCCCTTCGTCCTCGTCAGGAGTTCCTGCGTGTCACCGCGACGAGCAGCGTCAGCCTCCATCAGCGTCTCGACCTGTTTCGTGAGGTCGGTGACCTTCGCAGTAAGCTCGGCCTTCTCGGCTCCGTGCTTCTCGATGATCTTGTTGAGGCGACTCTGCGGCACCATGTTCTCGCTGCCGCCCTTGTCGCCCTTGTCGCCCTTGTCGCCACCGCCACCGCCATCGGTGTCGCCAGCTTCGGTCATGAGACGCTTGTTCCACCAGTCCTTCACGTCGAGCCTCCATCAGTTTTCCGCCCTGCGGCGACATCAGGTTTCAGCCCTGCGGCCCCGACACTCAACGCCAGTCGGCTGCGATGTGTCACAGAATCTTCGTGCCCGCGTCGTACTCTTCGCGGGTGATTGGCACGAGACGGCAGCGGCAGTTGTGGTGACACTTCGTGGTTCCCGTTGCGGGCATGCCCTTCGCCACCATCTCCGCTGCTGTGCCAACCTTGTTGTTGCGCTCCGTGCAGTCAGCGCAATGTTTCGCCGTTGGTTCCCATGTCCAGCGGAAGTACGGCGACTCCTGCTGCACCTCTCCGAAGCTCGCCGAGTACGTCATGGCGTTGATGCCGCTCATGATCTCGCGTGTCATCGCGGACGCTGCTGCTTCGAGTCTCTCCTCTGCGTTGTCGCGCATCCATGCTGTGATCTGTCGCTGCGTCATCCCGCTTCCTGCCATCATGGCAACGTCACCAGACACGGACTCGGCAGCGTTGCGTGACACGCGCCGAACGTCTCGAATTGTCAAGGCGATGGTGAGCGGTGCGGTCAACATAGCGTGTCACACTTTCAGCTTCACAGGGATCTCGCCGCTGAATCTTGCTCCATTCGATAGCTGTTTCAACACTTCCTCACGGATAAGGTGGTACGAGATGTTGTTCGTCTCATCTGTGACACCCCACCAGTTGTGCGTGTCAGCCCCCGTGTTGACATCAGGGTTGTCCTTCTGGTTGTAGGCTCCGACCTCAGCGAAAGTCGCTCCACTCTTCACGGCCTTGCGCTTGCCATTTGCAGGAAGGCCGGGATGCGTCTCGTCGCTGAGATAGATCAGGAGGCTCATGTCTTTCACTTCGCTCTTGATCCCCTTGTCGAGGAGAGCGCCTGTGGCACGAAGCCTCGTGCTGCCGATGATGCCGTGGGCCTTCCGTGCCAGCAGTGTAGACTCTCGAAGCGGATGAACTGTGCCTCCGTCGATAGCGCGGCGGCTTCGGACGTAGGATTTCATCTGCTTGACAACCATGCTCACGACGTTGGAGAGGACGCCTTTGAGCTTGAGTTGCGGCCAGCTTGCTTTCGGCTTCGCCACTCTCGCCTCACTTCCTTGCCGTAGCGTTTGCCTTCATCGCGTGCTTCAATGAGCATCCGGCGTGTCACATCAACCGCCACGCGCTCCAACTGCGCGAAGGCGCGTGCGCGGCCTTCAGGCGTTGCCAGCATCTCCGGCTTGATCGTCTTCGCCGCTTCCAGCATCGCCGCCCTCACCCTCTCGTGGAGACGTGTCACCGCCTCCCAGTGCGTCTTCGACGCTTCGAGCGAGTAGGAGTTCATCGTTGATCGCCTTGTTCTTGCGGAACTGCTCCATCGCAGCCTTCTCGTCGAGGTCGGGATTGAGTTCCATGATGAAGTCGACTGGCGTGCGGATGTGGTTGGCGATCTGGTGTTGCTGCAACTGCACGACGTCTGCCGTGCTGGGCTTCACGTCCAGTTCGGAGAAGTCGACGTGGTAAACGAGACTCTCCTCGAATGTGACACCGCCATCGACTTCCAGCACACGGCGCAACACAGTCCACAGATCAGCCTCGAAGCGCCGGAAGGACTCCAGTCGCTGCTCACGAATCTCCTCGAGGTCGGCGTTGTCCATCTGCTTCGACACGCCGCTCTTGTTGTCGACGGCCGCGTTGACCACGCTGGCGACGCGCTCGCTGCTGAGGCCGTAGCGCCATGAGATGAAGCCCACCAGCATGTTGAGAATCTTGCTGATGGGATCGAGCAGAGGATCGGGTGTCACGAAGGACAGGCTCGGCGGCACTTCACCCTCGGCCACATCCTCCACGAAGATGCCCACGCGAGGGCCAAGCCCACGAGAAGGCTGCTGGTTCGTGACACCGCCGCTCGTCTCCGACTGCACCGTGACTTTGCGACCGAGGCCCGTGTTCACGCCGAACGGGATCGAGAACCCCTGCTGCATCCCATTCTCCAGCAGCAACGCAAGCTGGGCGATGAACTGCACATTGGCGTCCACGAGGTCGTCGGCACCAGCACCCCAGAACTCGCCCATGTCCTCCATGCGCAGCACGGCGAACGGAAGCATGCCGTACTTGTTGGCCGTGTCGTCACTACCATCGAGGCCTGTGACACCAGTAGTCGTGATCTCTTCCGCCGTGGTTGCCGTCCAGCGTGTCACATGCCACGACTTCGCGCCGAACTCGCTGACCATCTGCGTGTAGTACTGCACCGCTTCCGGCTTGAGGTAGTCGGCGTCGAGGCCCTTCACGTCGGTGTGAGCGGGATTGTAGGTCAGGAAGCGCACCACGGGAATCTTGCCGACGAAGCCATCCACCACGGGCCGCACGAGAACCGTGTTGAACAGGAAGCCCAGCGCATCCCACGAGCGACTGGCGCTGTCGATGTCGCTCTTGACGAGAATTTCCTTGAGCCGCTCGCTGGCCTCGTCCTTGCCGTCGGTGAAGTAGCGGCGGGCGGGTCGCTTGTAGACCATCGCGATCTGCGAGGCCACGCGCCTCGTGATGTTCACCAGCAGGCGAGGAATCTTCTCGATATCCACGTCGGAGACGCGACGGAGTTCCGCGTCCACAAGCTCCAGCACCTCTTCGCGGAAGCCGTGGTACACATTGAGCATCTCAGCCGCACGCTCACGACGAGCCTCCTCTTCGGCTGCCGCAAGGCCCTGAAGCTGGAAGGCTTTGTCCATGCCGACGCCGGGGATTGGCATTACGTGTCCCTCGTGACTGTGTGCGCGTGTCACGAAGGTGCTTCAACAGCCTCTCGTTTCGCAAGGAGCGATTCTATTCGGCCTCAGCTTCGCCGTCTGGTGTGGTGGTGTCTTCGGTGAGAGGATCGAGGACGGAGTAGCGGTCGCGGCGGCGGGCGTAGACGGCCACGCAGTCGCATGTGGTACCAAAATTGTCGGCGACGAGTTCCTGTGCATCCGCAACAGCGAGACCTGTGTCACGGAGCGCCCAGTAGCTGCAATGGATGCGGATGCGACGGAGCTTCGACTGGCTGATGATCCCGGCCTCTGCCAGCACAGCAGCAGCGCGGAGCGTCTTGTTACTCATGCTGCCCTCCTGCCTTTGCCGCTCATGCGCTCCTCGATTGTCGGGCCAGCCTTCCAGTCGCGGAAGATGCGGTAGCCGAGAGCCGCAGCCGCGTGTCCCAGCGTGCCCTTCTGGTCATCCTCTTCTCGCGTGCCCTCGCGATAGGTCTGTCTCACAAGGTCGGTGACCAGCGGCTTTCCACGCTCCTCGTCCACCAGTAGCCGATCGCTGGACACAAAGGCGTTCACAGCCGCATGGCGATCAGGTTGCCACGGGTTCGTCTTCATCCATCGCGTGTCGTAGCCACGGCCCTTCGCGTGCCACGCTGTGCCGATCACACCGTTGCCAGCAGAGACGCCGATGATGTCGCGGTCGCTTCGTCCTGCGGCACCGCTGCTGCGATGGCCCTTCCCTGTGGCGTCGCCGTAGATCAGGCATGGGCCACGATGGTGCCCGAACTCCTTGAGCGCAACGTGACACGCATCCTCTGTGCTGGACGAGCGCGGTTGCAGCACCGCAAGAACGAGCAGCCGTGGATGCTGATACTGTGTCACGACAATCGTCATCGGATTCACGTTGAAGTCGAAGCAGAACTCGATAGGCAAGTCGGGGTCTCGCATCTCGTAGACACCGCGTGCCACATGCTTGTCGCGCCGGAAGCCGGAGTAGATGGCTCCCGTCGTGAGGTTCACGAACTCGCCGAAGATGTAGGCTTTGATGCGCTGCGGGTCGTAGTCCCTCATGAGGTCGTTGATGTAGTCCGGCGGAAGGTTGTCCGCGTTCTCGTAGGTGCTGGCGCGGAAGAGTTGGTAGTGCATCGCAAGCTCGGGCCGTGTCACAAGGCGGGACTCCCACCACTCCCAGAAGAAGCCGAAGCCCTCTGGTGTGCCAGCGATGTCGAAGCTGTTGGTGGCTCCCGGCACACGCAGACGCGAGAGCATCTTCTTCCACATCACCTCGATCTTCGACACCCGCGTGCGGAAGCACAGTTCGATCTCGTCGCCGAGGATGAACGGGAAGCCCGGCCCCATGTAGCGGTCGTAATTCTCGGCAGAGAGCAGGCGCATGTGACACTCGCGCCCGCCAAACGTGAAGGTCAACAGATGGTCGTCTTGCTTATAGTGGTGCGGGATGCGGTAGGAGTCGAACAGGTCCATCAAGTTCGGCTGCACGAGGTTGGAGATCATGTCGTAGGTGGGCGCGAGGTACACTCCCGGCGACTTGCGGCTCATGTAGCGGTGGTTCTGCTCGATGCGACGCAGCAGCTTCGCGCGCAGGCCGTGAGACTTGCCAGCACCCATGCCAGCTACCATCAGGCCGTGCTTGGCGTCCGACTCTGCGAATTGAATCTGCGTCGGATTGAGTTCCACCAGCGCATCCACGGCGCGGCTCATGCTTCGTCCTTCGTCTTGCGTGGCACGAACTTGAAGCCCACAACCTCAACCGCATCGCTCGGCTCGTCTCCAATTCCGGCCCGCCTCTGCTGGTCCACGATCTCGGGATTGAAGTGGGCGTTGCGGCGGTCAAGCCAGTAGCGGATCATCGGGCCGTCGCCGCCACGCACCAGCTTGAGGCCAGCCGTGACAACAAGGGCCCTCGCTTGTGCAAGGGCCTGTCTCACGAGGAAGTCCACCGCCTCGTCACGCTGTCGCCGCTTCGCAAGTGTGTCTGGCACGACGTTTGCAAGGAAGCAGGCATCGTCGATGCTGAGACTGCTTTGAATGCCTCTCAGTATCAATTCGAGGCGTTCATCCGTGAGTTGAACGTGCGGCTTCCGAGGCTTGATCGCAGATGGTGTCACAGGAAGGTTCGTAGCGTCCTTGGCGGCAGCTTTGCGGCTCCGTCTCACGGGCTTGGGTTCGGGCTGCTTTGGCTTTGCCATGACAGGTAGAAACCTCAGCGAATGAGAGCGGTGAACTCGGACCTCGCCGATTCGCTTGTCATGAAGATGCCACGAAGGGCACTCGTGACCGTCTGCTGGCCTTGTGTAGCGACCCCACGACTCTCCATGCACAAGTGACGGCAGCGGAGTACCACGGCCACCCCAAGCGGCTCCAGATTCTTCTGCAAGGCATCAGCAATCTGATTGCCGAGGCGCTCTTGCACTTGCAGGCGGCGTGCGAAGACTCGTGACACGCGAGTCAGCTTGCTGAGGCCCACCACTTTCCCTTGCGGAATGTATCCGATGTCAGCGACTCCGAAGAACGGAGCGAGGTGGTGTTCGCAATGCGAGTAGATGGGTATGTCGCGGACGACAACCAGTTGGCTGTGTTGGCCGACATAGTGTTCAGCACCGTCCTCGAACACCTTGAGGACGCTCTCCACGTCCTCGTCGTATCCACCGAACCACTCGCCCCAAGCCTTCGCGACGCGCTTCGGTGTCTCTTCGAGTCCACCTCGTGCCACAGGTTCGATGAGTCGCACCAAAGCGGAGGCGATCACCAGAGCAGCCTTGTCGTTCATTCCAGCCCCATCAGCTTGTGGGTTTGCAGACTCAGACGCCAGCCGGCCAAGTCGGGATTGGAAAGCAGTTCCTGCGCTGCGACCCAGCAGTCACGAGAGGCAGACACCTCTCCTTTGCCGTGTGTCACGTCGATGGGCTGGATGAAGTGGGCATCGGCTTTGATGCCGACAGTCTCAGGATTGACAGTCCGCCCGTCCGGTGTCGGGAGCCACGGCCACAAGAGCTTCAGCGTGTGGCAGTAGCCGAGGATGAGGTTGTCCAGCGTCTTCGGAGAGCAGACGATGTGGATGCTCGCCACGCGCCGGAACTTCGGTGACACGGTGCCATTGGTTTCCACGTTGATCTTGAAGTAGAGTGCTCGCAGACGGTCGACGAGGGGCTGATCGAGTTGCAGCAGCGGCTCTCCGCCCGTGAAGGTGACGCTTCGAATGTGGCCTGCCGCGTTGCGGATGCGGTCCACCAGTTCATCCAAGGTGTCGGAGAAGTTCCGCTTGAAGTTGGTGTCACAGATGCGGCACTTGGCTTCGGCGCGATGGTGTTCGTTGCCGTCCCAGAGGTTGCAGCCAGCGAAGCGGACGAACACGGTCGGCTCCCCGGCTTTCGATCCCTCGCCTTGGATGCTGAGGAACACGCTGGTCAAGTGATAGCGGTCGCTCATGCTGTGGCACCTCCGTGTCGCGGCAACATCATCTCCTCGGCGTTGTCCAAGGAGCAGGACGCGACGCAGTTCTCAGTCTCCTCGATCTCCACACGGATGCACACGCAACCCAGCGGGCCAAGTAGGTCGGGCAGCACATCACAGAGCAGATGCTCGGCCATGCCCTCGGCGGTCGGCGGGCCTTCCGGCATGATGTAGCGACGCATGTCCATCGAGTCGATGAGGTTCAACACATCTCGATCGGTCCGGTCGGCGATGAAAGCGTGATCCCAGTTCTCGTCAATCCACCCCTTCACGGCCCGCTTCACGTCGGCGAAGTCGAGAACCATGCCCTCCTTCGTCTCGGGTGCCACGATGGTGACACGGAGGACGTAGTTGTGGCCGTGGAGGTTGCGGCATCCGCCCTTGTGCAGCGGGAGTCGGTGCCCAGCACAGAACGGGATGCGTCGGGTGATCGTCAGCATGTTTGGCCCCTTTTGGTTTTGGTGACACGGGTGAGAATGAAGACCCAAGCAACGCCACCGACGAACTTGTAAGCCCACTGCTGGATTGAAAGCGCAGGGACGATGACAGCGAAAGCGACGAGCGGGAACACCACGGAATCGACAGCCGCAGAAGCAGCGTTCGAGGCGTTCATCCGCCACGCCCTGCTTCTGTTACTGAGGCCGTGGTACACAAAGGCGTCAGCGGCTCCAGCGGCAGCGAAGCTCACGAACGAGGCGACGGCGACACGCCATGAGTAGGGGTTCGCGAGCATGGAGAACACCGACCCTCCAGCCACCAGCATTGCCATCCGGCTCCACAACGAAGGCCCTCGCCACCTCTCGTGCAGCGTGTCACGAACCGTGAGGTCGAATGGTATCAACACGAAAGCGGTGAACGGGAGCGCAGACTGGCCGTAGGTGTTGACAACCATGTTCGCAGCTACCGCCGATGATAGATAGAGAACGATGATCCACGCGGTGTTCATCGGAAAGCCTCCACCCTTGCGCCGTGAGCGTGGTCCTCCCAAACCTCGCACGCCGTGTCACAGCCACACATCGACCCCATCGCTTCCATGATGTTCCGCGCCCACGTCTCGCACGACCAGCGAGGCGTCTCGCTGTTGTCACGCAACAGGCCTCGGATCACAGCGTCGAGTCGTTCACGAACGTCGTGGAACTCAAGCTCTCTCTCTTCGTGTGACACCACAGCCTCGAATCGAACACGGAAAGCGTGGAAGTGCTGACACCTCAAGTAGGCTCGATGGTCGGGTGCGGTTGTCCACGCATGTGAAGCGAAGAACTCGGTGGCGACGATGATTCTCGTGTTCATTCGAACGGGCTCCTCACTTCTTCTTCGGCTTCGAAGAGATAGCGTCCGATTTTGGTGTGGCACATCGCATTGAACACGCGAACACCATAGCGGCTGAACATGAAACGAGAGTAGCGGATGTTCGACCTCAACGTGACACGGCCCATGATGTTTTCATCCTTGGGTTCATCCTTGCCTCCAGAGAGCTTTCGAAACTCATCTGGAAGCCTGTGATGGCTGCTCCCATAGCGGTTCGATTGCTTTTCGAGATCAGCAGATGTGACACCCATTGTCGCCAACGCTCTCCTCTGTGAGAGCGTCAACGGAATTCTCTTGAACACCTTGCCGCTCGGCCTCTCGGTGTCGAAAACTCCACCGCCCGTGTAGACTGTGAGAAGTCCATAGCGGTAGCCGCTCACCGCGTTCGACGAGTCGCACGAATAGGGCCGGAACCTGCAGAGCATGTCGTGATTGGTGTAGCCGAGCCAATGAACTCGCCGACCTCTTGACCACGAGTGCTTGAGTGCCACATAGGACTTCGGCGAATGCAGTCGGTGTGGCCTTCGCAGTCCAGCAAGTGCCACGTACTCGCTGAACTCGAAAAGCTCATCGAGACGCTGCTCGTCGTCTCCCCACACATGAATGGGGACGGGCTTCAGCCCTTCGGACAACATGACACGGAGGTTCTCTGCTGTCGCCTCGGGATTGCCAACCACATCGAGCGCCATGTAGCCGTGAAGGTAGCTGCCCCACTTGTGCAAGAAGGCCATGTAGTCGTCGAGCTTGATCGTCCATCCAGCGTTGAGTGCTGTGAATCCACCGCTGTCGAGGAGCCACAAGAACCCCGGCCTCTCGAACATGGCCTGCAGCGTTTCGTCAGGAAGGTCGCCGAAGTAGGCGTAGCTGATGAGAACATGGTTGGGGTCTTGCATCAGTAGAGAACCACCTTGAAGCCCCACCCATTCTGCTCCATCGTGTCACGGATTGCGGACTCGACTTCACTTCCGAGGTTCTGTGGGATGCCTTCGATCTTCACGCTTTTCGTGTCACTTGTTGGGTCGTAGGGTTCAATGTCCAGCTTGGCCGGATGCCGGGAGGTGCCAGCGATGAGTTCATCGATGTCCCTTTCGCTGAAACCAGTCGCCGCCAACAGGTCGTCTTCGAGCTTCTGGATCGTTGCCGCAAGCGAGCCGAAATCCCACTCGGCAAGCTCGGCGGTTCGGTTGTCCGCGATGGCGTATGCAACAGCCTCGCTCCCCGATAGCCTGCTGCGTGCCACATCGATCTCCACCCACCCCAACGCACGAGCCGCGATGAGTGTGCCGTTGCCAGCGATCACCACGTTGTCGGCCCCGACCACGATGGGACGCTGCTGGCCGAAGCGGGCGAGGCTCCCCTTGATGGCTTCGAGATTCCGCTCGTTGTGTTGCCTGAGGTTGCTGGGGTCGATGATGAGGGAGTCGGTCGCCACTCGCTCCACAACCACGGCGTCTTGTTTCTTGCCTGTCTTCGCCATGTGTCACGCCCTCGGAGTCTGGAGGCTGATGTGGACTCCGCGAAGCGGCTTCGGTGTCATCTGCGGGGCGGGCCGCCCTGTGGTTTCCTGCTGGGATTCCACGCGCCACAGGCTTTCACCGGGAGCGGAGGATGCGCTGATGTAACCAACGGCCTGTCCGGTCTTGCGCTGCAAGTCGTTCAGCAGCGTGAGGATGGCAAGCTCCGTGGTGGCTCGCTCCTTGTCGATGTCCTGTTGTGTCACGATCCGATCTCCTTGGCTTGTGGATAAGTGTGGCACGCAAGATCGAGAATCCACAGCGCGTCAGCTTCGTTGTCGTCGACTGGCCTCCAGCCTCGGAGCTTCGCCGCGCCGATCATCTTCTCCTTGTCGCAGTTGCCCTTTCCTGTTGCGTGCTTCTTGATCTCGGACGGAGTGAAGTGCGTGTGCTGGATGTTGTGCTGGGCGCACCACGCTTGCAGAATCATCTCCAGCCCGCCGTAGATGTGGGCCGCTTGCGTGTTGGTGTGTCCACGCTGGCCGTGGTGTTCAACCTTCTCGTAGGCAACGAGAAACGGCCTCCACCCCTGAGAGTGAAGGCCGTCGAGCCATTGCCAGAATCGAAGGCCGCGCATCCCCGGCGACTCTCCCTTGCGAACTCCGATGTAGGCGCTACCGCTGTGGATCACAGTCCCAGCAGAGAACGCCCATCCGAAGGTCGTGCCGAGATCGACGCCGAGGATGCAACGTGCCACGCCCCTACTCCTTCACGGCAGCGGCCACCACCTCGGAGGGCAGCGCCGACTTACCGGTCATGATCTCGCCGCTCTTCGTGTTGACGACCGTGACACGGAGAACGCCATCCTCCTCGCTGACCTTGGCCTCGTAGCAGTAGGAGTCGGCAAACAGCGGCGCACGCTTGGCCCAGCCGTTCACGCTGTCCACGCGCTCGGACAACCACTCGACGTTGTGTTCGACGAACTGGATCGCGGCCTGCATCCGCAGCACCTCGTTCATCTTCTCGGCGGTGACGAGGCCCTCGCGGGCCTTCTTCTCGATGCCGCGCATCATCCGCCAGAACTCAGCCCAGCCGCCCGTGGCCGTCATCTCAGCGGAGTCGACGATGGCGCAGACCTCGCGGTAATAGGGAGCGAGGTCGCTCCCGGCCTGCTCCTCCTTCGGCACGATGGAAGCGGCCACCACCTCCACGCCTTCATCAGGGGCCTTGGGGACATGCTTGCTGTGGGCGTCGACGCGCTGCACGGTCTTCATCGTGCCACCACCCTTGTCACTCTTCGGCTTCGTCATGAGGAACCTCCATGGAGAACATATCTCCGGTTGAATTGGTGCGCTGCTGCTTCTGCTTCGGATACTCCCGATGCAAAGTGGAAGCGGCCTCGCGTGTGAGAATCTGCTCAAGGGTTCGAAAGCGTTGGTTCATCGAGTCCTCGTCAGCAAAGCTCTCGTGACACACACGATCACGACCTTGCCAGACGATTCGATAGGGCCTGTCGAGTTTCACTCCTCGTCCTCCGTTGTCACAGATGTCTTGCCCTTGTTGGACACGCGGTAGTGCGTGCATGTGACACGAGAATCTCTGCTGCCGATTCGACGACACGCAGAGACAAGGGAGATCAGGCTCTCGCGTTCGTTGTGTTCAAACGCTTGGCCGTGGTGACGCTGCTTGAGTCTTGGATTGCGGTAGTCATTGGACACCGGGAGTTCGATCAGTCCCCAGCCGAAAGGCAGTTCTTCGGCCCTGAGTAGTCCTTCGGGGCAAACGTAGCACCTTCGATTCCCAAGTCCAACCCCTGTGTCACGCCATTCTTTCTTGCGGTCGGCATGGAAGTCGCTGCGGCTCGTCTTCGCTTCGAGAACCCAGCATGTGCCATCAGCTTCCCAGCCGATGACATCCGGCTCCTCGTTGGTCGTGTTCTTCCAGCCGCTTCTGGGTTCTGTGACGACCACCACGCAGCCCCGGCTCATCAGCCACTTGCGACCGAGATCGACGAGGAGGTTGTGTGTCACACCATGCTCCCGCGCCGTGGGCCTTGGCTTCGTGAGACGCCATGTCCGCACCACCAGAGCGGGCCACATCTCAGCCTCGTCTGGCTTGTCAACAGGATGTGCCCACGCGCTCGACGGCCCGTTCGTGATGAGGCCGATGTTGGTGCTGACTCCGATGACCACCATCTCCACCCAGCCGCTGCCGACCTTCCGCCAGAGATGTCGGCCAACCTTGAACTTCTGGCTCATCACAGCACCTCGTAGGTTTCAGTTGCGAAGAGCGTGACCCCACCGCCGTTCTCAAAGTCGGCGACACGACAGCCGAGAAAAGCTGCCTCGTTCCGATACGGCCCACGATAGGGTTCGATGCGCTCCACGCGGCGGGCACTCCCCGGCGAGTACATGGTGACAACGAGGTCGCCCACCTCTACATCTCTGCCGAGCTTCCGTGTCACATGCCCCTCCTGTTGTACTCGGTGGGTGACATCGACAGCGCGATCTCGGCCTCGGCGGCAATCTCTTCGGCTGAGGTCGTGCAGCCGCGCAACTGGTGATTCTCATTGACACGACGGCGTGTCTCGGCAAGGAGGCGCTTGTGGAGTCGCACCAGCTTGGCGTCCTCGAAGCTCTTCACAGGTGCCACACCGACGAGCGGCATGATCTGGTCGAGCATGATCCGCACGTCTGCCAGTTCCTCCTGCACATGCTCCAAGCTATCGGAGCGGCGGAAGTTCACGAGGCGGATGATGGCCGCTGCCGCCTCGGCCATCTCTTCTGCGGCCTTCATCATCTGGCTCTCAGCGCCGTTCAAGTAGACAGCCCAAGCCAGCACGTTCTCTCGATCCTGTTGTTGCATCTCAACTCCCTGCACTTTGGCCGTGTGTCACGTTCCACGTGGAACATCGTCCCCGCCCTGTTCTACGACCGCTCGGCGTAGAACCACCTCAACGCCCATTGCCACAGACAACTCCCTCGCAACGGTTGCAGCCGCCTGATGCGTCATCCACGAGGCGAAGTCGCAAGTGATCTCAAGAGAGAACCCTCTTCGCACGCTCACGATGACACGCTGGAGATCAGGGTCGGCCATGATTCCACTCCCTGACGAGGCGGTACTCGGCGATGCGATTGCTGCCGAATCGGCCCAGCATGAGGACACGATGCGTGTCGATGATGTGACCTCGACGGCGCAAGTCGTAGATGCGGCTGGCGAGCCTCATGCAGCCGAGTTCACGGATTGCGTCGAGTTGTGTCACCGGCTGCTCGCGCAGAAGCTCCAACAACTGTTCGCATTGCTTCTCGGCTGTTTTGCGGTTCACGCTCACCGTGTCACCTCCTTCGCCTTCGGTGTGGGAAGCCCGCCAATGAACACGGCCTCTCCACTGGTGAGCTTCCATCCACGCTTCTTCGTCGCTCGGTAACCACGAGCGGCACGAATGCGAGAGGCGAGCGTCTCACGCATCGCGGCCTCAAGGTCATCGAGTTCCTTGTCACCGACTTTCGAGTAGCCGCCCTGATGGAGAATCAGCCGGAGTTCGCTCCGACTCAACAACCTCCCAGCGACACGCTGCCTCTTTTGTGTCACAGCACGTTCCTCCATCGCTTCAAGTCACAGTGGTTGTTGCCGCAAGCAACGTGCTCTCCTCTGTGCCCAGCAGGACGAGTGCAGATGCTGCCCTTCCACATGCTTCCGCATACCGCCGTGTCACGACCATCGCGGTAGGTCGGAGCGCAGAAGCGGCACCGCTGCTCGCCGTCCACTCGATACTTGGCCTCCGCTGGTTTTCGGGGCCGCACCTTGTATGGCAGCACAGCACAGCGACGGATGATTACTTGTGACACAACTTCTCCCGATTTCTGTGGTCGATGTAAGACTGCACGAGAGGGATAAGCGGCTCCGGCACCGTGTAGTGCTGGGCACCTTCTCGCGGCAGCTTCCGAAAGATTGAGTGCCACACGAAACCTCGCGACCACAACCGTTCGACACGAATCTGAAGAACTTGGAAGTAGCCTCGTCCGTCGCGATAGGCGTATCCGGCCCACGTGAGAAACGCCTTGAAGTCGTCGAGCTTGTCAACGTGGAGAAGATTGCGGCGAGCCATCGTTTCCTCCTTCACGCTCTCGCGGCCTGTTGTCGGGTTCGCAGAAGTCGACACCGTACTCTCGCTGCCAGCATGGATCACAGAGCGTGAATCCCGGCTGAACTGGTGTGCCACACGCACGGCATGTCTTCGCCTTCTCAGCGACCCTCTCAACACAAGGCCCGCAGCGGTCGAGTTCTTTCTTCAGCTTACTCATGTCGTCTCCTTTGGTTCGTCTGCGCTGAGATCGAGCGGCCTGAGATCGGCGAGCCGCTGCTGCACCCATTCCGCCCGCTTTCTCACGTGCCACGGCGGTTCATGACTCCACTTCGCCTCGTGTTCCAACGCCTCGCGTTCTCGCCAGAGTCCACGGCCACGCAACCACACCCTCGCTTCGGGGAAGCGTTTGGCGAACTCCTGCCAGTCGGCTGCAATGAGATGCTGCACACTACACCTCCAGCACAAGCTGCGTTGTGCCCATCGACTCCCCGCCACGAGTTCTCGTGGTGGAGATCTCCACTCGTGTTCCACTCGGCCACCATGTGTTGACGAGCGGTGTTGCGTGTGTCACAGCCGCCCGCTGCTCCTGCGGGAGCGGGCAATCGCCTCGAATGCCGTTTCGAGGACACGCGATGCTGTTGAGGCCAAGCTCTTCTTCTTCCGCCATGAGGCCACAGATGTTGATGCTTCGAAGCCTCTCACCACAGTTCCTGCACTCCATGTGTCACCTCAGCACTACTGTCCATGCAACGCGGCCCTCGCAGTCTGTTACCACGAGCGTCTCGCTGCCGACCGTTGTTTTCGCCTTCTGCGCTTTCTTGATGATCGCATGCTCTACCGCCCGAGCGGCTGCACCACAAGGAGCGCACGCCATGATGTCGCTCTGCCTTCGTGTCATCTTCACCGTCACGGGTCACCTCTTCACGATGTAGAGGACACCCAAGTACGGCGATCGCTCGACCTTGAATCTTCCGCTGGCTGCGAACTGAGTCTCATCGAGGCGTGACACAAGTGCTGAGAGGATTCTCTGTGCCCTCTTCACCATCTCGACGTTGATGCCCGCTGGAGTTTCCTTGCGTCCGTGGAACGCTATGAGCGCCTCAATCATCTCGCGGTCGCCTGTGCCCAGCCGCTTCATCAATCCCCAAACGTGGAGCGAAAGCGGCTCCGTTGGTGGTAGTGCCACGATCTCGGTCATGCTCACCTCTTGGAATCTGGCGACCACTCACCACGGAGAAGCCGCTCTTTGTTCTTGATCGCCCACGGGAAGCTCACCACACCAGCCTCCTCGCGGAGCCACTTGTTCGCACGCACGGCGAGCGCCATGCGTTTCGCCTCTTCCTGTGTCACAGAGGCCACAACGCGGATGAATTCATCGGAGTAGGCGTCGACTTGTTCCTGTGTCACCGCGTGTCGTGTGCCTTTGAGAATGCGAGTCCATTCGTGGACAGCAGCCATAGCGGCATCACACTCCTCGTCGGAGGCCTCTACTGGAGCGGGCGCTTGGGAGGGTTTCCCAACGCCTACGCCAACGCCTACGCCAACGGGGCCTATCGGTGGGGTTATCGATAGGTCATTCGATAGGGCTATCGATAGGTCATTCGATAGGGCGTGAGGTAGGGCAATGAGGTACGCAACGGCCCTCTCCCTCAACGGGCACGCCGGGGCCTGCTTGATGTTGGTGGCGAGGCCCTTCAACTGCTTCGCGTTGGAGCATCGTGCCATGTCGGCGACTGCAATGCCGGGAACCCACAGCAAGTCGAGAGCGGCATCCCACTCCACGATTGACTCCGACACTCTGAGTAGAGAGTTCTCGACTTGTGACACGCTCAGACCTGTGTAGTGTGCGAGACGCTTTGCGCTCACCGTGAACAGACCGCCCCAGCGGCGATCTGGAAGGCACCAGCAGGAGAGGACGATGAGCCGTGCGTGCGGCTCAAGGCTCACAAGTTGGTCGAGCGTGGTATCTGGAACGAGATTGAACCCCACGCGATCCTCCTGCGTTGATAGCGGGAGCGGCCAGCAGTATCGGCCAGCCGCTCCCTCGTGGAGTTCTCAGAACGGAAGGTCATCAGCGTCGCCGCCGCCCTGCCAAGTGGGATCGGTGCCGTCAGGACTGAGGCCGTAGTTTCCTGTCGCTGCCGCAGGACGTGACACACCAGCCCCGGTGTCGTAGTCCACCTCGTGCTTCGAGAACACGCTGCAACGGAAGGCCACCACCTCGGCGAATCGAACCTTGCGGCCTTCCTTGTCTTCGAACTCGTTGTAGGTGAGGCGACCTTCGGCGAGTATCGTGTCGCCCTTGCGTGCGTTTCGGACGCTGTCGTGGCCGTCCCACACGATGATCTTGTGCCAGTCGGTCTTGTCTTTGCCTGCGCTGGTGGCAACGCTGAGGCTGGTGATGCTCTTGCCGCCCTGTGTCACGCGGTTCTCAGCGTCCTTGCCACAGCGTCCACAGAGGATGATGAGGTTGTGATCGAGTGCCATCAGGACTGCCCTCCTTCTTCGCTGCGAAGGACACGGCTCCCGTGTCCAACACCGTGCGGGCCTTCGACACCAGCAGCGGCAAGGGCTTCAAGACTGGAGATGTGCTGCTGGATCGCTGCCATCACACTCGCCCGCTCCTTCGGCCTCCGCTTGAGTTGCATGAGTTCCATCGGGAGGCACGCATTCGCTGCCGCCTTCGCAGCGTCGACCGTGGCACACGCCATCACCTTGCCGAGAACGCTCTCTGTTAGTTGGTTGGTTTCCTCGTCGGAGAGCGCCTTCTGTTGTGCGGCTGGTTGCGGTTGCGGCTTCTGCTGACTTGGAGGCCGCATGACCTCGCGAGGCTCCGCGTTGTCGGAAGGAATCTCGCGAGTATACTTGCTGCCGTCCCACGCGCCAGCGTAGATGTCTCCAGCAACGCCGATGGTCTTCGCGCACACGCTGATGGCGTCGGTCACGGCCATCTTGTAGCACTCGTCGTTGGGCTTCTCAGCCATCGCCACGCGCATCTTGTCGCGAGGGCTGTCAGGGTCTTGAACGAAGCCACCCTCGACACTCACCATCTCGTTGCCGCCGATGCCCTCGATGTCTTCGCTCCGCTGGTGTGTCACAGGGTCGCGGTACCACAACGCAATCCTCGCAAAGGCGAGGACAACGCCGCTCTTGTCGCTCGGCTTGACGTTCCACAGCTTGAGGATGCGGTAACCCCAGCCGATTCCAACGGGGCCGAACACCGCCGTGAGCGCCTCGATGCGCCATTGCGGATTGATGTCGGTCTTGCCGTTGAGGTGCCCGCCGCTGATCTGCCGAAGCGCGGTCCCCGGCGGCTGTCTCACGCGGTTATAGAGGCGAAGGTTGCCGATGGGTTCGCCAGCGTCGGTGTCGACGCCCATCGACTTGATGATCTCAGAGAGTCGGGCCACACCCTCCCTGAGTTCCTGCACAGAGATGTCCATGTGTCACGCTCCTACTTGTAGTCCAGCCGCCACTTCGTGTTGATGACGAACCCGTACTTGCGGATCGCCTCGCGCTGCTCGTTCTCGGCAAGTCTCTTCAGCGCGGCCTTCACCTTGCTGGTGGAGATTCCCGGCTCCTTTGGCTCCTCAAGCCACTCGGGATGATCGAGTTCCACCTCGTCACGCTTCGTCTGGTTCACGACGAGGCTCTGACTGCTGGCCGTCTTGTAATCCGTGCCACCGAGCGTGAGGCGCTTGTTCCCGGCCTTGCCGAACTCGCTGCCGTTCTGTTGGACAACGCTGAGGAGTGCGTTGTCGAGAATCGAAAGCACGTCTTCACGCGCCCGCGCCTTCGCCTCGAATCCACGAGCCGTGTCGTGGTAGTGACTGGCCTGTGCCTCGAGTCCAGCGACTTGAGCGGCCAACGACTCCTGCAACGGGCGCACGTCGAGGTCCATGCCCACAGCCTTCTCCAGCAGTTCCGGCAGCGCATCGGAGAACTCAAGGTGCTGGGCGTAGGTCCAGCCGAGTTCAGGCCTGAACGGCTCCACCACATCGCAGATGATCTGGAAGAGCGTCTGCTCATCCCACGCAGCCGCCTCGATCTCGGCAGTCACCTCGTCGCGTGGGCGCAAGACCACACGACCACCTTGATCGTCCTCGGACGGCAGCAGCACATCGGGCTGTGACACCTCAGCCACGGCCTCGGTCGTTGCGACCTGTTCATCCACCAGCGGAAGCGACTCGGTCGCCTCGCCCTTCTTCGTCCTCGCCATCAGTTCCTCCCTGCACGTTTGCTATCGCCAGCCGCTGCCCCGGCCAGCACCTTCTCGGCTCGATCACTCGCAGAGTCACGGCAGAACTCCGAGATCGACTTTCCTTGCAGAATGGCCGCTCTTGTTACTCGCATGAGAGCGATGGGCGTGAGACATACCACCACCTTCTCGCTGAGTCTCACCTCCTTTCGCTTCGGCCCCGGTCGGGTTCTCATCTCGCTGTTCATCGTCTGAGTCCCTTCTGTTAGTGGGTTTCCAGAGTGTCACAATATAATAAGATCAAGATAGAGAACCAAGCGCGACACGATGCGGAAGCGGGTTCATACCCTCTGCTGCCTTTGCGACGAGGCGGGCACAGTCGTCGGGATGAAGAGTGTAGATGGCCCAGTCGTTGCCGCCCACGTTGCCGAACATGCCTTCTGGCGAGATCAGCCACTCGCCGTTCATCTCTGGCACCGAGATGCGTGCGCTGCGACCAGCGTGTGTCACGCTGTCTGCCATGATGCGGCAAGGCATGACGATCCACTCGCCGTTGCAGCCGAGGCATCTGACGTACTCGTTGCAGTTCATCAGGCCCTCCTTTCGTCCCAGTAGGACTCCCAGCAGTCGACACCGCAGAAGGCGTGCGTGTGTGACACACCACCGCGACTGTCGTCAGACTCCCAGCCGTAGACGAAGCGGGCACGGCTTCCACACCAGTTGCACGTTCGGTTTTCGTGTGTAACACGCTCTCGCAGCAGCGTCCTGCGGGCGAATGGATCACGGCGAAGTTGAACCTTGTTCTTCACTCGCGACATCATGCACCTCCGTTGCTGTCGGGCCGCTCCACCACTGGCGGCGAGACCTGTGAGCGGCGGTGCGTGCGTGCGATGATAGCCTCTTTCTCCTCGGGCTGGAGAATCGGCATCGTCTTCGCAAGCGTCTCGATCTCGTAGGCCGTCGCGCCAATCTGTGACACGATCATCCCGCGAAGCCAATAGACCATGCCGAGGCTCACGCTCGGCGGAAGCTCGTCGATGTATACGCTGCAGAGCATCCTTGCGTCTGGATGCTTGCTGCTGTTCCAACCCTCGAGGTGAATGGATTGTAGCCTCATGTCGCGAGGCCCTTCACCTCTGTTGTCGAGAAAGAAGTCGATGTCTCGCACCATGCGCGAATAAGCGACAAGCCGCTGCTCAAGCGTCCTCATCAGGATGTCGAGGATGCCTGTGCCTTTGTGGATCTCGCCCTCGGTGTTCATCGCTGCTCCTTCATGCTTGCGAACACCCACTCGCGTCCAACACCGATTGCACCACGCTCAACACGAAGCATCTCCATCCACGAGGAAAGCCACATCTCATCTCGGCGAAGTGCGTCCGCCATCGCGGCAGACATCGCTTGACGGATGCTCCAGTCCTCGTTGGCCTCCCAGCGTGTCACAACCCTCTCGTCGCTCGTGTCCACGACGAGCCAAGCGTTGCCAACACGGTCGCAGCGATAGCGTTTGCCAACCTCCTCCCAGAACACGCCTTCACCATCACCCGTGCCACATTCGAAGGCGATGATGTTGCAGATGTGGAGAGGGTCGACCACGCTGCGAAGGCCGTAGGAGTTGCAGATGCGGATGACAGCGGCCTTGAGTCGAGCCGGGATGCGGTGGCCGGAGAACGCCTTGGCGTAGAAGCTCTCGTCCATTGCGCTCATGGTGAGTGGTGTCAGCTTTCGCACGATGGGCCTCCGTTGTCTTGGTGGGAGAACAGCCAGCCGATGGTGAGAACCGCTGGGGCTGGGCGGGCGGTGACACGTTGGTAGCGGATGCGGGCTTCCCGCTCGATCACGGCGTCAACGCCGTCGACTTCGAATCCGTTGGTGTGATCTGTGCGCTCGCAGTCACGATGGCTGCTGGCAATCCACAAGGCATCCGCAGCCTCGCGGGCCGTGGTCGCTGTCTCGATCTTCATGCGGACGGTGTCACGCGAGTACCACCGTTGCTGCCGATGTGCTACACTCATGGTCGAACCTCCTGCACAGGGTTGACAGGCCCCGGCAGACTCTTTCGCTTCTGGAGTCGCCGGGGCCTCGTTGTGTCACGCCAGTCGTCAGCCGACCAGCACTCGTCCAGCCTCAGCTTCCAGCGACAGCCGCTCGTCGGCGGGCTTGCCGTGTGCAAACCACGTGAGGGCGTTGGCGTAGCGGAGGCGGCTCTCGCGATTCGTGGTGTTGGGCAGGATGTCGAAGCGATCCTCGTTCTTCACGAGGTCGACCACTCGCTCCACGTCCGACTTGCGAAGCACGCCACGTCGGGCCGCGCCTTCCGCCAACGCTTTCGCGTCCACCTTGGAGTCGGCGGCTTCCCTGATCTGTGCCACCACCTTGTCGCGACCGCCCTCGCACAGGACGCTGGCAACGGCGTCGCGCATCCCGCTCACCACCGCCGCGCTGTTGAGACGCAGCGTGCGCTCCGAGAACTCAATGAGGCCACCACCGCTCTCACGAAGACCCGCGCCGAGATGGACCTTTCGCAGAACCGACTCGCCGATGGCCGTGTTCGTGCACCACATCCGAGTCAGCGTGAGCTTGATCTCGGTGCTGCCCGCGCCGTACTCGCTGCTGCTCAACTGCACGCCCAGCACCATCGGCTCGTTGGGAAGCGGCTCGATGATCTCGGCACGCAGCGCCCGCAGGCCGTAGGCTTTCTCCGTCATGTAGGAGCCGCTGAGTGGCAGCACTTCCACGCCGCCACGACTGCCCACCGCGTGACACGTCTCAACGAAGCCCTTGACGAGGGCGCTCTGGTCGACAGGCTGATAGGAGTCGGAGAGGAGGCCGCGCACCGCGCCATCCACCTCACGCAGAAGCACGCGCTTGTCGTCCCAGCGGTACTTCAGGCCGTCGAGTAGATCGTGGAGTGTGCCACGTGCCATCACGGCCACAGGCTTCGGCTGGCCGTCCGAGAAGGTCTGTCGTGCCTCCTCCACAAGGCCCTCCATGAAGGCAGCGGGAACACGCAGGCGCTGGCCGAGTTGACCGCGCGCCCAGTCGGTTGCCCGCAGATGCGGAAGCTCTGTCGCCTGTGTCACGCGCTTGTGGCTCACCACGACATCGCTGCCATCCCAACCCCAGTCGAGTTCGTCTCCAGCGAGGAGGAAGTCACGACGCGAGGTCGCTTCCGCCATCAGCTTCTCCACGACCGCACCGCTCTCGCCGCGCGCACGATCCACCATCGCGTCCAACCGCTCCTGCACGATCGGAGCGGCCTTCGCCAACGTCTCCTCGTAGCCTTCGCGCCCGTGGTGGTAGGCACGCTCTCCCGGCTTCCATTCGCGTTCCATCGTCGTCTCCTTTGCGTTGTGACACCGCGCACACCACGCTCCCATGCGTGACACACCGGGGCCTTCTGATAAGTTGGGGAAAATAGGAACTTGATTGGATTATATCAAGTCAGGCAAGGTAAAAGAAAGGCCCCGAACCCAAGTGGGAACGGGGCCTCGTGGTGTCACATAGCGAGTAGGTGGTTCGCTTCCTGTCGATCTACTGGCGGCTGACCGTGTCCAGCGCCAGCAGGATGCCGCTCGTCAACTGGTTGTCGACGGCGATGAGTGTGGCACGCAGGCTGCTCCGGATCGCGACGAGGTAGACAAGCACCTCGTCTTCATTCGGCTCGATGACCTGCACCTCGGCGCGGTCCTCGCTGTGAACATCGGTGTCGAACACGACGCGAACCTCGGCATTGCCGAACTCGCGGAAGAACGTGCGGGGGCCGCTGCTCGTCGCCTCGTCGCTCTTGTTGGTGCCGACGACATCCCAGTCGATGACACGGCCCGTCATGCGCTTGGCGAGCGCCTTGGCCGCGCTGATCGACAGCCCCGGCACATTGGCGTTCACGCCCGCGCCCGACACCGTGAGGCGGTAGTCGCCTTCGTGGCACTCGATCTTCGCGGTGACACGACCATCGGCACTCACGCCCTCAACAAGCGTGACCTCGCGGACCTTCTTCGACTTCTTCAACTCGCCCATCAGGCTCCAGCCGCTCGGCGCACGATTGGCTCGCTGGGCGGCAGCGGCCCGCTTGGCGGCACGCCGCTCTTCCTGTGTCATGGACGCACGCTTGGCCTTCTGTTCCGCCAGATACGCCTTCGTGCGCGCCTGCTGCTTGGCCTTCCGCTCCTCGGCAGTCATCGGGACCTTCTTGGCCGTGGCGACGACTTCGGTGGCCTTCACGGTGGTGTCGGCCTTGGCGGTGGTCTGCTTCTTCATCTCTCGCTCCTTGTGTTGTTCCCGCTCCGTGCCCGCCTGCTGTTTTGCAGGCTGTCGACCTTCGCTGGGATGACTCGCCCCGGCCTCGAACCGGGGCGGGCGGCTTGGGTACCGCGCTCGAGTCAAGCAATCTCAACACAGGCGACGTGCCATTGGTCGGGATTGCTGGTGTCCTTTCGTGCCGCTGTGGCTGACCGTGCTGTCGAAAACTTGCGCGCCCGGTTTAGGCTGCGGGTTTTCGTCTCGCCCCATCCGCACAGCGCGTCACCTAAGAACAGGCCGCGCCGCGTTTGCAGAACGTAGAATTGCACTGTCATCGTGCCACCCCGCAACCTTCGCTGCTGTGTTCGCGGAGGATGTCAATCAAGTCGCGGCGCGTGCTGCGCTGCGGCTGCTGCTTCTGCGTCTGCTTCGTCTTCGTCTTCATCTTGTTCTCCTTTGCGGTGCCTGCTACCGTTGTGGCAGCTTGTGACCCGCATTGCCCATCCTGCTTTCGAAAGCAGGCGCAACGTCTCACGACGTGGCGGCTCCTGCTGGGCGTGTCACACAAGGAAGCGAACCACCAGCTTCGGCTTTCGTTCGTCGGTGTCACTTGTTGCCCGACTCCCTACTGACCGACTCGCTATGTGAAAGAACAGTGTCGCCCGCTGCTGGCCTTCCCCTTTCGGGTTGGTGCGGACTCGCGTGCGGTAGGAGGCTTGTCGCTCTATGCGCCCTCGGCTCTGTCGCCCTACCCTCACGCTGTCAATGACCTTGGCCCAAGTATCTCACCTGATATGGTGAAATCAATCGCCTTCACTCGAAAATTCGCGAGATTCTCCGAATTATTTTCAAACCGATTGATTGACAACGGTTTCCGAGATGAAAAAAACCGCCCTCAACGGGCGGCTTTGTGGTGGTTTGGCGTGGTTTTCGGCTATTTCACGTCTCGTGACACGCGCTGAGGCCGCTTCCACAGCAGGTTTTCGTGCTTCTGAGCGTCTTGATCCTGCTGTTCAAGCGGGTTGAGGCTATTTCTTCAATTCGAGATGCGGCAGGTCGTCGAAGTTGTTGTCCTTGACTTCTCCATCTCCATCCCAGTCACCGCCCCAGCGGATGGCGATGCCCTTGGCGGCGGCAAGGCCGATAGCAATGCCCGCCATGAGGGTCATGCGCTCCCTGTCGCTCCAGTCGATGCGCTTGCCTTCCAGAGGCACGACGTCAACGGCCAAGGATGGCAGTGAGTTGTGTTTCGACTTCGGCCACGGAGTCTTCGACTTGCCCGCCGCCACGGCGGCATCCTGCTCGGCCTTGCTGCGATGGCCGCATGTGACACGGATCACCATGTAGCGGCTCAGCTCCACGACCACCCATCGCAGGTCGGGATGCACTTCTTGCAGGCGCTGGATGTCAAGCGCCGTGAGACATGACGGACGTTCCATCAGTCCAGTCCCCTCTTGTTCTTCATGGCATAGAACACCCACGGCTTCTCGCGGACCACCTTGAGGACCGCGCTGGCCTTGTCAACGCCCACATTGGCCTCGTCGGCCACATGCGCCTGAATCTCGCCCAGGCTGAGTTTTGGTGTCACGACGTAGCGCACCGCCTTCTGCAGCACGACCGCGCCCAGAGCGCCGGTGAGAATCCAAAGCATGTTCACTTCAACCTCCGCAGGAACATCTTGTTGTCAGGGTCGATGGCGTCCGGGTCGTACCAACCGATCACCGGATGCAGCCACTCCGTCGCGCCGTTGCGGACGCGCACGGAGTCATCGTCATCGCCCCCGTGGTTGCTCCAGCGCCTCGACCTTGGTCTCGGTCACGCCCAGCCTCTCCTTGAGGTCGCTCACGGACTGGACGAAATCCTTGGCGCTGTCGGCCATCTCCTTGATCGTCGCCATCACCGTGCGCTGGTTGGTGTCGATGCGCACCACGTCGGCTGACAGATTCATGGCCCAGCCGAGGAAGAAGCTCAGGAGCAGCATCGCCA
>Ga0209835_1000254_pt1 | contig 36512 bp, 28 predicted proteins | sample LakKivwa52mmetaG_FD_184138 | JGI IMG/M metagenome (GOLD analysis project Ga0209835, IMG submission 184138) | Anoxic lake water microbial communities from Lake Kivu, Rwanda to study Microbial Dark Matter (Phase II) - Lake Kivu water 52m metaG... | ecosystem: Environmental > Aquatic > Freshwater >... | reverse complement strand
CCTCCGGCGCTTCGGATGTCTCAAACTGGGGTGGAAACCGAGATACCGATCGTAAAAGAATGTCAACGCTGCGGCTAAAGCTTGCCGAGCGATTGGTTGCTGTGAAAAATGAAACGGCCATGCTCACTACTTTCAACGAAGTGAACATGACCCCCATCATGCAGATACGCAACAAATACAAGGATGCTTTCAAAGAAAAGTATGGCGTCTCGCTGGGGTTTATGTCTTTCTTTACCAAAGCCATCACCGAGTCACTCCAGCATTTTCCGCAGGTCAATGCTCAGATTGATGGCAACGACATGGTTTATCATAATTATGCTGACATCGGAATTGCCGTTAGCGCTCCAAAAGGCCTGATGGTGCCGATCATTCGCAATGCTGAAACCCTCAGGCTTCACGAAATTGAGGCTGCCATTAAAGACCTTGCAACCAAAGCCCGCAACGGAAAACTCACCATTGAGGAGATGACAGGTGGCACTTTTACCATCACTAACGGCGGTGTTTTTGGCTCAATGCTGTCCACACCTATTATTAATCCACCGCAAAGTGCAATCCTCGGCATGCACAACATCGTCGAGCGTCCGATTGCCGTGAATGGCAAGGTAGAAATTCACCCGATCATGTACGTCGCTCTATCTTACGACCACAGGATCATTGACGGGCGTGAGTCGGTGAGTTTTCTTGTTAAAGTAAAAGAAATGCTCGAAGATCCGGCCAGAATGCTTTTCAAAGGCGATGATCCGGTGAAGCACTTGCTGGGAGTTTAGATGAGTGTAGGTAATAATGTTCTGATAATCAATACTTAACTAAGTATTTCTTCCATCTATGTTTGTAATTGATTTGAAAAACTGTGAAGAGTTTATTGCTGGTGACAATACCGTTCTTCGCGAGTTGCTTCATCCTGACAAAGCCAATCTCAATCTTCGTTACAGCCTGGCACATGCGAGGGTCAAGCCCGGGAAAGCATCCTACTGCCACAAACTGAAAACTTCCGAAGTGTACTACATTCTTGAGGGTGAGGGCATTATGCATATTGATGGTGAGTCACAGAAAGTCTTTCCCCACCAGTCAATCTACATTCCTCCCGATGCCGTTCAGTTTATCGAGAATACCGGACAAAGCGATCTTATTTTCCTCTGTATTGTTGATCCTGCCTGGCGTTTAGAGGACGAAGAGGTGGTTTGAACGTAGGGAGATGTCCGGGGTAAATGCATAAAAAAATCTGATAATTCAACATGGAATTATCAGATTTAATAAAGACCAAAAAGATTACTTTAAAGACCAAAGGCTTTTCTGAAGGTATCAACATAGTCGAGGCATTCCCAGCCGAAAAACTTTACCTTCTTGAAAATCTTCTTGTTGCCATTCACAATTCTGGTGTAGGTGTTTTCATTCTCATAAAAAACCTCTGCCTCTTCCTCAAAACAATCTCTTCCAAAATGGCCGTAACTTGCAGTTCTCAGGTAGATAGGATTCTTCAGATCAAAACGCTTTGTAATTTCGTATGGGGTGAGCTTGTAATTCGCCCTGACAACACTTGCAATGTGGCTATCACTCATTTTGTTACCATTATTGTCTTTCACGTATGCTGTTCCAAAAGTATTTACAAACAGACCAACCGGTTCAGCAACTCCGATGGCATAAGCAACCTGCACCAGAATTTCGTCGGCAACACCCGCTGCAACAAGGTTTTTAGCCAGGTGACGTGCTGCATAGGCAGCCGAACGATCAACCTTTGATGGGTCTTTTCCCGAAAACGCACCACCTCCGTGAGCTACCCTTCCTCCGTAAGTATCAACGATTATTTTGCGCCCAGTCAGACCGGTATCTCCGTTTGGGCCGCCAATGACGAATTTACCGGAAGGATTGACAAAAAGTTTGAAATTCTCATCGAAAAGGTGGCGGTATTTTTCAGGTGTCTCGCTGATTGCCCGGGGAAGCAAATACTTCCTGATGTCTGAAGTGATTTTATCCAGCATGGCAAGGTCTGTATCAAATTCGTCATGAAGCGTTGAAATCACGATCGTATCTATTCTTACAGGCTGATTATCGTCATTGTATTCAACCGTAACCTGCGATTTGGAATCAGGTCCGAGGTAGGTCATCACCTGGCCTTCATGCCTTATGGCAGCCAATTGTTGCAATAGAATGTGTGCCAGTTCGATAGGGAGTGGCATCAGGTTTTCCATTTCGCGCACAGCATAACCGAACATTATCCCCTGGTCGCCGGCGCCCTGGTCTTCTGCAACCGCTTTTACTACTCCTTTATTAATGTCTTCCGATTGCTCATGAATCGTGGAAATGATTCCGCACGAATTGCCTTCAAAACGATAAGCTGGCTTAGTGTAACCAATCTGGTTGATTACACGACGGACAACCTCCTGTGGGTCAACCCAGCCATTGGTTCTAACCTCCCCGCTGCAAACCACCAATCCGGTGGTTACAAGTGTTTCGCAGGCAACTTTTGATTCGGGATCAAGCTTTAAAAACTCGTCCAGTAATGCATCTGAAATCTGGTCAGCAATTTTATCGGGATGCCCTTCTGATACTGACTCTGAGGTGAATAGATAACTCATTGGTCATTAATTTTTTAAGATGATAAAATTCCGGAAATGATGATTGGCGGGATGTTAAAACACATTGTTTTAGCATTTTTTTTAATGGTTGCAATCAGTCAAATCTCTCCATTGGCCGGTAAAAAAACCGGAAACCGCTGCAAAATTAGAAATTTTTGGGTCAGAAAAAACCCGGGAAGGAAATTATTAGGAATCGGAGTCAAAAAAAAAGGCCTCTGTCGAGACCTTGCGATTATATTTAATTAATTGTCTTTCAGTGCTTTCATTAGCTTTTTACGACTAAAGAAAATCCGGCTTTTAACAGTTCCGATCGAAAGATCAAGATGCTCGGCAATCTCCTTGTATTTGTAGCCTTCGTGGTGCATCTGAAAAGGAATACGATGCTCGTCTTCCAGATTGCGAACCACTTCAGAAATCTCTTTATGCGAAAATACTGAATCGGGAGTGGCTTCTTCAGATGAACCTCCTGAATTGAGAAAATAGAGGTCAGCAGTATTGTCAACCATAGTACTCATCTTAACATTCCGCCTGTAGTTGTTTATGAAGGTGTTCTTCATAATGGTGTAGGTCCAGGCTTTGAGATTGGTGTTGGCTTCAAATTTATCCCTGTAAGTGAGTGCTTTCAGGTAGGTTTCCTGTACAAGGTCTCTTGCGTCTTCGGCATTCTGAGTAAGTGATTGGGCAAAGTAAGTCAGGTTATCCTGCAGACTTGCGAGTTGATTATTGAATTCCATTGTTCCCATAGCATTCGATTTTAGCGGTTAATTGTTTAATAATTTCATTGCAAAATTAAACATTCTATCAAATTAGCAATCATTTATTATCGTTAAATAAAGTTAATCTCAATGCTAATTGAGTTTAAAAAGCTGATAAACAATATGATAAAGAATAAATGTTATTATTAAAATGTTTAATAAAAACATTTAATGTTTAAACAGCTGATAGTTTTGTTCAACTTTTCAAAGAAATTATGGCCACAAAAGTAAGCAAACTTAAACAGCGTAATTTATTCTTATTCTAAATAATTCTTAAAATAGCCATTAAAGTATCTTAAAGCCGAATTTTAGGGATGAGGTAATGAAAAAAAAACCGGGACGACCCGGTTTTTACCATTTAAATTCTTCGATTCCTCCCAGTATTGATTTGAATGCAGGAATATCAGTAATAATCTTTGTGTTCGGAGGAACATTGATCTGATTGATTTTGAATTGCATGCCTCCGGTAATAATTCTCGATGCAGGAAATTTCTGATAAAGTTTTTGCAGGTGTTCTTCAATGTTTTCGTTGGCAAGATTAGCCGTGAAAATGGTAAGGAAAATATCCGGCTTATGGATATCGGCAACATGCAGCAAATCTTCAAATGGAACCATTTGGCCGAGATAAAACACCCGGTGACCACGTTTTTGGATAAGATAGGAATAGAAGAGCAATCCAAGCTCATGTAGTTCACCATCAGGCAGATAAAGCATGAATGTTTTCTGATTGGTAACATTTTGCGGCCTGTACAAACCGTCGATGGCTACAATGATTTTCTGCCGGATGAGATTGGTGATGAAGTGCTCCTGGCCGGGATTTATCGTGCCTATCTGCCAAAGCACGCCCACTTTTTCGAAAAATGGCATTATCACCTTCACAAGCGTCTCTTCGAAACCCAGATTGATAATCAGGTTGGAGAGAATCTTCTCAAACTTTGACTCATCCATTTCAATCATAGCTATGATGAGGTTTTCGATATGGCTGTCGGTATCAAGTGATTTGTTGGTGATCGAAATTATTTTCTTTCCCAGATCTTCGTTTCCGAGGCCTGCAATATTTGAGATTTTATAACCGTGCCTGTTCAGAATGGAGATGTTTAGCAACTTCTTCAAATCGTCATTAGTGTAGAACCTTATGTTGGTCTGGGTTCGTTTTGGCTTTACAACTCCGTATCTTTTTTCCCAGATTCGGAGTGTATGTGCCTTAATTCCTGTAAGTTGCTCCAAATCGCGGATAGAATATTTTGTTAGTGTCACTGCTTTTTTGTTTTGGTGACTACTATAACATCCTTGAACAAAAATTGTTTAAAGCATTGTGGTCATCCCTTAGACAAACCGGCTCCTCGAAATACTTACAAAAAGGATAATGAAATTGACGGGAAATTAATGCACCTTTTGAAGTTTGTTGAAACTTCTCACCAGGATGGATGTAAAAACTGCATAGCAAATGAAAAAACTGATCGAAAAATTAAGTGCATCATCGCGATAAAAATAGGAATACAGAGCGATGATAGCAATGAAAAGCAGCATTTTCGCCGAGTTGAGGATCATGAAAAGATTGATGAACCTGACGTCTTTCGACTTGCTGATCCATAATTTCATGTAGAAAAGGATCATATTGAAAATGCTGAAAAACAGGATGATATAGGGAGTTAATGGCGAAATTCTTTCAGGGGGCAATAAACTGTGAGAAATTGCGTGCAAAGCAAACATCAGCAGCATCACAAACAGGTTAGTCCTGGCAAATTTGATGAATTGTTTCTCGTTGTAAAACACCTGATTCTGTTTGGATTTTAGGAATTTGAGAGGTAATAATTCTCGGGAGGCTTAGTTTGCTTTGACTGTTTCGTTCAATGCTGTGGTTTCAGCCTTTTTTGCCACATCTCGTTTGTTATGACCCGGAATCTCACTCATATTGCAACTGCCCGTAAAAATGGCGCCTGGTTCGATGGCAAGCTTACTGGTAAAGATATCACCGGTCAAAATGGCGGTGGCTTTTAGTGTAAGAAGCTCATGCACAATTACTTTGGCTTTTATCTCTCCTGAAATGTCAGCATTTTGACACTCAATCTCACCATCTACTTTTCCTGACTGGCCGATTACGATTTTACCTTTTGAGTTGATGGAGCCTTCGAGGTTTCCGTCAATTCTGAAGTCTCCATTGGATTTAATTTCACCAACAATACTGGTACCACTGCCGAGAAAATTTATTGAGGGGGGAATTTCATTACCCGAAAATTTTGCCATAATTGCTAAAGTTTAAATTTTGAATCAAATGCGAAAGTAGTTGTTTTTAAAGTTGGATGGCTCATTATTGGAAATTTTATTGGTTGAGATATGATCTTTCGAAGAAGCTCATGTAAGGGGCAATGTCCTTTTCGCGATAAAAAATAGGGTAATTATCCGAAGTGATGACGAAATAGGATGGATTGGTAGCTTCGAGTGGTGAGGTGATGTAGGTATTGCTCATTATAGATTGGTAATATACCATTGCTTTTTCAGCGTTTTCGAAGTTGCCAACAGTCACCAGTTGAAGATCGCCGGCAAAAACCAGGCTGTTGATTTTTAGCTGCGATAATTTAAAATAATTGGCATTAAAGTCTGATAACCTGATTTTTAGAGCGTTAATATTGGTTAGTCCTGCATCAACAATGAGTGCGAAAAAATGAACTGCAGATGGGTTGGCAGTGTAGATGGTTGTCAATGGTTCGGGTTTAACATCTTCTGGCTGTGATGCGTCAGCAACTGGGGCGTCGCTAAGTACGAGCTGGCCGAGTTCGTCTTGGCCAAACCTGTTGAGGATATCCCTTGCCATCGGCGTAATTTCGCTGTCAGGGTAATTTGCCACCAATTCTTCCAGGGTGGTGCGCATCGTCTCAAGGTTTTGCAACTTCCCAAAGGCAAGCCCTTTCAAAAATTCAAATTTCGCTATCAGGTCGCTTTCCTGGTATTGCTCCAGGGCAAGATTCGAATTGTTGATGACCAGATAGAACTGGTTGTTCATATAGGCGGAGTAAGTGTCGTAATAAAGGTTGCTGGCGGCATTTAGCCTTGCCTGAACGACCAGGTTGTAATTGGGATCGAGCAGGATTTTGGCATAATCAGTATCGGGAAAATCCCTGATGATCAGGTTTTTATAATAATCGGCACGCTCCTGATCGGGGAGTTCTTCGTAGTTCTTGTAAAGTTGATAGTAAACCATCAGACGGTTTTCATGTTCCGGGAATTTTTCGAGCAATTCCTCGAAAGTAGCCGAGGAGCGTTTATTATCCTTCAATCCATCTTTGTAAATATAGCCTATGACGAAAAGAGCGTTTTCGATCACCTGCTGCGACGCAGCCATAGCCTCTTCGGTTAGCGGTAAGTTTTGGAGATAAAACTCCCGTTTTTTTGGATCAGATTCCACTTTTGCAGTGCTGTCGTTTGCAGCTCCTTCTTCTTCGCCCTCATTTTCGGCCATTTCATCCATTTCGATCATCATCTGCTTGTTGCTCAGGCGCCACATGTCTTCCAGCTTTCGGCGGCCCCATTTATTCACAAATTCAGTGTACCCAAAGCTCATGGCTGAAGGATTGTAAAAATACCAACCGCCCGACTGCTGCATGTTTCGGTTTTCCATCCGGTTTGTCTGCTCAAGCATCGAAACGGTTCGCTGTGCTTCCCGCTCTTCTTCGGCCTTCCTGGCTTCCTCTTCGGCTATTTTTTTGATTTTTTCATCAATTATTTTGTTGCGCTCGGCTTCGGGCATACGTGCCATTTTTTGCAAACTATCCTCAACACTGATGCTTCTTAAATTGGTAATCAACTCGGTAAGGGTCTCTGTTTTGCTTTTAATGTTTTTGTAATTTGGGAAATCATTGGGCATCGCCAGCATGGCAGTGTCGTAATAGGCTTGAGCCATGATGTAATCGGGCTGCTCGAAGTAGATATCGGCAAGTTGCAGGGATGAAAGCGTTCTTTGATAATCGTTAGAAACGCTTGTAGCCACCGATAAAGCAAGGTATTCAATTACCTTGTCGGTCTGGTTATCTTTGGCATACATATCCGATAGTGCATTGTAAATCTGATCGCGGTATTCGGCATTTTTGTGGTCTTTGAGAAGTTTTTCCAGTGTCTTAACAATCATGCTCCTGTTACTGCGCCTTGTGTCGTAGGTTTTGGCCAGATTTATCTTGGCATTGATGGACATTTCGTAGGGTGGATTCTTTTTTATCACCAACTGGTATAGGCGTGCAGCTTCCTTTGTGTCGCCGATTTCCTGATTTACCTGAGCAAGAATAAATCTCAGCCTGTTTTTGTCTTTCTTTTTGCTGTTCAGTTCAATTGCGCGCTGAAGATATTTGATTGATGGCTGGTAATCTTTCTGCAGAATATAATAATCGGCATAGATCATCTGAAAAAGCCGGTCAGTTTTTGAGGGGGCTTTGCCTGTTCGGATATCTTTATTCAACTTATCAAGAACGGTGGAGGATTTTTCGAACTCCCGGGTTTGATTAAAGGTCATGGCCTGCCAGAGATCGGCTTCGTATTTGACAGGTTCGTTCTGATAAAAACCGGAGATCCAGTCGAATGTCCGCTTTGCATTGGGGTAATCGCGTTTGTAGAGATACGATTTTCCGATCAGCATGTAGCTGTCTTTAACGCGCCTGACATACTCTTTGCGTTTAAAGTACATCGAGTGCCTTAAAATCACCTTCGAAGATTTCTCGATGGCACGATCCATATTAAATGCCACCGATTGTGCTTCCTGCTCGGTTCCGTATTTGAAAACCGGAAGTACGGTTGTGTAGTTGTCTTTAGCAGTTTTTTCAAGTGTTCGAACGCCTTCTTTGAAACTTTCGTTTCCGTTCCAATAGATATTATACTGGGAAACAAGATTATGGTAAGTACGCCTGGAAAAGGTATTCTTCTTTGTGGAGCAGGAGGTAGTTGTAAAGCCAATACCTATAATAATGATAAGGAACAGAAAGGTAAAAAGCCTGTCTGAACAGAATTTGGCAAAACCCGAATGTTTAATCTTTTCCAAATCAGTTGTTTATGATCAATTTAAACTGACAACATATCAGGCTTCTTAAACTTGAAAACCCGAAAAATATTATTTGACCAAAGCTGCATGAGCTGGAAAATTAACTACCATTGGTGTACGGGTGAAACAAAAACAACAGAAAAGACGTTGTCAATGGCTGTTAAAAGTTCAAGCTTTTGACAAAATGCCGTTTATTAGGCTGATTTGATCCTGAAGAATGAAGAAAAGTAAAAAACGTGATTGGGGGCATTCACCAAAACTGCTGCGGAAATACAAGCTGGTTTTGATGGATTCGCAAACCTACGAAGAGAAGATTTCCTTTTTGATTACCCGCCTGGGCGTATTGGTGGGAGTTGGTGCAACCATCGTTTTGCTTGTGGTGCTTACAATTTACCTGGTGGCTTTTACTTCACTCAGAGAGTACATTCCCGGCTACACCAATCTTACACTTCCCAAACAAATTTACGAACTGCAACTTAAGGTTGATTCGCTTGAAACCGAGTCGAGAAACAGAGGACTTTATATCGAGAACCTGAAACGAATTCTTTCGGATGATGATCTTTTTGAAGAACCCGTTCCAACTTACAGTTCCAAACCATATTACGATACTATCACCTTAAGGCATTCAGCAGCAGACTCTCTGCTCCGCGAAGAATACGAAAGCCAGACACAATTTACGCTGTACCCCAGCAACATGTTTACCTACCCAACGGTCAACATCGGTAACATTTACTTCTTTTCGCCTGTAAATGGAATTATTACCCGTAAATACAATCCTATCCAATCTCATTTTGGCGTTGATATTGTTGCCAATCCAAATGAGGCCATCAAATCAATACTTGACGGAACAGTAATTTTTTCTGACTGGACACTCGAAACCGGTTACATCATCTGCATCCAGCATCAGCACCAGTTGGTTTCGGTTTACAAGCATAATTCAAATCTTTTAAAGCAACAAGGATCAATGGTTAAAGCAGGGGAAACAATTGCCATCATTGGGCAGTCGGGCGAACTTCAGACTGGGCCGCACCTGCATTTTGAGCTCTGGTACGATGGTAAGCCTGTTGATCCGGAAGAATTTATCTCATTTTGATAAATGTTGTATTTTTGTCTGCACTAATAACCATCCACTGGTGAAAAGAATAGCACTATTAGGATCAACAGGATCAATAGGAAAGCAGGCTCTTGAGGTCGTCAAAGCCAATTCACGACAATTCAAAATTGTTGTATTGACGGCTCAGAATAATGCCGAAAAGCTTATTGAGCAGGCCATCGAGTTTCGGCCGGATGCGGTGGTTATTGGATGCAGGAATTCCTACGAAATGGTTCGTTCTGCTCTTGCCCCTTTTGATATTAAAGTTCATTCCGGGATGGATGCGTTGAACAGTATCGTTGAGATGGATCAGGTGGATACAGCATTAATTGCCCTGGTTGGCTTTGCCGGATTGATCCCTGCCGTAAATGCAATAAAAGCCGGGAAAGAGGTTGCCCTGGCCAACAAAGAATCACTTGTTGTTGCCGGTGAGTTGATTTCATCTATGGCACAAGAAAAGGGAGTCAGGATTATTCCCATTGATTCAGAGCATTCAGCCATTTTTCAATGTATGATGGGTGAAAATCCACAAAACGTTGAAAAAATATTTCTTACTGCCTCCGGCGGGCCATTTTTTGGAAAATCAATAGATTACCTCGAAAATGTTACCGTGAAACAGGCACTCGCTCATCCAAGGTGGGATATGGGACAGAAGATTTCGATTGATTCTGCGTCGTTAATGAACAAAGGCCTGGAAGTAATCGAAGCAAAATGGCTATTTAACCTCTCACCCGACCAAATAGAGGTTATTATTCATCCCGAATCCGTTGTTCATTCTATTGTTCAATTTATTGACGGGAGTATGAAAGCACAATTAGGTCCGGCTGATATGCGCTTTCCGATTCATTTTGCTCTTTCATATCCTGAAAGACTTCAAAACCAATTTCCCCGATTTGATTTTCTCCAGCATCCTCAATTGACCTTTCTTGAGCCCGATCGAAAAACTTTCAGAAGCCTTGACCTTGCTTACTATGCGCTTTCAAAAAGGGGGAATATGCCCTGCATTCTTAATGCTGCCAATGAAGCAGCGGTGGACATGTTTTTAAAAGGTCAGATCACTTTTCTGCAGATCCCGGAAATCATTGAACAATGTTTGGTGGATATACCTTATATTATATCGCCTGATCTGGAAGACCTCAACCAAACGAACAGGCAAACAAAAACTCATGCAATTCATTTAGTCAACGTACAATTTAAACCCGTTTAAAATCCAGATGGAAATAGTAATTCAGATATCATTGTTTTTGCTCAGCCTATCAATATTGGTAATTTTTCATGAGCTTGGACACTTTGTTGCCGCCAAAATTTTCAAAACCCGCGTCGAAAAATTCTATCTTTTTTTCAATCCCTGGTTCCAACTCTTCAGAATTCAAATTAAAGAAACTGAATACGGAATCGGTTGGCTGCCGTTGGGTGGCTATGTAAAAATCTCAGGGATGATTGATGAGTCGATGGATAAAGAACAGATGAAGCAACCGCCACAGCCTTACGAATTCAGGTCAAAACCAGCATGGCAGAGGCTGATAATTATGCTGGGAGGTGTAACGGTTAACATTTTACTTGCGATAGCTATTTACATTGTGATGCTTTTTAGCTGGGGCGAAAAATACCTGCCGACATCCGAGGTGAAATATGGAATTACGGTTGATTCGCTGGCCTATGAAATGGGCCTGCGAAACGGCGATCAGATAGTTTCGGTGGATAACAAAGCTGTTGAAGAGTTTCATAAGATTCCTTCCACTATCATCATCGAAGAAGCCAGATCAATACAGGTTTTGCGGGATGGTCAGCCGGTTAATGTTGAAATCCCCGATGGATTTCTCAACAAAATGATCCATCATCGGAAGTCTGATTTAATAGGCATCCGTTTCCCGTTTATAGTCGGTGACTTTACAAAAGATTCTCCCGCAAAATCGGCCGGATTGGAAGTAAATGATCAGATCGTTGCCATTAACAATGTCTTTGTTTCTTACTTTGATGAATTCAGAGAACAGATTCAGCAATATAAAAGCCAGGAAGTTACAATTTCAGTAATCCGGAATGGGGATACACTGTCAAAAACCGTTGCTGTAGCGCCTGAAGGAGTTATCGGCGTTTATCCTCAAAACCTATCTGGCTTATTTAATCTAAAAGAGAAAAATTACTCGCTTATCGAAGCTATTCCCGCCGGAACTGCCAAAGCTTTCGATGGTGTGTCGAGTTATGTCAAGCAGATGCGGCTCCTTTTTTCGCCCGAAGTAAAAGCCTATGAATCTATTGGTGGTTTCATAACCATCGGTTCCATTTTTCCATCCACCTGGGACTGGCAGGCGTTCTGGAGCCTTACAGCTTTTCTTTCGATAATGCTGGCAATCCTTAATATCCTTCCTATTCCGGCACTTGATGGCGGTCATGTAATGTTTCTGTTTTATGAAATCGTTGCCCGCAGAAAACCCAGTGATAAATTTCTCGAATATGCCCAGGTCGTTGGAATGGTGATACTTTTCGGACTTCTAATTTTCGCCAATGGCAACGATATTTTGAGGTTAATAGGCAGTAAATAAACAACTTAGTAAATCTAATAATGAGGCGTTTCAACTAACATCTAACTGATTATGACAAGTACTGATTACCTTAACCTGCTCGACCACTCGCCGCTTGCTATTGTGGTGACTGATGAAAATGACCGGATCGTGTTTGCCAACCACAAGGCAGTAGATGACTTTGACGTCAAATTGTTTGATGCAGAGCAAATCAGCATCAGGAAGGTATTCCCGAAAAGCCAGGTAAAATGGGATGCAGCCAAAGAGGTTTTGCAGAAAAAAGGATTTCACTCCTTCGATGCTACTTTAAAGAAAATTACCGGGGCAACTATTGAGGTTAAAGTGCAATGTCAGCAGGTTCATCTTGAAGATAAGCAAGTTACAGTTTGTTACGTTCGCGATATTTCCGATCAGCAAATCATAATTAGAGAGCTTTTTAAGGAACAACAATACATAAAAACGATACTTGACTCCATACCGGCGTTGGTGTTCGTTAAAGATGCCGAGAACAAAGTAGTTAGTGTAAACCGTGCATTTGAAGATGCAACAGGGCTTGCCCATGAGGCGATCAGAGGCAAAAGCGTTTCGGAGATCATGCAAGATCAGGAACTTGCCCATAAATATTGGCAGGATGATTTGGAAGTGATCAAATCGGGGCTTCCGAAAAGAAAAATCAGGGAACAACTGCCAACCGACCCCAATCGTATTTTCGTAACCGACAAAATTCCCTACAGAACCTATGACGGCGATATTGTTGGAGTCATCGGATTTTCCATCGAAATCACCGATCGGATCAATGTTGAAAATGCCCTGCTCGAAAGCGAGAAAAAATACCGGCTGCTATTTGATACTTCCCCCGAAGGTGCGATCGTGAGCACTTTGGAAGGAAACATAATCTCCACAAATGCCGCTTTGCGCAGCATGCTCAATTACACTGAGGAGGAGATCAATAAGATGAGCTTTTACGATCTTACGCCAATCGAAAGCAGAGATGCTGAAATCTCTACGCTTCAGCAATCGGTTCTTTTTGGCGAGACGATCGAACCTGTTGAGAAAGAATACATCCGCAAGGATGGATCAGTGCTTCCGGTTTTAGCAAAAGGATGGGTAATCAAAGATCAAAACGGCGTTCCTGTGCAAATCGGCGCATTTGTGAAGGATAACACGCACAAGAAGCTGGCTGAAATATTAGAAGCATCGCTTCTGGAGAATCAGAAAGCTCAACTTGAACTTGATCTGGAAAACAAAAACCGTGAGCTCAACGCAAAAATAGCCCAGCTTATCGAGAAAAACGGTGTTTTTGATAAAATGATGGAAAATCTTGAAGAAATTATTGAAAGACAGCCTGAAAACATATTTGAAGAACTGGAAGATCTCATTGGTGAAATAAAACAAGATAAAACAGAGGATTTTTGGTCGCAATTTGAAATGACCTTCGGAAAAGTCAACAAGTCCTTCTATGACAATCTCTATGAAAAGTTTCCACGGCTATCCAACAACGAAAAGAGGATTTCAGCATTCCTCAAGATGAGCATGTCAACAAAAGACATTTCAAAGATTACTCACCAGAGCGTGCGGAGTATCGAAATGGCAAGAACAAGGCTCAGAAAAAAGCTAAAACTGAAAAGAAGTGATAATTTATCGGCATTTTTGTCTCAGTTTTAGTGAAATGTGCAATTTTTTCTGAGTTTTCCGAAGATCAAAAAATTAACATTTTATTCCTGTAACACATTGAATAGCAATTATTTAATACAATACAAACCCGATCCTTTTTGTTTTCAACTTGTAGTAGTAATGTATTTGTATAAAAAAAAGTCGCAGAAAAATTTGTTCTGCTAAATAAAAAGCATGTATGTTTGCACTGACTAAATCATGGTTGTTTTTTAATAATTGGTTTTAAGGGGTAGTTTGGGAGTTAACCTAAAGCAGGGGGATAAATTCAAGACTTTTACTCCATATTAGCTTCTATCCCCCCGCTCCCAAACTTTTTAAAACCTTTTTTTATACCTACTGGTCAAGCCTCCCGAAAATTCTTACTTACCTGTTGATAATCAGTCTTTTCAAGACAATTAGTTGATTCATCATTGCATTATTTCCAGATTTGAATGCATGTTGAGGCGTAAAATAAATTTCCAATGGCAAAGAAAATAGCCTAAAATCTTTCCGCTACCATTCATTCCATTAAATTTGCAGCAAATATCCCTGTTTAAAACCCATGTCCATGGAGACAATTAAGTTATTGGTTATTAGATTGATGTATGGTCGCTTCAGCCATACTTTTCAGAATTATGTATCCCGCAGTAACAGGCCAAATATTGCCAACAACAGATACCTGCAGCCTTGCGCCAAACTGGACGCTCTGAATCACTACAAAGTTGCTGAGCAACCTTTGGATAACCTTGCTGAGTTTCAAACAGAGAAGAAAATCGAGTTTCAAAACACCAATTTTGGAGTAACCTTCCGTAAAGTTCTGCGTAATCGAAAGCGATTCAGCTGCTATGATATCCATCAATATCAGGATGTTTACTGGAGAAGACTTGGCTACAGAGAAAGAATTTTCAACACGGGCATGAGGTTGATCTACCATTTCATTGATAATAAATTCTTCTTTGGTGAATTGTTCTTTTCCGACTCGAGCAAGGTAAATATTGAATTGGTTGCATTGTCGCTTTTGAAGAAATACACTGACCAAAAAACCTTACCTGAGAAGAATTTCAGGATTGTTGGTAAAAATGCCTTCATATTTTTTGAACACACGGGTATCAATTTGTCAATCAAATACATAGATAATTCTGATCCGGTGATTAATGAGACCCTAAAAAGAATCAGAGATTACAGTCCGTTCACCAAAGCAGAGGTAACCAGCGATTTGGAAGACCTTCTGTAAATTATCCTTTCATAAATTGCCTTTGCAGGATTTGCCTCAGCAATATCAGCCAATGTTATTCGTTTGTCTGTGACTTTTTTAGCTGGTCTGAAGGAACATCATTGTCTCTTAGTATCAGCAAACGGGGAAAATTGTTTTCTTTGCAGGATAAAAATTAAATTTTAATTCGTGCTAATGCTGAGAAAGTTACTCATAATCATTATTTTCCACTCATTTTTTGGAATGATTGCCATTGCACAGCAATTACCCCAGTACAGTCAATACATGTTCAACAAGATTGCCTACAACCCCGGAGTAGTAGGAGCAAGCAACGGGATTTGTGTTGGTGGTCTCATCCGGCAGCAGTGGGTTGGATTTAAAGAAACCAATGCAGAAGGTCAATCCTCAAATGTGGCGCCGGAGACTTATGTTGTGTCAGTGAACGCTCCGGTGCGTGCTTTACGGGGCGGGCTGGGTGCAACGATAATTCAGGATAAGATTGGCTATCAGGAAGATATCTCAGTAAATTTGATGTATGGTTATCAAACCATGCTTGGTTCAGGGGACCTCGGAATTGGCTTGCAATTGAGCATTATCAATAAAACATTGGATTTTAATAAACTCGAAGCCCCTGACGATAAAGGTTCTGACCCGGTTTTACAGAATAAAGCAGAGGAGTCGGACATGTACTTTGATGGTGGAATTGGTTTTTACTACAGCGTTCCCGATAATTATTACCTTGGCTTATCAGTGCTTCAGATCAGGCAAGCCAGTAAAAACGATGGTACTGGAATGCAGTTGAAACGTCAGTTTAACTTTATAGGTGGTTACGAATTTACTTTACCAAACACCCCCACGGTGGATATTCTTCCATCGGTAATGATTAAAACAGATGGTACTTCAGCCCAATATGATTTTTCGGCTTTGCTTCGGCTGAATAATAAGATCTGGGGTGGCGTCTCCTACCGATACCAGGACGCAGCCGCAATAATCATCGGATTTCAATATAAAGACCTTAACATCGGGTATTCATATGATATTCCAACATCGGCTATTGGCTCTTTTGGAAGTCATGAGATACGGGTTAATTACTGTTTTAAAATCGAGGTTGACAGATTTAAACAGAGCTATCGTAACACCAGGTTTTTATAAAAGTACTCCCTCCTTGAAACTTTTTACTCAAATACAGCCTTTTGAATCGCCTAAAAGCAATCTTAATAAAGGACTCAAAATAACCTGTAATAATAAAAAATGCACGAAGTCGTTAACCTGACTGTAAAATCAGCAGTACATATGAAGAAATTATTGTTTTTCCTTCTGACAGGGATTATTTTAAGCAGTTGTCAAAACACGGGAAACGGTGAGTTGATCGGTGTTTCGAAGCGTCCAAGCTTTAGCCAGCCAGAGCCATACGGGATGACATTTGTTCCGCTTGGCTCGTTTGTTTTAGGAGTTGGTGAAGAGGACATCCCCTATGCTCAGATGAATAATCCTAAGCGAGTTACAGTAAGTTCATTTTACATGGATGAAACTGAGATTACCAATAACGAATACCGTCAATTTGTTCATTGGGTCAGGGATTCTATTGCCAGAGACCTTCTCGGTCAGATCAACCCAGAGGAATACCTTATTGAAGAGAATCCGAAAACAGGTGAAATTTACGACCCACCATTCCTTAATTGGAGTACTGAAATTGACTGGAGCGAAGAAGAAACAGCCCAAACGCTCGAAGAAATGTTTCTCCCCGAGCAGGAACGTTTCTTCAGAAAGAAAGAGGTTGATACCCGTAAGTTGAAATATAAATACTTTTGGATTGACCTTCAGGCTGCTGCACGTAAAAACATTACAAACCAGGGAAATCCGGAGGATGCCAGTTTTGCCAACCGGAACATTGGTCCTGACGGAAGAACTCAATTCGTAAGAGAGGAAACGATCAATGTTTACCCGGATACTTTATGCTGGATTCACGATTTTCCCTATAGTTACAATGAGCCTCTCACGAAATCCTATTTTTGGCACCCAACTTACGACAATTACCCAGTAGTAGGTGTCAACTGGAGCCAGGCAAGAGCCTTTTGCATCTGGCGTACAGCCCTTTTCAACAGCTACCTTCAGGGAAGAGGACAAGCCGGAATTAATGATTTCAGACTTCCGACCGAAGCAGAGTGGGAGTGGGCTGCACGTGATGGCTTTGAAGCCAACCCATTCCCATGGGGAGGGCCATACAGTCGCAACGACAAAGGTTGTTTACTGGCTAACTTCAAACCCAACAGAGGAAATTATGTTGACGATGGAGGCTCAACTACAGTGGTGGTTGGTCATTATGATGCAAACAGCTTTGGGCTTTATGATATGTCAGGTAATGTTGCTGAATGGACCAACAGTGCTTTTGACGAATCAGCCAACGTACTCACCTGGGATTTGAATCCAGACTACAGCTACCTTGCAAAACCCGATGACCCCATCTCGATGAAACGCAAAACCGTAAAGGGTGGGTCATGGAAAGATATTGAGTACTACCTTCTTGTGTCCACAAAGGATTATGAATATCAGGATACAGCCAAGTCCTACATCGGCTTCAGGTGTATCATGCCTTATCTTGGACGTTCTCAGGGCGACAATCCCCGTCGTGCTTCCAATGTTTATTAATGCGTAACTTACAATTTCCTTTTCATAATTTCAGATCAAATCAAATTAAGTCCCTTATTTAAAAAAGTATGGAAACCTCAGCAAAAGTTAACTCCAAAGGTAGTTTCAGCGAAAGGCTCGAAACTCCTGCATTTAGAAGGTTTATGTCGGTCGCTTACGGATTGGGAGCCTCTCTCGTAATTCTGGGCGCTCTCTTCAAAATTAATCACTATGTTGGTGCAAATGAGATGCTTCTTGTTGGTATGATTACCGAAGCCATTATTTTTGCCCTCTCATCATTACAGAAACCCCATGTTGAACCTGACTGGAGTAAAGTTCACCCTGAGTTTATTGAGGATTATCATGGCTCAAAATCAGATGTTCCTGTCGAAAGACGACCGGCCTCTGCCAGAACCGGTAATAACCAGATGACACAACTTGACCTGATGCTAAAGGATGTGAAACTGGACGACAGCGTAATCCATAATTTGGGCGCGGGATTGACCAAATTGAGCGAAAGTGCATCAAAACTTAATGATCTTTCCAGCGCAAGCATTGCTACCAATGAGTTCGTTTCCAACATGAAGACAGCCACTCAGTCGGTTTCAACACTCTCAAAGACCTACACCGATGCATCGCTGGCCATGAACAAGGAATTGGTAGCAACCAATGAACTAACCCACAATGTGCAGGAGGTTTCCAGTGCTGCATCAGGTCTGAAGAATTCGTATCACGAAGCCGCCCGAACACTAAGGGAGGATATTCGCGCATCGGAAGAATTATCAAATACCATCAAGATCACTTCCGAGTCGGTTTCCAAATTATCCGATTCTTATTATCATTCAGCCGAAAGGATATCCAAAACAATTGAGGATCTTCGCACATCAGCCACTAACAGCGATGCTTTCAACGAGCAATTGACAAAACTTTCAACCAATCTATCCTCACTTAACAAGCTGTACGAAATGCAACTGCTCAATTCGGAGTTGCAGGCCAGAGCTTCTGAAAAAATGCAGCAAACCCTGGATAAATTTCTCTCTAATCTCGAGGAATCCTCTGACAAAACCGCCCAGTACCAGCGTGAAATGGATATGTTGACCAAGAGAATGGCTTCGTTGAACAGCGTTTATGGTAACATGCTTTCAGCCATGAACATTAAGTAGTTATTTAACTAAATCAAAATCCACAATCAATGGCTGGATACAAAGAAACCCCGCGGCAAAAAATGATCGCCATGATGTACCTCGTACTCACGGCTCTTCTGGCCCTAAATGTTTCAAAAGAGGTTTTGGATGCATTTGTTGTTGTGAACGAAAGTGTTGTACTCACCAACGAAACTTTCTCAGAAAAGCTTGGCGAGCTTTACAATGCCTTTGATAAACAATATCAGATCAATCAAAACAAGGTAAAGCCTTTCCGCGACAAAGCGCTTGAAGCAAAAAGACTCTCCGTGGAAATGCGTGATTACATCGAAGATATAAAATGGCAGCTCATTGTGGCTACTGAACGAGTACCATATGATACTGCCAAAATTCTTCCGGTGAAAGAGCTAACCAAATTAGACGACTTCACTACCACGACCAACTTCTTCATGGCAGGCTCATCTGATGGCTCTAAAGGAGAGGGCATTAAGTTACAAAATAAGATTAACGAATTTCGCGAATCAGTTCTTAACCTGGTAGATGATAAAGGTAAAGAGCAGATCAAAATTGGTTTGAAAACCGATGGAAATTATACCGACCGTGACGGTAAGCAATTAAATTGGGTTCAATATAATTTTTATAACACCGTTCTGGCGGCAAATCTTGCTATTCTCAACAAGATGACCACTGAGGTTTATAATGCTGAATTTGATGTGGTTAATCATCTTCTCTCCTCAATAGATGCCGCTGACTTTAAGTATGATACAGTAGCAGCGCGGGTGCTTCCAAAGAGAGATTATGTTTTTGTCGGGGATAAATATGAAGCCGAAATTATTGTGGCCGCTTACGATACCCGTCAGGACCCTGAAGTTTATATTCTGGATGGTGCCGATAAAATGACAGATGAGCAAATCAACCGCGCCAGACCGATCTCCGGGCAAAAAGGAGTTGTTAAGGTCAGCTTTCCGGCACAAACCGAAGGAATTAAAAAGTTTGCCGGGATTTTCCGGCTCACAACAGGGACAGGAGAGGTTAATAGTTATCCATTTTCAGCGCAGTACATGGTAGCCCAGCCTACGACTACGATTTCAGCTTCAAAGATGAATGTTTTTTATGCCGGAGTTGATAACCCGATTTCTGTATCATCACCTGGAGTTCCACTAGAAAACCTCGAAGTTACCATCTCGGTAGGTCAAATAAGAAAGGATAATCAGCCCGGAAATTATATAGTTTCCGGAATCCCGGCAGATCGCAAGGAAGCAATAGTAACTGTATCGGCAAGAATTGATGGTCAATTAAAAGAACAAGGTAAAAAACCCTACAGGATTAAAAGAGTTCCCGATCCCATTGCCCTGATTGCTGGGTTGAAAGAGGGATCAATAAACCGAAACATTCTCGCTCAGGTTAATGCTATTGAAGCAAGCATGCCGCAGGATTTTGAATTTGACCTTACTTTCAGGGTTACTTCTTTTAAAATGACCACTCTCTCCGGGTCAATAGTAACAGATTTAAGATCAAGTAGTAACATGCTGACCGACGAAATGAAAAACCGGATCAAATCCGCTAACAGGGGCGACAGGGTTTGGTTTGAAGACATTGTTGCGCGCGGTCCTGATGGAACTGACCGTCCGCTTAATCCCATATCACTGATTTTAAACTAGAAACTCAATTTTTCAAAATATGAAAAAAAACATTGCAATAAGTTCCCTTCTGATAGTTTTGCTGATCACCGTAAAAGTAGCAGTGGGACAACAAGGCAATCAGGTTCAACTGGTAACTGAGCCAAAAGACAAAGCTTATGATCGTGCTCATATCAACGATCTTAAGCCAATTCCCTATACCTACCTCCGTGAATCTGACGTTTTCTGGGAAAAACGGGTCTGGAGATCCGTTGATTTTAATGAAAAAATGAATCATCCTCTCTATTTTCCGCTAACACCGCAAGGTAAATGGAGAAGTTTTATGCAAGTGATTTGGGATGCTATGCAAAATGGAGAGATTACCGCCTATGAAGCTGCAGGGAGTACGGATAATTTTGAAGAAATGTTACCGGTTCCTGCCAGTCAGCTTTCAGCAAAGCTAACGACTCAGCAGACTATACGCCAGCCTGATCCGAATAATCCCGATGTTTTCATTACCCAAACCGTAGAAAGCCCTTTCGAACCGCAGGATGTAAAATTCATCTGGATTAAAGAAGACTGGATTTTCGATAAACAACGCTCTGAAATGCAGATAAGAATCATCGGGATTTGCCCAGTGCAGGAAGATATTGACCCGACAACCAATGTCTTCAGAGGTTACAAGCCATTGTTCTGGCTCTATTATCCTGAAATAAGACCATTATTGGCACAAAACGAAGTTTACAATTCAGGGAACAGTGCCCGCCGACTTACTTACGATCAGTTGTTCCTGCAACGCAGGTTCAGCAGCTACATCATCAAGGAAGATAATGTTTTCGACCGCCGGATTGACGATTACGCCTCAGGCATGGATGCCCTCCTGGAAGCCGAACGTATCAAAACTGAAATCCGTGATTTCGAACAGGAACTCTGGGTGTATTAACATTCAGGTTTTCTAAAATATCATTCAATAAAAACTCCCTGCGGGAAAATCTTGCAGGGAGTTTTTTATTTTTGTGCTTTCAACTGTCCGGCTATTATGATTGACGAAATATTACAAACACCGATCGAGTACCTCAAAGGAGTTGGCCCCAAACGAGCTGAAGTCCTGAAATCGGAGTTAAATATTTTCACCTTCGATGACCTTCTGAACTACTACCCCTTTCGCTATGTTGACCGCAGTAAATTTTCCAGAATCGCCGAAATTGACAACGACCAGAACTATTTCCAGCTGAGAGGAAAAATTACTTCACCACAGCTGGTTGGCGCCGCAAGGGGCAGAAGATTATCAGCCTACCTCGCTGATGATTCAGGCGAAATTGAACTGGTTTGGTTTCAGGGGATTAAATGGGCTCAGGAAAAAATTAAACCTGGAGTTGAGTATATCGTTTTTGGCAAACCTAACTACTTCAATGGCCGGTACAACTTTGCCCATCCTGAATTCGAGCCGGTTGCTGAATATGACCTGCTGAGCACACAACTTCAGCCTTTTTATTCCTCTACTGAGAAGCTGAAAACAAAAAGCCTTGACAGTCGGGGGATTGCCAAACTTACCAAAACACTGGTAGCGATAGCAGATGAGATACCCGAAACATTAAATCCGGAAATCATCAGCCGGTTGAAGTTTATTTCGAGGGAAGCGGCACTGAAAAACATCCACTACCCTGAAAGTCAGGAAATTCTTAATAAATCCATTACCAGGCTGAAATTTGAAGAGCTGTTTTTTATTCAACTGGCGCTGCTTCGGCATAAATTTATCCGTTCGAAAAAGTACAAGGGACATGTTTTCAGGACTGTAGGCGAGCAGTTTAACACCTTCTACAACCAATATTTACCCTTCGAACTCACGAATGCGCAAAAAAGGGTTGTGAAGGAAATCCGGAACGACCTGGGCTCTGGCCGCCAGATGAACAGACTGCTGCAAGGCGATGTAGGCAGCGGAAAAACGCTTGTGGCTTTGATGTGTATGCTCATTGCACTCGACAACGGCTATCAGGCCAGCCTCATGGCGCCTACCGAAATCCTTGCCCAGCAGCATTTTAAAACCATCAACAGGTTCCTCGAAGGAATGAATCTGCAAGTTAATCTGCTTACAGGTTCAACAAGGATTTCAGAGCGCCGCATTATACACGATGAACTGGAGTCGGGTAAGTTGCAAATCCTGATTGGAACTCATGCACTGATTGAAGAAAAAGTTCAGTTTAAAAACCTTGGCCTGGTAATAATTGATGAACAACATCGCTTTGGAGTGGAACAACGGGCCAAACTCTGGCAAAAGAGCGACATCCCTCCGCACGTGCTTGTTATGACTGCAACGCCCATCCCCCGCACACTCGCCATGACTGTTTATGGCGACCTTGATTACTCCGTTATTGATGAGCTGCCACCCGGTCGCAAACCGGTTCAAACCTTTCATTATTATGACAGCAAACGCCCGCTGCTTCATGGTTTCCTGAAAAAGAAAATCGAGGAAGGACGCCAGATCTATGTCGTGTATCCGCTGATTAAAGAATCGGAAAAGCTTGATCTGGCCGATCTGATGGAGGGATTCGAAAGTCTCAGCCGTTCTTTCCCGCTACCTGACTACGCATTCAGCATTGTACACGGGCAGATGAAAACAGAAGAAAAAGATTTCGAGATGCAGCGTTTTATCAGGGGCGAAACACAGATTATGGTTGCCACAACGGTAATTGAGGTGGGAGTGGATATTCCCAATGCTTCAGTAATGGTAATCGAAAATGCCGAACGCTTTGGATTGTCGCAGTTACACCAATTGCGGGGCAGAGTGGGTCGTGGCGCCGATCAATCGTTCTGTATTCTGATGACCAGCTACAAACTAACTGCCGATGGTAAAAAGCGAATTGAGACAATGGTGCGAACCTCCAATGGTTTTGAAATTGCTGAGGCAGATATGAGGCTTCGTGGTCCCGGCGACCTGCACGGTACGCGTCAAAGTGGAATTCTTGATCTGCAATTGGCCGATATTATCCGGGATGAAAAAATGCTTCGGTTTGCCCGCGATCTGGCGGCTGAAATCCTTGAAGATGATCCTGAGCTGAGTAACTCCGCTAATGAGTTATTGGAAGCCAGACTGAAGCAATTGCGGAAGCATCGTCAGGATTGGAGTCTGATCAGCTAACCGGAAGTTGTAAATTAAAACTAATGTCGCTATTTCAAACAGTCAGCGTCAGAAAGCAATTGTTACCCCTGCCATCGCATTGATTCGCTGCGAAGGGTAATTGTACCAGCGGTAGTAGCGTGTGCCTGTAACATTGTTGAGCTGGGCAAAAGCGGCAATTTTATCGTTGAAACGATATTCAGCGCCGAAATTTAAGTCAACATAACCGTCAATTTTTTCAGATGTAACTGCTGAATCGGCATTCATAGCCTTAGCCCAGGTGCTTCCTATGTAAAACAGCTCTCCATTGAGCGATAATTTGGGTAAAAGGTGATATTTTGTCAAAAGACTTGTTTCGATTGAGGGTTTGTGCCACGGCTGCCCTTCTGTTTCCATGTTGTAATCCCTATAATTGACTACCAGCATGGCGTTGAGCTTTTGAGGAAGATCGTAACTGATTTCAGCGTTGATCGTAGTCAATTTGACATTATCATAAATGCCTGTGAATTTGTTGGCAAAATTTTCGCTCATCATCGGGCTGAAAGAAGAGGAATAGTCATTGATAAAAAAGAGCATATTTTCAATATCGGCATAGGATGCGCTGAGGTTGAAATCTACCGACTGGCTTATTTTACCTGTAACGCCGCCTTTGAAATCATAGGTTGTACTGGTAAATCCCAACGGGAAAATGGGATTGATCCAGGGATTCTGGCGGCTGGCACTTAAAAATGAGTTTCTCTGCAAACCACCGGTGACGGTAAGATACAAACGCAGATACTCCGGTATGATCTTGAAAAAGAGTTTTACTTCCGGATAGACATGGAATTTACTAGTGGAATCGGCGGCTACAGCAGCTTCCAGCCCGATGGTGAGGTCAAGATAATCGAAATTGAGCCTGAGATATGGTGTGAGACCGGACATTATGTTGGTCTGCGAAAATATGGTGTCGCTGTTTGCAAATAAGTCGAAAGTGAAATCGGCGCCAAATTCTTCTTCGTTGGCAAGGTTAACCAATTTTTTCCGCGAGTTGTAATTTCCCTTCAGTCCAAAACCGGTTTCGGCAGTTTCGTAAAGGTCGGTCAGGCCATAGTAGCTCAGCTCGGCCGAATATCCTTTCTGGCTGCGGCTGTTGCTGGCCAGGCTTACATTGGCGCCAAAAAGCGAAAATCTTTGCCTCAGGTCATCATCAGGCAGCGAAAATATTGCTGCATCCTCGCCGGGAACCATGCCGTAATAATGCACCACATCGCGGTCGTAATAAATTCTTCCTGACAGCACTTTATCGCTCATGTATCTTTTCCCGTAAACTGCTGCTTTGTTGTTGCTGAAAGCGCTCACCGGATGGTCTTTGATGTCGCCTTTGGATGAGTGATGCCGGACGTGGAAACCAAGCGAATACTTTTCGGAATTGAGGCTGTTGGAAAAAAATTCGGCATACGGAGTTGTGTAGTTCCCAAATCCGGCCTTTAGATAATTTCTGTGCAGGGATTTCCCGGGGTCAACCTGAATGTAGTCAGGTTTAAGCGGCTGAATTTCGTAGGTGGTCGGAATGAGCTGTGAATTAATACTATAGCTCATCTCAGGAGCTTTTACCAGCGTGTCGGTTATTTCGGGTTTGAGTGGCATTTTTACTGCGTCAGAAATCGAGGGCTGGTAGGGTGCAATGATGGTTACTTCCTGGTTGCGCCCCTGTCCATAAATTGACCCAAAAGTTGCCATGCAGAAAAACATTGCCATACTGAACATTTTGGCTGATGTTTTAACAGACATTTTTCTTTTATATTGATTATCAGATGATTTCATGATTTGATTTTTTAGCTATTCCAATGAATTACTGCTCTTTTTGCGCAATAGCGTTGAGTTTCTGGGCTGCAACCTCCTTCAGATCCTGTCCGGGATAGTACTGGATGATACTTTGTAGGGTTTGTCTGGCCTGGAATAAATTCCCCTGGCTCACATAGACATCGGATAAAAGGATGAACCCCATCGCTTTCCAATACTCAAAAGAGGGATACTGACCGGCGAGCTCCACCACTATATCTTCTGTTTTCTTGTAATCCTTCTGCTGAAATGTAATGGTAGCAAGCAGGTATTTGGCTTCTGCTCCCGGAGCTCCCTGCGAGAGTTTGACGGTGTTTTCGAGTTCGGTTTTGGCTGCGGCGAGATTCTCGGTCTGAAGCGCTGATTTCCCGGATATATAGTGCGATCTCACCAGTTGCTCGCTGGTTATTCGATCGTGGGTGCGGAGTTTTCGTGCTGCCTCCATGGCTTCCTGAAAGTTATTCAACTGGAAATGGCATTCCATCTGCCCGTTAATGGCCGTGATAACGTTCGCAGGATAATCAGCAATAACCTCGAGTGTGCTGAAGTTTTCCAAAGCCTTATGATAGTTCTGGTCGGTAAAATAGATTTCGCCGGCACGCAGCAACGAATTTTCGCTGAATTGAGATTTCGGGAAACGGGTTACAAACTCAAAACCTGAGAGAGACTCAACCTTTTTGCCCATACTAAACTGACATTCAGCTTTGTAGTAATGTGCATTGAGGATAAATGCCCCGTTTTCAAACCTGTTGATGTACCTGTCGAAGGCCTCGACGGCTGAAAAACAGTCGTTGAGCATATAGAGATTTTCGGCAGCGATGTAGGTTATCGAGTCCTGTTCAGTGGCTGTAACTTTTGCGAATGGAACCGTTTCAGCAAATTCGAAATATTTATTGACCTCGTTTTTGTCCAGATAGATATTCCTGATGGTAGGGAGAGCGTCGCGCGCTTCGGGGGAATTGGGATAATAGGTTACGAGCCTTTTGAGCACCTCCAGTGCCTGATCGAGGTTGTTCTGATTGTAATAAATCATCCCGGTCTTTTGCAGCGACCGGTTCACGTAGCTGCTGTTGGGGAACTGATTGATAACCTTGCCGAACCAGTCGAGTGCATTGCTGTTATCGTTGCGAAGCAGGTAGGCTTCGGCAATTTCATAAGTAGCATCATCGGCAAAAGATGATTGAGGGAAACGGCTTAAGACAGCCTGCAGATTACTGATTTTCTGATCCGAACGCCCCCTTGCTCCTTCCGACAGTGCTTTCTGGAACATGGCATAATCGCTTTCTTTGGCATTTTTACCTACCGCCTGGTCGTAGTAGGTGATAGCCTGGGCATAGTTTTGGGTGATAAAATAGCAATCACCCAGCCGGATCAAAGCATCTGCCACGAAAGGTTCGCCGGTTTTTCCGGGTCGGGCAGCGAACTGCCTGAAGGCTTCCACAGCGTTGTCATAAAATTTGAGCTTAAAGTAGGAGTAGCCCAGGTTGTAAGAGGCAAGCGGGTAAATGTCCAGCTTGGAAGCACCGGACGATGAAACAAATGAGTCGTAAAAATCAATGGCGCGCGTAAACTCACCCATCTGGAAATAAGATTCGGCAATCCAGAAACGCGAACGGGTGGCAAACTCCTGCTTTATGTTGGTGTTTAACGATTTTCTGAAATTTTCAATAGCCAGATCATAGCGCCCGGTATTGAACAACTGCACCCCGCGCTGGAAAGTGATCCGCTGATAAGCAGTCTGAATATCGCGGTTTTTCATTTTCAGCTTTTCGATGGCGTCAATCGAAGCCTGATAATCTCTGGAAGAGAGGAAAAGATTGGTCAGGTATTTATAGGCCTCGTCAATTCTTGCTGAATTTGGAAAATCGCTGATGTATTGATTGAGTGCCGCCATGGAGGTATTGTAAGGATCGTACGCCAATTCGAAGGTGAGTTTGGCGTAATTGAACAAGGCATCTTCTCTCAAATCCTCATTACCGGGTATCTGATAAGCAGCATAGAAGGCATTTTGAGCGAAATTCTTCTGACCGGTTCTTAAATAACTGTCGGCAAGGTGGTAATGCGCATTTTGCGTCATAGCATCTTTGTCCTTTATGGCTTTTTCGAAAAAGCCGATCGCTTTTTGATAATTGCCGGTTTTGTATAGTGAATAGGCGTACTGGTAGTTCTCATCACGGGTCAATTGCTTGCGGCTATCCTCCAGATATTTGTCGAAATAGAGGACAGCCTTGTCGAAATCATTCCTTTGGTAAAAAGCCTCTGCCACAATACGCGCCAATTCACCATTTTTCTTTTTGTCTTTAGTATTTTGCTGCAGCAATTGCGGTCCTTTAGTGGTTATCTGGTCGAAATCCTTTTTTACATAATAAATCTGGAGCAGATAAAACGGAACTTCTTCGGCAAATTCGGATTTCGGGTCTATTTTTTCAAAATAGAGCAAAGCCCTGCTGTAATCCTTCTCCTGGTAAGCAATGTAGGCATAATAATAATTGGCGCCATCGCGGTATTCTGAGGGGGTGTTGAGGATCGGGAAAAAGGCATCTTTGGCTTTGGATAAATTTTCTCTTTGTAAGTAGCTGTAGCCCAATTTATAAAGATATTCGGGCATCATGTTTTGGCTGACCCTGAAGTGGTCCACTTTTTCGAAATATTCCAGCGCATTTTTGTATTTACGCCCACCATACTCGATTAACCCCAGGTACAACCACGCCAGGTTGGTTTTGGAGTGATCGGGGTAATACCTCACAAAATCAGCAAATTTGTCTCTTGCCTGCGGATGGTTGAGGTAATAATCACAAAGGCCGTCGTAAAACCCTGCTTCGAGCCGGATAACCGACTCGCCGGCTGGAAGCGTCTCTATCAGCTGGCCAAAGACGTCCTGCGCTGCACCATACTGCTTTTTCCCGATCAGGTCAAGAGCCAGACGGTAGCTTGCTTCAGGGTCATCGTAGATTTTTGTTTGTTGTGCGATCGAAAAAAACTGGGAAAGGATAAATAGGTTGAGTAACCCAATCCGTAATAGGATGCTGCTCATGCTGCTGTTTTCTTGTTGCTGCTTTTTTTGGAAATAAGTAACCAAACGTTTACATCCGGTAGATATTTTTTGAAGAATGAATGGCTGACCTTATTCTCAACGATGAGGTGAGTGACTAATTACGATAATTCGCTGTTTGATGTTTACACCAGGAATAAAGGCAATGTTTCTGCAGGCTACATTTATGTGGAGGTTGATTTCGAAATGGCCTGTGGTGAGGCCGTCCTGAAAATTGTTCATTTGATATTATCCTGAAAATCAGTAGTGTAATTGTTTTGATGTTGTTTATAGAAATAAAAAACCCCGGAAAGTTGATTTTTTGCTTCCCGGGGCTGATTATTTTATGTAAATAGCGTCAGACTACTTGATCAGTTTGATCTCAACGCGTCTGTTGTTGGCTCTGCCTTCCGGTGTGTCGTTAGTATCTACCGGTTTGTCTTTGCCAAATCCATCCACTGTCAGTCTCTTTCCGTCAATTCCCTTACCGGTGAAGTAGTTTGCAACTGATCTTGCGCGATCCTTTGAAAGTCTAAGGTTCAGATCAGCAGGTCCTGTATTGTCGGTATAACCGTAAACGGTGAATTTTGAATCCGGGAATTTGTTCATAATAGTGATGATCTGATCTAGATCTTTGATTGATTCCTGTTTGATTTTTGAACTGTTGGTTTCAAACAGGATATTCTTGGCGTGGAAATCAATCTTTTCAACTTCCTGGATAATTTCAGGACATCCATTGTTGCTTAATGTTCCTCTTTCGTTCGGGCATTGATCGAGGTGATCCGGAACGCCGTCACCATCAGTATCGGGACATCCTTTAAATCTTTCAATTCCAGCAACATCAGGACATTCGTCAAGGTGATCCGGTATTTTGTCACCATCACGATCAGGGCAGCCTTTAAAGTTGGCAAGTCCGGCTACATCCGGGCAATCATCAAGGTGGTCAGCAATTCCGTCACCATCTCTGTCGGGGCAACCCTTTAAGGCTGCTAAACCTGCAACATCCGGACAGTCGTCATCAATATCGGCAATACCGTCGCCATCTTTGTCCGGGCAACCTTTCAAAGCTGACGGGCCAGCTTCGTTGGGACATCTGTCGAGGTGGTCAGCAATGCCGTCGCCATCCGAATCCGGGCATCCACCCAAAGCCTTCAGGCCGGGAACATCCGGGCATTGATCCTCTTTATCTGATACTCCATCGCCATCTTTGTCGCTGCCTTTGCCAACCCTGAAAGTTACGCCAAAGGAGTAGTGGAAATAATCGTTGAAATCGAACAGATAATCGTAAGATCCCTCAACGTTCACTCCAATCCATTTGTTGAACCAGATATTGGTTCCAATCCCGGTTGACTGGGCTAAGTAGGTTTTTTCGTTGATATTTGACCCGTTTGCACCAAGAAAAATGTATGGATCAAAGGTGGCGTCTTCCTTAAGAAGATAACCATTGGCAAATTTGTACTCGAACTGTCCACCCATGCGCCAGAATTTGTCAGTTGTAATTGGAGCTTCAATAGTTGGCATCTCATTCATGTTTTCTGGTTCCAGCGTGATAAACGAAAACTCAGCTCCAAAAGCGAATGATTTGTTGAGTAGCCGGGCAATTTTTAACTGTGAAGGAAGTGTTTTTCCCATCCAGTAAGCATCGGTTAACTGGTCTCCAACAGGTAATTCCACTGCTTTAAAATCAGCATAGTTTGAACTGATTCCAATCAGCCATGGACGCTCTATGTTTTGGCCATAAAGCATCGCTGTAAGGCCAAGAAATAGAATTAGTAAGCTTTTTTTCATAAAAATTTGATTTTGGTTTTTAAATAGATTCATTAACTGCTTGTTTATTGTTAGATAATTAATTGCTGAACAAAGTTATGAAATAATTAGTCCATAGAGGAACTAAGTTTCACACTTTTTTCTAAAACTAATCTTGTGTGACTAAAAAACAAGAAAATTACAGATATGTCAAAGAATTGTCTTCTAAGATAGGACCATTCAATCGTTTAAAAATCCAGGTTAACTGCTTCAACAGATTTTATTTCAGGAATGGCCTTTTTCATTGCATTTTCGACACCGTTTTTCAGGGTCATTGTACTGTAAGGACATGAACCGCAGGCGCCGAGAAGACGTACATTAACAACATTGTCGGAAGTTAGTTCAATAAATTCTATATCTCCGCCATCATTTTGCAGGTAGGGTCTGATCTGGTCAATTACGTTTTTGACTTTACGGATTAATTCTTCGTTGCTGCTCATAATTTTTCGTGTTATTTATTTCTGATTTTGTTTAATCGTTCTGTAAGGTTGTTTACCAACTCAACAAACGAGTTAGTAATTGGGTTCGATTCATCGGTAAGTGTAATGGGCCTGCCCTGGTCTCCCGATTCACAAATACTTTGTACAAGCGGGATTTGACCCAGCAAAGGTAGTCCGATTTCGTTGGATAGTTGTTTAGCGCCCTCTTTTCCAAAGATATAGTATTTATTTTCAGGAAGTTCGGCTGGGGTAAACCATGACATGTTTTCGATCAAACCCAAAACCGGAACCCTGATCTTTTCGGTGTTGAACATACTGAAAGCCTTTCGGGCATCGGCAAGCGCCACTTCCTGTGGTGTACTGACAATTATTACACCGGTGACGGGCATATCCTGAACCAGTGTCAGGTGGATATCGCCGGTTCCGGGCGGCATATCAATCACCAGGTAGTCCAGTTCTCCCCAGTCGGTTTGGCGAAAAAGTTGGTTCAAAGCATTGGAAGCCATCGGACCTCGCCATAATAATGCTTGCGAAGGATCAACAAAAAAACCAATGGACATTATCTTCAGACCAAATTTCTGTGCAGGCAGAATTACTTCGGTGTCGTTGTGCATCCTTGCCAGTGGCTTTTCATCCCTCAAATCAAACATCATTGGAATTGAAGGGCCGTAAATATCAGCGTCAAGGATTCCTACTTTGTTTCCCTTCTTCGACAGGGTAATGGCAAGGTTTGCGGCAATTGTGGATTTTCCGACTCCTCCCTTTCCGGAGGCGACAGCGATAATATTTTTAATGTTTTCAGCATAATTGACGATTTTGGCTTTTCTGTTTATCGTAACAATACGCCCCAGGTCGCCATAATGTTTAGAAATCGCTTGCAATGAGCTATTTTCGACAATCTCGGCTGTTTTTGCTTTGGGGTCGTCAAATAACAGGTCAATGCCGATTTGATTTTCATCAATCTTGATCTCGCCTACCATTCCAAGCGCAACGATATTGTTGCCTTTTGGAAAGAAAATAACTTCTTTCAGCGCTTCAACTATTTGTTCTCTGTTGATTTTCATTAGATAGAGAATTTGAAAATGGCGTCAAAATTAGGAAAATAGTACATCTTTACATGAAAGAGGCTGTAATAAAAGATTTTGGGGAAAACATCTTCCCAAACCTTTATTACAGCCTCAGCTACCGATTAATAGAATTAAATGTTTTTCTTAGCCAGGTAAAAATCAACCATTTCGTAGCCGCTCTTTTCGCGATCTTCCATTTCGTTGACGGTTTTTGGTGGAGGAACAATCACTTTGTCGCCCGGCTTCCAGTTGAGTGGCATGGCAACTTTGTGTTCATCGGATGCCTGCAGTGCTTTGAGAACACGCCAGATTTCATCCATGTTGCGGCCAACGTTCAGCGGGTAGTACATTATCAGGCGGATTTTGCCGGTTGGGTCCATAAAAAAGACAGCACGCACGGCAGCTGTTTCGCTTTCGCCCGGCTGCAACATCCCGTAAAGTTTCGAAACTTTCATGTCAATGTCGGCTACGATTGGAAATTTCATCAGGATACCCATGTTTTTCTTTACGTTGTTCACCCATGCAATGTGCGAGTGAATACTGTCAATGCTCAACCCCATCAGTTTGGTGTTGTGCTTTGCAAATTCATCCTCCTGAACTGCGAATTCCGACATTTCGGTGGTGCAAACCGGTGTGAAATCAGCGGGATGGGAAAAGAATACTACCCAGCTACCTTTGTTGTACTCCGAAAACTTCAGTTTTCCGGTTGTTGTCATGGCTTCAAAATCTGGCGCCATGTCGCCGATTCTCGGCATTTGATTTACTTCTAAATTTTCCATTTTTAAAAATTTGTATTTGTTAATATTTAGTTAAAATGTTAATTATCTAAAGAACAGCGAACCATTGGAATTGTTTAGCTTCGATATTAATTTACTTGAGTCGAGGTCTAACTATTTCTTACGATAAACACCACTCCGGTGGCTAATGGTTACAACAGTTACGATAATTTTATCGTCATCAATTTCGTAAATAACCCTGTAATCGCCAACCCTTATAAGGTAAGCATCTTCGCCTTTGAGTTTTTTGTAGCCGGCGGGTCTTGGATTTTCCCCGAGTGATGCAATCCGAATCCTGATAATCGGGATCTCTTTTTTGTTGATTTTTGCTATTTGTTTAATAGCGATCCTTGTGATTAAAATCTCTTAGCTCATTTAATCATCTTCTCGATTTCATCAAATGCTTCTTTAAACGGAACGGTTTCACTTTTTGATTCTTTTGCTATTCGGTAGGCTTTTATATCCTCAAGTTCCTCCGAATCTGCTTTTAATTTTTTATAAAGATCAAGCGGTATTTGGACTGCGATCTTCTTTCCGTTTTTATCTGTAACAAATTGTTCTTGATACATCGTAATAGCTTTTTGCAGGACAAAAGTAAACTAAAATTGCGAGTCATTATGAGAAGCGGCGCTGCCATATAGTTATTGCCCACTGCCTACTCCTCATATCTCTTCCTCAAGTTCAGCGGGATTCCAGAACACCTTATCAAAATCCTGAACCTGGTCGTGTTCAACGTTTATCCCTTCGCTTTCGAGCAATTGCTGCATGATGTGGGGACTGCCGAAATGGTTTTTTCCGGTTAGCATCCCAATTCGGTTAACCACTCTGTGGGCGGGAATGTTTTCCAGGTTATTGTGTGAGGCGTTCATGGCCCAGCCTACCATTCGTGAAGAGCCTTTAGTGCCAAGGTATTCAGCGATTGCGCCATAGGAGGTTACTCTTCCATGAGGGATCAGTTTTACAACCTGGTAAACTTTTTCGAAAAATGTAATATCATCTGCCATCGCTACAAAATTAAAAAGTCCCGGTAGAATTCCCGGGACTTTTAACCTTATGAAAAAACTCTACTCTCTGAAAATTACTTAATCATCAGTTTCTGGGTTGACCAGCCTTCGTTGGTTTGAACCTGGAGGAGGTACATTCCAGCAGCCAGATCGCCAGTGCTGATGGTTGTTTCCATTGCATTGACAACTGATTGGTAAACCATTTGACCGGTGTAGTTCAAGATTCTTACCTGTGTCAACTCAACCTGACCGCTGATCGTAACAGCGTTGGTAGCAGGATTTGGATAAACTCTGAACTGGCTGTTAGCGATGTCGTTAACACCAACGCCACTCGGAATAGTTTCTATCTTGATGTCATCTATCATGAATACAAAAGCATCTTGTGAAACACACTGGATACCAACATGTACCATTTGATTGTTGTAACCAGTGAGATCAAATACTTTTTCTTCCCAACCAGTAGCTGGAGCTGTAAGATACGCACCCGGAGAAATGATGGTGAAAGATGCCGGTGTTGGAGGTGTTGTTGTGGAAACTCCGATTTTGTATCTTTCAAGGCCATACTGGGCAGTGTATGATTTTACCCAAAGTGTGAGCTTGGATTGAGTACCTAACTGCACATACGGAGAGATCATCCAGTCGTTGTTCCAGGGTGCTGTGGTAGATGCCATTGAAGCGCCAAAACGCGCACCGCCATGAGGCTGGATTTCAGGATCGCTGGTCATAGGAGGTGTTGTGGTTGCAGGATTGAAAGCAATGTAAGCCATTGGTTCATAATTGCTTGGGAAAGTTACATTGGTGAAGCCATAAGTTGGCAGTTGATCCACGTCAACAACAATCCAGGGATTGAATGTTAAGGACCAATCCGTTACGCTTTCAAAGTCAAGCTCGGCAACTGTGGTTAATTGTGGAGGTGTTCCGCCGACAGTAAGTGTAACGGGAACGCTTAATACCGGAGTAACCGGGTCGTTGCTCGAAATGTTGATGTGTGCCTGGTAAGTTCCTGCCTGCAAATTCGCAGCATTGAAGTTTACGGTGATAGTTTCTGACATGTTAGGCTCAATTTCTCCGGAGGCCGGGTTAACAGAAAGCCATGCCTGAATTGGTTCGCCAACGAGTTTTGCGCGGATGTTCCAGTTATAGTTCAGTGCCGGGTTAAGAACTGAAAGCTTTGCCCAGGTCGAACCTGTTTTAATCCAGTCTCCTTCGGGATGTGCTGGACCAGCATCAACTCCGGCGGGGAATACGCCGGCAAGGTTCTGAACTAGTTCATATGCAACCCACATATCGCCACCTGTGTTGGTGAGCGGGGTAAAGAGGTTTATGGTATTCCATGCACCTGCAGTAGCTGAGAATAGCTGTTCGTAAAGCAATGCGCCTGGTTTGTTAGGTTGATCCTGTCCGTAAATTTTCAGCTTGTATCCGTTAGCCGGATCATTGATATAAACCTGAACCTGGGTTACCTGCATCCCAATATACTGTCCAACGAGTGCGGCCGGGAATTTTGCGGCAACTTCATAGGTTCCACCGTTGGTAAGACCAACTGCTGAGCTGTTTTCGCCATCATAGTTCAGCATTACTTCATCATCAGTATTAGCAGGAGCTGGTTGGCTGTTCAAAACGGTAGTAACGGCAAAATCAGCAGGATTTGCGGGAATTTCAGGTTCAATAACGGTTTGTGGGCCAGCGCTTCTGGTTGCTAAACCGCCACCGGATGTTCCATCAGCAACTACATAGCTAACGAGGATGCTGTAGTCGAGATCAACAACGCCGGTGTTGGAGATGGTGAGGGTTTTCTGGCTTGTTTGACCAGCTTCGAGTGATTCGGTGAGTGATGTCGGGTTGACATTGATAACAGGGTCGCCTCCCGGAGGAGCTGTCTGTGTTAAACTAATGTCTTCAAAATATGCTTTTGGAGTGCCTCCAACGTTCCAGGCATAGAGATTCAATGCGTCGAGTTTTTTCAGGCTGCCGGTTCCAAAAGTACCACCACTCCATACCCAGGTAACTACCGAAGCGCCATTAATAAACAATTCGGCAAAGTCAGTATTTAGATCAACGTCAACCTTAACAGGAATCCATGTATTGTAAGCATAGCTGAATACACCAGCGCCAGCGCCACCAGCGTCAACAAGTCCTAAACCACCCTGATCGAAGTAGGCCTGCATACCCCATTCGCTGCTTGCACCTGCGAAATCCTGCAGGAGGTTAAAATAACCAAGATTACCAGTTGGGATGTAAATTTTGAACTCCACAGCATAAGCACCTGTAACCAGGTCATTGAAGAGAAGAACAGCGTCATTTGTGCCTTCGATAACCACTGACCTTGTACCACTAACGGATTGATCGGCGGAAACCATTGGGTCTTCAGCGCCACCCGGTGCATTGCTCCAGGTTGTCCAGTAATCTTTCCCCTGTGCAACAGCCTGCTGAACGAGTTTCTGGCCTGCTGTGTAGGATTCGAAATCTTCGAAAAGCAGATTATCGGTAACCATTTCGTAAACTACATTATCAATATAGTATAATGGTGTACCGCCAACATTCCATGCGTAGAGGTTAACACCGTCAAGCTTCAGCATACCAGTGCCAAATGTTCCTTTACTCCACTGATATTCATGAACCAGAGCGTTGTTTACAAAAAACTGGCACCAGTCGTTATCGAGGTTAACAAATACCTTGATGTCGAGCCATTGGTTGTATGCATAGGTAAAACTGGCTGCACCTGCGCCATTACCATCAACCAGGCCTAAACCGCCAAGATCGAAATAAACCTGCAAACCCCAGGTGCTGCTTGAGCCGGCAAAATCCTGCAATACATTGAAATAGCCAAGGTTACCTGTAGGAATATACATCTTGAACATAATATTGTATTTTCCAACGGTTTTGTCGCCAAGCAACAATACTGCATCATTGGTCCCGGTAATTTTTACCGAATTGGGATTTGTTGAAGAGAAGTCACTCGAAATCACCGGATCTTCAGGGCCGCCCGGGGCATTGCTCCAGGTTGTCCAGTTAACCGGGTTTTCGATTACGAGCTTTTCACCGGCTGTGTAAGAGTCGAAGTTGTCTTCGTACAAGGTGATCTGCCCAACTGCAATGAATCCGAAAAGAAACATTGCCACGAACGATAGTAAGTACTTTTTCATGATTTAAACTTTTTAGTTAGTAAAATTAATTTCTCCGCAAATTTAAACTTTTTAATACAACTGAAACAAGTAAGAA
>Ga0209835_1000253_pt1 | contig 36561 bp, 32 predicted proteins | sample LakKivwa52mmetaG_FD_184138 | JGI IMG/M metagenome (GOLD analysis project Ga0209835, IMG submission 184138) | Anoxic lake water microbial communities from Lake Kivu, Rwanda to study Microbial Dark Matter (Phase II) - Lake Kivu water 52m metaG... | ecosystem: Environmental > Aquatic > Freshwater >... | reverse complement strand
AAGGCTCTCTTCGGACAGTCTCCTGAATCCGATCCAAAATGGACTGGGAAAAATGTTGACCACAAACATACATGTACCCCGTATAACATCTTCCGCCCCCTGTGTCAAGTGTGTGCTAAGACCAGCCCTGAAGGGGAGGGAAAATCTTAAGACATCTCAAAAAAGTGTTAGAGACAAATTCTCAGATTTAACCATGTAAGAGCCTAAACTTCTTTCTTCTTCTCAAACCTCCCCTTTATATCCCTCATATAACATTCTGCAATGGATATCTTGTTCTCTCCGAGAATAGATAAAGCCATTGGTTCCAAATCTCCCGACAACTCAATGGCGACTCCGCAATCCGAACTGATTTCCCGCGGTACGGGAATAAGACCTATCTTAACCCCTTTCCCCTTGAGAAGTTTTTCAGCTTTCATGACGCGATGGATGGACTCAAATATAAAGACGCACTTCATGGCCGGATGAGTCGGTCTGCCTCCAGAAGAGACTGGGCAATGTCATACATATTTGAAACTTTTCCGACTCTTAACTTCTCTTTCAATTGGTAGAAGTCAAGGCAGGTTCCGCAAGAAAGAACTTCAACCCCTTTGCCTGATAAGGCCCAAAGGGTCTCAAGAACCTCGGAACCTTCCGAAGCCAATCTCACCCCGGAGTTAATCAAGATTAATCGGGTCGGTTTGGGGTCCAGCTCCAGCAGGGTCTTTAAAAAAGAGCCCGTCAGAATGGCCCCCAGCGCATCATCGCCAATTCCGAGAAGATGAGAATTGATATAGACGATAATCTTCTGGGCCTTTGTCTTTTTCTGGGAAGCTTCCAGGGAGGAAGAGGTTTTCCCCTTCTGGATACGTATATGGAACTGCTGACCCTCCTCCTTAATGTCCACCGAACACCCCTGGCTTCGGGCAAATCGTTCCACATTATTACAGGAGACGGAATTATCCACGATGACAATGATCTCCCCTTCCTTCACCTGCTCCAATGCCTGCTTCGTCGTAATGACAGGTTGCGGACAAGCCAGGCCACGACAATCAATTACCGACATCTTGATCCCTCCTATTGATCTTAATCTTTTTTGCCCTATCTAACCTTATCTTTTCACAGGTCATCGGATTCTGCAAGGGAAAAACTCACTCTCTTGCTTTTGAAATCCGACCAATGGCCTCAATAGCGGTATGGATTTCCTCTGGGGTGTTAAATGCCCCCAGACCAAATCGGATGGTCCCTCCCGGAAAAGTTCCAATCGTGCGGTGGGCTGCGGGCGCACAGTGAAGTCCCGGCCTGCAGAGGAGGCCAAACTCCTTTTCCAGCCGGTATGCTCCCTCAGAAGGGGTGAGATGAGAAAAATTGAAAGAGAGCGTGGCGATCCGGTCCTCCTGACGCTCAGGCCCATAAAGTTTGATCCGGGGGATTTTTTTTAACCCCATGATCAGCTTGTTAATCAAGGCGATCTCGTTTTGACGGATTTGTTCCACCCCTATTTCCAGAACGAATTGAACCCCTGCGAGAAGTCCGGCAATCCCGACGCTATTGGGCGTCCCGCTTTCATAACGGTCCGGGAGAAAGTCGGGTTGCTCCTCAAACTCAGATCGGCTTCCTGTCCCCCCCTGCTTTAAGGGGGTCAGGTCTTGAATGTTGACATGTTCCCCGATGACCAGCCCCCCGGTGCCCTGAGGACCATAAAGGCTTTTATGCCCTGTGAAAGCTAACAGGTCGATCCCGTCACCTTCCATATCAATGGGATAGGCTCCTGCGGTCTGAGCGGCGTCAATGAGAAGCAGAATATGATGCCTTCTCGCAATAAGCCCAACCTCCTTTACGGGAAGGAGCGTTCCGAAAACATTCGAGGCATGACTGAGAACAATCATCCTGGTATTGGACCGAATCTTCCTCTCGACCTCCACAGGGTCAAGCATGGCTTCTGCAGAACAGGGGGCAATGCTTAATTCCACTCCCATCTTTTCTAAATGTCGAAGAGGCCTCATCACCGAATTATGTTCCACGCTGCTCGTGATGACGTGGTCGCCGGGTTTTAATAAACCTTTGAGGGCTAAATTGATGGATTCGGTGGCATTGAGCGTAAAGATGATTCTGGAGGAGTCTTTGACTCGAAACAGAAGAGAAAGGGCTTCTCTCGCCTCATAGATGATTCGAGCCGCTTCAATGGAGAGAGAGTGTCCGGATCGGCCCGGGTTGGCACCGACCTCCTCCATATAGCGGTTCATCGCCTCTTTCACCTGAGGAGGCTTTGGCCATGATGTGGCTGGGTTATCAAAGTAGATCATTTCTAATCTTTCTTTAAGAGCAGACGATATTCCTCTTGGCCCTTCTCAACTTCCACTCTCCACCCTCGAGCAGTTGCGGCACGGGACACATTCTCTTTCGAGGTGTCGGTATCCACAAGGATGGCAATCTCGCCTTTGTTCGTCTTCTTCATTTCATTCAGAGCCAGCAGTACAGGTTGAGGACACGAAAGCCCGCGGGCATCAACAATTTTGCTCATAATTATCCCTCCTTTTTATTCAATCTTTCGTGATGGCTACGTTATCCGTGAACACTGGAAAATAGTCCAGAGTTACGGTTATGGCTACGAAGCCCGTTTCGTTTAGCGTCATAGGGGTTACGTGAAATTCTTAAGATGAATAACGTAACCGATGGACGATACGGGCGTCGTTACCGTTACCGTGAGACGAAATCTCTTACTTTTTTAAGCCACTTCTTTTCTCATGGTGAAACCAATAAACAGACAGGTGAGAAGCCCGATGATCACGGCCGGGATCCCATAAGGTCCGACTCCATCCGGGGAGCTTGCCAGGCCAAAGTTATGGGCAAAACCCGCCCCGACAATCATTCCCAGAACAAAGACAGCGGCATCCCCGTCGCCTTCTCCTGCAAGGAAAAGCTGTCTTCCAGGACATCCACCGGCCAGAGCAAAGGCTAACCCGGCTAACACCATTCCGCCGAAGTTCCACAGGCTCATGCTATGGGCTACCGGTTGCTTTGAAAAACCGGGGTTAAACTGTCCCAAGATCAGATTGACGATAAAGGCAACCACGACGAGGGCAATGAATCCTAAAAGAAGATGGGTTTGTCTGAAAAGGACGAAATCCCGAATGGCTCCCATGGTGCAGAACCGACTTCTCTGTGCAAGGAATCCAATCAGGAGCCCAACCACCAGCGAAACAAAAAGCGGTGCGTGCATTGACCCCGGTCCTTTGATACTGTAAAAAAGCACCCCACTTTTTTCCTGTCCCGGAACCTTTGGAAAGATGAACATGAGAATCAGAAACCCAAGCATGATTAAAGGCATGAGCCATCCGACCGAGGTATGAGTATTTTTAGAACGGCCCAGGTTGTAACCCCCTTTCAGGAAAAGCGTGCCCACCCATATTCCTCCGATCAATCCGAGCAAACCGAAAATGGCGTTTCCATCCCCGCCGGCCAGGCGAAGCACGGCCCGCCAGGGACAGCCCAAAAAGACCAGGGCCCCGATCATGGCAAAGGCCCCAAGGACAAACCGGACGATGGGAGCAGAACCGGCTCGAGCCCTGAATTCCTTAAACGCATAGGCGGCAATGAGTGCGCCAAGGACAAAGCCGATGATTTCAGGCCTCATATACTGGACTAAAGCGGCCCGGTGAAGACCGAGCGCACCAGCAATGTCCCGATCAAAGCAGGCCACACAGACCCCCATGTTTGCCGGATTTCCCCACTTCTGCAAAAGTGGCGCAAAGATTCCGATAATCGCTCCTACGGAAATGATTCCCCAACGGGTCGCAAAAAGGTTTTTAATGGCAGTCATAGATGAACCTCCTTTCTTAAGATAGGTTTTAACCCCATATTGGATACGTCGGAAAGATTTGCAAAGAGAAAGGGAAAAGTTGGATTTAGGGATGACAATCTAAAAAGGATGCATAGAGGATACCCCTTTGCTCTCTCTCCTTCGGTCGATCCGGAGACCTAACCTAGGCCTTTTCGGGCCTGTTACAGGCCCTCATACAAGAGAAAAGGGAGGAACAAGCTTCGCCATCATAGCACCTTTTCCTTTATGACTTGCAGGAATAAATCTATAAAATTGTTAAATGGAAATTCCCTTTCTGTCAAATTGAATATTTCAATAATAAAAGGCAAAAGTATTGAAAATCTCGATAGCTTTTCATTTCTTTTTTATAGTGATGAAACATTTCTTTTCAGTTGCCTTAAAAAAACAAAATTGGTATAAAGGAGTAGGTTGGAATACTGGAATGATGGAATATTGGAATAGTGGGTGATAGAAAGAGATTAAATGATCTCCCTATGATTCCATCATGCTAAGCATAATCTGTGTGAAGGAGGCAGATATGTACAAGAAGATTTTAGTCCCTCTGGATGGTTCGGATCTGGCTAAAAAGGCTCTGGATCAGGCCGAAAAATTAGCCAACGTCTTTGGCTCTGAAATCATTCTCTTCCAGGTCGTTCCCTTTATGCCCATCTATGGATCACCTGAACTGGTCACGCCCCTGATCATCGATGAAAAGCAGAAGGAGGCGGCAGACCGGTATCTCCTGGGCCTGGCAGAGGAGTTGAAACAGAAAGGCATCAAGGTCTCAGCCACGGTCAAGACGGGGCAGCAGGTGGCAGTGGAGATTATCGACTTTGCAAAAGAGAACGAGGCTGATCTGATCGTTATGTGCACCCATGGCCGATCCGGAATTACCCGGTGGGTTCTGGGAAGCATCGCCCTTAAGATCTTAACGCGGGCGGAGACCCCAGTCCTTCTGATACGTTCAAAGGGTTGATTCATTCGGAATGAACACGATCCTCATCGGACTCTACATCGCTTGTGAGCTGATCGCCAACGTGACCGCCTCCAAGCCTGTTCAGATCGGGGGCATCGTCGTCCCGGCGGCCATCTTCATCTATACCCTGACCTTCACCCTGATCGATCTGATCAACGAATCGATGGGCAAACAGGGAGCTCGCAAGGTGATCCTGGCCGCTTTCATCGCCAACATCCTCCTTGCCGCTTATGCTCAGTTTACGGTTCTTCTCCCGCCTGCCTCGTTTTATTCCGGACAGGAAGCCTATGCAAGCGTCCTGGGAAATACCCCAAGGATTGTGTTTGCCAGTTTAACGGCCTACCTGATCAGCTCGCTCATCGATGCCGAGATCTTTGCCTTCTGGAGATCACGTATCCGTGGCCCGAAGTGGGCAAGGGTTCTGGTGAGCAACGCCGTCTCGACCTGGGTTGATAGCGTGGTCTTCATCACGTTTGCTTTTTATAGCGTCATGCCGGTCTGGCCCCTGATCAAAGGCCAGTATGCGGTCAAGATGGCCATCACTCTCGTCAGCATCCCCCTGATCTATCTGGTGAGAAGCCATCGAGGGGAGATGAAAAAAGATTCTTAAAATTTATAAACACTGGTAAGGTTATCAGGTAATCAGGATGCAGAGTATCGGGATATCAGGTGATCAGGAAAGATTTGTAGCAGGATTTGAGAAACTTTGGGTGTGGCAAAAAGCCTATAAATTGATGCTCGAAATGCATCAGTTATCTTAAAAAATACCTGCAAAAGAGAGGTTCAAGTTAATAGATCAAATTGAACGTTGTTCATCGTCCGTCTGCGACAATATTGCAGAAGGATACACGGCATACTATTATAATGAGAAAATTAAAGGTTTTTTAATCGCAAGAAAGGAAGCAGGAGAGACTCAAAACCAAATACGAAAGTTGTCAGGGAAAGGTTATTTAGATCCAAACCAATCCCAAACCTGGGTAGAGGAATATGAAGAGGTGATACGGGGCATCAATGGCTACACACGTTATATTAGACAAAAGAAAAAGGCAAAACGATGACCTGATATCCTGTTATTCTGATATCTGCAGCCTGATCACCTGGTATTCTGATAACCCTTACTAAAGGCATTTATGAAAAAAGAGCACATTTTTCTCATCTTTATTCTTCTTCTTGCCTCTCTCTCGTTTTACTACCTCTATCAGGTCCTCTCTCCTTTTGTGGCGCCAATCCTCTGGGCGATTCTTCTGGCCATTGTCTTCTACCCCCTTTTTCTGAGACTCCAGCGTCTTTTAAAGAAAAAGAAGGTTCTCTCGGCCCTGACAATGACGCTCTTCGTGGTCCTGGCGATCGTTCTTCCAGCCGGTCTCCTGATCATCTCCCTGGCCAATGAGGTAATCGATTTTTACCACAGTCTCGAAGAGATGATTAAAACGGGCCGTTTGCAATCCTATTTGAACCGGATCGGGGAGCTCCCCCTGCTCAAAGGGGTTCTTGAAAGGCTGAGGCAATATGTGGATCTCTCACAGGCAGACCCGTTCAATTTTTTGTTAAAAAATGTTCAACAGATCAGCGCTTTTCTCTTCAACCAGACCTCCAACCTTTTCAAATCCATCTCAACCTTTGTCGTCAGCTTCTTTTTTACCCTCCTCTCCCTTTACTACCTGTTCAAAGACGGAGACCGTCTCCTGAAAAGCCTCAAAGAGACTCTCCCTCTTCCTTCAAGGGAGAGTGAACTGATCATTCAACGATTCAAAGAGATGGTCTCTGCCACGATCTACGGAGGGATATTGATTGCCATAATTCAGGGGATCCTGGGCGGGTTATCGTTCTGGGTTTTAGGGCTTGCTTCTCCGATCTTTTGGGGAACAGCCATGGCTTTCCTCTCCTTTATCCCAATGGGCGGAACAGCCCTCATCTGGGGTCCGGCGGCCATTTTCTTATTCATTCAGGGAGCTTTTCTGAAAGGGATTGTTCTTCTGGGTTTGGGAATTTTACTCATCGGTATGGTGGACAATTTTCTGAGGCCCTTATTCGTCAGCGCTCGAACAAACATCCATCCTCTTCTTCTCTTCTTCTCTGTTCTGGGCGGCATCCAGGCCTTCGGGATGATCGGGCTGGTCGCGGGCCCGCTGATCATGACCCTCTCGCTCACCCTGATCGAAATCTACATTCAAGGAATCAAACCTAAAGAAGACCCTGGGGTAAAACCCCATCGATAAGAAGTCCCTGTTCGATCTCTCTAAAGCCCCTCTCCTTTGATCTTTCATGCGACATGATCTTTCATGCGACTTGAAATAACCTCCGAGAAAACCTAAAATGAATTGATCGGTGTGGAGTTTTTAATGAAGATTCACAGCCTCCGAACAAAATTCGCACTTCTCTTTCTTATCTTCTTCTTTATCCCTTTTGGTTTGCTGACCTTCCTTTCTGTCTCAATGAGCAAGGGAATGTTAGGACAGAGCACGATCTCACATTTGCAAAACCTTGTTGAAGTAAAAAAGATGGCAATTGATCAATGGCTTAAAGAGAGGATCGGAGACGGAAAGGCAATTTCGGAAAGCCAGGAGATTAAATCATTAGACCCAATGAAGATAGAACCCTATTTAACTCTGGTAAAGCAATTTTATCGGGCCTATCGAGAACTCTGGGTTGTGAATCTAAGAGGACGAAGAGTGGCAGAGAATATCTCTGAATTTTCTTACGAACAAGAGGATTGGTTCCAAGAGGCTATTAATAAAGGATTATTTATTTCAAGCCCTAAATTCCACAAGCCCTCCCTTCAGCCGACCATCACCATTTCAGTCATCATAAAGGACAGGGACGGTCGTCCTATCGGAGTCCTCAAAGAATTGGTGGACATGGCCTATGTTGCTGAATTAATTTCTGAATCTAAATTGGGCGAAACAGGGGAACTCTATTTGGTTGACTCCAGAGGGAATTTCGTCCTCCATAAAATGTTAATGGAACTTTCAGAGAAAGGGATGTCGAAAGTCCCTTATTTCGAAAATCCTCAAATCACACTCACCTATACTGCAATTTACAGGGACTACAAAAACAATGAGGTTTTAGGATCGTGGAAATGGATTCCGAGCCTCCAGTGTTACCTCATCGCCGAACAAGATGTGAAAGAAGCTTTTTATCAGACCAACATTTTAGTTAAAAAGGCTTTCATCATTTTTATCATCTCAACCCTATTGATCCTTGTTTTATCCTACTGGGCCATCGGGACAGTGACAAACCCTATTAAACTTCTGAGCAGGACTGTTACTGCATTTGCGGACGGTAATTTTAATAAAACCCTAGTGACAAATACAAATAGAAAGGACGAGATTGGAAATTTGATTGAGGGGTTCAATACAATGGCCGATTGGTTGAAGAAGGCCTACGCGGAGCTGGAAGGGAAGGTCAAGACCTCTAATGGGGAATTGGAGAAGGCCTATCATATTCTCAAACAGAGGCAGGAGCAACTTATTCGTTCAGAAAAGATGGCTGCTCTTGGACAACTCTCCGCAGGTATTGCCCATGAAATCCGAACCCCTCTCACTTCCATCAAAATTTTTATTCAGTCTTTAGAGAAAGAAATAGATTGGGATGAAAATCAGAAGGAAGATTTTAGAATCATCAAAAAAGAGATTGATCGGATTAACGAAAATGTCACGCGTTTTCTGAATTTCGCCAGGCCGGAGGATCCGATATTCCAACAGGCCGACGTCAATGCCTTGGTGATGGATGCCCTGACCCTATTGACTGCCAAGATAAAAACGAGCGGTATCCATTTGAAAATCTCCTTGTTAGAGGATCCCCCGCCGGTGGAGGGGGACACCAAACAATTAAGCCAGGTCTTTCTCAATCTCATCCTTAATGCCATCGAGGCGATGCCCAAAGGGGGGACGTTGACGATTCGTTCGATGCTGAAGGCCATCCCGGAGAGTCAGGAAAAATTTCTCCAGCTTGTTTTCCTGGACACAGGAGGCGGAATCCCTGAAAAGGATAGACCTTATCTCTTTGACCCCTTCTTCACCACAAAAGAGGGAGGGACGGGGTTAGGACTCTCTATCGTTTATTCGATTGTTCAGAAGCATAATGGCCAGATTGAGGTGGAGAGTGAATTGGCAAAAGGCTCCTCGTTTATCCTCTCGTTGCCTGTCCATAAGGAGGGAACATGGAAAGAATTGTCGTCGTCGATGACGACCTGAGCTTATGCCATTTCTTAAAGAAAACTCTGTCTCAAAAAGGTTATCAGGTCGTCACCTGCCACAACGGGAAAGAGGCTCTTGGGATCACTTATGAGCAAGAGGCCGATCTTATCCTGCTTGACAATAAACTGCCGGATCGGACAGGTCTGGATGTCCTCCAGGAGATCAAAAAAAATCACCCCAAGGTGCCGGTCATCATTATGACCGCTTTTGGGACAACCGAAACCGCCATTGAGGCTATGCGCCTTGGAGCTTTTGACTATATCCTTAAGCCATTTGAACTGGAGGAGATTTCCGAACTGGTCACCAAAGGATTGGAAGCCCATAACTTGATGAAGAAGGCTGTAGCCATTCCCGCTCTTTCCCAAAAAAGTGAGGATTCAGATCAAATCATCGGCAAAAGCAAGGCCATGCAGGAAGTTTATAAACTGATTGGTCAGGTAGCGGAAAGCGATGTCACCGTATTGATTCGGGGAGAAAGCGGAACTGGTAAGGAGCTGGTAGCGAGGGCGATCTACCAGTACAGTCGAAGAAAAGAAGGCCCTTTCCTTGCCATCAATTGCGCAGCGATCCCAGAGACTCTGCTGGAGAGCGAGCTCTTCGGGCATGAAAAAGGGGCATTTACGGGGGCCAGCAAAAAACGCATCGGGAAGTTCGAACAATGCAATAAGGGAACAATCCTCCTCGATGAGGTAGGGGATATGACTCTCTCCACCCAGGCAAAGATCCTTCGTGTTCTTCAGGAGGGAGAATTTGAGCGCATCGGAGGTAATGAAACCATTAGGGTAGATGTGAGGGTTTTGGCCTCCACCAACCGGAAACTGGAGGAACTGATTAAAGAGGGAAAATTCAGGGAAGACCTCTACTATCGACTCAAAATCATGACCATAGTACTGCCTCCATTGAGAGAGCGCAAAGAGGATATTCAAGAGCTGACCGAATACTTCTTCCACCTGTACAATCGCCAGCTCGATACGCAGGTCTCATACATTGATCCGTCGATCTTCAAGAAACTGCTTTCTTACACTTGGCCAGGCAATGTAAGAGAACTTGCAAACACGGTCAAGAGAGGTCTGATTCTTGCCAAGGGGGACGTGTTAACCGAGGAAGAGATTGTTTTTGATGTGGAAAATGAAGCCGTTTCTTTCGCTGACGAGCAAGAGTTAGAGAAAAGCCTGAAGAAGATGCTTGACCCACTCTTTTTGGACATCCTTCGATTCTGGGGAACTGGTCTTCACTCAAATCTTCTGGAGAAGGTCGAAAAATTTCTTATTCAGAAGGCCCTCTCCGAAACCAAGGGGAATCAGGTTCAAGCAGCTAAGCTCTTAGGGATCAGCAGGAATACCCTGCGCCACCGGATAGAAAAATACGGGCTACTATCTTGAATTCCCTAAATTTTTTGCTGATAAACCACCAACCTTGTTCAATCTTTGATCACTTTATAACCAAAGGGTTTAATTAAAGTATCCCCCGCCCAATTCTTTTCTCCAAATAAACTTGACCAGCCAACAAGTAAATAATTCTTTTCTCAAAATCCCATCAGGAAAATATCTAATTAAATCAAAATGTTATTTTGATGCTTGAATTGAGTTTTTGGCCTCATATTCGCATCTTATTTTTTTGGATTATGACAGGGAGACCTATGAAATGGTAGGAGCGGAGTTGGCTATTTCGGTACAGATAGCCGACGAAAGAAATGTCCTAAGAGCAAATCAAATGCTGGGACAGAAGTTGTCTTGGGAGAAAAATATCCAGACAGGACCCAGAAGAGTTCTTTTATAGGACGTTTTTCGGCATGGTTTCTAAAATTTTAGTTGTCGCCGACGCTTCCAGCAGGGCTCTGGCGCCAATATTGGATGCTCTTGGGGTGCTCGAAAAAGACCGACTGGGCCTACGGGTCTTCTTTCTTTCATTTTTGTCAGTTCTTTCCGAAAAAAAAGCTGATCCTTTGGGCCCTAATGCTTTGTTCTTTTTGATGCAAGAGGAAAAAGAAATTTTGGAGTCGGCAAAAAATCTTTTTACATGGATGGACATCCCTTGTAGCTTCCATTTCGTTACTACACCCGATTGGGAACGAATCCTTTACGAAATCGAAAATGGGGATCAGGACCTAATCATCCTTCAGGGTCGATTTCTTAGAATCTGGAGCGAGACCTATGACAATTTTGGGCTATGCGCCCATGCCATCTACAGGCCAAACTGCCCTGTTTTGGTGATCAATCAGTAAACCCCGTTAGAAAGCTTTCAACTTTCTAACGGGAAAACGAACACGGGGCATTAAACCCCGTGTTCGCTGAAAAGGAAACAGTCACCATCCCCGCAGCAGAGCTGCGGGGCTTTCTAACGGGGTAAAAGGAGACAACGCTGTCTTGAGGCTATTCTTATTCGGCAATTTAGGGGAAGGGTTTAAGATGAACATGTCATTCTTATCTTTCCTTATTAGAAGAGGATGGTTCTTCAACAAGGCAGTATGGTCATTAAACCTTCGGCTTGTCCGGTTGAGGTTTATTTTTCTGATCTTTTATTACCGATTGCAAAGAAAAGTTCTTAATTTCATGAAGGATGTTACGAGTACATTCTATGACAGATTAAAATTCAAATCTGACTAAACTACTCACCTTCAATCAATAAAAAGGGGCTGGATGATGAAAAAAACCGATCAATCATCAAGGGGAGCATTGCTTATCAGGGTTGATGAAAATTTTCAGCGAAAAGTTGATCTGCGAAGAATGGTTTTACAAATCATTACAGATTATCGGACCATCACCACCATGGACATCTGGTACGAGTTAGGGGAGGAGGGTAGGCTTGAAGGCAGTATCTCCCTTGATGAAGTCCGTGAAACTCTGTCCCAATTGGAAGGACAGAAGATGATAGCAAGAGGCAATGATGACGAATGGAAAATTTCAGAAGGCGATGGCAGTAAATGAACTGCGCATACCCCCGGTGGGCAGGTTGGCGTCATACAGACATATTTATTTGAAGAAAAAGGGGCGTTTTTTGACATGATTGGTGCTGTAATCATCGCGCATTCTTTTGTCGGAAAAGAGTTGATTGCGACAGCAGAGTATATTGTCGGGAAAATTGAAGGCATCACTGCGGTTTCAATCAATGGTGAAACGAATGCCTTTGAAGCGAGGAAGAGAGTTTCGGATGCCATTAAACAAGTGTCTCGAGGAGATGGCGTCCTTCTTCTGACCGATCTTTTCGGAGGTTCTCCATCAAACATCTCATTCTCATTTTTAAACAGTGAAAAAATTGATGTGGTCACAGGAGTCAATCTTCCCATGATCTTAACTTTTTGGAACAAGAGGGAAGACAAGAGTCTGTCGGATTTAGCAAAACTCATCCAACTTTCAGGCACTCGAAATATAGTCATTGCAAAAGAATTATTAAAGGAGAGGGGCGCCTTTGGAAGAAGAATCCTCAAAAGCGACGGACGATTTTCACAAAAATAAGAAAAAGATATTGATCGTCGATGATGACGAAACAATTCTTTACATATTGAAAAGGTTCTTTGTCGGAATGGGATTTCAAGTCTGGGTGGCCAAAGATGGTTTCGAAGCTATGGAGAGGCTGAAAGCAGAAAAGCCGGCCCTGGTCCTTACAGACATAAAGATGCCTTCTTTTTCAGGGATCGATCTGATCAAATTCATCCGCCAAAACATGAAAGACGTTCCCATCATCGTGATGACGGCTTTTCCCCATCTTTATCCTGAAAAAAGGAATGAGAATCAAGTAGAGGCCTACTACGTGAAACCGTTCGATATTGACGAGATGTTTTTATCCATAGAGAAAATTTTAGGAGGCTAAATATCATGCCCTGCACTCTTTATCTGGGTTTGACTTCGGGAAATCCTTTAAAAGTTTGTGGCCCCAAGGAGCGGCTTGGTTTTGCCCCAAGTTCGGCCCATTTAAAAATGTTCTGTCTATCGATTTCTGCATATCAAGAGTGCCCCATGTATAAACTTAAAACATCGAATTGGAAGGAAACGAATTGGTGGCTTCGGTTTTTCAAAAAACTTTTTAGATTTTCCTGATTAAGAAAGGGAAGAAAGTTGGAGCGTCCGATCTGCAGGAATGCTTTTTTTAAGACCAAAGAGATTCTGATGATAGTTGATAGAGGTTTTTATTGCCATCACTGCGGAAACCAGCTCATTTCCTACCCTGATGAAAAAGACGGGCTTGAAGGGGATACGTAATGATGATTTCTAATATATTGATCATTGCCAGTGCAACAAGGGATGCTTCGGTATCAATTTTGGATGCCTTTCAGCTCATTCAGAAAGACCAGCCGGCCGTAAAGGTCATCTTTGTTTCCTACCTCACCGATCTTTTTAAGGGGCGATTAGGCTTCAATACCCTAACCTATTGGGTGAAAGAGGAAAAAGAATGTTTGGAGAGGGTAAAAAGTTACTTTACCAGAATGGACATTCCTTACGATTTCGAGGTGATCACCATTCCTCCTTGGGAGATGGTTTTTAATGAGATCAAGGATGGGGTTCATCATCTGGTTATTCTTCAGGGTGAATTTCTTAAAATGTGGAGAAAGGATGGGGCAAATTGTGGATTATGTTCTGATGTCATCTCTAAATTGAAGTGTCCCATTTTGGTGATTAATTCTGAGGAGGAAACATCTTGTCCAACCTTCAACCTCCGAAACTCATGATAAATTTATGAATTCAATCCAAATAGATTGGAGAAAGCGGCTGATCCTGTTTTTAGCAATGATGATCGAGGCTCTAACCCATAGAATGGTTTGCTCCCGATGTGGACATTTGATAGAGCCTTCTTCAACGAATAAAATATTTTGTTACCATTTAGTTGTTTGAAATCGTCTTGTAAAATCCCTCCCAACCTCCCTTTTCCAAAGGGAGGAGAAAGGTTTCCCCCTTTTGACAAAGGGGCATGAAGGGGGATTAGATCAGTTTTTTCAAAGCACTAAAGTGTTACAAACAATTAAGGTTAAGTTCTACCGATGTGGTCATATTCTTCTAAAGGGAAAGTCCATAACATAAAGGGGGGATTCGCTTTGAATTCGGATATCTTCGGAAATCTAAGGGAATGGGACAAGGTTCTGGAAGTTCTCGACAGTCTAAAAGAATCGATAAAACTGGATGAGCACCAAACTGGATTGGCAAGGATATTAAGATATGGGCAAAATTGGAGGCTCCTTGAAAGAGTCCTGGAGGACGCAAAAGAAATAAGTCAGCCTTCCAATGAATTCCTTTTGGAGGTATCGAGGATCATGACGGACCGAAACGTCCACCTGAATGCGAGAATCCTCGCTTTGGAGACTCTGGAATGTTTGGTTCCTCGGATACCGCAAGATCGTAAACAGGATCACAACCTTAATCCGACTTTAATTGTCCGTAAGATGGCGGATATGTTGAAGTGGCCAGAACCGCCCATTTTTCATGAAGCCGTTACGAAATCATTGAATTCTATCAACGCGAAGTGGGAGATCGAGATCGTCAGAGCAGGTAAAACCTATGGAGGAGAATCAACCCCCAAGTAAACCTCGTTAGAAATTCCAGTCGTTGCGACTCGAAACCGAGCGGGCCTTCGCCGCGCCGGTCAGCGAGCATGGCGGGAGTGGCTCTGACCACGCAGGCGGGGCACTCGCCGCGCAAGCGCTGGCGCAGCGGGTTATTTCTAAAGGGATAAACAGGAACGGAGGTACATGATGAACATTGGAATTCCAAAAGAAATTATGCTCGAGGAGAAAAGGATTGCAGCAATACCTGAAACAGTCCAAAAATTCATCAAGATGGGTTTTAACGTTTTGGTAGAAACATCTGCCGGCGAGGGCATTCACTGTGAAGATCTGGAATATGAAAAAGCCGGCGCGAGGATCATGCCGGACGCTGAATCCTTGTATCAGAATGCAGATGTCATTCTGAAAGTGAAACAGCCCCTGTACAATGAAAAGTCCGGGAGGCATGAAATAGAATTAATGAAAGAGAAAAGCATTCTGATTGCCTTTCTGCACCCGGCAGCTCCCACGAATCATGAAATGATCCAAAAATTAAGAGACAAAGGGATCACCTCATTCACGATGGATGGCATTCCGCGTATATCCCGTGCCCAGACCATGGATGCCCTCACCTCCATGAGTACAGTAACCGGTTACAAATCCGTCCTCATCGCCGCCAGCTATCTGCCAAAGTTTGTTCCTATGATCACTACTGCCATAGGATCAATAAAACCGGCATATTTTTTGGTAGTCGGTATCGGTGTCGTGGGCCTTCAGGCCTTAGCCACCATCAAAAGACTCGGTGGCATCACGACGGCTGTAGATATTCGTGAAGACGCGAGGAAGGGAGCCATGAGTTTAGGGGCGAAGATTGGGGGTTTTGAGGCACCTGAACAATTGTCTATTGGGAAATGGGGCTATGCCAAAGCTCTTCCCAGCGATTGGTTGGAAAAGGAAAGAGCCGCCCTGAGCCCTTTAGTGCAAGAGGCTGACGTAGTCATCTTAAGCGCCTTAGTGCCGGGTGAAGTCGCCCCCATTCTGGTTACAGAGGAAATGCTTGTCAGGATGAAACCCGGCTCTGTCATTGTGGATGTATCGATTGATCAGGGAGGGAACTGCACATCTACAGAAGCGGGGACTGACATAATTAAGCACGGAGTTTTGATCTGTGGCCTGCAAAATATTCCTGGCAGAATTCCTGTCCATGCCACCTGGCTTTATGCCAATAATATTTTTCATTATGTAAAAAACCTATTTAAAAATGGCTTAAACGATCTCGACCTGGAGGACGAAATCGTTCAAAATTCCCTGGTCACATATCAAGGTAAAATTCTTTATGAAGGCGTTCTCAAGGCTCTGAATGGGCCCACATCGGAACCCTAACAAATCAGCCTTTGAGGTCCAGCAAAATCAAGTCCGATAGATATTATTCAACCGGAGGACGAAGAACCCATGACTATACTGATGATTCTGCTATCCGTTTTTGTCGTTTCATTCCTAATCGGGTACTTCCTAATCTCACGAGTTCCGCCATTATTGCATACTCCATTGATGTCTATGACAAATGCGATCTCGGCGGTAACCATCCTTGGGGCCCTTCTCCTGTTTACTGTTACATCTGATGCCCCTCAGAAAATATTGGGGGCAATAGCCATAGGGATGGCTGTATTCAATGTGGTAGGGGGCTTCGTCATCACTGACCGGATGCTTAAGCTATTCAAAAAAGATTGAAAGAATGTCTTCGATGTTGAGTTGCTCAAGGTCGTAAGAGTGGTTTCCCCGGAGTGGTAACGAAAGGAGAATATTCGATGAATTTCTGGTTCAGTCTCTTAATTGACTTCGCGATCATCCTCATTTTTCTGCTGGGAATTGGTCAGTTTAGAGCCCCCAAGAGCGCACGAAGAGGCAATCTCACGGCAGCCTTGGCATTGGCCTTGGCTGGAATCGCGATTGTCATGAAGCATAGGATTTTCGAACCTCACATTGTGATGATTGCTTTGATGGCTGGTTCCGTGGCGGGCTGGCGAATCGCCATGAGAGTTAATATGATTCAAATTCCGGCAATGGTGGCCTTCCAGCATGGGGCTGGAGGTATTGCGGCTTTTCTGGTTTCATTTGTCGAATTGACAAGGTATGTCACTCCAGGAATATCCATCGGAAAGGTTTCGGGGCTCCTGGGACTGGTCATCGGCGCAATGACCTTCAGTGGAAGTATGATTGCCAGTGGGAAGCTTTCCAATGTGGTGAGGCAAACACCCTGGCTGTTGCCAAAACATAATCGGTGGACCGCCGTCCTCATGGTTCTAATAATTATCTTCTCCGGCACTGCCTCGGCTCACCCTGGGGGACAGGGGGGGATTTATTATCTCGTCATACTGGTAATGCTTTCCGCTTTTTTGGGCGTTGTTTTCTCTATTCGAATCGGCGGTGCCGATATGCCGGTACTGATCTCTTTTCTTAATGCAACGGCAGGTTTAGCTGCGGCCTTCTGTGGCGTAATCATCGAAAGCCGACTCCTTGTCGCCTGTGGCGCGACGGTTGCTGCTTCCGGATCGATTCTCACCCTTGTCATGTGCAGGGCCATGAATCGAAATTTTCTTATGATTCTTACAGGATCTCAGGGAAAACCGACAAATCAAGATCAAATGATTGTAAAGGACAGGACGCTCCCTGAGCCAGCCACTTTAAAAGTGGACGAGAGATCTCTTTCCAAAGAAGCATTGAAGAAAGATCCATTTTCTGTGGCCATCGAGACCGCTAAGGAAGCAAAGCAAGTGATTATCGTTCCGGGATACGGTATGGCGCTCGCACAGGCCCAGTTTGAGGTTAAGGAGTTAGCTAATCTCCTTGAACAGTCTGGGAAACAGGTCAAGTTTGCCATTCACCCTGTGGCTGGGAGGATGCCGGGACATATGAACGTCTTACTGGCTGAAGCCGAGGTCCCGTACGATAAACTCTATGAAATGAATCAAATCAATGACGAATTCAAGGAGACGGATCTGGTCATTATCATCGGGGCATGTGATGTTGTTAACCCCGCAGCGACCCGTATGGAAGAAACCCCAATCTCAGGAATGCCCATTCTAATGACCCATGAAGCCAAAAACGTCGTGGTCTGCAATTTTGATGATAAGCCTGGATACTCAGGAGTCGAGAATCCTCTTTATACGGAGACCCATGCCATTTTGCTTCTGGGGGATGCAAAAGATACTCTCGGTCGACTGATAAGAGGTCTCTCTGCCGATTCCGGTATAAGTTAATAAATTTATACGACAGGGGGAGTAATCGACATCATATCAGGGGGGGGACCTTCCGCCTCGATTTCTTGCAACAGGTTGTCTTATCGAAGACATGAAGCAGAAATAAGCCGGTGAAGCTCCGAAAGAATGTAGAATTCTATCTTTTTCGGCCTTGAGCCTTTCAGGGATGGAGAAATCCATCAGCCCTGTCATCTTCCATTAGTCTGGAAATTCTACCTTAAAACTCCTCGAATGAATCTCATCCTCCTCCTTTCTTTTGTCTGAAATTTAAGATAAAATTATCCTGTCTGTTGAATGAATAGGTCATCTCTCCAGTGGTGGGATGGATACGGTAATATTATCTGCTCTTGAGAGGGCAATCGGGATGAATCGGTCAGAACACCTCCATAGAAATGTTTCCTTCCATAAGTTGGCCAAAGAATTTCAAACACTATCCCATCAAATATTACTTCTTGCCAACCAGGGCTTTCTGCGGCCTGATTTCCAACGGGAAGTCTCCCGAAAGATCCTTGACTTTTCAGGGGCCGATGAGATTGAGCTGTGGCTCAAAGACCACGGCAAGTACTTTCGCAGTACCGTGAAGCGTCAACCCCAGGAACCCTTCCTTTTTAGAATTCGGTCCTCCGCACAAAATGAAGACGGAGAGATCATCCCGGAACCGGAGGATGATTTGGACCATATCCGTCTTTGTAACAACATTCTCCGGGGTCAGGTTGACCCTTCTAAATCGATGCTCTCAGAAAGCGGTCATCACCCATCCCTCTTCCTGATCCCCCTCTCCGTCAATCAAAAAAGTATCGGAATGTTGCAGTTAAAAAGCAAAGCTGTCAACTACTTTAAAAAGGATGGGATAGAACTCTATGAAAGCCTCGCCCGGACGCTTGAAATTGCCGCGGCACACCGGGATGCACAGATCGATTTACGCGAGCGCGTCAAGGAATTAACGTGTCTTTACGGTATCGCGCGCCTCGCTTCCAAACCTGAAATAACGCTGGAAGGAATTTTGCGTGGCATTGTCGAGCTTCTTCCTTCTGCCTGGCTCTACCCTGAGATCGCCTGCGCCCGAATCGTCATGGACGGACATTCCTATTCAACCCCTCGCTTCCGGGAAGGGAAATGGAAGCAGTCTGCGGATATTGTAGTCCATGAAGAGATACGGGGACGGGTCGAGATTTTCTATGCGGAGAAGAGACCGGATCTCGATGAAGGCCCCTTTATGAGGGAGGAGCGGAATCTTCTGGATACGGTTGCAAAAGAGGTGGCGATTATTATCGTACGGAGACAGGCGGAGCAGGAAAAATTGGAGCTCCAGGAACAACTGAGGCATGCTGACCGGTTGGCCACCATCGGACAGCTCTCTGCAGGCGTAGCTCATGAACTGAACGAACCTCTTGGAAATATCCTGGGATTTGCACAGCTTGCAAAAAAATGCCCTGGGCTGCCCCAACAGGCGGAGTTGGACATTGAAAAGATATTGACGGCTTCTTTGAATGCACGGGAGGTTGTTAAGAAACTTCTGATCTTTGCCCGAAAATTGCCTCCAAGAAAGACGAAGGTAAATTTGAATCAGTTGGTCGAAGAGGGACTCCATTTTTTTGAATCCCGGTGCGCCAAGGAAGGAATTGAACTGGCCGGTTCACTTTCTCCTGACCTGCCGGAGATCCTTGCCGATCCGGCACAGTTGAATCAAGTGATTGTCAATCTGATCATCAATGCGTTGCAGGCAATGAAAACAGGGGACAGGTTGACCATACGGACTCTTGCCGGCGAAGAACATGTCTCGCTCATGATAGAAGATACGGGTATCGGCATGGATGAAGAGGTCATGAAACAGATATTCACTCCTTTTTTTACGACGAAAGACGTTGGCCAGGGAACCGGGTTAGGACTGCCTGTTGTTCATGGAATCGTGACATCGCACGGAGGTTCCATCAAAATTGAGAGCAAACCCAATCAAGGTTCGAGATTCGAGATTCAATTACCCATTACGGGTTGGCCAGAGGTTTAAGTGGGTAAACCCCGTTAGAAGGTCTTCGACTTTCCAACGGTGAGGTTCACACGGGGCATTAAACCCCGTGTTCGCTCTAAAAGGAATTATATCTTCACCCCGTAAGAAGAGACCAAAGGTCTTACGGGGTTCATCCCCGCTGCAAGCCCCGATAGAAGCTGAGCTTCACACGGGGCAAGCAGCGTGGCTTTCTAACGGGGTAAATAAATGGCAGATTCAGTCGGGAAAGAACGGATTCTGATCGTTGATGATACTCCAAACACATTGGAGGTGCTCCAGAGAAATCTCTCATCCCAGGGATACCGGATCTTCATCGCCTCTCAGGCAACAGAAGCCATCAACATCCTTAATCAAACACCCATTGATCTGGTCATTACGGATTTCAAAATGCCGGGGGTCAGCGGTCTCGATTTAATCAGGCATGTCCGGGAAAACTTCAGAGACACGGAAGTGATGATGATCACGGGCTATCCCAGCGTGGGAGGAGCGGTAGAGGCGGTGAAGAAGGGGGCTGAAGAGTACCTTGTCAAACCCTTCACGGATGAGGAGCTTTTCTCTGCTGTCGGACGAACCCTTGACAAACTCCGCCTCCGGATGATCACGATGGCTCCCCTGACGGGAAGGGCTTCAGCCCCTTATGGACTTATCGGCGAGTCAGAGGCCATGGCAAAGGTCAGGGATTCGATTGCAAAGGTGGCCTCCACCTCGGCCACGGTTCTGATCGCCGGAGAAAGCGGCACGGGTAAGGAGCTGGTCGCAAGGGCAATCCATTACAACAGCCCGAGGGCTTCTGCTCCGTTTGTCCCCGTCAATTGCGGAGCCATCCCGAACGAGCTCCTGGAGAGTGAGCTTTTCGGCCATATCAAGGGCGCCTTTACCGGAGCCACCGAATCACGGGCGGGCTTTTTTCAAACGGCTGATGGTGGAAGCATCTTTCTCGATGAGATCAGCGAAACCAGCCTTTCCATGCAGGTAAAGCTGCTCCGGGTCCTCCAGGAGAAGGAGGTCTGCATGGTGGGTTCAAGTCGGCCGAGAAAGGTGGATGTCAGGATTCTCGTCTCCACCAACAAGGATCTTCTCCATCTGGTCAAAAAAGGGGGTTTTCGTGAGGACCTCTTCTTCCGGATCAATGTCATCACCATTGAGCTTCCTCCGTTAAGGGAAAGAGAAAACGATATCCTTCTTCTGATTCGCCATTTTGCAACAAAATTCGCCGAAGAATCCGGTCGGCCCGCACCTCAATTTTCAGAACAGGCCTTGCAGATCCTCCAGCATTATCATTGGCCTGGAAACGTAAGAGAACTGGAGAATGTGATCCAACGGCTCACATTAATGACTGACGGAAATCTCATCGCAGTCCCTGACCTCCCCTCACTGATGCGCTTTTCTGCCCTGCGAGAGACTGGACTCCATCGAACTCTCGCAGAAGTGGAGGCCGAATATATTCGTAATGTACTGGCAAGCGTGGATGGCAACAAGACCCGTGCCGCTCAGATTCTCGGGATCGACCGCAAAACCCTCAGAGAAAAGCTACAAAAAATGAAGAAACCCGCCTGATTCACCCATGGAGAGGGGCAATTCTCCCCGGCGGGTTAAATCTCCCCGTTCATATTCTCTCTTGCTTTGGGATTTAACTTGTCCCTGACTAAAAAATAGGCACTTAATCTACTGATAACTATTTGTTTTAACTGGTATACTATTCTTCTTCGAATACTCCGTCCTCCTTATTTACATTTCCCGGGTTCCCCGGCAAATGATTTGCATTACCCATAGGGTATCTCTTGCTGAAAAGGAGGGTGCAGGATGAAGAAAACCAATGTCGAACATAAAGCAATAAAGGTCAAGCCTTTCACGGAAGTGAAAAAGTATTCGGGGCTATGCTCCTGTTGCAATTTCGCTCCCACCTGCACCTATCCGATACAATCCGGAAGGTCCGTTCTCGAGTGCGATGAGTTTGATGGGATATCCCCCTCTCCGGAACAAGTGATGAAGAAGATAGAAAAGCGTTCTGTCATCCGTTTCTCAGAAACAGTCCCGGACGCTCAAGGCCTGGGTATTTCAACAGGTTTATGCGCTTACTGCGAGAATCTCCATACTTGCACCTATCCGAAACCGGAAGGGGGAGTGTGGCATTGTGAGGAGTATTGCTAAGAAAATAAAAGTGTAACGGTAAGGGTAACGAAGCCCGTATCGTTAATAAAAGGCTACGTTTATCGTCTCTTAATTCTTTACACGTAACCGTAACCTAATGTAGTGCGTCAGTAATCACTTTACAATCCGTATACAGGGAAAAAAATGAACCCGGAGCATATCAGGGAGATCGTTGATCATCATGAGGGAGGAAAGAAGGCTGGAATGATCTCCATTCTGGAGGACATCCAGGCTCAATACAGTTACCTCCCGGAAGAAGCCTTAAAGATCGTGGCTGAAAAGACAGGGCGTTCCCTTGTGGATATTTATGGCGTTGCCACCTTCTATAGAGCCTTCAGTCTGAAACCAAGAGGGAAACACCTCATCTCCGTCTGCCTGGGCACAGCCTGCCATGTCCGGGGCGGGCCCCGTATTGCCGAGGAGTTTGAGCGTCAATTAGAGATCAAAACAGGAGAGACCACCCAAGACAGGGAGATCACCCTCGAAACCGTGAACTGTCTCGGAGCCTGCGCCCTTGGCCCCATTGTCACCGTGGACGGGCACTATTTTTTGAATGTCACTTCCCCCAGGGTCAAAGAGATTATTCATAGGGCCAGGGCCGGGCTTGACAGAGTGGATATTCATACGGACGAGCGAATCTTTCCGGTAGAAGTCGCCTGTCCCCGCTGCAATCACAGCCTTATGGATCGCCACTACTATATTGATGGTTATCCTTCGATTCGAGTGACTGTGTCCTTTGAACAGAAACACGGCTGGGTCAGACTCTCCTGTCTCTACGGGAGTTTCTCGGTAGATTCTGAATACAAAATGCCAGATGGAGCCATAACCAATTTCTTCTGCCCTCACTGCCATGCCGAACTCAAGGGAGTCTCTCCCTGTATGAAATGCGGCTCTTCAATGGTCCCTATGGTCGTGCAAGGAGGGGGAATGTTACAGATCTGTTCGTGTCGCGGATGCAAAGGCCACATGCTCGATCTCAGCGAAACACCTCTCTATTAATTGTACAGGGATCATCTCCACGTAGGGGTAATCATCGTATGAAAAGAGTGGAATCTCTCGAAGAATTCAGACGATTTCGAGATTTAGTTGTTAAGAGAAAAGAGCTGGAGGGATTGAAGCCTTGTTTAACCATCTGCGCAGGCACAGGCGGGCAAGCCAGTGGTTCCAATGATATCCTTCGTTTTATCAAGCGTGAAATCCTGGGACAAAAAATTCAGGATAAGATCTCGCTGAGGATTACTGGCTGTCAGGGTTTCTGTCAGATGGATCCCTTTATGATCGTGGAACCCGGAAAACATCTCTATCCTAAGATCAAAAAAGAGGATATCCCGCGGATCATTCATTCAGCTATAGAGGGAAAGCCCATTGAGGATCTTCTGTACAAAGACTCTTCGAGTAAAGCCTCTTATGATTGTCAAGAGGACATTCCCTTCTTTAAGCACCAGGCACGCATCATCCTTGGGAAGAATCAAAAGCTCGATCCCATAAGGATTTTCGATTATATCGAACAAGGGGGATATGGTGCCTTCGAAAAAGTCCTGTCCAATCCTGATCCCATCTGGATTATTCAAGAAATCAAACAGTCAGGGCTCAGAGGTCGAGGAGGAGCGGGGTTCCCCACTGGCAAAAAATGGGAATTGGCGCGCGATTCCGGAAACGGTGCCACCCAGAAATTTATGGTGTGCAATGCCGATGAGGGAGACCCGGGAGCCTATATGGACCGAAGTCTTCTGGAGGGCAATCCACATGCCATCATTGAAGGAATGACCATCGCTGGGATTGCTATTGGTGCCACAAGGGGTTTTATTTATGTCCGGACGGAATATCCCCTGGCAATCAAACACACCCTGATCGCTCTTCGGCAGGCCCAAGAGCTTGGGCTGCTGGGTAAGAATATCCTCGGTTGTAACATTGATTTCGACATTGAAATCACTCGTGGAGCAGGCGCATTCGTATGCGGCGAGGAGACCGCATTGATCAGGTCCATCGAGGGAAAGGCCGGAGAGCCCCGCCAGCGTCCGCCCTTCCCCATTGAGAAAGGACTCTGGGGCCATCCCACTTGTATCAATAATGTGGAAACTTTGGCCAATGTGCCTTTGATTATCAACCAGGGGGCTGAACAGTATGCCAAGGTCGGAGTGCCAGGAAATACAGGAACCAAAATATTTTCCTTGGTAGGAAAGATTAAGAATACCGGATTGGTAGAAGTTCCTTTTGGAATAACCATCAACAAGGTGGTCTATGATATCGGTGGAGGTCCGGTCGGCAAAGCTCAAATTAAGGCCGTGCAGACAGGCGGCCCTTCTGGGGGGTGCATCCCTGCGTCTAAGTTTGACCTACCTATTGACTACGAGAGTCTGAAAGAAGCAGGGTCCATCATGGGTTCAGGTGGCATGATCGTTATGGATGAAAATACCTGCATGGTGGATGTCGCTAAATACTTCATGAACTTTTTGAAAGGCGAGTCCTGTGGCAAGTGTTTTACCTGTCGCAAAGGCACACAACGCATGTATGAAATCCTCGATGACATTTCCAGAGGAAAAGGAACCCTCGATCATTTATCACTTCTCGAAGAACTGGCCCATATTGTAAAAGACACCACTCTCTGTGGCTTGGGACAGACAGCATCGAATCCGGTTCTCAGCACACTCCACTACTTTCGTAACGAGTATGAACGCCATATTTTGCAGAAGAAGTGTGATGCCTTTGTTTGTAAGGATTTAGTAGGAGCCCCATGCCAGACGGCCTGTCCCCTGGGGACAGAAGCCTGGCGCTATGTCGCCCATATCCAGCGGGGAGAATATGAAGAAGCCTATCGGGTCATCCGGGACGCCAATCCTTTTCCTTCGGTCTGTGCCCGGGTCTGCCATCACCCTTGTGAAGAGAGGTGTCGAGCAGGCATAAGTGGGGGCCAACCGATCGCCATTCGGGCCTTGAAACGGTTTATAACGGACCGAACTGAACCTCCCCTTTATAAACCCCTCAGGGTTGTGAAACAGGATGGAGAAACGCAACGGGTGGCGGTAGTTGGATCAGGACCTGCGGGGTTAAGCGCTGCCAACGCCCTTTCTCTCAAGGGCTATCAAGTTACTCTTTTCGAGGCGGAGCAACAATTAGGAGGAATGCTCGTATGTGGCATCCCTGCCTATCGTTTACCCAGGCAAATATTGAACAAGGAGGTAGACGCGCTGTTAAATGAAAATATCACCCCCAAGATGAACATGTCTTTGGGAAAAGAATTTACGATTGACCACCTCTTTAAAGATGGTTTTAAGGCCATTTTCCTCGCTTTGGGGGCTCACAAAAGTCGAAAACTCCACATTGATGGAGAAAACCTTCCGGGGGTTTATTCGGGAATTCAGTTTCTAAAGGCTTTTAATCTAAGGGGGGAAAATCTTGCGAAAGGTCATGTAGGGATTATTGGAGGAGGGAATTCTGCCATTGATGCCGCAAGGGTCGCCCTTCGTCAAAAGGGGGTCAGGCGGGTAACGATTCTTTACCGCCGAACAAGAGAGGAAATGCCTGCTTTTGAAGAGGAGATAGAAGAGGCCCTTCAGGAAGGAGTGAAACTCGAAACATTAGTTTCTCCTCGAAGGATACTCTCGAAAGATGGGGTTGTTGCCGGGATTGAATGCATCAGGAATGATTTGGGTGAACGGGATCAAACCGGCAGAAGAACCCCACGGCCGATTTCAGGTACGGAATTCACTTTATCTTTAGGCACATTAATTGTTGCCATAGGGGAAGAACCAGATGTCGCAGGTCTCGCCTCCATGGGGATTGAAATTCGTGAAGGAAAGATATATCAAACAGATCCGGAAAAATTTTCAACGAATATTTTAGGGGTTTTTGCAGGGGGAGACGCATCCACCGGACCCAATACCGTTGTTGAGGCGATTGGCGCAGGGAAAAAAGTGGCAAGGGTAATAGACCGTTATCTCCAGGGTAAACCGCTAAGAATAACTCCAGAAATAAACTTGCCTGAATTTTATGTAGAACCACTCGATATAGGGGAAAAAGAACTTATTGAATCCCAAAGAGTCCTTCTCCCTCTCCTTCCAGTGGGATTGAGGAGGAGGAACTTCCATGAGGTTGTCCAAGCCCTTTCTGTCGAAGACGCGATCCGTGAAACAAAGCGATGTCTGAGGTGTGATTTAGAATTCACTGAACAAAAGGAAAGAGAAATCAAAGATGAATATGCAGGAGTGAAAACGGCATGATTTCATTAACCATCAACGGCTTAGAAGTTTCGATGGAAGAAGGAACAACCCTGCTTGAGGCGTCAAGGTTCTATGGGTTCCCTATTCCGACCCTTTGCCACATGGACGGACTCTCCCCTTATGGGGCCTGCCGGCTCTGTGTGGTGGAAATCGGAGAAGGACCAAATGCTAAACTGGTCACCTCCTGCACCTATCCGGTTGAAGAGGGCCTTCGGGTAAGAACCGCTTCCTCACGCGTGGTGAAAGCCCGGAAAATGATTCTGGAGCTTCTTCTCGCCTCCTGCCCGCAATCAAAGACCATTCAGGATTTAGCCTCCAGCCATGACGTTCATCAACAGCGATTCAAACAGGAGCATGAAGACTGTATTTTTTGCGGTCGGTGTGTCCGGATCTGCGAAGAGCAGATGATGGCAAAGGCCATCGGTTTCCGAGGTCGTGGAGAACGGAGAAGTCTCGGCACTCCCTTTGACCTCAAATCAGATGCCTGCCGCCTGTGTGGGGCCTGTATGTATGTCTGTCCGGCCTGTCAGCTTCGATGCACCTATGCCGAGCCGGACAAGGCCGTCTGCGGAGGATGCGCCAACCTGAGCCCGCCCTGTCTTGAGAAGAACTCTTTCGACGACATGATGTGCTATATGGAGCCGTGTGTGGCCTGTGAAATAAAAAAAGATTGAGGAAAAGAAGAGATCTCTGAAAAACTACCTTTGCTCTCTGCATTTCTAATCTGTGTAATCGGTCCCTAATCGATGTCATCAGAGATTTCTGGACTTTTTCAGAAATCTCAAGAAAGGAGAATCACAAATGTCTTTATCCAAGATCAATGCCTCGGCAGCTACCCTGACGAAAAACAGGACCGAAGGTTCGGTGGTTCCCGCCTCAGGGATGTGCGTCACCTGTGTGGATGGATGTATCGGAATGTGCGAGATCGGCAAATCGGCTTACCGGGGCCATGAGGTGATCTACCCGCAACCCTTCGGAGTCATCACCACTGCCTCCGAAAAGAATTACCCTGTGGATTATTCCCATTTCAACATCATGGGCACTGCGGTAGGGGCCCAGGGGATCGAACCGGACAGCGACAAGGCCATCTTTCCGGCTGTGAATCTCGAAGTGGCCTTCGGCCATGATAAGGGGATAAAATTTCATTACCCATGGGTGATCTCTGGGATTGGCTCAACTGACATTGCAAAAAACAACTGGGAAGGATTGGCGATTGGATCGGCTCTTTCCGGAACCGGCCTGACGATCGGGGAAAATGTCGTTGGCATGGACCCGGAGGCGGTAATCAAAAATGACAGGGTCATCGATACCGTGGAACTTAAACGCCGGATCAAACTCTATAAGGACTACCAGCGCGATGGCTATGGAGCGATCATCGTTCAGGCCAATATTGAAGACACCCGTCTCGGAGCCCATGAGTATGCCATTGAAAAACTCGGAGTCGAATGTGTCGAGCTCAAATGGGGTCAGGGAGCAAAGGATATCGGCGGCGAAGTTAAGGTTAAAGATCTTAAGAAAGCCCGGATGCTTCATGAACGGGGTTATATCGTCCTGCCTGATCCGACCGATCCTGATGTGATCAGAGCCTTTGAACGAAAGGCATTTAAGGAATTTGAAAGGCACTCACGGGTGGGGATGGTCTCGGAAGAATCTTTCGCAGAAAGAGTCGAAGCTCTTCGTAAGGCAGGGGCCAAATATATCTTTCTCAAAACCGGCGCCTATCGTCCGGCTGACCTTGCCAGGGCAATCGCCTTCGCCTCAAAGTACAGGCTCGACCTTCTCACGGTGGATGCCGCCGGAGGAGGAACCGGCATGAGCCCCTGGCGAATGATGAATGAATGGGGAGTTCCTCCTGTCGAACTTCACTCCCTTCTCTATCGATATGCCTCCTATCTCCACCTGAAGAAAAAATATGTGCCTCCCCTGGCTTTGGGAGGAGGGTTCATCTTCGAAGACAGCATCTTCAAGGCCCTCGCCCTGGGCGCTCCTTTTGTCAAGCTCGTGGGGATGGCCAGGGCTCCGGTCGCGGCCGCCATGGTGGGAAAGACCATTGGCCGAACGATCGAAATCCGCCAGGTTCCTGTCTATATCGAGCGCTTCGGTCAAACGAAAGATGAAATCTTTGTAACGGCAAGTTCATTGCGGAAAGAATTGGGCGATGCGGAGTTTGAGAAAATACCTACCGGGGCCATTGGCCTTTACACTTACTACGAACGTATTGCTCAAGGGCTTCGTCAGCTCATGGCCGGGAGCAGAAAATTTTCTCTTGAATATTTAGCCCGGGATGACATTGCCGCTCTAACGCCCGAGGCATCGGAAATCAGCGGCATCAAGTATGTGATGGATCTGGACAAATCAAAGGCCGAGGAGATTCTCAATATTTAGAGCTCCGGAGGGAAAACGAATAAAGTCAGGTCGTCTCATCGTCTTATAGTCACAAACTGAAATGCCTAAAGTGAACTTAAGTTTCAAAGTGACTAAAGTTGTAAGCTGAAAGATGTGAAAATTAAATTTAGCTCACTTTAGTCACTTGTAACTATAGGCACTTCGAAATCGATTATTCGACTATCAGACTAATTGACTAAAGAGAGGGCGCTTCGACAATCTCGACTTTGAACTCTTTGGCCTGAGCGGGCAAATTTTTGAAAACGACCACAAAGGGAACGGTCTTGCCCGAAGGGGCGATCATTTCTTCCTCGGTTTTAGGCTGGATGACCATCTCTCCTGAAAAGAAGTCGGAGGGAAGGTTCTTTAGTTCCCCCCGGCCAAGGGTCTGGCCGCAAAGGGTCTCCTTCTCTGTCACTTTCATCCGGTTCTGATCAAAGATGATCACTTTTACTTTAATAAGCTTCTTCGTTTTCTGAGACTGGTTATCCACTTTTCCTTCGATGATATAAAGGGAAAATTCTCCCACTTTTTCTTCATATCCGGTCAGGTCTTTTACGACCAGGCCCTCCTTCTCCGTCCCCCAGACCTGCTCCCATAACTGGGTCGCTTTCTTAATGGGATCTCCCAAATGGGAAGAAAGTTTCCCTCCGGACTCCATCTCCGTCCATAAGTAGAAGAGACCGAAGATTAGAATGACAATAACGGTAACAAGGGCTAATAAACGGGAAGGCCTTTTTTTCTCCCCCCTCATTCTCCACGGATCCATGGCGGCCTTCTTCGGCGGGGCCTCCCTGACCCCGGTCTCTGCCTTTTCCTCAAATTCCGGAAGAGAAAAGGGTTCCACCTTGTCCCTAGACGCCTGGTCTGAAAAAAGAAATTTTTCCTCCTCCTCTTTCCCCTCCATGGGCGCCGCTTCTTTTCCTCTTACTTCCTCTTCCTCCGGGGTGGAAATCTCCATTCCCCTCTGATCCGGCCCCATCAGTTCTTCATGATATTTGGCAAAGGACTCGAAATTCTCAGTCACTTCCTCTTTCGTCTCCGGAGGCAAGACGACATAGAATACATGTTTGCACCGGGAACATCGAACCTTTGCCCCCTTTTCTGAAATTCTTGAATCATCCAGTTGATATTTTGTCAAACAGGAGGCGCAGGTGACGATCATAGATGGAAACCCCCTTCAAAGGATTTTTTTTAATTATGATGAAAGGAATGGAAAAAAGCAAGAAGAAAATCGAGGGAGATGAAATAACAAATGTCAAAGTCCAAAGTTCAAATCAAATAAAGGCAATGTCAAAGCACAAAGTTTAAAGAATTCAGGTCATTTCCCATTTGTCTCCTTATTGTAGGGAGGGATTTTGAAATTTGGCATTCCTTTGACATTTGGGTTTTGACATTTGAACTTTTATCAAAAAAAATTACCGCCCCAACCTTTTCTTAAATTCCTCCTTAATCATGGGGATGATGGTGAAGAGGTCGCCGGCCACGCCATAGGTGGCGATCTTAAAGATCGGGGCCTCCGGATCTTTATTGATGGCAACGATGATGTCCGAGGTTTTCATCCCGGCCTGGTGTTGAATCGAACCTGAAATGCCGCAGGCAAAATAGATCTTGGGTCTGACGGTCCTACCGGTCTGCCCCACCTGATGCTCATAAGGAATCCAGCCCGCATCCACAGCAGCGCGAGAGGCTCCCACAGCCGCCCCCAGAACGCCTGCCAGTTCGCGGATCACCTTGAAGTTCTCCGCGCTTCCGATCCCTCTGCCTCCTGAAACGATGATCTCCGCATCAGCCAGATTGACCGCTTCCGCTCCTTTGATGAACTCCAAAACCTTTGTCCGGATCTGGCTCTCGGTCATGGGCAGAGGTTCCCGGATCACCTCCCCTTTTCTCGATTCATCCCTCGAGGGCATGGGAAAGACCTTTGGCCGAACAGTGGACATCTGGGGCCGGTAATTGGGGTAGTCGAGAATGGTCGCCATGATATTGCCGCCAAACGCAGGCCGTGTCTGTTTGAGATATTTCGTCTCGGGATCGATCTCCAGACCTGTGCAGTCAGCTGTCAGCCCAGTTTCCAGAGCGGTGGCAACATTCCCGGCAAAATCCCTTCCCTGAATCGTGGCTCCGAAGAGGACGATTTCGGGCTTATATTTTCGGATGAGGTTAACCGCGGCGCAGGCAAAGGGGTCGGTCCGATAGGGTTCGAGCAGAGGGTTTTCGGTCACATAGACCTTCTCCGCTCCGTAAGCGATCGCCTCCTTAACGAATCCCTCGACCTCTTTTCCGAAGATGAACCCGCACAATTTGCATCCGATGGCATCGGCTAACTTTCGCCCCTCTCCAAGGAGTTCATAGGAGACGCTGGAAACCTTTTCCTGTTCGTGTTCGATGAAGACCCAGACATCCTGATAAGCGCCGGCGTCGATCGTTACGGCCTTCTCATCCTTCTCCAGCGCAATCGCGCTGACCGGGCAGACATCCACACAGGCTCCACAAAAGGTGCACTTTTCGTCAACAACGGCAATCCCCTCCTTCATGCTCAATGCCCCGAACGGACAGGAAGGAATGCAGGCTTCGCATCCCGTGCAGGTTCCTTTATCGATCAATAAGTTTGCCATTCTCTCTCCTCCTATTTTTAAATAACCTGAACAATGAAAAGGGGTTATAGGTAAGGGTAAAGGTTAGGATGCCCGTTTCGGTTATTGTTTAAGGTTACGTGTAAATAATTATAAGAGACGACAAACGTAACCCTTTATTAACGATACGGGCCTCGTTACCCTTGCCTTTCGACCCTACCCTTTTACTTAATGAACTTCGAATCCATCAATTTGTTGATCAGGAGTGGAACCACATCCGTCAACTCGCCTTTCAGGACTTCTCCTCCTCCCCTTGGCTCTGGCGTGAAGACCTTGGTCACCCAGGTGGGCGATCCCTTCAATCCAATCCGATTCTCGTCGGCATTGATATCTTTTGCCGAAAGGGTCGGGATCTGCGCCTTGGCCGCCTTCTTAATCCCCAGAAGGGAAGGAAGCCTGGGCTCGTTGATGTCCTTGACCACGGTGATGAGCACGGGAAGCGAAGATTCGGTCACCTCTTTACCATTTTCCATCAATCGTTCCACCACGACCTTTTTCTGTTCGAGGTTGATCTCCCTCACCTTGCAGACATAGGTCAGTTGCGGGATTCCCAACCGGGTGGCAACGCCCGGGCCGACCTGAGCCGTATCTCCGTCGATCGCTTGTTTTCCGCAGAAGATGATATCCGCGCCTCCGATATGCTCGATCGTCTTAGACACGGCATAGGCGGTGGCCAGCGTATCAGCCCCTGCAAAACCCTTGTCCGAGACGAGGTAGACCTTATCGCAACCCACGGCCAGCGCATTCTTCAGGACCTCGATCGCCTGGGGAGGCCCCATCGTGATCACATGAACCTCGCCGCCAAACTTCTCTTTGGTGCGGAGCCCCTCTTCGATGGCAAACTCATCAAAGGGGTTGGTAATGCTGGCCACACCCTCACGGACCAGAGTATTGGTCTCGGGATTGATCTTCACATCCGTGGTATCCGGAACCTGCTTGATACAGACGACGATTTTCACCTCGCTCCTCCTTATGGAGATTTCTGAAAAAAACCAGAAATCCCTGATGTCATGGATTAGGAAAGGATCACGCAGATTAGAAATCTGTGTAATCTCTTTTTGAGATCTATTTAGGGTCTGTTTATAAATTGATGGTATCAAATAAGGCAGTCATTCCGGCGAAAGCCGGAATCCAGTAATTTCAAATCCTTCTGGATGCCGGATCACGTCCGGCATGACGGAAAAAGTGCATTTATAAACAGATTCTATTTAATCAGAGAGCTTTTTCCGCTCTCTCCTTATCTCCCCTTAAAATCGGGTTTTCTCTTTTCGATAAAAGCCCGCATCCCCTCTTTCTGATCCTCGGAGGCAAACCCGATGCCAAAGGCATAAGATTCGAGATTGCAGGCTTCTGTGAGATCCATATTAAAACCGCCATTCACAACCATCTTCGCCAGCCTCACGCCGACCGCTCCGTTTCCCGCAATCTGGAGGGCTGTCTTCTTTGTCTCTTCCATCAGCGAAGCCTGGGGAAAGATTTTATTGACGATCCCCATCTGGAAGGCCTCCTGCGCGCTGATCATCTTTCCGGTGAAGATCAGTTCTTTTGCCTTCCCTTTTCCGATCAGGCGGGGAAGCCTCTGAGTCCCTCCGAAACCGGGAAAGATGCCCAGGGTCGACTCGGGAAGGCCGAACTTTGCATTCTCAGAGGCATAGATGAAATCACAGGCAAGGGCGATCTCTGTTCCCCCTCCCAGCGCGAAACCATTGACCGCCGCAATCACCGGACAGTGGAAATCCTGTATCATCTTCAAGGTGTGATGGCCTGTCTTTGAAAAGTTGAGGGCTTCGATCGAATTCATCTCCTTCATCTGGAGAATATCGGCTCCGGCCACAAAGGCTTTTTCTCCGGCTCCGGTGACGATGAGAACTTTCAGCCCGGGTTGATCCTTCGCCTCCTCGATCCCCATCTGAATCTCCTGAAGCGTCTCGATGTTTAAGGCATTAAGGGCCTTGGGACGGTTAATCGTCAGGAATCCAATCTCCCCTTCAAATGACACCAGAATGTTTTTGTATTCCATCGTACCTCCTCTTTAAATTCAAAAGTTCGGAGTAATGAGTTCGGAGAAAAAGACAAGAATATAAAAAACTCCGAACTACGAACTTCTTTCCACGATCATTGCCATTCCCTGGCCGCCGCCGATGCAGAGCGTGGCCAGCCCAAGATTCACCTTTCTCCTTTTCATCTCGCAGAGGAGCGAAACGATCAATCTCGCGCCTGTGCAGCCGATGGGGTGTCCCAGGGAGATTCCGCTTCCATTGACATTGGTCTTCTCCATGTCGAACTTCAGCTCCCGGATGCAGGCGATGGCCTGGGATGCGAAAGCCTCATTCAGTTCGATCAGTCCAATGTCCCCAAGGGAGAGACCGGCTTTTTTAAGAACCCTTCTCACCGCTGGAATGGGCCCCAGGCCCATATAGGCCGGATCGATCCCTGCGGAAGAGCAAGCCCTGATCTTTCCCAGAACCTCCAGACCAAGCTCTTTTGCCTTCTCCTTTGACATCAACAGAACCGCTGCGGCCGCATCGTTGATCCCGGAGGCATTGCCTGCCGTGACTGTCCCTCCTGACTTGAAAGCCGTGGGAAGCTTGCCCATCTTCTCAAGCGAAGTGTCCATCGGCCTCTCATCCGTGTCAAAGATGAGCGGCTCCCCTTTCTTTTGAGGGATGACAACAGGAACGATCTCCTCTTTTAAAATCCCCTTCTGAATGGCGGCCCTTGCCCTCTGGTGGCTTAACAGTCCGATTTCGTCCTGATCTTTTCTTGATATCCCGTACTTCTCGGCAATATTCTCAGCGGTGAGTCCCATATGATATCCGTAAAAGATCTCAAAGAGGCCGTCAAAAACCATGAGATCAACCATCTCCTGATTGAACATTCTGGCGCCCCAGCGGCCTTGCGGAAAGGCATAGGGAACCTGACTCATATTCTCCATTCCACCTGCAATGATCACCTCTGCCTCTCCTGCCTGAATCGCCTGAGCCCCAAGGGCGACCGCTTTGAGACCCGAAGCGCAGACCTTATTGATCGTAAAGGCAGTGGTCTCCTTTGGAACGCCTCCGAGGATCACAGCCTGCCGGCCCGGGTTCTGTCCCTGTCCGGCCTGAAGCACATTGCCCATGATGACTTCATCAACCTCTATCTCTTTGAGAGACGCATCCCACTGGTAATTTGCCTTTTCCAGCTCTGTCATTCCCGCCCCTTTCAGCAGGTCCGGACCGATCTCCGCATATTCCTTTTTCGGAACGGGCTTTAGGCCCGCTTTCCTTAAAACCTCTCTGATGACAATGGCTCCCAATTTCACCACCTGAATATCCTTAAGAGATCCTCCAAAGTTACCGATGGCAGTCCTAACACCGCTTACAACAACAACTTCTCTCATAGCGTTCTCCTGTTCCAAATGATTTTTTTCACAAATATCTTTTTTTAGCCGAAATAATCTCTTTTGTCAATAATTTTTTATAAAACAAAGGCTTCAAAATTCTCTCTTAAATATTGATAGGTTAGCGGCAGTGACCATTGCCTTGATCAGGCTGGTCGGTTCTGCCACCCCCTTACCGGCAATATCATAGGCAGTGCCATGAGCAACAGAGGTGCGGACAAATGGCAGGCCGAGTGTAAAATTGACAGATTCTTTAAAATCGGATATCTTCATCGGAATAAGGCCCTGGTCGTGATACATGGCGATCACAGCATCATAAGGTTGAATACCTGAAATGTTGAAAAATGAATCAGCAGGAAAGGGTCCCTCTACTTTCACCCCCAGGGTTTTGGCCTCTTCAATGGCCGGGATGATCTCATCCCTCTCCTCTTTTCCCAGGAGCCCTTCCTCTCCACAATGGGGATTAAGACCGAGGATGGCCAACCGGGGTTGAGAAACCCCGAAATATCTCCTCAAACCCTCCCCGGTGAGCCGGATAGTCGTGAGGATGCGATCATGGGTGATCCATTTTGACACTTCTTTTAGTGGAAGATGAGTCGTGACCAGAACAACCTTCCACTTCGATCCAACAAACATCATCGCTACAGGTGAAGCCTGAGTGAGATGGGCTAAGAGCTCAGTATGGCCTGAAAAAAGATGGCCTGCTCTGTTCATCGCCTGTTTATTGATGGGGCAGGTTGTGATGGCATCGAGCTTTCTTCTTTTCAACCACCTCACTGCTTCTTCGACATATCTTACCATGGCCTTGCCGCACTCGATGTCCGGCTTTCCGTATGAGAGTAAGTTGGCCTCCAATTGACCGGAGGGGAAGAGAAAAATCTTCCCGGGTTGATACCCCTCTCCCGGAATATCATCAATGACCTTTATCTGAACTGGAAGGCCTTCTCTTCGAATGGCTTTTAGAAGAACCTGTTCATCTCCGAAGACAACGGGTTGACAGGCCTGATAGACCTCTTCCCTGGATAGGGCCTTGACGATGATCTCCGGCCCGATCCCCGTGGGATCACCCATGGTGATGCCTATGGTGGGAAGGGACATGTGAGCTATCCTTGATTGCGGATTGCGGATTTCGGAATGCGGAATAAAATGAAAGTCAAATGGTTATACAGTCAAAGACTATCGGACTATGAAACTATGAGACTAATAACTCCGAACTCCGAACTCATTACTCCGAACTGTTTACCCCGTTAGAAATAATGCCTCGATGCATTGCAACTGGGTTATACCTTCCAGAATAATTTCGACGGGGTTTCATGCCCCGCTGGAATTTCTAACGGGGCTTATAGTTTGATTTCGATGATCGATTTTCCTCTGAGCGTGGTGAGAAACTGTTTAAGCCCTTTGTCAAATTCCCTTTCAAGGTAGTCCTGACGGACCTTCTCCTTTACGTCCTCGTAAGGAAGAGGATCGCCCCCTCTTCGGTCGAGGAGTCTGATGATGTGAAACCCGAAATCGGTTCGAACGATATTGCTAACCTCTCCAATGTTCAACCGGAGCGCCTCCTTTTCAAACGCCGGGAGGAGCTCCCCTTTTTTAAAGACTCCGAGGTCCCCCCGATCCTTACTCGAGATGTCCTCCGAATAAAGGATGGCCAACTCTCCAAAATCTTCTCCTGCCTTAATCTTTCCCAGCACCTTCTGACATTTCGCCCTGATCTCGCGAACCTCTTCAGGGGCGGCCTCTTTCGGAACCTTAAAGAGGATGTGGCCGGGCCGATAGGACTCTTCGGTCCTGTAGCGGTCCGAATTCTTCAGATAGAAATCCTTTAATTCCTTCTCTCCCACATTGGGCTCCACTTTGACCGCCCATTGAACCACTTTGGTCCGGATGATCTTCTTCTCGATCTCTTTCTTAAATGCCTCCAGGGTCAACCCTTCTTTGGCCAGAGCTCTTTCCATGTCTTCCTGAGTCGCTGAATTTCTCCGTTTGATCTCTTCGATAGCGCCATCGATCTCTTTGGCAGCCGCTTTGATTCCCGACCTCTTGGCCTCCTGATCGATCAGCTTCTCCTC
>Ga0209835_1000252_pt1 | contig 36578 bp, 28 predicted proteins | sample LakKivwa52mmetaG_FD_184138 | JGI IMG/M metagenome (GOLD analysis project Ga0209835, IMG submission 184138) | Anoxic lake water microbial communities from Lake Kivu, Rwanda to study Microbial Dark Matter (Phase II) - Lake Kivu water 52m metaG... | ecosystem: Environmental > Aquatic > Freshwater >... | reverse complement strand
TGTTGCAAATTGCAGCTAAGGCAGCGTGTGCGTTTTCGGCGCACCAAAAACGCATATGCAAAGGGCCGCGCCCTTTGCACACCGCCAATAAGCGGCAGCCGCCCGGGCGGCTGGTTGCGCCTCGTGGCGCAACTGGCTGCTGCCCGGGCAGCAGCCACCGCCCTCTTTTTGCCGCCCGCTTTTCGCTCCGCGAAAAGGGGTGCCTTTTTCCGAAGGAAAAAGCGCAAGGCAAGAAGGGGTCCCTTTTTCGGTCCGCCGAAAAAGCGGGCGGCGCGCTGCCAGGCTAATTTGCAACAGGCTCGCTTCACCTCACCTTCCGCTTTTTAATTTTTTACCGCCCAGGAGAAGGCGATGCTGCGGCAATCGCCTGCCTAAGGAGCGCGCGGGCGCAATAGGGGCATAACCGCCACGGCAGGAAGACTAAGGGTGGTGCTTTTGAAACGCATGTATCTTGTCATTTTGCTGATAGGCTTGGTCGCGATGCTTTTTCTTTATGGCTGCCCCGGCGGAGGGTGCTCTTCGGACAAGCAGTGCAAGGCGTGGCAATACTGCGACACCGCGGCGAGGAAATGCAGCCTGAAGCCCAATGCGTGCAATGGCGATGCGGACTGCAACGACACACTGAAGACATGCGGAACCGACCATCTTTGCGCCTTCCAGAAGAACAGGTGCCGGGCAGACCCGGATTGCGAGGGCTGGCAGCTTTGCGATTTTTCGGCGAACCAGTGCAAGCCGAAGGCAGGCTTCTGCGACAGCGACGAGCAATGCGACAGGCAGAGCGAGATATGCCATCCGAGCAGGCACGAGTGCTCTCCAAAGCCTGGAAACTGCAAGAACCAATTTGACTGCGAGGCTTGGCAGTTGTGCAATATTTCGAGGGGGCTTTGCGTCCCCATGCCAGGAAAATGCGGCATGGATGCAGATTGCGCACAGTGGCAGGTGTGCAACACCAGCACCCGTTCGTGCTTGGCAAAGCAGGGTTTCTGCAACAATGACCTCGGCTGTGGAAACTGGCAGGTGTGCGACCCGGCAACCAAGCGCTGCATAGCGGCTTCCGGCTTCTGCGAGCTTGATTCTGATTGCGCAAGCTGGGAGCTTTGCAACCACGCAAGCCACAAGTGCGAGGCGACGAGGGGGCTTTGCGCCAACGACGGCGAGTGCGGAAGCTGGCAGCTGTGCAATGCCGCGCTCCGGCGATGCGTAAGCCGCGCAGGCTACTGCTCATCGGATTCCGAGTGCGGGGAATGGCAGAAGTGCGATGCCGCAAGCCACAAGTGCATAACGAGGGTGGGCCGGTGCACCAAGAGCTCGGAGTGCGGCTATGACGAGCGGTGCGACATCGATTCAAACTCGCCGAACCAATACCGCTGCGTGAAGATAACCTGCAGAAGCGACAACGACTGCCCGGGGGGCTTCCGCTGCGATGTTACCGGAAGCGCGCCGCGCTGCGTGCAAAAATAGCCGATGCAGCGGCTTTTCCATTTGTTTTTTATTACTTAGGGGGGAAAATGGCGCAACAAGCGTTAGAAAAAACGCTATTGGAGGGGGAAGATGGAATTCGATGATGACATAGGTCCTGAAAGGATATTGCACGTTTACGACCCGAAGACGAAGATGTCTGGCACGGTTGTCGTTGACAACACTGCGCTTGGCCTTGGGAAGGGGGGAGTAAGGCTCGTCCCGGATGTTACGACTGAAGAGGTGTTCGGGCTTGCCCGGGCCATGACTTGGAAGAACGCGCTTGCGGAAATACCCTTTGGCGGCGCAAAGTCGGGCATAAGGGCTCCTGGCAACGCTCCAAACAAGGCTGCGCTTGTGCGTGCGTTTGCCGAGAAAATCGCGCCCCTTGTGCCAAACTGCTATGTGCCCGGCCCCGACATGAACATGAGCGAGGCCGAGATGAAGATATTCGCGGACACCATAGGCACGAGGCAGGCTGCGACTGGCAAACCGGCGAGCATGGGCGGGCTTCCGCACGAGCTTGGCTCGACAGGCTTCGGCGTGGCGCTTGCAACCGAGGTGGCGCTTGAGTACAAGAAGATACCTGTTTCTGGCGCGACTCTTGCAATCGAAGGATTCGGGAACGTGGGCACCTTTACCATGAAGTTCCTTGCTGAAAAGGGGGCGAAGGTGATTGCGGTTTCTGACTCCAAAGGGACTGCCTACCTTGAAACTGGATTTGACTATGAAAAGCTGATGGCGACGAAGAAGGAGAATGGCACGGTCACCGCCTACCCTGGGGCGAGGGTTCTGCCTGCGGCGGACCTGTTCGGGGTGAAGTGCGATGTTTTGGTGCCCGGAGCGCGCCCGAACGTAATACACGACAAGAACGTGGGGGTTGTGAAGGCGAAAATAGTCTCAGAAGCCGCGAACATACCGATGACGCCCCTCATTGAGCTTGAGCTTGAAAGAAAGGGCATTCTCGTTGTCCCCGACTTTGTCGCAAACGCGGGGGGCGTGATTTCATCCTACGTGGAGTTCAAGGGTGGAAGCGAGAAGGAGATGTTCTCGCTTGTGCGCGAGAAAATCACCAAGAACACGAGGATTGTGCTTGAGCGCTCCGGCGGGAAGGACACGCGAGGCACGGCGCTTGCAATTGCGCGCGAGCGCGTGCTTGCGGCGATGGACAAGAAGAAGTAACTGCCATTTCTCGCCCTAGCCAAAAGGCGAACGTGCGTGCTTGCGGAGACGGCAAAAGGAAAGCAGGCGCGTTTGGAAGGAACGTGCGCAGCCCAGGCTGCGCATTGCTCTTTTTTTACCAATCCAATATGTAGGCGAACATCAGCGGAGCGACTATCGTGGCGTCGGATTCGATCATGAAGCGAGGCGTGTCCTCACGCAGCTTGCCCCATGTGATTTTCTCGTTGGGTACCGCTCCCGAGTAGGAGCCGTAGCTCGTCGTGGAGTCGGAAATCTGGCAGAAGTAAGACCAGCAGGGCGCCCCCTGCTTTAAGTCTTGCGTGATTAGCGGCACGACACAGATGGGAAAATCGCCCGCGATGCCGCCGCCTATTTGGTAAAAGCCGATTTTGTGCCTCTCCGACTCCTTCTTGTAATAATCCACGAGGGCGCGCATATAGTGGAGCCCGCATTTGACTGTGTGCATCTCCTTAAGCCCCCCTTTTATCGTCTGCGAAACGAACATGTTGCCGAGTGTCGAGTCTTCCCAGCCAGGCACGAACATTGGAATGTTCTTCTCTGCTGCAGCAAGCAGCCAGCTGTCTTTTGGGTCGATTTCGTAGTGGTTTGCGTATTTCCCAGACAAGAGGAGCTTGTACATGAACTCATGCGGGAAAAGCGATTCTCCCTTTTTCTCATACTCCTGCCAGATCTCAAGAATGGCCTTTTCCACGCGCCGCATGGCTTCCTCCTCAGGTATGCAGGTGTCGGTCACGCGGCTCAATCCCTTGTTGAAAAGCTCAGCCTCGTCTTTTGGCGAAAGCTGGCGATAGTGGGGCACTCGCTTGTAGTGCTTGTGCGCAACTAGGTTGAACACGTCTTCCTCAAGGTTCGCGCCAGTGCAGGCAATCGCGTGCACCTTGTCGCGCCTTATCATTTCAGCAAGAGATTTTCCGATTTCAGCCGTGCTCATGGCGCCTGCCATGGTGAGGAACATCTTTCCGTCCTCGTCAAGCAGCCTGCAATAGGCTTCTGACGCGTCTGCGAGGGTTGCTGCGTTGAAGTGTTTGTAGTGTTTTTTCACAAACTCGCGCACGAAACCCAAGCAATCACCGCGCAAAATACGCCGTGAAATAATATAACGCTATCGGCGCAGAAAAAATTTCTGATTGAGGGCATGACGCGGCAGATAGCCCTATAAATTGAAGCGCATGGAAAAAAGCGATGGGAAGCCAGGCGGCGGCAAAAAATAATGAATATGCGGGGCTCTTTAAGCAGCTTAGGGGCTACGACCGCGACCGCACAAGGCTTGGGAAGCTCCAGGCGATGCTCTGGGACTGCTCAAACGGTCCAGGCAAAATAAAGCGTGCAGAAAGAGGGGTTTCCCGCCTCGAGGGGAAGATGCTCATAAAAGCCAGGCGCATTGTCGCGCTGTGCGGAAAAAACCGCGCAGAATTCGAGGAAACCGCCGCCAGGAAGGCTTGCTGCTGGAGCTCCGCTGATGGCATTTCCAACATGTCATTTTTCGCAGCGATGGCGTCCGGGGCCATAGGCATTGTTACCCTGCCGAATTTTTCGTTGGTCAGGGCCGTTGACTATACAAACCCCGCAATAAGCGCAGTTGCCTGGTGCATCTTCGCGGCAAGTTTTGCGCTCCACTACGTTTCAAATAAAATCGCCGGGAAGGCGCAGGCATTCTACTCGTCGGCAGGAGAACTTCTCAAGCACGCTGAAGAGCTTCTTTCAAAAAAGGGCGGCTAGAGGAATTCCTCGACGAAACTCGAGATGTCGACATCTGTGATGTCCTGCGCGGCAAGCGGCTTGTCCTTGATGAAAGGTATCTCGTCCGTATAAATCGGCTTTTGCACCTTGTAGAAAACCCCGATTGGCCAGCGCTCGCTCTCCCTCGCCTTTGCGACAGCCGCCTCAAAGTTTGTCGGGTCGTGCCCGGATTCCTCGAGCTTGTACACCTTTGACTGGTAGAGCGAATATGGGAGATCCTTGCGCCAGCTCACGCATGGCTGGAGCACGTCTATGAACGCCACTCCGCGGTGCGATATCCCCTGCTCGATTAAGCTTGTGAGATGGGCGACGTCGCCTGCAAAGCCGCGTGCCACGAATGTCGCGCCAGCGGCAAGCGCAATTAATGACGGGCAGATTTCCTGCTCGATTGCGCCAAACGGAGTGGATTTCGTCTTTATGCCCTTCTTTGTGGTGGGCGACGTCTGCCCGGTGGTAAGCCCGTATATCTCGTTGTCCTGCACGATGTAGCAGATGTTCACGTTTCGCCTCATTGTGTGCACGAAGTGGCCCATGCCGATTCCGCATCCGTCGCCGTCGCCTCCGACCGCCACTACCGTGAGCCTGTCGTTTGCAAGATGTATGCCGGTTGCGGGCGGAAGCGCCCTGCCGTGCAGGCCTTCAAACCCATAGGTCTTGATGAAATGCGGCAGCTTGCTTCCGCAGCCAACCCCTGAGACCACTACGGTGTTCTCGGGCGGGATTTGGAGCTTGACAAGCGCTCCCTTGAGCGCGGCGAGTATGCCGAAATCGCCGCAGCCAGGGCACCATGCGGGCAGGTGCCCGGAATTCAGCTCTGCTATTGTGGCCATAATATCACTTCTTTACCATTGATTCGACGTGCTTTGCTATCTCCTTGCAGGTAAATGGCCGGCCGTCGTAGCGAAGATACGTCTCCTCTATCCTGTGGCCGGTCTTTGCCTGTATGTGCTCGCGCATCTGCGCGTTCGAGTTGCCCTCGAAAATTATCGCCTTTTTCGCCGCCTGAAGCTCGGCGAGCACGCGTTTTGCCGGGAACGGCTCGGCGTAGCGGATGTGCATCAGCCTTGCGTTGATGCCTGATTTTGAAAGAAGCGCAAGCGCGTCAAGCGCTGGCCCCTTTGTCGAGCCCCAGCAGACCATGAGCACGTCTGCCTGCTGCTGCGACGCCCCATGGAACGAAGGCTCGATTACGCTTTCCTGGATTGAGGAGAGCTTTCTCGCGCGCTTGTCTATCATGGCAATGCGCGTTTTCCCATCGTCCGAGGAGAAGCCGGTCTCGTCATGCTCGTATGAGGAACAGACGTGGAGCCCGTTCTTCTGCCCCGGAATGCAGCGCGGCGAAATGCCATCCTCGGTGCGGGCGTAGCGCTTGAAGCCCGCCTCCTTCTCCATCTGCGAATCCGCCATGAGCTTGCCGCGCTCAATTTTCACTGGGATTTTGCGGTAGTCCTCAGTTGTCTTCGAGCTTTCCGAAAGGTATTTGTCAAGAAGGATTATCGCAGGCACCTGGTAGATGTCCGCAAGGTTGAAGGCATTCACTGCCTCGGTGAAACATTCTCCGACGTCGCCCGGCGCGACCACGATTCTTGGGAACTCGCCTTGGGAGGCATGAAGCGAGAAAAGGAGGTCTGCTTGCTCGGTGTATGTGGGAAGCCCGGTTGAAGGACCGCTTCGCTGCGAGTTTATTATCACGCAAGGCGTCTCCATCATGCCCATCATGCCGAGCGCCTCGACCATGAGCGAGAAGCCGCCGCCGGAAGTCGCGGTCAACGAGCGCACGCCAGTGAAGCTCGCCCCGGCAATCATGTTCGCGGCCGAAATCTCATCCTCAGTCTGCTTGACTATTATCCCGTATTCGCGCTCATGCCCTGCCATCAGGTGGAGTATTGCCGAAGACGGGCTCATCGGGTATTCCGCCACGAACTTACAGCCTGCCTTCACCGCACCCACGACAACCGCCTCATTGCCGTTTATGAACATGGTTTCGGGGCGCTTTATCTGCTCGATTTTTATCTTGAACGGGGTTTTTAGCTCGGTTCGGACGAAATCGAAGCCGGCGCGGGCCGCCGCGATGTTTTTCTGCACGACCGCGTCACCCTTCTTCTTCCACATGTGCTCCATGAGCTCCTCGACAATCGAAAAGTCCATGCCGAGCACGCCGACCGAGGCTCCGAGTGCCACGGTGTTGAACATTATTTCGCCGCCCGCCTTTGCCGCCATCTCGGTGAACGGGGCGCCGACCAGGAATATGTCCTTGCGCTCTACGCAATCGCACTTCGCCTTGTTCGAGTCGTAGATGAGCGCGCCCCCGTGCGTGAGGGATTTCGCGTTGAGCTGCACGGTCAATTGGTCAAGCGCGATCAGCAGATCCGGTTCGCTTGAGGCAAGCGAGTGTATGGGCTCGCTTGATGCGCTCACGGCATAGGTGTTGTGCCCGCCCTTGATGAGCGAGGGATAATCGTTCTCGCCAAATACGTGAAGGCCCGCGCGCTGCATGCATTTTGCGAAAAGCATGCCCATGACTGCAACGCCCGCACCTGCCGGACCTCCTATTAGGAAATTTAACCTGTTTGTCTCCGCCATTCCCCATCACCCTTAATAGTCGCAGCTTCAAAGATGAATGATGAAATTAATAAAACATATGGGTCAGAGCCGCAAAAGCAAACAACAAAAAAATTAGGCAAAAAATTCGGTTTTTGGCCAGTCTATCCGCACAAACCCGGGCGGAATGTCTTTTTTTGAAGGCTTTCCGAGATGTTTTTCCAGAATCTTTGCAAGAACAGAAAGGTCAAAGTCCACGCCAAACGTCTTGAACGATACTCTCAACCATTCTTTAAATGCCCTAAATAGCTCATTTTCAAGCTCTTTGTCATGTATGCCGAAGTCCTCCCCGCCTGGTTTCATCACATAAAAATCATAAAATTTGATAGGTGTCCCTTTATTTTTGTAATAAGCCTCGACATATGGCCCTATAAGGAAAGCGAAATACTCGTAACCAAAATATTTGAGGAATTTCCAGAAGTTCTCTTTGTCAATATTGCCGTTCGAGAACTGAGCCACGGTGTTTGGAACGTATCTTTTCCCAAAAGCAGGGTAGTTCGTATTGGAGTACAACGGAAGAGCGTAACTGCTCTGGGCAAGATATGTCCCAAGCTCAGACACTATCCCGTCACCACCAACAGAATACCTGAATCCGTGAGCGTGCTCGTGGATAGACCCGTTGAACAATAAAATGAACAGCTCCGCGTTGCTTTTGAATTTTAGGTTGCCGATGATGACTTGCGCTTGGCTTTCACTGCCTGAAGGAGGGATGTAAGCCGCATTGCCTTTAAGTGCCACGGAGCCGAGAATTGTGGTTGGGAATTTGATGTCCATAGGTCCGCATCCTGACTTGTAGAAGAGGTATCTTGACCCAAGAAAACAGCCGATTGATGCGAGCGGGAACTGTTCGTAATGTGACTTAACTTGGAATCGCCCGGAAGACAGTTCCATACGCAGCTCAGCGATAAGTGAGCTTTGTTTTTTCTCAAGCCAGATGCATATGTCGCTGATTTGGCTTTTGACTTCGCCAGTCAGCCCCCCGCGCGAGGAATAGTAACCCTCCAGAAGAGAACGGACATCCGCACTTAGATCCTTTGTGTTTGCCAAAAACCGCTCAATGCTTGAAAGCCTTTTCGATTGTGCGTGCGATATTTGGAAGATAAGGAGCATGCTAAAAAGATATTTGAGAAAGTTAAAATAATGTATTGTAACCTAAGTGGAAACGACGACTTATAAAAAATGAAAAGGAACTAGTTGCTCTTCGCGCGTTGGATTTGCGCTGCTGCGGCACTGATGCAGGCAAAGTCAGTTTGACTTCGCGCGTTTTCTTGACTGATGGCGGTTTGCCGATTTCTTTCCCCTTCGCATGTTTTCACCCCTTCTGTTCCCTTCCTTTGTTTTATGAAATAAAAACGCCCTCGCCGCGATTCTCAGCCGCCATCCCGACCTGAAAAGATATCAGGAGGAGATGGCAAGAACCCGCGTTCGGAAAATCTTGTGGGTTCTTGCTTTGAACGCGGATCTCAAGCTCCGCAAGCTCGCATGCTATCCAAGTTATACCACGAGGGCGGAATAATTGGAAGCAATAGGCTTAAGAAGGCTTATGGATTGGCGCAAAGAGAAGAAAGACCCGGCGATTGGCTTGCGCTCCTTACGAATGGAATATCTCGTTTGGCGGAATTGAGCCGCGCGCAAGCTCGATTCCCATGGGCGTGCCCTTTTTCATAAGCCCCTTTATGGTCTCTGATGCGAGCACTATGCCTTGCTTATGCGTGTAATAATAGAACGCCTGCAGCAAATTGAAAGCTTTTTGCAAGAACGGCACTTCCTTCCGGCCTGGCGCGACGTCCGAGACCCCGTTATTGTCAATGACATAGAACACCTTTGGCTTTGCTTCCTCGACCTCGCATGCGTGCTTGCCGAAGAAATATCTGACCGCCCACTTTGCATCCGGCCTCGCCAAAGGAGCATCCTTGAAACGTACCCGATTATAGCCTCCGGCAAGCGAAAACCACTTGCCCCACACAAAGGCGCCCCCCACACGGGTGTAAAGCGGGTCGGAATCGTGCGCGTCGGTGTCCATATAGCCGAGCGCCGGGAATTCCTTGGCAAGCGCGATATTTATGTTGTTCGGGGAGAGCACGCTGCCAAGCCTATGGCGGAGGAGAATGCCGGAAAGATAGCGCTTTGCGCCATCGATATTTGATATGCGCCTGGTTTTCTCGTCATCTGAGAAATGGCGGCAATCCATCACCTGGCGCTCATACTTGTCAAGGTCAAGAGGGGTTTTTCCGACAAGCGGGTTGAAGAAACCTATGCCCTGCGAGCGGCGTATTATGCCTATCATCTCCTCGACGCTTATCTCGCCTTTGGCAAGCCGATCCACTATGCCCAAGTCAGGAAGCCCGACATCGCATGCTGGGTGGGCAAGTAGCCTTGCTATTTGCCGCGGGTAGTCCCTGTCAATGGTGTCAAAAAGCTTCAGGAGCTCGACGTTTTGCGAAGCAGAAGGGGCGTAGGCGAATTTGCGCTTTGAGAGATGCTGCTGCCAGAACGAGGAAGCAAGCTCAGGCGACTCAAAAAGCAAGACCACATGCGGACCGTTCGGGGAAGGCAGATCGCCATAGGTGGAACCGAGCCTGGAATCGAACTCGCTTAGTGGCAATGTCGCCTCTATTCCCGGGATGACGCTTATTCCGTATTTGAGCGCTTCGCCCGCAAAGACGCGCCAGCCTTTTTCAGGAAAATTGTTGTGGCAAGTGACAGCAACCCCGTCGGCATTGAAGAGCAGGAGATTTGCAAGGAAAACCCTGTCTGAAGCCTTGCCATCGTCGCGCATGTTGCGGGCGACGTTGAGTTCCTCGCCTCCGATTTCACTTAAGTGATTGTGCGTATAGAAACGATAGGTGAGCTCCGGCTTGAGGGCTGAATATGCCATTGTCGCATTTATCACATTGGACACAAACGCCCCGCAGTCTTTTCCAGGGGAATACTTAAGGCGCACAATAAGCTCCTTGAAGCCAAAATTCGTTGCCGCAGGCGATTCGTCCGGGTTGGACATGGAAACGCGAAGCGCGTCCCTGGTCCGCACGACCATGATGTTATAATTGGATTTGCCCGAAAACGAGCCGTCTTCTTTTATGCCGCGGTTGTAGACGAAAAGCTCCCTGTCAGACAGGTCGCCTTCCAGGTCTTTTGCATAGCGGTCGGCATAGGCGCTTCCCGCAAGAAAGAAGCCCTTTTCCTTGAAGGCAGAATGCAGCGCCTTGTGCGCGTCGGCGGTGTTGACTTTCGCCTTTGATACTTCCATAACCCCACGTAGCCTTCCTGTTTGAAGTGTTTAAAAAGCTTTCCACAAATCTCTATGAAAAACTACATATTCTTAATGGAATAAAACCCGCACAATTTATTATAAGGAAAGGCAGCAAAACCATTCCGAGGTGTCAATATGGCCGCCAAAATATTCTCTTCAGAGTCGGTTACCGAAGGGCATCCTGACAAGATATGCGATGCTGTGTCTGACGCAATACTTGACGCCATGCTCAAGGACGACCCTAAATCGCGCGTGGCAGTCGAGACGCTTGTCACTACTGGGAGTGTGATTGTCGCGGGGGAGGTGACCACGAAAACCTATGTAGATGTGCAGAGAGTGGTGAGGGAGACTCTTCGCGAAATAGGCTATACCAACCCAGAATATGGCATAGACTGCCAAGACTGCGGAGTGCTTACCGCAATACATTCGCAAAGCCAAGACATTGCGGTCGGAGTTGATTCAAGCGCAACGCATGAGCAGGGCGCGGGGGACCAGGGCATGATGTTCGGCTATGCCTGCGACGAGACGCCGCAGCTCATGCCGCTCCCCATAACCCTTGCGCATGCGATTACCATGAGGCTGACTGAAGCGAGGAAGAAGGGCGAAATAAAGTGGCTTCGCCCAGACGGCAAGAGCCAGGTGAGTGTGGAGTATGTTGACGGCTTGCCGAAGAGAGTGGCTGCCGTTGTCGTTGCAGCGCAGCATAACCCCGAGGTGGATAGGGAAACGATAAAGCGCGAGATAATCGAGAAAGTGGTGAAAGTCGCGTGCGGAAAGTGGCTGGATGAGAAGACGCAGTATTTTGTGAACGGCACGGGTGTTTTCATCACAGGGGGCCCGGAAGGCGACACCGGCGTTACCGGCAGGAAGATAATCGTCGACACCTATGGCGGCATGGGGCGGCATGGTGGAGGCTGTTTCTGTGTCGGAGGCGGCTCAATAGTGAACACCGAAAACGGATTGGCACCCATCAGCGAACTTTCCTCCCTTCCTGCGGGCACATCGATTAAGACTGATATTTCTCCAACGCCGCTTGGCGAATGGATAGACAACGGGGAGATGGAAGTGCTTGAAATCGAGACTGAGGATGGATATTCGCTCGAAGGCACGCTCAACCAATCAATTCGGGTCATTGACGCGCACGGCAACTATGTATGGCGCCGTGCTGACGAATTGCAAGTTGGGGATTGCGTCGCCATCCAGAGGAAAAACCGCTTGTTCGGGCAGGGGAAGGAGATGGATTTTGCATTCCGCCACAAGCCAGGCACAAACAGGAAGAATACATTCTCATTCCCAGAGAGGCTCACTGAGGGCTATTCCTATCTCATGGGCCTGCTTGTCGGAGATGGGCGCTGCACCACACGCGACGGCGCGCAGGTCTGTGTGTGCGAAAAGGAAATGGAAGAAAACGTGCAGGCCCTTTTCAGGAGGCTTTTTGGCCGCGATGGCAAGATATTCGGCCACTGGGCTTTCTTTTGCGGCGTTGAACTGCGCGCCTATCTTGAGAAGCTCGGCCTGGGCTACTGCCGCTCGTGGCAAAAACGCGTCCCGGAGAGTGTGTTTACGGCGCCAAAGCCCGTGGTTGCTGCCTTCCTTCGCGGGCTGATGGACACCGACGGTACGGTCGGAACCTCTGGGCGAGGAAAGTCGGCGTGCATAAAGCTCACCACCACTTCAAGGGAACTTGCCACTGGAGTCCAGCAGTTGCTGCTGAATTTCGCCATAGTGAGCCATATCCAACCGGTGAAGACGACTGGAAAGGTGGCACACATCGGGAACCGGCCAGTCATTTCAACCAAGCCGCTTTACCATCTGCGCATAAAAGGCTCGGACAGCATCAGTGCATACAGGAAAGAGATAGGCTTCGGGCTGTCTCGTAAGGCAAAGATTCTTGAGGCTGCCAATTCGGATTCTTGGCACAGCAGGCTGACAATACCTTATCAGCACGAGCGCCTGAAACGCCTATGGGCAAAGCTTGATTCCAGAAATCGCCAAAAAGACATTGCAAGCGTCGGGAGGATCCTGCGCGACCCAGGCAGCAAGGGAACCAAGGAACTGACATATGGGAAACTCACCGAATTCCTTGATGCGTATGAGGGCACCCTGGCGGGGGATTGTGATTTTGAGTATCTGCGCACCTACCATGTGATGGCGCATTACTACGCGCGCGTAAAATCGATAAAGCCAAAGAGGGCGCATGTTTATGACTTTAATGTGCCTGGCGCCCATACATTCACTGCAAACGGCTTTGTGTGCCACAATTCCGGAAAGGACCCGTCAAAAGTGGACAGGTCTGCAGCCTACATGGCGCGCTACATTGCAAAAAATATAGTTGCCGCCGGGCTTGCGAAGCGCTGCGAGATACAGCTCTCCTACTGCATAGGCGTTGCAAAGCCGACCTCGGTTTACGTCGACACCTTCGGCACCGGGAAAATTTCTGATGAGAAAATCGCGGAGATTGTGGAGAAGGTGTTCGGGCTTAAGCCTGCCGAAATAATCAAGGCGCTCGACCTTCTTCGCCCGATTTACAAGAAAACCGCGAGCTACGGGCACTTTGGCAGGGAATTGCCTGAATTCACCTGGGAGAGGACGGACAAGAAGGGGAAGCTTAGGAAACTTGCGGGAATCTGAGGCTGGTGGGGGGTCGGAAGCGCCAGAGCGGCCATTGCAAGAAAGCCTGCTGGAATCTGAATAGTGCTTGGTGCAGGAAGATGCCCTTGCCAGTCTCGCAGTTTGGCACTTCTTTGCGCGCTCCCCTCGTTAGGGGGGATTTTTAAGCCTATTGCCCACTAAAGAGGCACCAACTAGGTGAATGAGTATGCTGAAAAACTGTACCACATGCGGGGCGCAGACAAGGGAGTATTCGGAATTTCCCTCGCCTTATGACCTGTCAGTCAAGATTGTGCGCTGCAAAAGCTGCCGCAAGATATCGCTTCCCTATGCCTGTCCCTCGACAGGCAAGATGGGTCCGTAAGGTGTTCACATGGGGCAAGTTGCAGTCGTAATGAAAGTGATGCCTGAGGACATGGCAAAGTTCGACCAGCTAAAAAAGGACGTAATGTCCCTAAAGCCGTACAAGGTTGAGGAGCAGCCCGTCGCATTCGGCATAGTCGCGCTTTCACTCACATTCGTTGTCGAGGACGGGGCTGGTGGAGCCGACCTTCTTGAGGCAAACGCAAGCAAGCTCCCGAATGTCTCCGGGGTCGAAATCGTCTCGATGGACAGGCTGTAGATTTTGCCCTTTTTCATTTAACCCTGACTATCTGTCCTTGATTAGGGGTTTCGTTTTGACGTGCAATTAACCTCTCGATTTCAACTCGATGTTCTTTTTTGAGATTTGGACTACTGAGGAGGCGATTGAGCGAGTTGGAGTTGACCCATTCAGCTTTACTAATTATTTCTAGGATCTTGCCCCTGCGTTCATCGCTTTTCAGTTCGTAGTTGAATGAATTGATAAGAGTTGAAACTACGCCTGGAGCCAAGTTATTGTGCCTGATGAGAATGTCAAGTGCACGATCTCGCATCCAGGACTTGCTTCCAGGAAAAGCCGCAATTTGGGACAAACTCTGTTGCGCAGCCGCACATTGTGAATTTTTTTCAAGAATGCCTAATATTTCCTTATCCATATCTCTTGACGTTTTTGCTTGCAGAAGCAGAAAACCAAGATTGGTAAGAGACTGGTTATCCAACTCATTGTGTTTGGACGTAAATATCTTCAATACCTTACTTTTTTGGCTATTTGAAAGGCTGTTGAAAAAAACCAAATCAGACATTCTCGCCAACGCTTTGTCAGAAAGGTTTTTCACGCAGATTATCTTTTCAAAAAGCTCGTCCCGCTTGGCGCCTTTGATTCGAGCCCCGTTTCCTAACAGGGGAGACGGAGTAATTAGCCTGAGGAGCTGCAAAATTGTCTCATTATAAGCTCCGTTTTTGTTTTCGAATATCTGGCTGGAAGTTAAGATTGTGTTCAAAGCCTCCTTCCATTTGTTTTTAGGACTTTCCGATGAAGAAAGTATTTCAATCTCGGTCTTTAACGGATAATATGGCTCAAAAAAAGCATTGTCTGCTGGCATAGGCACCACTAGTTTATTTTGGATTGGGAAATAATAAAAACAGAGAAGACGCCATAGGTGCATGCTCCTATACTTTTACGACCTCAAGACTCGGCTCAAGGACTACAACCGCATAAAGCGCCGATTCTACTATGATTTGAAGAAAAGCAGGCTTTCCACTTACCCTTGGAGGACAAAATCGGTAATCGTTGTGGAGGATGACGCAGAAATCCTTGCCGACCGCTTCTTCCAAAAGTACCGAAGGCATGCAGAGGTTTACAAGGCGCGCGCAACCTCGATTGAGGAAGTGTTCTAAGAGGAAATGCATTTGCGCGTGCAAATCATGCCGCGCGAGGCTAAGGCTAATTATTCTTTTCAGCCTAATCTTCGCTGGAGGAATGTTTGTGATAACCGCGCTGTCTTTGGAGAACTGGAAATCGCACTCCAAGAGCAGATTCGACTTCGCGTCAGGCACCAACATACTTCTCGGCAGGATGGGTAGCGGCAAAAGCTCGGTTTTAGACGCGCTCTGCTTCGCATTATATGGAACTTTCCCGAAAATGTCGCGGCGTGACCAGACGGTTGAAAATCTTGTGAACATGGGCTCTGGGGCAGATTATGCCGAAGTGTCGGCTGAGTTCACGCGGGGGGACAAGAAATACTCTGTAATGAGGCGGATTGGCAGGGGGATTTCTGAGGCTGAGGTGCGCGAAGAAGGAAGGCTGGTGCAGAAAGGCCCGAAACAGGTGACCGAGCATGTTTGCGGAGTGCTCGGAGTGGACTACGAGCTTTTCACCCGCGCGATTTACTCTGAGCAGAACCGCATGGACTACCTTCTTTCGCTTAACCCTCGCTCAAGGAAAAGCGAAATCGACTGGCTACTTGGCCTTGGGCAGTTTGATGCCGTTCGCGAGGAGGCCGGCAAAGCCGCGCTTCGCTTGACCGAGCAGTCCGGGCTCCTTTCTTCCGAGGCGGATTTGCAGAAAATCACTTCGGTTGAGGCGAAGATGGGCGAGTTGAAAACGCAGCTTTTGAAACGCAAGTCTGCGCTTGAAGAAAATGCGAGGGAATCCGAAGAAACGAAAGGAAAGCTCAAGGGAAAGGAAGGGGAATTTTCCATTCTCTCAAAAAAGCGCGAAGCCTTCCAGAAGGAAACCTCTATTTGCGAGCGCGAGCGTGGCGCAATTGAGCGGCTGTCAAAAGAAGCCGAGGGGAAAACCAAGCCTGAACAGGAAGAGGTTGCTGAAGCTTCTGCAATGAAGGGAGAGGCGGAAAAGCGCTTGTTGACCCTGAAAACCGCAGCCAGACAGGCACAAAACGAACTTTCCGCGATAAAAAGCGAGCTTGCGGTGTGCGAAAATAGGCTCTCCCTTGCAAAAACGCGTGCTGAGCGGAAAGCTAAGCTTACCGCAAGGATAACCGAAATTTGCGCAGGGAAGGGAGTTGCCGAGCTTCGCGCCGCACTTGAGGCGAAGAAAACCGACCTGCTCCTTAAGGTGTCGCTTCGGGACAGGGCGCTTTCGGAGAACGCCGAACTTGAAAAAGCTGTGAGGACGCTTCTTGAAGGCAGGGGCAAGTGCCCGGTGTGCGATTCTGACCTATCAGGCGGCAAGGCGCACGAAATCGGGAAGGAAAAGCGTGAGAGGATTGCAAAAAACAAGGCGAGCCATGAGCAGCGCTCGCTTGAAGTCAGCGCGATACAACGCGAGATAACTGTTCTTGAGAAGGCGGTTTCCGAAGTCGAGCTTTGCAGGCGCGAAACAGCCAGTATTGATGCTGATGGCACGGACGAAGGGAAGCTCGCAGGGCAGGCTTCTTCGCTTTCCGCGCGCCGCACACTCAAGGCTTCGGAGAATGAAAAGCTGGAAGCCGATATTGCCGCTGTTGAAAAGGAATCAGTGGCGCTTCGCGAGAGGGCAACCGAGATACAGAATACCGCGAAACTCTTTTTTGACCTTGAGGCTGCGAAGGAAAAGCTTGCCTCTTCCGAAAAGTCGCTTGCCGCGCTTGATTTTGACGAGAAGAAATTCGAGGCGCTCCGCTGGGAATGCAATGCGCTTCGTGTCGAGCTTGCAAAAATGCAGGCGGAGGGCGCTGGCGAGGAGAAACAGGTGAAGCTTCTTGAGGAAATGGTTACACTTGAGCTAAACGGCATTGCCACTATGAAACAAAAGGCTTTAATGGCATCGAAATATTCCCAGGCTGCGGAGGGGATGGTACTTTACAAAAACGCGCTCTCGACCGCGCAATCCGAGCTTCGCACGCATCTTGTTTCTGAGATAAACCAGGCGCTTTGCGAAATCTGGCCCGCAATCTATCCCTATGGCGACTACAATGGCGTCAAGATAGAGGCGGATGAGAAAGATTACCGGCTCCTGATGAGAAAAGGCGAGTGGCTTGAAGTCGACTCGGTCGCCTCGGGCGGCGAGCGGGCATGCCTGTGCCTTGCGCTCCGCATCGCATTCGCGACCGTCCTCACGCCAGACATCGGCTGGCTCATACTTGACGAGCCCACGCACAACCTAGACTCGGAGGCTGTGGGCATGCTCTCCACCGCAATAAGCGAGAAGATACCGTCCATTGTCGAGCAGACGTTTGTCATCACGCACGATTCTGCGCTTGGCGAAGGCGTGTCTGGAAATGTTTTCCGCCTCGAGCGAGACAAATCGAAAAACGAGTCGACGAGACTTGGCGCTAGATAAGCCAATCTTGCCATCGAACCGGCAGCAAAGTGAGCCGCTGGCGCAGAATGATTTCTAAATATAGTGCAGGTATTTTTTTGCGCAAGAGGCGAGCGCATGCGCACACTCCTTCTGCGAAATCCTGCTGCAATGCGATGAGACGATGGCGCGGCATACTGGCGAGTGCGAGAGATATTCGTAGCAAAGCCTCGTTATTTCCCCCTCGCTAACAAAGCCATCTGCCGCGAGCGAGCGGATGGTGCATGCGACCTCGAAAAAAGGGGCATCCCCATCAACGAGCGCAAAGATGCGCGAAGGGTTGAGGAGGCGTGCGCTGCCTTGCGAATACTCCACAGCATCCTGTGAAAGGCCGCCGCAGCCAAACCCTCCTGAGTGCAGGGAGGCAAGCCGAAAGATGACCGCGCTTGCAAACGCCCTTCGCTTTGAAGGCGGCAGTTGCGCTGCGCTTGACCCGGTCTCGAATTTCCCGCGCGCCCTTGAGACAACGAAGAATCCGCCGCACATCCCCTTAACAATGCCTATTGGCGCCGCGGCGTGCTTTGCGAGCGAATCCGAGGCAACGACCGCCATCTCGGCTTCCCCCCTTGACGGCGCCCGCCCGAAAACGAACCACTCGCCCTTGTGGGAAAACGCGCCGCCCTCGGTTGCAACCTGGCGCGAAAGAGGGTAGCTTAGGCACTCGAACCCTTCAGCTAGTATTGCGGAATGGTTCAAAGTCTCCACCTAGAAAACAAAGCGTGTGAGCCTCTTGCCAAGGACGGAATAGTTCGGCATGCGCCTGGCAACACTAGCAGTCATGATTCCGCTTGCAAGCGGAAGGAGGTTGAGGTGCGAAAACGGCGCTCTTCCGTTGGCGCTTTTGCTACGCTGTTGGCGGTTTCTTTCCATGCTCCCAATCCCTTCCACAAACTGGGATTGTGGTGGGAAAGGAATATAAACCGTTGTCACGTTTTTTTGCCGTTTTTGGGCTATTTTTGCCTATTTTTCAATTTTTTCTTTTAGAATATGAGCAGATTCGGCTGGAATTGTCGAAAGCATGACGATTTCCGTCCCAAGTTCGAAGCCCGCCCAAAGCGCGTGCCTGGGAAGTATCTCCACGTGGAACGGGAAATCCAAAACGCCTTTTGGTGCGCAGTGGAACACGAGATTATATGGCCGGTAGCCTGAAAGGGCATCAAGTGCGGCAAGGGATGATTTGAGCGCGGATGCGAGATTGGCAATCTGGGCACTATCCATGCCGACAAGGGAATCGACTGGGTTTTTTGGCAAAATCCACATCTCATGCTGGAAGCGGGAGGCGTGCGGGCAGACCACCACGAAAGAATCGTTCTCAAGGACAAGGTTGCGCTTCTTCTCTGCGATTTTGCGGAATTTCGCGTTTGATTTTGCAAGCCTGGAGACGAACTTCGGGACAAACCCCATTCCAGCAATCTGCGTGTGCGAGTGCTCAAGCGAGGCGCCTGCCGCCTGCCCCTCGTTCTTGAACACGCTTGCGTAGGCGATTTTTGGGTCGGAATATGCGGCATCCACCCGCTTTGCGAGCACTGATAGGTAATCTGAGAGATTCTCGACCGAAAGCTCGGAAAGCGTTTTTTGGTGGTCTGGCGTCTCAACGACAACTTCATGAAGCCCGTACGCCTTCTTGCTTTCTCGCGAAAACGCAGGGAACTTGTTCGGGAAAACGCGAACTTCCCATGCCCCGTCCTTCTCCACGCGGTCGATTTCCGGAGGAGTGAGGTGCTCGTTGCCTGGGCAGAAGAAGCACTTTTCCTTTGGCGTGACCTTTTCCACCCTAGGTTTTGGCGCATCGTGCGGCCTGGCTGCCCGCATTGCGGAAATCACGACCTGCCTTCCGAAAATGTCGCGCCTTACCTCGTTGACTGCCTTTGCCATAGCATCACGCCCCTAAAGGAAAGCCTCGACGTCCTTTGCCTTCCGCTTTTTCTCATCCTCGTATTTTCTTGCGATAAGCTCCAAATCCTTCCCCCGCGAGGAAAAGTTCGATTTCCTGCGCCGGATTTTCACGAACACCGGCGAGCCGACCGCCTCGCCCACGACAAGCGCCTCGCCCACGCGCAACGTGGTTATGGAATCAAGCATCGACGAGTCTATCCCCTCGCACGACTCGCCTATGTGTTTTATGTCGAAAGGATTCGTGATTCGCAAGATGATGTTTGTGTTGCACTGCGCAAGCGCGGTTGTCGCAAGCTGCACCGGGCGCTGGGAGATTAGGCAAAGGCAGGCGCCGAACTTCCTGCCTTCCCTTGCAATCGTGGTTATCGGCCCCTTGGCAAGCGCATGGCGGCGCTCGGCTTTCTCAGGCGCGTAATTGTGCGCCTCCTCGACTATGAGCAGGAATGGCGGCACTTTCTCTTTCTTCCTCATCTTGAACATGCGGCGGCAAAGATAGGAGACAATCATCTGCTTCTTCTTGCCGTTCTCGATGTCGGAAAGGTCGACCACCGAAAGCTTGCCCGGCTCGGCAAGAAGCTCAAGCTTCGGGAAATCCGAGGCGGAAAACAGTCGGAGCGAGCGAAGCTCGGAAAGCCAGGCGACAAGCGGGCGCTTGACGTTGTCCTTTTTCTTGTCAGCCATGTCCGCTTCCACGCGCGAAATAAGGTCGTCAATCGTGTAAGCGGCTCGCTTCTCCTTCATTTCGGCACGGAGGCGCTCGAGAATTGGCATAAGCTCGCGAAGCTGGGTGGAGGACATTTCCGGAATCCATTCGGCAAGCATCTGAGGGGTTATCCTGCGAAAAGCTATCCTGAACTTCTTGGCGCTTACAACCTCGGTGCTTCTGCCATACTGTGTCTGCCTGAAGCCGGAGTACTCCCCGTGGCTGTCGATGACTAATATTGCAAGCCTCCCCGCCTCGCTTTTCCTCTCAAGAAGCTCCTCTATCATCACAGAGGTGAAGTACGACTTCCCGCTTCCAGACATCGCAAGAATGGCGAGGTGCTTCTGCAAAAGCCCTGCCATGGACAATCGCGCGGGAAGCGAATGGTGCTGGAGCGTGCCGATGTCAAGCCCGGCGTCGTCAAGATGGAGGAATTTTTTGAGAAGCTCGTTTTCTGCCAAAAGCACCCTGCTTCCCGGAGCCACGGGAAACGTGCTCCGCACGATGTTCTCGCCTTCGAAAACCCCGTGCACGCGCACGTTCGCAACGACATACTCCCAGTCTGCTGTGGGGAAGCTTTCCGACATCGGGGAGCTTCGCTCGTACTCTGCAACAGACTCAGCCCGCTCAAAATAGCGGTTAGCCCGTGTGATTTCAGTCACCGAACCCAAAACCATCCCAGATTCGCAGCCGACCTTGACGAATTGCCCCTTTCTGACAAGCGGGCTTGAGATTACAAACGAGAATGAAAGCGTGGTCGGCCCTTCAAGTGTTGATATCACGGTGCCAAGCCCGCCGTCCGGTTTTGCCATCCTTCCACTCGGACTTCTCTCGGAAAATAACCTTATAAACCGAACATGAGAATGCGTTGCGGAGAGGAAGATGCCCCAAAAAGACGAGCTCCCGTTTTCCGCGCGCTACTCGCTCCCGGCCCGCATGGCGGAGAACCTTTCGTCAGTCTCGTGGGAATCGGTTGCCGAGCTCTCGGTCGACTTCTCAATTGCGGCAGAAGGGAAGCGGAGCAGAGTGAAGAAGATAATAAAGGAGCTCGAGCTTTCGCGCCTCCTGTTGCTGGAGCGGGCGAAGGGGGCGGAGGAAGACGGCAGGATAGACCCCGGGCTTCTTGTCGATGCCTTAAGGCTGGTCCGGAAATGTGAGCAGGTGGCGCGTGAGTACGAGCTTGACTTGAAGGAATTCTCGTCGTTTGCCTACATGATCTCCGAAAAGCTCAAGCGGGAAAAGCTTGCAAGGCATCCTGGAATGGCGTGCGGCGTTGCGCCCATAAGCGAGGAGATAGACGCCTTCAAGCGGAGAAGCGAAAACCTGCCTGAGAGGTCCAGGCGGAAGAAGGGGAAGGGGGGGAAATGAAAATCGAGTTTTATGGAAGCGCGCTTGTCGCAGATGGCAAGCGATTCGCGCCGGATGTCCGCACTTTTTCGCAGATGCGGCCCGTGCTCGCATTCCCTCAGAAGGACTGTGGGCTTGAGCCAGACGAAGGGCTCTACTACATGTACCGCGGCGTCCGTGAGTTTGGACCCATCCGCTATGACGTCACGAAAATAATATCTACGAACCTATGCGGGGAGCGCAACAAGACCTATGGGCATGCACATCCGCCCTCGCCAAAAGGAGCCTGCTGGCCGGAGATATATGAGGTGCTTTCTGGAAGCTCGCACACTCTCCTCCAGAAGATTGGAAGGCTCGGAGTGGAGGATGCCGCCCTTGTTGTCGGGAAAAAAGGAGACTGCATACTGATACCGCCCGGCTACGGGCATGTGACAATAAATGCTGGCAAGACCGACCTTGTACTTTCGAACCTTGTCTCCTCGCGCTTCTCTTCAGACTACTCCCCCTACACGCACCGCCGTGGCGCGTGCTTCTATGAGACGATTGACGGAAAGATAATCAGGAACAAGAGCTATGGCCTGGATTTTGAATTGCGGCAGGTTGCGGCGCCGAAGTTCTCTTCATCTTTCGGCTGCTTTTCCCCTTTCAAGAAAGGCGGGCTTTTGCAGGCGGCAAAAGACTACAGGAACATCGAGTTTCTCGACAAGCCCGAGGAATTCTACTGACCTATCCTAAAAACTACTTCTCGATTTTCCCGCGCGCGAATTCCTGCGTGCCGCCTCCCTTTGCGCCGTGCGATTTCAGAAGCTCCAGGGCCGAGATGCCGCTTGCCTTTGGAGATGCCGCGACTGTGAAGCCGTCGGAATTGATTATTATCGAAGCAAAGCCTGTCGAAGACAGCTTGCCGGCTATTTCCTCCGACAATTTTTGCGTGTAGGGCGCCGACAAAATTTCAATCTCTTTCTTCCCCGCGGCTTTGGCCTTTGCAATCTCGCTTTCGCACACCTGCCGTGCGAGTATTGCCTGCAGCCTCTCTATTTCCTTGCCCCGCTCCTTCCACTCGGAAAAGAAACGCATTATCGTTGGCTTGAGCTGCTCCTCTGGCACCGAAAGCGCCTCGGCAGCCTCGCGCAAAAGCCTCTCCCTTTCCTGCATGTGCTTGATGGCCTCCGGGCCGGTTTTGATTACCACTCGCTCCACCCCGTCCTGCACGCCCTCGCGCCTCACTATTTTCACGAGGCCGAAATCCGACGTGCTTTTGCTGTAGCTGTGCGTGCCGCCGCATGCCTGGTGGTCTATGTCGCCAATCGAGACCACGCGCAATTCCCTGCCAGGCACCGCGCCGCCCTGGTACAATCTGAAACCGTATTTCTGCTCGGCCTCGTTCCTGCCGAGAACTTCGGTTGTTATCGGAAGCGCTTTTTCGACATACCTGTTCGCAAGAGTTTCGATTTCCTCAAGCTCTGCCCAAGTCATCTTGCGATAGTGCGTGAGGTCGATATGCGCCTTGTGCTCGTCCTTGTAGGCGCCAGCCTGCCAGATGTGCTGCCCGAGTATCCCCCGGGCGCAGGCGTTGATGAGATGGACCGATGTGTGGTGGTGCGCAATCTGCGTCCGCCGCTCGCCGTCAACCTTCCCATGCGCCATTTGCCCCACTTTGAAGCCTGCCGCGCCCTCGACTTCGTGGAGGATGACTCCCTTTTCCTTCTGAACGCACTTCACGCGCTTGCCATCAAGAGTGCCGGTGTCGAAAATCTGCCCGCCGCCTTCAGGGTAGAACGCGGTCGAGTCGAGAATCACGTATTTCCCCTTGACCGCAACCACTTTGGCGTCAAACTCCTCGCAGCAATTGTGGAATAGTGTTTTCGTCTTTTCCGTCCCCTCGACATCGATTTTGGGCTCGATGGGCTTTCCGGTCTCGTCTTCCTTTCGAAGAAGCGAATAGAAATTGCCGGGTATGTCGACTTTCACTCCCTTTTCCTTTGCGACTTCGGCGACAAGCTCGGCAGGTATGCCGTCGCTTTCGTAGAGCTTGCGAAGCTCATCCGCGCCGATTTTTTTCCCTTTTGAAAGAAGCGTCGCCACCTTGCCCGTGCCTTTTTCCTTGCCTGCGGCATACTTCTTCCGCTCCTCCTCAACGATGTCGATTGCAGCCGGAAGCCCGACCTTCAATTTCGGGAACATGTCGCGAAGATGGTGCGCATGCGCCTCAAGCGTGCCCGCATAATCAATGTTCATGCCGAATTCCGCGTCAAAGCCGAATGTGCGGCGAAGAATCATGCGCAGGTTGTAGCCGCCGCCAGAGTTTGAGGGCAGCATGCCGTCTGTGGAGGTGAAAAGTATTGTTTTTAGGTGGTCTGCAGAAGCGTAGACTGCGTGAAGCGGCGAGAACGTGGAGGCAAGCTCATCGACCGACATGCCAAGCTTTTTCGCGATTTGTTCCTTCTCCTTGCCGATGTCCTCGACTTCATCGGTGTTGAGCGAGCCCGAAAGCTTCGAATACTCGAGGAAAAGCTTGTCGTCCACAGATATTCCCGCCTTTTTTTGTATGGAATCGACACAGGGGCCGAGCACGAGCCCGTAGCTTATTGGCGAGCTATGCGTTATCCAGGCAAGCCTCTCAAGCCCCGCGCCCATGTCTATCACTTTCGTCGAAAGCTCGCGGCTGCCTCCGTCTGGCATTATCTCATACTGCATGAACACGCAGTTGCCAAGCTCAAGCCCGTCTGCAAAATACTCTATGCAGGGTCCGAAGTTGCCCCCGCCTATCCATACGTCCTCAAGGAAAACAATGTGCCGCTCATCAATGCCAAGATGCGCCATGTAGCCTATGTCGTGGTTTATCGCCTCGTCTTTCCAGTAGAACGTCCCTGTCTTCCTGCTGTTGAAGGCATGCTGCCCAATCATGACAAAGTTTGTGTAATGCCTGCCAGTTACCCCCACATTCGAAATGTCTGAGAAGCGTATGCAGGGCTGCGGGACGATGAGCGGGTTTGCGACAGGCTCAAGCTCGCCTGAGACGACATAGGGCTGGAAGTCGTTTATCGAGGCAATTGTGAAGTACAAGTCGTCGCGCCACCTTGCAACCGTCGGGTAGGGCTCAACCGATGCGTGACCGTGCTTCTTGAAATACTCCTCTATTTTCTTCCAAGTCTCGACATAGCCGAGCGGCTTTTTCGCCATTTTCCTGCCGATAAAGCCATAGCCCACGCAGGATGGGTCGGAGCACGTTTTCCGAGCCTCGACTGACCAGAAGTGCCTTTTGCATTTTCCGCACTGCTGGCGCGTGTAGCCCTTTTCGACAAGCGCGGCTACCTTGTAGTGCTTCTCCCATTCCGAGGCGAATTGCTTGCGGAGCGCCGGCTTGTCCATGTTTTCCTTCGTGCTCACCAAACTTTATATTGATATATAAAACGAACCGCACCGGAGCATAAAGAGGCGAGTGGGCCCGCCCGGGATCTTAGTCGAACGGCGTTCCGTTCGACTTCTCGCCATTTTGCTTCGCAAAATGACGATCGAACCGGGGATCGCAGTGGAGGGGGTTACGGAAGAACCTCAAACCTAGGGGGAACCCGCAGGTGCCCCCTGGGTTCGGATGGGCCCGCCCGGGATCGAACCGGGAGTCTTCGCTGTGTGAGAGCGACGTGTTAACCATTCCACTACGGGCCCGCGCTCGGCTGTTCTATTTCTCGATAGGTATTAAAGGCATTGGCATCCGGATACCAAGCCCCTTCTTTCCTACGGCGAGAAATTTAGCACTCCTTCAGCAACTGTTGAGAGGTGGCTCTCGAAAATCCTGTCGTTTTTCCTGCCGCAGGCATAAAGATAGGCGCCAGTGCCGAGCGGGGTGCTGATTTTCGGGAATGCCCCGTCACTTTCCACCTTAAGGAACATGTATTCCGGAAAGCCAGCATATATGGTGAATTTCATGATGATTTGGTGATAGGATTCGTCTTTTGCGCGGGCAATCGCCTTAAGTTCAACTACCGGGCGGTTGTAGCGATTGACAGTGTCTCCTGTCACTGTGACAATGAAGCTTGGGAGTTCCTGCTTGGTTGTGAAGCCCGGGTATTCGCGCTTCGTATTCAGTTCTGGATTCTCATTCGCAATCTCGCAAAGAAGTTCTCCGAATTCGCGGACCGGTTTTTCAAGCCTGAGCCCAAACTTGCCTTCATCCTTGCCTGATTCATCCTTGCCAGTTACAATCCAGACTTCGCCCTTGTCTTTCACAAACTCACGAATGGAAAGCATGAAGCTTGAAATGCGCTCTTTGTGTTCCGGGCTTAGCCCCTTTGCAGCCTGCAGCCCTCCAGCTAACGGTTGTTCATGAGGAAACCCCTCTGTGCCATTTCCCCCGCTTGAAGATGCATTGTGATTACGAAATACTCGCATGTTCATGTAAGCTCACCCGTTGTGGTCGGATGTGGTGCAAACCATTTATAAAGAAATTGATGGGTGGAGGCTTGGCGAGATTAATCCCATTTTTATACGTTTCGATGCTAATCCAGACTGCGTTTCCCTTGCTTGCCTTCGGGCAAGCCTGGAAGCGCCAAAGCGCTCCCATAGTCTAGTGGCTGACTTCGGCGCAATTGTGCGCTGGCGCGAGCCGGACAACCCGGTCAAGGACGGAGCCCTCTCATGTGGAATCTGAACCCAAAGGGATGATTCCGCTGGTTCTTCCCCCGCCGTAAACTCGGAGGGGGTTACGGAGGAACCTCAAACCTAGGGGGAACCGAGCAGGTTCACCCTGGGTTCGGAGATAGGCTCTAACTCGGGTTCAAAAGTGCGCCTTGCTGGCGTTTCGCCAGCGCTGCGCGCTGACGATCCCGATGGGAGCGTATTTTTATTCATGAAAAATTTCCGCAGAAATTTTTCAGCAGTGGAATTGGAAATTCCACTTCCATAAAAATGCGCGTATTTGCGCAACAGACATCTGCGAAGCAGATGGATGCGAAGTTGCCGCAGGCAACAACTAGCGCAAATCTGAGCGTTTTTCTTTTTCCTTAAGAAATAGCGGGAGCTAGATGTATCCTTTTGCAGCCTCGACTATGTTCTGGAAAAGCCGCAGGCTGTTTTTTTCGTGCGAAACGCCGGATGTGAAGCGCGGGAACTGCGTGCGCAAGACCGAGCACTCGGGGTGCGGCATCATGGCAAGTATGCTGCCAGTCGTGTTGCAGATGCCTGCTATGTTTTTCACCGAGCCGTTGGGGTTGTCGGGGTAGCCTTGCGCTTCGCGAAGCGACTCGTCGCAGTATTTCACCGCAACCAATCCTCTTTTCTCAATCTGCGAAAGCGTTGCCTCGTCCTTGGGGATGAACTGCCCCTCGCCGTGGCGCACCGGGCACTGTATGAAATCTATGCCTTCGAAGTATTTGCAAACCGACTTTTGGGGCCGAAGCGTTATCCAGCGGTTGATGAACCTGCCGTTCGCGTTTGTAAGAAGCGTAGCCTCCTGCGAAAACGACATTCCGATGTTCGGGAGCGCGCCAAGCTTGGCGAGGGTCTGGAAGCCATTGCAGATGCCGAGTATTGGCTTTCCTGAAGAGGCGAATTCCTCGAACTGCTCCTTGAAATTGCAGCGGAGCTTATTCGCAAGTATCCTGCCTGAAGATATCTCGTCTGCAAACGACCAGCCGCCGGGGATTGCGAAAATCTCGCAGCCTGAAAGCTTTGCAGCCCCGCTTGCGATGTCTGAGAAATGCACTATTTTCGCATCTGCCCCGGCAAGGGAAAATGCATAGGCGAGCTCTGCTTCGGCGTTGAGGCCAAACCCGGAGAGTACAAAGCAGCGAGGGGGCCCCCTTTCAGGAGCGGCTTTTGGAATTGTTGGAGGGGCCCTGGCTGGCGACGCTGGAATGCGGGCTTTGGCTATTGATTTTGAGGCTTCCTTGTGCGCCTTTATCGTTTTCTTGTGCTTGTCCATCGCTACCAGTCCATTGTCTTTTTCCATGCCCTTGAAAGCTCGCTTACCTGAAGGCCGACTATCGGCTTGCCGGCATGCGTTATCTCAAAAGACGCACCAGTGACTGTTCCGATGTTTTCGCAAGGCACGCCGCGCATGAGTTTTTTGAAAGCCAGCTCGTTCTTCTTTTTCACGCTTACTACAAACCTGCCTGCGGATTCGGAAAAAAGCGCGGAAGACGGAGAAAGCCTTTTCCCGCGAATGGCATCAAGCGAAACTTTTGCCCCGAGTTTTCCGCCTATCGAGCACTCGGCAAGCGCAATTGCAAGCCCGCCCTCAGAACAGTCGTGGCAGGAGGAAAGAAGCGAGCGGGAGAGGGCGAGACTGACTTTGCGGTAAAGCGCAAGGTTTTTCGAAAAGTTCACCTTGGGGACCTGCGCGTCCTGCTGGCTTATGCCCTTGGCTGCGAAATACTCCGAGCCGCCAAGCTCATCGCAGGTTTTCCCAAGAACGTAAATCGCATCGCCTTCGCATTTGAAGTCGGTGGTCATTGCAAGCGAAACGTCATCGATTTTCCCTATCGCCGAGATTAAAAGCGTGGGCGGCACCGATATTCTCCACTTGCCGTGGCGGTAGTCGTTCTTCATGCTGTCCTTTCCGGAAATGAGCGGGATGCCGTAAGCCATGCAGGCGTCGTAAAGCCCCTCGCACGCCAGAACAAGCTGCGCAAGCCTGTTCTTCCCTTCAGGATTTTCAGGTGTGTGGATGGGGTCTGCCCAGCAGAAGTTGTCAAGCGCGGCAAGACGCTCTAAGCCGCTTCCGGCTGCAACACAGTTGCGTACCGCCTCGTCAAGCGCGTTTGCCGCCATCTGGTAGCAGTCGGTGTCGGAATAGCGCGGGCAGATGCCATTTGACACCACGAGCCCCTCTTTCCTCCCGAGCAATGGTGCAATCACGCCAGCATCTGAGGGGCCGTCCTGCCCGGGGCCGCATAGGGGCTTTATCGCCGAGCTTCCCTGCACCTCGTGGTCGTACTGGCGTATCACGTACTCCTTTGAGCATATGTTCGGGCGCGAGAGGAGAAGGAGCAGGTCGCCATTGAAATTCTCTTGCCCTGGTGCTGGCGCGGCTTTTTTCGCAGCAGGCCTTTTTTGCGCCCGGCGCTTTTGTGAAAGCTCGGCTTCCAGAATAAGCTGCGGAACGCCGCCGTGCAGGAAAGCCATGTCGAGGTGCGCAACCTGCTTTGCGCCGTATTTCACGTCGAGGAAGCCCGAGGTGCAAAACTCGCCCAAGTCACAGACTTCGACCCCGCGAAGGCGCGCAAGCGAGACGAAATCGCCGGCTTTCGATGGAGGCACGGCAAATGTCATCCTCTCCTGCGACTCCGAGACCAGGATTTCCCACGGGTCAAGCCCGGGGTACTTGAGTGGCGCCCTGTCAAGGTGGACGATGCACCCGCCTGCAGACTGCGCCATCTCGCCAATCGAGGAGGAAAGCCCGCCTGCGCCATCATCGGTGACCGCATTGTAGAGCCCCCTGTCGCGGGCCTCAAGAAGGAAATCGTGGAGCTTCTTTTGCGTGTAAGGGTCGCCAAGCTGCACTGCCGAAACCGGCGAGCCCTCGTGAAGCTCTATTGATGAGAACGTGGCGCCATGTATGCCGTCCTTGCCAATCCTGCCGCCGGCCATGAAAATCCGGTCGCCTGGCTCGGCGCGCTTCTCGTGCGTCTTCCTGCCGCCTATTTCGGCAGGCATGATTCCGCCTGTGCCGCAGTAGACTAAGGGCTTTCCAAGGTAGCGCTCGTCGAACACAAGCGCGCCATTCACCGTAGGTATGCCGCTCGCATTGCCTCCGTGCGCGACACCTGCCCTTACGCCCTCAAGCACGCGGCGCGGGTGGAAGAGGCGCGGGGGCACCTCGCCTTTGAAAGAGGGTTCGGCAAAACAGAACACGTCGGTGTTGAATATGGGCTTTGCGCCAAGCCCGCAGCCGAGTATGTCGCGGTTCACCCCCAGTATCCCCGTGAGCGCCCCTCCGAACGGGTCGAGGGCAGACGGGCTGTTGTGCGTCTCCACCTTCATTGCCACGTTCCAGCCCGGCACGAACTCGAACACGCCCGCATTGTCGGAAAACACGCTCACAAGCCATTTTTTCTTAGGGGCAAGCCGCTCGGTCGCGCGCTTTATGTAGGATTTGAAAACCGAGTTCACCAGGCGCTTTTTCTTGCCTTCGCGCACGGTTATCTTCGCGTTGAAAATCTTGTGCTTGCAGTGCTCGCTCCATGTTTGCGCAATGCACTCCATCTCGACATCGGTGGGCTTTGGAGGAAGCCCTGCGCGCTTGCGCTCGGCGATTGTGTGAAAATCTGCGTAGTGCGCCTTTATCGCGCGCATCTCCTGGAGGTTTAAGGCGAGAAGCCGCCGGCGGGAGATTTCGAGAAGCCGCCTGTCCGGCACGGCAAGGTCGATTTCGCATACCAGGCCCCCTCCGGCTATGTCGACGCGCGGCACCGTTGTGCCGAACCCATCGATGCCGAACTCCGAAAACGGCTTTATTGAAAACCGCTCGATGAGCCCATTTGACAGGCTTTGCGCAATTTCCTTTGCCTGCGCGGGATTCAACGCTCCGAAAAGGAAAACGATTTTCGAAGTGTATACGTTGCCCTGGAGCCTTCTTCCAAGAAGGTCCTCCGCCGCCTCCTTTGCGGCATCTCCCGCGTTGTCCTTCACCCCGGGGCGGAAGCCTATGGAGATTGCCTGCGAAAATGCCTTCGGCGAAATTGGCGCGCTTGCCAAAAACTCCTGCGAGAGCGGGTCAGAAAGAAGATTTGCGCCTATGCGGCAAAGCTCCTCGCTTGAGAGGTCTTCCTCAAACACATAGCAATTGACAACGCAGCAAGACTTGAGGGGCGGCATGCCGAGATTTGCCTTGATCTTCCCAAAAACCGAATCAGACTGCGGGTCTGGAGAGCCTGCCTTGCCCCCAACCTCTATGCGACAAGCCATGCCAGCCCCCACCGAGAGAAGAAAAACAGGCATTATTTATAAGGATGACGAGATTTTTCCACATGCCAAAACACGATTTACGCCTAAATCAGGTAGCCTGAGGCTTCCTCGACAATGCCCCTGCCTTGCCCGAGAGAAGAAAGCGAAAAGCGCCTGCCGCCGGAGGAAAACGAGAAATCCGTGGCGCGCACTAGATACTCGTCATAGCGGAAGGTTGTTTTGCTGCGCATGGCAAAAGGCTGGAGGGAGTATGAGCGCATTGAAAGGAAAATTCCCTGCCCTTCCAAAAGCCAAACCCTCTCCTCGCCCTCGAGCCATGATGAAAGCGAAAGCTTGCCATTTATCGGCATCCGCTCGCCATTGTGCTCGAAATACGCCTTGTCGGCAAAGTGGATTGCCGGCGCGTCGCCAAATGGCTTGCCGGCAAAAAAATCAATGCAATCGCCATTGGCGAAATCCACCCGCACCCAGTTCCAGGGAGCAAGCGGCATTATGGCAACCACCTTTTGGAGATAGGCTCTCCCGGAGAATGGCCTGCCAAGAAGCGTTCCTGAGAAATCGAAATAATAATTCACCATTGCGGATGAAAGCCCGGGCGCTAACGGGTTGTCGAGAAGCTTGACAAACTCGAAGGGCAGCCCTTGGCGTGGAAGTGTCGCGCGCGCGGAAAACACCTCCGCCTTGCCCTCGCGAAATGAAATGTCAAAATCAGGGTAGATGCCGCTTACCAGAACGCTCGCCTTGCCGCCCATGGCCTCAAGCCGGCTCCCCCCTTTGCCCCGTTCCACCCGAACGACCGCAAGCGAGTCGAAAAGCACGCGCTTTTTGTTGCGGTAAAGCCAGCAGACCGCGGCGCACGGCACGCCTGCCTTTCCCGCGCCTTCGATTGAGGCAAGAGCGGTCTTGTTCACTTCAACAGGCTCCTTCGAGCGCCCAAGCGTCAGGATGACTTGCGAGTCGCTTTTAGGCGAGGAAAAGTGCAAAAACCAGTATTCCTTGCCCATTGGCGGCAAATCCTCGAATGAGAAGAAGAAGTCGTCGGGGGAAGAATGGCTTTTTGAAGAGAAGATTCTTGATATTCCACGGAGCTTTTTCTTGAGTGATTTTGCCTTTCCCTGCCAGTGCGCGCTTTTGATGAGGTTTTCTATTTCGCGCTTCGGGGAGAGATTCATGCTCCTCTTTCGGCAGCATGATTAATTAACTTTCATCAAAACCAAGATAGACAGAACCCGATGGGGGAATGGGCTAACCTGGTATGCTTCTAGGTTTGGGACCTAGCGATCTGAGTTCAAATCTCAGTTCCCCCATGATGTGTGACACGCTGCCAAAAGGTTTGCTGGCGCGTATTGGTGTTTCCCATCGCGCATTATGCCCATTGGTTCTTCTTCAAGACCAGTTTCTCAAGCATCCTGAATGGGAGCCCTGCGTAGTCAACAAGCGGGCCTGCGCACTGGGGAAGAAGGGCCCTTTCCGCAAATTTCCTATCCGGGTTGTCTTCCGCCGCCCCGCGGTAGAAACTCTTTACGAAGCCGCCTATTCCGCTCGCTGACCCCGGCACAAGCACGACCGTGGAATGTTCCCCTTTCGCCTCGTGCGTATTCTGCGAAAACCGGGCAATGGTCTCCTCGGCCCCGAGCTTCAATCGCACCAGGAAGACGAACGATGTGTCGCGGTCGCCGCCATAAGCTACCGTCTTGCTAAGAAGGCTGGCATCCGCCACATCGGATTGTGAAATCCCGAACTCCGGCAAGAGCTCGTGGCCTGCGAAAATGTCATAAACCGACTCGGCGCCGTCCTTGAGCCCCGCCGTCGCCTTAAGCGCGCCTGCGCAGAGATGGAAGGTGTTCGCGTAGCTTAGCCCGCTTCGAAGCCCTATTGCAATGCTGCCATCCGAAGGCATCACTATTCCCGCCACCGAAACGCCCGCTATGCCCGGAGCTGGCGCGCCTGAGCGGAGGAGCTGCGTTTGGTAGCTGTGGCGAGACCCGAGGATGGCGCGCGCCCTGCCCGGGGCGCATTCGGTCCTGATTTCCCGCCCGGCTTCCTCGTTCCACCATGGAAGATAGATCTTGCCAAGATCGTTATAATCAAGGCTTAGTAGATTGAATACTTCCTTCATTTGTGGGTCGGAGCGCATTATGCCGCCCATTAGCTCCCCGTGGGACGGATTGTACTTGTCAAAAGGGCAGGGGCATCTTTTTGAAAACTCAAGAAGCGAGCGACTGTGTATTTCGCCAACCATCCGGCATGCCTCGGAAACGCTTACGGAAGGCTCGCAGGCGTGCGTGAAATTTTCAACGGGCACGCGCAGGGGCTGAACGCTCACCAGCCCAATGATGCGCGGATTTGAGAACTGGTGGATTGTTTTTCCAGCCATGCTGCTGATGCGTGCCTGGAACTGCTTAAAAAGCTTCGGCTAGCCACACGTGGAAAAGGAAAAAGAAGGAAACCTACTCGTTTTTCCTCCCGAAGAAGAGGAAGTAGGCGCCTGCGATGAAAACCGCCGCGACTGAGACGCCTATTGCCGCAAGCGCCAGCGTGTCTGTCGGGAGCGGGATTCCGAAAAGCGTGGGCGGCGCCTGCTGCGCCAGGCTTTCCTGCGAGCCTGTTCCAGCGTTGCTTGGGCGGGAGGCGGGTTGCTGAGTTGGCTCCGCCGGGGCAAGCTGCACAGTCGCGTTCTGCACGTTGTGGATGGTGTCTGGGGTGCACTCCGGCACATAGAACTCCGTGCTTCGCTGGTCGACATCAACAGTCACGCGAAGGGAATACTCGCCGGCATTCGTCGGCATGAAATCGAATCTTGAGCTGCTGGTTGCGGTTTTCGAGAGGACTTTTTTCACTGGTGTTGAATCAATGTAGTAAATCTCAGCAAGGACGGCGGCGTCCTTGCGGAAAACCGAAATCGCCGCCTCTCCCTTCTGCCCGGCGCATGTGAAGAAAACCGTCGAAGAGGATGCGAACGCGCCTCCGCCGCCTGTGCCGCCGCCTCCGCCGCCTGTGCCGCCATTGCCGGTTCCGTTGGTATCGTTGTCGTTAGGGGGCGGTGGTGGCGGGGGGGATGACCCGAAAACCTCCACTTCGGACGTTCCGGAAATCCCGCTAGTTTGCTGCCATGAACTGGAAAGCGATGCGCGAACCAGGCCGCTTCCCTCTGAAACCGCAGTGAACGCGCCCCCGTCGCTTATTTTGCCGAAGCTGCCGGACACGCTCCAGAAAACCCTTGCTCCGTGGATGGTGTTTTGGTACTTGTCAGAAACGCTCGCAGTGAATGTGATGGACTCGCCGGCTTTAAGCGTGGCTTTGGCAGGATATACTGACACCTTCGCAGGCTCGTCAGGCTGGACGTCGAGTGTTGCCGAGCAGGTTGTTTTGTCATTGGAAAAACCTGCCCTATAGCTGGCTGCCACCATGGCCTTCCCAGCTTTTTCCCCTGCTGTGAAAGTCACCGCGGAAAGCTGCCCGTGTGAATGTGGGTTTGAGAGCGAGCCCGAGGTCGCGCTCCATGAAACCGTTGGGCACTGGACCTCTTGGGAAAGCCCTCCTGAAGACGATCGGTAGCAGCGCACAGTAACGGTTGTGTCTGTCATCACAACCGGCCGCGGGTTTTGAGGAGTCACTACGCAGCTCTCAGTCATCTCTGGCTCGCTGATGCTCACGCGCGCCGTGCCTTCCACCCCGGAATGCCTTGCCGTGACGTAGGTCGTGCCTGCCCCAGTTGCCGTGAAAAGGCCTGTGAGTGAAATCGTGCCTATCTTGTCGCTTATTGACCAGGCTGGCGCCCCGATTGCGACAGTGTTGCCGTAGGCGTCGCGGGCGCTTGCGGAAAACTGCCGGCTCTGCCCTACAATGAGGCTCGCGGTTTCAGGCAATACGGTTATTTGTGCCAGGCTGCCCGGAAGGATGGAAACCGGAATGCTGCATGAGAAACCCTCCCCTTTTGCCGCTACAGACCCGCTTCCGGCAACTGTCCCTGATGAAAATGTGGCGCTGCTGTCCCCTCCGGAAACTGAACCCGCGGTAGATGACCATGATATTCCCTTGCACGGGGCCGAGGCCGACGTGTCATAGCATGCAAGCGACAGCTGCGCGCCCGAAGCAACTGGCAGCGAAAGCGACCGGGGGCTTATCGAGCAGCTTGTCGCGGCTGAAGCAGACTGGTCTGCCCCCATTGCAGCTGCGAACTGAAGCGTAAAGGCTAATGCAAGAAGCATAAGCAAACCAGCGAGCCTCATCAAAACCACCTAGCATAAATTGGTTTTCCCCTCCCTTATAACCCTATCATTATTGTTCGGGTAATGTGCGCAATTGGAAGGGCCCGGGTGGCGCGGCTTGCGATGGCGCAAGCGGCAACATGAGTGGTTGGATGGAAAAGGATTGGGAATACTGCGGCTGCGAGGTTGGCGGAAGGTTTTTCCTAGGGCCGATGGCGGCTTATACCGACATTGCTTACCGCATGCTGTGCCGCGAAAGCGGGGCGGCGATGTGCTTCACGGAATTCTCGAACGCCGAGGGCATAGTGCGCGGCTTGCCTGAGAGCCTTCGCCTTATGAAAACCTGCCGGAAGGAGATGCCGGTCGGCATACAGATATTCGGCTCAAACGAAAAATCCATGGCGCAAGCCGTGAGGATAATCAACAGGCAAGTGAAAGACGGCGGGCTTTGCGCAAGCTGCATTGACATAAACTTCGGCTGCCCGTCAGGAAGCGTGGTGCGCGCGGGCGCAGGCTCGGCACTTTTGCGAAAGCCGGAAAAGATGGCCGCAATCGCCCGCGCGTGCGTGGAGGCGTCGGAACTGCCGATAAGTGCAAAAATACGCGCCGGCTGGTCGAAGGATGATTCGCTGGCACTTGCACTTTCGCTTGAAAAAGCTGGCGTCGCCGGGCTGACAATCCATTGGAGGACTGCAATCGAGGGAAGGGGGCGGCAGGGCGGCTGGGGCGGCTTGCGGCATGTGAAGGAGGCGCTTTCAATTCCGCTTATTGGGAACGGCGGGGCGGCAACGCCCGAGCTTGCCGTGAAGTTCCTTCTTGAAAGCGGCTGCGACGCCGTGATGATATCCTCTTCGGCGCTTGGAAACCCGGGAATTTTCCAGGCGGCAAACGCGCTTTTGGAAGGGAAGGCTCCGGAGCCGTCTGTTTGGGAAAAAAAACTGCACTGGTTCAGGAGATATCGCCTTCTTGCGGAAGCGTGGGGTGTCCTTTCGGAAAAGAGGCTTCGCCTCCATGCGCAGGAATTCCTCACCGGGCATCGGGGCGTGAAAGATGCGAGGAAAATGCTCAACGGGGCGAAAACAATTGGCGAAATAGCCGGAATAATGGAAAACTTTTCACCAGCTCCCTCCGCCCCTCTAGGTTGCGCAAAGGCGGACTGAAAGCCTGGTTGCCTTCAGTGCGGCCAGGCGGGCTTTTTCCTGGCAGGCGCTGGCGGCCTAAGCTTAAGTCAGCTTGGCTTTTTCTTGACGAGCGCGAGCAGCTTGTGTTTAAGTCAGCTTGGCTTTTTGCGGACAAGTGTCAGCGTGTCGCCCGCCCTTCGCTCGAAAAATCCGAAATCCAAGTAAAGCTTTGACGCCGTGTTGAGGGCGCGGACCTTTAGGGTGGTGGTCTCGACCCCCATCTTATCGGCAAAAAGCACGGCTTCGTACATCAGCCGCCTTCCGATGCCGTGTTCACGATAGTGCGCAAGAACGCCGAGCCCTGCGATATAGCAGCGCTTTTTTTCCTCATCCAACCGCATGTGGCAGAAGCCGACCGGCACGCTTCCGCGCTCGGCAAGAAGGAAGATGTCGCCGGGCTTCGTGCGCCGCCTTGCCGAGGGGAAAATTGCCGCAATAAGCTGAAGGAGCACTTGCATATCGCTTTTCCGCGCGCGGCGGATTTGGAAAATGGAACCTTCGCCATCCATGCAAAACACCTGCAACCCTAGAAATTTTCCGCATGCCCGCGATGCGAAGCCGCCTTGCCATCACAGGTTGATGAACCGCACATCGATATGGTCGTTTATCGTTATCTCGGCAGCGCGCATCTTTTGCGCAGGGGCGAGCTTGACCACGAGGGTTTCCCCCACGATTTCCTTGCCCTCGTGCTCGTGGATGTGCCCGCAAATCACTAGGAGAGGGTGCCGCTCGTCAATCATCTTGCGCACAGCCCGGCTCCCGACATGCATCGGGCCCACCGAATCAAACGAGCCGTAGGGCGGAGGATGGGAAAGCACTATCGAGAACTGGTCCACGCCCGCCTTTGAGGCAAGCTCGGAAATCTTATCGTCGGGGTATTCGTTCGGAGTTCCGAAAGGCGTGGGGTTGCTGCCGCCTATGCCGACAATGTTCCACTCTTTCAATCGCACCTTTTTTCCGTGTATAAGAACACCGAGGCTCTGCAGCCGCTCGGCGACATCGTTCGTGTCCATGTTGCCGTGCACTGCATAAGCCTTGCCTGGAAAACAGGAAACCGCCTCCTCGGCGTATGATGCCGGCCCGCGGTTGGTCAGGTCGCCACAGAAAAGCACAAGGTCGTGCCCACCTCGGACCGAAACCGCGCGAAGCCTGTCGATCACCGCCTCATCGGAATGTAGATCGGAAAGTGCGAGTATCTTCAATGGCATGCGTTGCACCCCTGAACGAAACGGCTTACTGCTTTTGCGAAGCCTCCTGGAAGCCCGAGAGAAGCTTTTGCGCGCGGGTCTCGAAATCGGTTTTCAGC
>Ga0209835_1000251_pt1 | contig 36605 bp, 30 predicted proteins | sample LakKivwa52mmetaG_FD_184138 | JGI IMG/M metagenome (GOLD analysis project Ga0209835, IMG submission 184138) | Anoxic lake water microbial communities from Lake Kivu, Rwanda to study Microbial Dark Matter (Phase II) - Lake Kivu water 52m metaG... | ecosystem: Environmental > Aquatic > Freshwater >... | reverse complement strand
GATACAAAACAAAAGCATAAAAAGCAAATAAAAAGATTCATTAGGCACTACAAGAGCAAAAACAATTCGACCCCCTGATTTTATTGGCTTTCCGGGCGAGTCAGGGCGGCAACTGTATGAAGTCAGGAGATGCTCGACGAATCGGGCCTGAACCTGATTGCCGCAACCGGCCTGCACGATGCAGCAGCAAAAGTGAACCAGGCGCTCGCGTCATAGGAGCTCCATACGAAACAGTACCGTTTCCCTTAAAACCCCTGCATGAAAAAACATGCAGGGGTTTTTCAGTCTCGGAAAAAGTAAAAAAAACAGCGAAGAGCCCTACTCACGCTCTTCGCTGTCTAATCGGCGACCGCCCGTTCGACTTTTGCCTCACCTCTCTTTTTTCGGTTCGTCTTCATAGTCACAACAACACATAACTAAAAAACGACCGGCCACCAACTGTCTTTGCCACACACACACAACTAACCTAAGGGTGAAAACACGAAAACCACTCATCGCGCTTTCATAGAGTATGACGGCATTCTTTGCAGAACCTTGCACAAAAAAGTTTTTTTCTTTCGGAGAAAGCTTTACTCGTAGCGCAAAGCATCCACCGGCTTGAGATTTGCTGCTTTTCTGGCCGGCCAGAGACCGAAGAACAAACCGGTCACTACGGAAAACAGGGTTGCAAGCACTACGGAAAACAACGATGTTTTCACGGCCCATCCGGCAACGAAGGAAAGCATCAGCGAGACACCGATACCGGTCGCTATCCCGAAAAGACCGCCAATGAGCGTCATCCCTACCGATTCGACAAGAAACTGAAGCATGATATCGTCATTCCTGGCACCGATGGCTTTCCTGAGACCGATCTCCCTGGTTCGCTCGGTAACCGAAACCAGCATGATATTCATGATGCCGATACCTCCGACCAGAAGGGAAATTGCCGCTATGGAGCCGAGAAGCATGCTCATGGTTTCGGTTGTGCTGCTGAGCATCTTCTGCATTTCAGTCATATCCCGTATATTGAATGAATCGTCTTCTCCATGCAACCGGTGCCTTTTTCGGATCAACTCGCTGATGACGCTTTTCACCTCCTCCATCTGCTCAGGCCTGGCTGCTTCCACAAAAATTCCGCTCAGGTAATCCTTGCCGAGTACCCGGTACATCGCGGTTGTCACAGGAATCATGACAAGGTCGTCTTCGTCGCGCGGGCCTGAAAAGCCTTTTGCCGGAGCAATGCCGATGACGGTAAAATTGATACGGTTGATCTTGATGGTTTTTCCGATCGGATTCGATGAACCGAACAGCTCTTTGACAAGAGTAACCCCGATAATAGCAACCTTTTCGCGCCGTCTGACCTCTTCAGGAGTAAACCACCGCCCTGCCGAAGGAATAGCCGAGCGAATGAAGCCGTACTCATAACCGACGCCTTCGATATTCGTACTCCAGTTCCTGTTCGCATATACCGCCTGCCCGCTGCCGTTTATAACGCCGGACGTCCTTTTGACCAGTGAACGAAGTTCAGCTATTGCCTCGACATCCTTCATCGTAAAGCGGGTAACCGCTCCGGCCCCCAGTGCTGAACCCCTGATTTTTGCCGATCCTCCTCTGACGGAAAGCAGATTCGATCCCATCGACTTGAGTTGCTCCTGCATGGCAGCTTTGGCACCCTCTCCGAGCGATATCATGGCAATCACCGAAGCGACGCCAACAAGAATGCCAAGAACCGAAAGCAGGGAGCGAACCTTGTTGGCAAGAATGGACTGCACGGCCTGGAAAATGAAACCCGAAATGCGCCCGGTTCCCCAGATGATATCCTTATCGGCAGAACGCAGTACCGATGGCAGTTCCTCCCGCAGGGCTTCAGCATAGCGAGGGCCCTCTTTTCGTTCATCGCTGACGATGAGCCCGTCGCGCATGGTAATCACCCTGCCGGCGTAGGCGGCGATATCCGGTTCATGGGTCACCATGATGATGGTTTTGCCCTGCTCGTTAAGCCCTCTGAGCAGCATCATGATCTCGTACGAATTTTTCGTATCGAGATTGCCTGTCGGTTCGTCGGCGAAAATGACGAGGGGATTGCGCACAAGCGCCCTTGCTATGGCCACCCGCTGCTGTTCGCCGCCTGAAAGCTGACCGGGAGTATGGCTGATGCGGTGTTCGAGCCCGACAAGCCTGAGACGCTCTTCGGCATCCCTGCGGAAATCGCCTTTCATACCGCTGTATATATGCGGCAGTCTTACGTTGTCCAGAACATTCATCCTGCGAAGCAGGTGGAACTGCTGAAAAACGAATCCTGCAAGGCTGTTGCGAACACCGGCCCGTTCATCCTCGGAAAGTGTATCGACGTTCTTTCCGAGAATACGGTACTGGCCGCTGTCGGGGCTGTCAAGCAGACCGAGAATATGCAGCATGGATGACTTTCCCGAGCCTGAAGCGCCCATGATGGCGATGAACTCTCCCTGTTCGACACTGAGCGAAACGCCTCTGAGCGCTTGAACCGTATTATCTCCGATGCGATAGGTACGGCAGACATCCTGAAGTTCGATGACAGGGTTCATCTTGATATTCTGTTCCGCTGGGGCATGAATGGATTTGATCCGCCTCTTTTTTCAGGAAGAGAAAAAGCAGCCTCCCGTAACAGAACGACAGACCCTTCCTCAAGTCCATCAAGAATTTCGATATTGCTGTCGTCCCGGATGCCGGTACGGACGGTTCTGGAGATCATTCCCCGCTTCGATTCCCCATTTTTCAACCAGACCATGCTTCTGCCGTTATTCGTACTGACGGCACCGGACGGCAGCAAGAGCGCATCTTTTTTTTCGCTGACGATAATATCGATATTTGCGCTCATGCCGGAACGGAAAACCTCAGGAATGGTTTCGGGGATCACATCGACGTAATAGATATTGACATTGTTCTGAAGATGCGATTCGTAATGTATATGCTCAATCACGCCGTTCACCCTGATTTCCGGATAGGCATCCAGCCCGATAACCGTTTTCTGACCGATCCTGACATTGCCGATATCGGTTTCGTCCACATAGGCCTTTACGATCAGACGATCGGAAAGGACGAAGAGCGAGTCGCCTGTAGCGACGGTCTGGCCTGGTTCAATGCTGCGCACAATTACCTGCCCGTCGATAGGCGCGATGACCGTCGATGCCCGATAAACATTCTGCCAGTAAGAGTGCTCCCTGTCTCCCTGCAGCTTCGCGACATCGAGCAGTGCAGCCCGCTCCATCGAACTGAGCAGGGCCAGCACCTGGCCTTTCTGGACCATCTGCCCCTCTTCGACCCGGATCTCTTCGATTCTTCCCGCAATTGACGGTTTGATTTTAAGTCGATTTCCCGGTTCGACAACGCCCGTGGTCGATACTGAAGAGACGATTGTTCCGCGTTCGACACGAATTTCCGTATACTGTTCTTTCGAATGATTCCCGCCCCTGAAAAAGAACAATGCGACGGCACCGGCAGCGAGAAGCAGAACCCCGAGACTGATAGTGATTTTTTTATTTTTTTTACTGAACATCCAAGCCTCCTCCTGTTGCCATTATCCATGCGGCCTCGGCGATCAGAAGATCGGCTCCGGCAGCAAGAAAAGCCTTTTTTGCATTGACAAGGTTGTCTTCGATGATCACCCAGTCGTCGAACGATATGAGACCGTTAGAATACTGAACGTCGGCTATAAGCGATCGTTCGATCGAAGCATCGAGATATTTTTTCTGTACATCCACATAGTGACGGGCATCGGCAAATTGCTTCCAGCTCTCTTCAAGCGCATCGATCACCTGAAGGTAACCGCTTTTTTCGTCGGCGTTCCGCTGACTCAGCACGGCCATCGCCCTTGAGACTTTCGCACGACCTGAACCGCCTCCATAAATCGGCACCGAAATATCCACTCCGGTATTCCAGTCGATTTCGTCGGGCGGCCAGCGGTCGATACTGCTTCTTCCGATAGCAGCGGTAAGATAGAGCTCCGGAGAAAAGGCGCTTCTGGCAGCATCGAGATCATGCCGACCGGCTTTTCTGCTGCTCTCGAGCTGAAGAAACCGGGGCGTATTTCTTGCAAGACGGACAAAATCGGGTTTGATGCTCTCATCTTCCGAAGGGGAAAATGCACCCTTCACCCTGAATTGCCGGCGATCATCCCGACCGAGTGCCGATGCGAGTTTTGACCGGGCAAGATCAAGCCCCCTCTGAGCCTGAGAGACCTCAAACTCCGACCGGGCAAGATCGGCCTCAGCCTTGCGAAGCGAACCGATATGCTCCCTGCCCGCCTGGTAACGGAGATTGATCATCCTTACATTCTTTTTGCGACGCTCGGCAATCTCCGTGGTGAGCCCTGCAAGCTCCTGGGCCTTGAGAAGTTCGGCAAATGCGGAACGAAGCGCGAAACGCACCGATGCGGAAACTTCGCGATACCGGTGCCTGGCGGCATTGACGGCTTCGTTGTCGGAAGCGACCTCTTTGGAGGTTTTTTTGCCGTCATAGAGCAATTGCTTCGCATTCAGAGAATAGGCAAACGAAGATGACGAACCGACACTTCTTTCGGTGCTGCCCCGCTGTCCGCCGCTGAGGCCGGCACTGAGCTGCGGAAGCTTCTGGCTGCTTGTAATGCGTTTGTCGGCTTCAGTCTGCTGCAGGGCGGCCTGTGCCGAATAGAGGTCGGGATGGGCTGTTTTCGCTTCATCGACACACTGCTGCCAGGTAAGCGTCTCATAAGCATGAAGCGAAGGCATGAAGCAGAACAGGGACAGTGCGAACAACGAAAGGACGAGGGTTTTCATGGATGACAGATTCTTAGTCTCAAGGCTGCGGCGCAACAAACAGGATGTAACTGCATGTACCCGGAAATATGACGTGAATTCATAAAAAATCTTGCTGTTCCGTAATTTATTAACAAAAACGGATTCCAGCTTCTTAAACAACGGTGAACGACCTGTATCAACCCGACGGAAATTTACAGAATACTTGTATCTTCTGAGCCATCGATCACGAACATTTAACGAAACAGCTTGCCGTCCACTGTTACCAACTGATACGTTTATCATGTTTGAAGCAAGAAATCTCTCTCTCAGCGTCGGCACCAAAGAACTGCTCAGGGACTCCTCGTTCCGTATCGGCGACCGCGATCGCGTTTCCCTTGTCGGAATGAACGGAACGGGAAAATCGACGCTCCTGAAACTGATCGCCGGAGCATCGCCAGAAAACCTCATCGTCAGTGCCGGACAGTTTCTCAAATCTTCAGATACCTCAATCGGTTATCTGCCGCAGGAAATCTCTTTCGAGGACGATCTCGATAAAACCGCCCTGCAGTATGCCATGCATGCCAATACTCGCCTGTTCGAGCTGTCGGAAACCATTGCCCGGCTCGAACATGAACTGGCTTTGCCGGATCACGATCACGAAGGTGAAGCCTACCATCGTATTATCGAACGGTTCACTGATGCCATGCACGATTTCGAACGGGAGGGCGGATACACAATGCGGGCACAGGCGGAAAAAATGCTTTCCGGGCTCGGGTTCAGCGAAGCCGACTACCATAAAAAAGTCAAATCTTTCTCCGGCGGCTGGCAGATGCGCCTGCTCATAGCCCGGCTGCTTCTGAAGAACCCCACCCTTCTGCTGCTCGACGAGCCTACCAACCATCTCGATATCGACTCGCTTCGATGGCTCGAAAACTACCTGATGAACTACGAGCACAGCTGTATTATTGTCTCTCACGACCGGTTTTTCCTCGATAAGCTCACATCGAGGACCCTTGAAATCTCCTTTCAGCACATCGAAGAGTACAAGGGTAACTATTCCTTCTACGAAAAAGAAAAAGCCACCCGGTATGAACTGCTGATGTGCCGCTACGAAAACGATCTCAAGAAAAAAGCCGACCTGAAGGCGTTCGTAGACCGGTTCCGCTACAAGGCAACCAAGGCCCGACAGGCTCAGAGCAGGCTGCGTCAGCTTGAAAAACTCGAGCAGGAGATGCAGGCTCCCGAAGAGGATCTTTCACGAATTTCCTTCAGATTCCCGAAAGCCAACCCGTCAGGTCGTGAGGTGATGCGGCTTGACGGCATCGGCAAAACCTATGCACTGCCTGATGGAACAGCGAGGCAGGTGCTTCGCGGCATCGACCTTGAAGTATTGCGTGGAGACCGTATCGCCATCGTGGGATCGAACGGCGCAGGCAAGACAACATTCTGCAAAATCCTTGCCGGAGAGATTGATTTTGAAGGACGGCTGATCACCGGTCACAACGTCAGCCTGAACTATTTCGCACAGCACCAGACGGAAAATCTCGATCCGGATAAAACCGTCTACAAGGAAATGCTCGATGCCGCACCGACTTCGGAAGCCCAGAGAAAAATCCGGGACATCCTCGGGTGCTTCCTGTTCAGCGGAGAGGCAATCGAAAAAAAAATCGGCGTACTTTCAGGAGGTGAAAAATCAAGAGTTGCCCTGGCCCGCATACTGCTGCAGGCATCGAATCTTCTGATCATGGACGAACCGACCAACCACCTCGACTTGCGCTCGAAGGAAATGCTCATCGACGCGCTTGAAAACTATGACGGCACATTGCTTGTGGTGAGCCACGACCGCTACTTCCTCGACAGCCTTGTCAACAAGGTCATCGAGATCAGAAACGGCTCTCTGCAGCTCTATCATGGAAGCTACGCCGAGTATCTCGAAAAAGCCGAAAAAACGCTCGAAGAGGAACGGCTGAATGAAAGCGCCCGTCAGAAAGCTGAGATAACCGCGGCAAAAAGCAAGACAACTCCGGTTTTAAAACTGGCTCCTGCGTCTAAAAAAAACTACAGGAAAATCGAATCGATCGAAAAAAACATCCAGACGCTCGAACAGAAAAAAGAGCATATTGAATCGCTGATGGCTGCAGAAGATTTCTACAAACGTTCACCGGAAGAAAACAAGCGGACACTTGACGAGTATCACTCGATATCCGGAGACCTTGAACGGCTCTTCGATGAGTGGGAACAGGCAGCTTCGCAGCTATGATGCGCAATTGCCTTTTCTGCTCCATTTTTGAACCTTCCCGATCAGTTCAGCAGCATTGATAGGTTTAGACAGGTAGTCATTCATGCCGGCTTGCAGACAGATTTCACGATCACCCTCCATGGCATGTGCGGTAAGCGCGATAATCGGCACCGTATGATCTGCAATATCGGAACCGGGATCGCGTATGATCCGGGTCGCTTCAAAACCGTCCATCTCCGGCATCTGGATGTCCATGATGACCATGTCATAAATTAATAAGCGGAGTTTATCGAGAGCCTCCTGTCCGTTGACGGCAACTTCGATCTCGTAACCATGTTTGGAAAGAATGCCGACTGCGACCTGCTGGTTTATCAGGCTGTCCTCAACAAGAAGAATTTTTATTCTCTCCACGCCTTCAGCCGGAGATGAACGAAAGTCTGCAGGCTGCTGAGCCGGCGGAACCACGGAAAATAATGATGTATCACCGGATGACGGTTTCCCGGATCTACTGAACAACGTTTCGGCGAGCGCATTGAAAAGCTCCGACTGTCTGACCGGCTTGAGCACTGTACCCGAAAAACCGTATTGTTCAAGCACCCGGAGATCGTTACGGATAACAATGGAACTCATAATTATTCGCATTGTTCCACTTAAAGAGGCATCCTCCTGAATCATCCGGCCAAGCTCCAGTCCATCGGTACCGGGCATCTGCATATCGATGAGCGCAATGACGAAAGGCTTGTGCATTCCGATTCCCCTCCGAAGCTCTTCGAGCGCTTCGCCGGCATCTGAGGCTTCGGAAACATCCATCCCCCATGATTCGAGCAGCATTCTGAGCAGGTTTCGACTTGCAGTATTATCGTCAACAACCAGGATACGCTTCCCGGAGATGAGACTGTCATCAGAATAACACCGAACTTCGTCGGGTCTGTGAATCCTGAGCGGAAGGGTAAACCAGAACTCGGAACCGGTTCCGGGATCACTGCGGGCACCTATCGCCCCCCCCATCATCTCGACAAGTTGACGGCTTATGGCAAGGCCGAGGCCTGTGCCTCCGTATTTGCGGGTTGTTGAGGAATCAACCTGGGAAAAACTCTTGAAAAGCCTGTCAAGTTTTTCCGTCGGTATGCCGATGCCGGTATCCCTGACGCAAAAATGCAGAATGGCATCATCCTGCGTTTTCGACATAACAGAAACATAGACAGTCACTTCCCCTTTGTGGGTGAATTTGACGGCATTGCCGGCAAGGTTGTTAAGAACCTGACGAATTCTGTCAGGATCGCCCCTGAACGAACAGGGCACTCCCGGCAACGCGGCACATATGAATTCAAGTCCTTTATCGCCCGCCTTCACGGCCATTATGGCGGCAAAATCGTCAAGCAGCGTCCTGAGATCAAAAGGCACTTCCACAAGTTCAAGCTTGCCTGCCTCGATCTTCGAAAAATCGAGTATATCGTTGATGACCGTCAGCAACGATTCGCCGCTTGCCAGAACCGTTTCGGCATAAATCCGCTGTTCCCGGGTAAGCTCGGTGCCCAGCAGAAGACCGGTCATGCCAATCACACCATTCATGGGAGTACGGATTTCATGGCTCATATTGGCAAGAAACTCGCTCTTGGCAAGGTTAGCCGCCTCGGCAGCATTGCGCGCATCCACAAGGGCTGTTTCGTGACGGTACCTGAGCTCTGCATTGGTAAAAAGTTCTGCAAGCACTCTGAGAAGGGAAATCTCCTCTTCGCCCCAGATCTTTAATTCCTGAACGGCATCAAACCCGGCAAACCCGAAACATTGCTCACCATATACAAGAGGAATGGTAATCAGTGAACGAATGCCCTGCTGTTCGAGTACAGACTTGAGCATACTCTCTGCATCGAGCTCCGAAGCGTCCGGAATATGGACAATACGACCGGAAAGATGTGTTTCAACCCATTCCGGCAGGTCTGCGTTTGAAATATTCTGAAGGTTTTCGATTTCCGGAGAGACCCCCTCGGCGCACCACTCATGGGTATTGCTCATGGTGCCGTTTTCAAAATCGTATCGGAAAAGATAGACCCTGTCCACTTTCAGGAACGTGCCGACCTTTGCCAGTGCGGTATTGACCGAATTATCGAGTTCGCCAAGAGGCGAATTGACGAAATCAATAGCAAGCTCCATCAATACCTTCTGAAAAGCGGCCCGATGGGCAAGCTCTTCTGCCGCCTTTATCCTGCCGGTAATATCGCTGAACGATCCAGCCATCCTGTAGGGCTTTCCCTCCGCATTCCTAAGTGCCGCGCCCCTGCCGAGAATCCAGATGGTCGAACCGTCTGCATGAAGATACCGGAATTCAATGCTGAAAGATGTTTTGTCGGTATCAAGATATCGCTGAAGCTTCCCACGGAAGTTCTGCTGATCTCCCGGATGAATTTTCTGTTCGAACCATGTAAAGGTACCGTCGAAATCGTCTGATTCCCACCCTGTCATCACCATGAATTTCGGAGAAAGGAAAAGCGCACCGGTAACGGGATTCCAGTCCCAGATGCCATCGTTGCTACCGTTTACGGCAAGTTTATACTGTTCGCGACTATCGAGAAGAGCCTGCTCTCTTATAAGGATCCCCCTGTCTATGCGTTTAAGCAGAATGTAGAGCAGACCTGAAATGATCACCCCTATTATGAGAAGGGAAACACCCGACAAAACATGCAGCCTCGACTGGGCAACTTTGAAATCCGAGAAATCCTGCATCAGGATTATCTTCCCGATGGATGAACCGGATAAATCATCGAAAGGCAGGATACTTATTTTCCAGCTCCTTCCGTTCCATTCCGTAACAGCATGAAGCAATTGCTGTCTCTCTGTTAACGAAACAATCGCGGCATCGAATTCTGCGGGCAAACGCTCAAGGGTAGTATACGCCAGCACCTCGCCACTGAAACGATCCCATTCAGCCGAACGGCTGAAACGTTCCGAAGCTTTTTCCCATTTACTCCTGTCGAGCAACCGCTTATCGATGAAAAATGCCATGGCAGTCCCCTGCCGGAAATTGCTCTTTGATGCCACATCCCCGATCTCCTTTGCGATATCGATATAACCGGCTATACTGCCACTGCGTACAACAGGCTGTACAATACGAACGGTAAGCATGCCATCCGGATCGAGTTCTACACCGCTGACCGTTTTGCGGGTATTACCAGCCTCCACTATGCTGTAGCGATTGTTGCGCACGGGCGTTCGCAGCAGATCGTGCATGCTCAGGATGCAGACGCGCGCCGAATCGGTAAAACAGAAATGGGATACACCATGCTCTCTGCCAAGGTGCTGGTAGAGCGAAAAATATTTTTCGTAAAGATAGCCGCGATTCCTTTCGCGTAAAGCCGCAATTGTGGAAGCATCATTTTCCATGATGTTCATCGTTATCTCCAGTCCCTCGGTCTGAACCGATACGGCATGCCGATACGCCATAAACGCCTCGTTTTCGGCCTGACGTGAAAGCTCCTGCACGCGCCTGTCCTGAAACATCCAGAGAAGCAGAGCAAATGCAGAAACAAGAAAGAGCAGCAGTAAAGCAAGAAAGGGAAAAAGGCGAACAAGAAGCGGATTGGAAAGGTTGTCGTCGCGCCCTGCAGATGAAAGCGAGAAAACCAGTGCCATTATGCCGGCAATAATGATGCCGCCTACAGGCAAAGCCGAACGGGATGCCACTTCCCAGAACCATTCCGAAGCATCGATATCGATGCCAAGCACAGCGTAACGCATGTTTTTTTCAATGTAACCAACGGGCACAAAACCGCTGACCCAGATCCCCCAACGATCGGAAATCGGGCCCTCGACAACCGGTTTGCCTGTCCTGAAGACATTGAGAAGCATGGGCGAAGCCTCCTGATAAAGCTGACCCGGCGGCGAAAAATCCGCGGATGTCGGCTGTTCGGAATCGGCGTAGAAAAACACGCCGCCCCGCGGGTTCATACCGAGCAGATAGGCAAACCTGCATCTGGCGGTCATTCTGCAGATAGCCGTCAACTCTTTGTTGAGTTCCCGATATGAACTGGTTCCAAGATCCCCATAGCTGCCGCTCAAGGATGAAATGTCGATACGACGAATTCCTTCCCGCATTGCGTCAAGATCGGCAAGCAGTTCGGAGCGCATCTGACGATCGGCGATATGGACAGCCGTTCCGGCAAGCAGAATCGCGCCAAGCAGCAACATGACCGCCATCAGACGACCAGTAATGTTTTTTACCATGAAAAGAATGCCTTTCGAAAGCCGCATGAGGCACAAACGCGGCAGATCCTGAAACCCATCATGCGGTAACCAGCAACTTCCCGCCTGTTTATGTGCAATGCGGATGTACAGGGCCGTCTGTTCCTTGCCCGCAACAGGGATTGCGGTGCAGACATGCCATAGAAATGACATATAACCGGATGAACCGGCATAGCATGTAAAAAAAACACGAAACGATGTACTATCCGGGGTTATCTGGGGTGCGCGATACTATTGCTGTAATGTAGTCAAATTACGCGTTCGGGCAAAACGTTATCAACAAACGAAAGACCATATGTCAGTGGGAAAAGATCCTGAGGCCGAGGACGCCGGCAACGATAAGCATAATGCAGAGAATCCTTGCGACATCGCGCGATTCATCGAACAACAGCATGCCGACAACAGCCACCCCGACGGCTCCGATTCCGGTCCATACCGCATAAGCCGTACCGGCGGGAATAGTCTTCATAGCAACGGAGAGCAGCCAGAAACTGACAAGCATCGCCGCGATAGTCAACACCGATGGTACGGGCCGGGTAAAGCCTTCGGAATATTTCAACCCCACCGCCCAGGCGCACTCGAACATACCGGCAACAAACAGCATCAACCACTCCATAACGCAGACCTTTAAAACATTTTTACCCTCTTTTACAGGACAGATCGGTCCGATTGGCCATCACCGCTACAGGCACATCAACCCCAACACTTCCCAATCCCCCATTCCCCATTATCAATTATACTTTGGTCCACTGCCGTAACCGATGCGAATCGGCAGCAGCCTTGAGCACTTTCTGGATGACGAGTCCATCGGCAAACCCGGCGGCATCATAGAGCTTCTGTTCGCCGTTTCGCAGCGCCTTGACGATCCTGTTGGCAAGAAACGCAAACCCTACGGCAAAAATGCCATGCATCGCCAGCGATGAAAGCCGGATCCGTTCCTGCAGCACAAGCTCGTCCCAGGAAAGCATGGGTTCGAGCTGCTTCCAGCGTGGAGCATCGATCAGGCTTCTTCCCCCTTTCGCCGCTCCGTTGGCAATCTCCCAGAGCCTCCCCGCGCCATCAAGACGAATGGTCTTCAGACTTCCCACGACCTCGAAAGAGAGCCAGGTATAGGATCCCACCGTCGTGACGTGCATGAGCGAAGACGAACCGAGCGCAACCGAAGATGCACCGAATTTCATGAACATGGCGAAGCTGTCATCGGAAGTGACCAGGCGGGATTTGCCCCACTCGTCAGGACGATGCGTAACAGGTGTCGCCAGATTGCAGCAAACTTCGGAAATCTCCCCTACAAGGAACCTGTTCAGATCGATCAGATGCGATCCTATGGCGCCAAGCGCTCCCCCGCCTTTTGCCGCATCGCTCCACCAGGAGTAACGAAGCTCGCTCCGGTTGCGGGTTGCGAGGTTCACCACTGCCCGAACTTCGTAGACCTTGCCTATCTCGCCGCTGTCGATCATCTGTTTCATGCATCTGACCGCCGGATGCAGACGCAGCTGGTGGTCGATAAGCGCAAGTCCGGGGGTACGAAGGGATGTGAAATGCATGGCTGCGGCCTCCTGAACGTTAAGCGCGAAGGGCTTCTCGCAAAGGACGCTCTTGCCGCTCTCGAGCAGGGCGTTGACCATTTCGGCATGCAGGTATGGCGGCGTGGTAACGCATACCAGATCAAGATCCGCCTGCAAAAGATCCTTCCATTCGGCATACCCCTCGGCAATACCGAAACGATCCATGAACTTATTTCGTCGGGCCTCGGTGGGACTCGCAACTGCGGCAAGTTCTACATCCTCGAGCAGGGAGAATGCCGGAGCCTGGGCAACCTGGGCCCAGCCGCTGCCGAGAAATCCTATTCTCACTGTTTTATTCATACCGTATCGAGAGATAAAAAAAGGGTGACTTACATCACCCTTTTTTCATTCATTGTTGTGGTTTTCAGCCGGCGTGCCGGGCCTCTTTTGCCTTTCGCGCCCGCTCGATATACTCTTTCTGGATGTCCCGTGACACATTGTACGCTTTGGAAAGACTGTCGGAACGCCAGAGCCTCGCATCGAAAGCCATGCATATATTGCGCAGGAAAGGCACGCCGATTTCGGTTACCCTGACACCGTTTTCAAGGAGCACCACCATGCCGTCGTTCTCCATATCCTCAAGACGGTAGCGGGCAATGTCGAGTTCTGCTGTATAGAGCTTTGGATCTTCCCAGAAAGTCTCCTGCTTGCACATGAGATTAAGAATATGGCGGCGAAGCACCAGATCCTCATCGGTAAGCAGATGGCCCCTGTGGAGGGGGAAACGGCCCTCGTTGACCGCCTGCATATATGCGCCGTCGGTTCGTTCGTTCTGGGCGAAAGCATACCACGTGTCACTGATTGAAGACGATCCGAGAGCCAGCATCATCTGCGTTGTATTTTCAGTATAACCCATAAAATTGCGGTGCAGTGTCCCGTTTTTTGCCGCTTCATAAAGGGCGTCTCCCTCGATGGCGAAATGGTCCATGCCAATCTCATGGTAACCGATCGATTCGAGCATGGCTCGTCCCTTATCATACAGTTCCTGTTTGACGTCGCCGACCGGCAGATCCTCTTCCCTGAAATTGCGCTGTCCTTCGTACATGTGCGGATTGTGCCCGTATGCATAGAACGCAAGACGGTCCGGGCGAAGGGTCATGACCTTCTGAATGGTATCGGTGATGGTTCCGAGGTTCTGCTTCGGCAAACCGTAAACAAGATCGAAGTTCACTGATGTAAAACCGATTTCACGAGCAAGATCAACCTTCTCCCTGACCAGTTCGTACGACTGGGGGCGATTGATCTCCTGCTGTACGACCGGATCGAAGTCCTGGATACCGAAACTCATCCTCCGGAACCCTACGCTGTAGAGTGCCTCAAGATGTTCTTTCGTGGTAGAACGGGGATTTGTTTCGAAACTGAAGATATGGTTATCCATCCGGTTGACTCTCCTGAAAAGATTGTCAACAAGGCGAATAAGATTTTCCGGGCTGAGAAAAGTCGGCGTACCTCCGCCGATATGCAGCTCCTTGACGTTGAGCGTGCCGGGAAAAACGTCGAGATACATCTGCCACTCCTTGAGAAGCGCGTCGACATATGGCTCCTCGAAAGAGTGGTCTTTGGTACGATGAGCATTGCAGCCGCAGAAATAACAATAGTTCTCGCAGTACGGAATATGAATGTACATGCTGATACCGGTATTCTCGTTGCTGTCGTTGAACCCCTTGACCATGGCCTCTTTCCACTGCTCCTGGGTAACGCCGTCGGTGCTCCAGGACGGAATGGTGGGATAGCTTGTATAACGGGGACCGGGATTGCTGTACTTAACTGCGAGATTTGTTGCCATTGTAATCTTCCTCTGCATGTATTATTTTAAAACTTGATGCCGCAAAATACACAAAACCCGGCAATTTCCGCAAACAACATCTATCAACCCGGCGGTCGCAAGACGCTCCGCCTTAACCATTTTTTTTTATGAACAAGGGCAACACTCCTCTGGTCGGCATACTCATGGGATCCGATTCTGACTTCGATATTATGAAAGAGGCGGTACTCGTCCTTGACGAATTCGGCATTCCTTGCGAAATTTCGGTTATTTCAGCGCACAGGACTCCGCAGGATCTGGAAAAGTACGCCACGACGGCAAAAACCAGGGGACTCAAAGTCATCATCGCAGGAGCTGGAGGCGCAGCTCACCTGCCCGGCGTAACGGCCGCCATGACCGTTCTTCCGGTAATAGGCGTCCCTGTATTCAGCAGCAAGCTCAACGGCCAGGACTCTCTCTACTCGATTGTGCAGATGCCCGCCGGCATTCCCGTAGCCACGGTAGGGATCGACAACGCCCGCAACGCAGCGTTGCTCGCAGTAGAGATTCTCGCACTCACAGACAGCTCTGTTATGGAAGCTCTCGAAGCATTCAGGGTGAAACTCGGCGAGGCATCTCGTCAGAAAACAGCGAAGATCCGCGAAAAACTGCATGCAAAAAGCTGATTTCTGGATCGAACGCCTGCAGCTTCTTGCTCATCCAGAAGGCGGATTCTATCGCGAAACCTACAGAAGCCCGGAGTCGTTCGATTTCGGGCATGAGGCTCATGACGGAAGCCCAAGAAACCTTGCAACTGCAATCTACTACCTGCTGAGGACCGGCGAGCGTTCAAGGCTGCACTGCATCGGCTCCGATGAGCTCTGGTTCCATCATACCGGCCTGCCTCTTGAGGTGCATATGTTCCCCCCTTCCGGATCGCCATCGTCGTTCCTGCTCGGAAGCGATCCGGAGAAAGGGGAGGTACTGCAAGGATGCGTGCCGGCAGGATACTGGTTCGGCGCCTGCCACCCGAATGATCGGCAGGAGCCTGAAGGGTTCAGCCTCGTCAGCTGCGTTGTCGCTCCCGGATTCGACTTCAGGGACTTTTCCTTTGCGAAGAGAGAACTCCTCCTCGAACGATGGCCGGAATATACGTGTCTCATCGACAGACTGACCTGAAACGAAAAAGATCCCATAGAAACGCAAGATCTTCCGGAACAGGGAACAGATCGTGTAATTTCTTTGTTTTTTTGTACTTTCCCACAACAACAAGCCGCAGCTGCACCTGGCGGCACAGGGCAGTTGTTTTATACAGGTAACAGCCACTTACAACGAGAGATGAAAAGAAGAGGAACCGGATAGAGCGATGAAAAAGCGAATTGTCATTGTCGGAGGCGGATTTGCAGGCATCAATGCCGCAAAAATACTCGGCAACAAACCGGATATCGATGTCACCCTGATCGAGAGGAAGAACTACCACCTGTTCCAGCCTCTGCTGTATCAGGTAGCTATGTCGGCGCTTGGCGAAGGCGATATTGCCGCGCCCCTTCGCAACATGCTTGCCAATTACAGGAACATCACGGTATACAAGGGAATAGCCCTGCATATCGACGGAGAGAACAAGGTGGTCAGAACGGATTTCGGCGATATTCCCTACGACTACCTGATCCTGGCCTGCGGCGTCAGGCACCACTATTTCGGCAATAATCATTGGGAAGAACATGCGCCTGGTCTGAAAACCCTTGCCCAGGCAAAAGAGATACGCAGAAGGGTGCTCGAAGCTTATGAGGCGGCGGAACGAACCAGCGATCCGGTCGAGCGAAAAAAACTGCTGACTTTCGTCATCGTGGGAGGCGGACCTACAGGGGTCGAACTTGCGGGTTCCATCGGCGAGATGAGCCGCTACACCCTCTCGAAGCTATACCGCCAGATAGATCCCAAGCTGACAAGGATATTCATCGTCGAGGCCGCTCCGCGCATTCTCGGATCCTTTGATCCCGAACTTGCCAGCAAGGCCACCCGTTCGCTTGAAAAGCTCGGCGTCCAGGTATGGACAAGCAGCATGGTAAGCAACGTGGACAGGAACGGAGTTCAGATCGGCAACGAGCGTATCGAAGCGGCAACTGTACTCTGGGCTGCCGGCGTAACGGCTATAACTACAGGAACGGAAACCGGCGCACCGACCGACAGGATCGGACGCATCGTCGTCGAGGAAGATCTCAGCATTCCCGGATATCCGGATATTTTCGTGGGCGGTGACCAGGCTCATTTCTCGCACGACCTCCGGAATCCCCTTCCCGGGATGGCTCCCGTCGCACTGCAGCAGGGCCGCGCCATTGCCAGAAACATTCTCCTCGACCTCAGGGGAAAACCGAGAAAGCCGTTCCGGTATACAGACAAGGGACAGATGGCTACGATCGGCAGGAACAAGGCTATCGTACAGATCGGTAACATCAAGTTCGACGGAGCGCCGGCATGGTTTGCCTGGCTTCTCGTCCACATCTACTACCTGACCAGTTTCAAGCACCGGATATTCGTGCTGATGCAATGGGGCTGGTCGTATTTCACCTTCGGCTACGGCGCGCGGCTGATCGTGAACAGGGAGTGGCGATTCTACCCTGAAGCATCCCCATGCAATCCGGGAAGCGACAAAAAAACGAACTGATGAACGGAAGCTGTCTGCTGAAGACAACCCTCAACCTGTTGCTTTCGATGCTGTTCATCGGCCTTGCTCTCTACATTTTCCTGTTTGCGGAAGCGGCAGGAAAAGTCGGGAGCGATCTGCGGCTCTATGCCGCACTCACAGGTGCATATGGAGTCTGGCGCCTTGTCAGAACAATTATCGCCGAACAAAAATCACATGAAAAGGCTTGATACACCGCTTTTTCATCCTTATACTCAGGTTTTCGGAAATCGATATCATTCAACATTTTCTTAAGGAAACAGAACACAAGCATGAAACCTCTGCCGGTGACATTGGAAACAGAGAAAACCCTTTTTTTTCACAACTATGCCCGACTTCCGCTTACGATCACGCATGGCGAAGGGTGCTGGCTTGTCAGCGAAGAAGGAACACGCTACCTCGACATGATTTCGGGCATCGGCGTCAATGCTCTCGGCTATGGCGATAAACGTCTCCTGCAGGCCATCACCGATCAGGCAGGAAAACTGATCCATGCATCGAACCTGTTTCTCATGAAACCGCAGTTCGATCTGGCAGCAAAGCTGATAGAGGTTTCCGGGCTTTCGAAAGTATTTTTCGCCAACAGCGGTACCGAGGCTATAGAAGCCGCAATCAAGCTGTCGAGAAAGCGAGCCGCAATGTCGGGCAACGACGATAAAAAGGAGGTGCTTTCGCTGAGCAACTGCTTTCACGGCAGGACCTATGGTGCCATGTCACTGACTGCAAAAGCGAAATATACCGACGGGTTCGACCCGCTTCTTCCTGAAACGGGCATGATCACCTTTAACGATATCCCGGATCTGGAAGCGAAAGTTTCGGAAAAAACAGCAGCTGTCTTCATCGAACCTGTTCAGGGCGAAGGCGGTATTCACGCACTATCGTGCGAATTCATCGAAAAACTTGTCGAACTGCGCAAGCGTTTCGACTTTCTTATCGTTGCCGACGAAATTCAGGCCGGTTGCGGAAGAACGGGCAGGTTTTTCAGCTACATGCACTTCGGTCTTCAACCGGACCTTGTCTGCCTCGCAAAACCGCTTGGCGGCGGACTCCCGCTTGCCGCGGTAATCGGGAGCGAAAAAATGGCGGATGTTTTCAGTTATGGAAACCACGGTACGACCTTCGGCGGCAACCCGGTCGCATGTGCGGCAGGACTTGCCATGATCGAAGCTATAGAGGCGGACGGTCTGATGGATAACGCCTCGAATACCGGAAAGGCCATGCTGGACGCGCTTCGGGAACTGGCTGAGCGTCATCCCCAGATTCTTGACATCCGCCAGTACGGCCTGATGATCGGGATAACAGTAGACAAGGAAGCTAAAGTCTATGTTGAAAAAGCCCTTCAGAAACATGTGCTTGTCAACGCAACGAGCCAGAACGTCATCAGGCTTCTTCCTCCGCTGACGATCGGACGGGAAGAAGTTCAACGCTGCATAATCGTACTCGATGAAATCCTCACCGAAGAAAACAAAGAAAAAACCGGAATCTGAGGCCGCGCCCATGCCTCTCGGCGCAGCGAATTATGTCATGATCGCCTGCGGATCGGCGATAATCGTGCTGAGCTACCTGGGCATGTACCTTGAACGGGAGGTGGACGGATTCTTTTCGCTCAATATAGCTCCCTGGCTGCTGGCCGGCTCATACGCGTGGATTGCCTTTGCCTTGCTGTACCGCAGGAAAGCGCAGAATCAGGCGCCCCGTTAATCGAGCTGGAACCGTATCGGAACGGTAAACCATACCTTGATGGGACTGCCGTTCTGGATACCAGGATAGTATCTGGATTCCATGACCGATTTGATTGCGACCGCATCGAACACGTCGCAATCCGCAGGAACGCGCTTCATGACTTTGGCCTTGATCGGACGCCCATCCTCTCCTATCAGCACGCTGACGAACACCCTTCCCTCAATACCGGCAGTCCTTGCCATTTCAGGATAGGCCGGCTTTTTCTGGTCAAGAAAGCCCGGCATCTTTTCACACGGCACAAACATGGGCACCTCGTCGCTTGCCGATGCACCGCCGACGCTTCCGGTTCCGCCGGAAGTCTGGGTCTGAATCGCCTGCTTGATCTCCTTCTGGGTGGCAAGCGTCTGCTGCAGAGGAGCCTCGGCCTCCTTGACGGTTTTTATCTTGCCGACGTTCGGCGGGGCAGGTGTGACTGCCGCCGGCGTAACGGTGGCGGGAGGGGGAGGCGCGATCGGAGGTGGAGGGGGAAGCTGGGTGACATTCGTTACCACTTCATAGCATTCGACCATGGGGGCATCGTCATTCGATGAAAAACCGCCGAGTGAGAGTAAGGCATTCCAATTAGCGGAAACAAGCCAGAAAATGCCGAGCAGCACGATTGACGTGATAACCCCATGCGTCAGAAAAAGATGCGCCTGCCTGCGCAACGCAAGATTGCCGTAATCGATTCTTCTGAGCCGGTCGGTATCGAGAAACTCTTCCACGAACGACCATGCGGTAATTTTTCCGCTTGCTTTCCTGTGAATGTTGTCCAAATTCGAAGACACCTGCCAGTTCCTCCTTTACCGGTTCCGGATTGTTAAACAGCACCTTTGATTGCAGCCTCGTCCTGATCGGTATAATCATCCAGGCTGAAACGGTCGATCTTCATAAGGTTCAGTTCATCGATGAGATCGACAAGATTCCTGTACTTGGCTTTTTCACTGATTTTCACGACGATCACCATCTTTCTGTTCGCTGCAGTCTGTTCACGCAGAAGTGATCGAAGGTCACCGCTGAGAACCATCCTCCGGGAATCTGATGGTTCGTAAAGAGCTATTCTGCGAGGAACTTCCTCGCCGAGCGAACAGTAAGCCATACCGTCACCGGCAATACGTACGGTCATGACATTCTGCTCGGCGATTCTCACCTCCCCCGTCTCGGGCGGCATATTGATCTCCATGGTGTTGGATTTCGAGAAGGTGGTGGTAAGCATGAAAAAAGTAAGAAGCAGAAACGCCACGTCTACCATCGGCGTCATGTCGAGATGAAAACCGAGCCGTTTTCGCTGACGCCGGCCTTTTTTGGCCTGATGATTGCCGTTTGGAGAATCGACCATACCCATATTCAGCGTACCTCCCTTTCAAGAACGGTTACCAGGTTGAATGTCAGAAGATTTGCCTTCTTGTAGACATCGATGACATGGCTGACCGATTCATAATCAGCATCGGCATCGGCGCGTATGACCGGACGAAGCTTCTGGTCGGCGAAACGCGACATGACGACGAACCTGTCAAGCTCTTCGCGTCCGACGCTGAAACTTTCCGTCAGCCTGAAGGTTCTGAGCGAATCCTCCTGCGCTGCCGGAGAGAGACCGGCGGCTTTGAGCTTGGGTCTGACGACCGAGTTGAACAGCTTTTCACGGGACTGCTGCGAAGAAACGCCCATAAAAAAAGTATTGTCGCCGCTGACGGTAACCGTCAGCACGTCGGATTCCGGAAGTTTCTGCTCGGAATGCGAGGACGGCAGGTCGATCTGAACGGTTTCAGGCGGACGAAACTTGGTCGTAAGCATGAAGAAAGTAAGAAGCAGAAACGCCACATCGACCATCGGCGTCATATCGAGACGAAATCCTACCCGTTTTGCCTTTATTCGAGCCATGGCCTTTACCGGGCTTTACCGGTTCCGAGAGTCTGGATGATATAGAAGGCGGCCTCATCGATCATATAACTGAACCGGTCCACCCTGCTGGTAAAGACATTGTAGGTGACAATACCCATAATACCTCCGACGATACCGAGCGCGGTATTGAACAGTGCTTCTGAAATACCGAGGGAAAGCTGAACAGCATCGGGAGCGCCGCTTGTAGCCATGGCGGCAAAGGCACGGATCATGCCGAGCGTGGTGCCCAGCAGTCCCACCATGGTGGAAATCGATGCAATCGTGGAAATAGCCACGAGATTTTTCTCAAGAAGCGGCATCTCCATCACGGTCGCCTCTTCGACAGCCTTTTCCATCTCGCTGATTTTCTTCTCACGATCAGTGATATTGAGGCTCTGCATGTTCCGGTATCTGTCGAGCACGGCTCGCAGCACCGCCGAAAGGGAACTCTGGTGCTCGTCGCATTTGGCAATGGCGTCTTCAATGGAGCCAGCGTCAATGTCCTGCTTGAGGCTCTGGACGAATTCGGGGATATTGCCTTTTCCGGCGGCTTTGTTCAGCGCGATGACCCGTTCGACTATATAGGCGATCACCATGAGGATCAGCGCCATCAGCACCGAAACAACCGGTCCGCCCTGCCATATGGCGTGAAACATCGAACCTGGCGGGGTAGTCCCCATCCACACATAAAATGCGAGAGAAACGGCGTAGGTCACGACGATCAGAATACCCGTAAAAAAACCCTGTTTCATAGAAAAGTTATGATAATTATGGTGACGACCTGCTGGCTTCTGTTTTGCTAAATATCTGAAAAAAAATTGACATCTTTTTTAATAAATACAACAAATTCCCCTCTTACGATCGGAATAACAATTATTGACAAACGCAATCATACAACCGGCATCAGGGACTTTCTTGATTATTACCGGATTTAGCTTAATTACTGATAAGGAGATGAAACAGCAACGATAACCGCCAAAGCCAGAAACCGCAATCCGCACCGTCCATGATTCAGCAAAGCGTTATTGACGATATCCGCCAGCGAGCCGATATCGCTGAAATCATCTCGGATTATGTACAACTGAATCCTTCCGGACGCAATTTCAAGGCGCTGTCGCCATTTACACAGGAGAAAACCCCCTCTTTTATCGTATCCCCGGACAAGCAGATTTACAAATGCTTCTCAACCGGCAAAGGCGGCAATGTCTTCACTTTCGTCATGGAAATGGAAAAAGTAAGCTTTCCGGAAGCTGTTGAACTGGTAGCCAAACGCACAGGCATCGATATCAGCAGGTTCACCGAAAAAGAGACCCCGGCAGGCAAAGCAGAAGAGAGCAGAAGCGCCGCGCTTCGATGGGCGGCCAGACTATTCCGGCGCACGCTCTTCGGCGATGCCGGAAAAAAGGGACTCGCATACCTTACCGGTGAGCGAGCCCTCAAGCCGGAAACCATTACAGCTTTCGGACTGGGCTATGCCCCCGAATCGTGGGACTACCTGCTGCAGGAATCACACCGTGCCGGAATGAACGAAATACTGCTTGCCGAACTCGGACTGATCGCGGTAAACAGACAGAAAAACAGTCGCTACGATGCATTCCGGAACAGAGTGATCTTTCCGATTCTTTCCGTCGGAGGACAGGTTGTCGGATTCGGCGGAAGAACGCTCCGCAACGATCCGGATACGCCCAAATATCTGAACTCTCCGGAAAGCCCGATCTTCGAAAAATCAAAGCTGCTCTACGGATTGCATTCGGCGAAACAGGAGATCCGTCGGACTGAAATCGCCATTCTTGTTGAAGGATATATGGACGTGCTTGCCCTTCACCAGGCAGGCGTCACGAGTGCCGTAGCCTCCTGCGGCACTGCCCTTACACGCCATCAGGCCAGGACACTGCGAAAATACACTTCAACGGTACTATTCATCTACGATGCCGATCCGGCGGGGAAAAAATCCATGATGGGAGGTATCGACATCCTGCTTGCAGAAGGCATAACGCCCTACGTCGTCATGCTTCCGCCGGGTGATGACCCGGACAGCTTCGTGCGGCGGGAAGAAAGGCAGGGATTCCTGCAGTATGCCGATGCGAACAGGCTTTCATTCATCGATTTCCAGCTCCGCTATTTCAGTGATTCAGGCACGCTCGATCAGCCGGATACCAGGGCCGGAGCCATCCAGGCAATAGCCCGCACAATCTCGATTATCCCCGACCGGATACGAAGGGAGATCTACCTTCAGGAGCTGTCGGCCAGACTCCGGATCAGCATGCAGGCATTGCACGAATTCATTGAACATGCCGACTCGCGGCAGCGTTTCAGACAGGACCGGAAGGCATCCGTTCCGGAGGAGATCGAACAGAAACCGCAAAGATCGGAACGGTTGACGGTACCGGAAAAAACCTTTCTGAAAGCCCTGCTTGAAAGCACGATGTATGGAAACGCCGTACTTGAATTTGCGGCATCGCATGAAGAGATGCTCGAACTGCAGCATCCTGCCGCTCGGGAAATCCTTGCCCATATGATCCGTCGTTACAGGCAGGACTGCAATAATCCTGATGCGTTGATCGACCCTGCGACGGAAATCAGCATGTTCGCAACTGCTGAAGCAAGAAACCTCGCCGCAGGCCTCCTGATCGACCAGCCGGTCAGCGACAGGTGGCAGGAACAGCCCGAAGCGGAACGGGAACACGCACGACGTTGCCTTATGGCATTCCTCGATGCGTTCAGAACCATAATACTCGAACCGCTTGTGAGAAGAAAAATACATGTCACGGAAACGCTGCGAAGGGAAAACGATACCGGAAAAGCGCTTGCACTGCAGAAAGAGATCATCGACCTCAATGCGACGATCAGAAAAACATCCTCAGATCTTGGCATCATGATCACCGGTATTCTTGAAGGACGCTGAAACGGCGCAGCTGATCGGTTCATAACTGCGTGAAGCCATCCTGTCGGACGGCTTCACGCAGTTAATTCCATGGACTTCGACTGGTTTTCAGTGCATGACTTCGTACCCTTCGAGCGGACGTGCAAGGCAGAGTTCCCTGATCTCACTGCGCACCGAACGGCAGACATCCTCGATGCCGGCGCTGTTGGCCGAAGCGATGACCCTGTCGATAAGGGCGGCTATCGCACGGCTGTCGCTTTCGTTCATCCCCCGGGTTGTCATGGCAGGAGTGCCGATCCGGATTCCGCTGGTCACAAACGGCGATTTGTCGTCGAACGGCACCATGTTCTTGTTGACCGTAATCCCGGCTTCGTGCAGGAGGTTTTCGGCAATTTTGCCGTTTACATCCTTGTTGCGCAGGTCGAGCAGCATAAGATGGTTTTTCGTGCCGCCGCTGACGATATTGTAACCAAGAGCAAGGAAGGTTTCTGCCATCGCGGCAGCATTCCTGCGCACCTGAACCGCGTACTCCCTGAACTGCGGCTGCAGCGCCTCGCCGAACGCAACGGCCTTGCCGGCGATGATGTGCATGAGCGGACCGCCCTGGATTCCGGGCATCACCTCGGCGTCCATGACTTCGGACATCATTTTAACCCGGGAACCGGTTTTGGTTTTTATGGTTATGCCGAGCGGATTCTCGAAATCGCTGCCCATCATGATCATACCGCCCCTTGGACCGCGAAGCGTTTTGTGCGTGGTTGTGGTCACAAAATGGCAATGCGGCATAGGATCGTTAAGCAGTCCTGCGGCAATCAGGCCCGCAGGATGAGCAATATCGGCCATGAGCAGTGCTCCTGCCTTGTCGGCAATCTCCCTGAATGCCTTGAAGTCGAACCCCTGCGAGTAAGCGCTGGCTCCGCAGATGATGAGTTTCGGGCGAACCTCAAGAGCCATCTCCCCGACACGATTCATGTCGATGCAGCCGGTCTGACGATCGACACCATAGGAATGCGCGTCGAAAAGCTGACCGGAAAAATTCACGGCGCTGCCGTGGGTCAGATGGCCGCCGTGAGACAGGTCGAGACCCATGATGCGGTCGCCAGGTTTAAGCACCGAGAACAGCACCGCCATGTTCGCGCTCGAGCCGGAGTGCGGCTGTACGTTGACATACTGGCAGCCGAAGAGTTTTTTAGCCCGATCGCGGGCCAGATTTTCAGCGACATCGACAAATTCGCAGCCGCCATAATAGCGTTTGCCGGGATAACCCTCGGCATATTTGTTGGTCATGACCGAACCGCAGGCCTGCATGACCGCGCGACTGGTAAAATTCTCCGATGCTATGAGTTCAAGCGTTTCGGTCTGCCTCAGGGTTTCGCCTGCTATCGCCTCGAAAACTTCTTTATCATGCATCCTCAGGATGTCGGTATCCATCATGGTAACTCTTCCTTTTTCTGCTGTTGAATGTTATGGTTTGTGTTTTTCGTTTTTCGCATGTCCGGCAACCATCTGATCATAGATATGCTGTTCATTGGCACAGGAACAGACAATCATATGTCCCATTTTGTCGCGCTTGGTCTCCAGATAAGTCCGATTGACAGCATTGGGAGCGATTTCAAGCGGTACCCGCTCGACTATCTCAAGCCCGTAGCCCTCGAGGCCAACAACTTTTTTCGGATTATTTGTAAGCAGCCTCATCTTGTGGACACCGAGATCCTGGAGAATCTGGGCGCCGATGCCGTAATCGCGCAGATCTGCTTTAAATCCCAGCTGTTCATTCGCCTCGACGGTATCAAATCCTTCATCCTGCAGATTGTATGCCTTGAGTTTATTGATCAATCCGATACCGCGCCCCTCCTGCATGAGATAAACCAGTACACCGCGCCCCTCTCTTTCGATCATGGAAAGTGCGGATGCGAGCTGGTTTCCGCAATCGCAGCGAAGGGAAGCGAAGGTATCGCCGGTGGCACACTGGGAATGTACCCTTACGAGCACAGGCTCGTCAGTCGAAACGTCGCCTTTTACAAAAGCGATGTGATTGTGACCGTCGATAAACGACTCGTAGGCAATGAGACGAAACTCGCCGTGCACGGTAGGAAGTTTAGACTCGACCGCCCGCTGCACAAGCTTCCGGCGCTGCATCTGATACGCAACAAGATCCTTGATGGTAATAAGCTTCAGGTTGAACTTCTCCTTGATCTTCATCAGTTCGGGAAGCCTGGCCATGCTGCCGTCCTCGTGCAGGATTTCGCAAAGCAGCCCTGCGGGACTGCTTCCTGCGAGACGGGCAAGATCGACGGCCGCTTCGGTATGGCCCACGCGACGCAGTACCCCGCCATCCATTGCCCGGAGGGGAAAAATATGACCCGGTCGGGAAAAATCGTCAGCCTTGCAGGAAGGATCCCCCAGCATTTTTATGGTCATGGTACGGTCGTAGACGGAAATACCCGTGGTCACCCCTTCGGCTATGGCATCGACAGATACCGTAAAATTGGTTTCGTGCTGGGAGGTGTTCCGCTGCACCATTGCATCGAGCTGCAGCTCTTTTGCGCGATCCATGGTAATGGCAACGCACAGCAATCCCCTGGCCTCTCTGGTGATAAAATTCACCATTTCGGTGGTCACATGGTCGGCGGCAGCGATAAAATCGCCCTCATCTTCACGATCTTCATCATCAATCACGATGATCATCCGGCCCTGCCGGATATCCTCAATAGCCGATTCAATCGTATCGAATTTCATAAAAGGTTTTCTTACATCGGTTATAACGCGAAACACCCCGCTTTCAGAACAGACTGCAGCGGAGAAAAACACTGTAATGTAAATAAAAATCCCGAACCGATGACAGGGAAAGCCACTGTCTGCCCGAAAAACGGCCCTGGCCTGAACTCGGTCTGCCCCCTGAAAAAAATTTGCCCGAAACTTTGTAAAGGAACGGTTTTTTTATCTTTTCCACGGTTTTTTATCGACCGGTGAATTGCTTACCTTGTCTGACAGTATTATTCCATAGCATATACAATCAATAAAACCGCATGACCATACACGTTGCCGACCTGCCTGAAGAGGTTCGGATCCTCGAGGGCAAACTCCCGAAAGAAACGCTCAGAAAAGCAAAAGGACATGGTTTTTCCGATTGTCAGCTTGCCAATATTTTCAGGACATCGGAAAACGCAGTAAGAGAACTGCGAAAAAAATATGGCATAGTGTCGGTATTCAAAACCGTCGACACCTGCGCCGCCGAGTTTGACGCAAAAACTCCGTATCACTATTCCACGTACGACGAGGAAAATGAATCAGTCCGTTCCGACCGCAGGAAGGTTCTTATTCTCGGAGGCGGCCCGAACCGAATAGGACAGGGTATCGAATTCGATTACTGCTGCGTACAGGCAGTTTTCGCCCTGCGCGAAGCGGGATATGAAACCATCATGGTGAACTGCAACCCCGAAACGGTTTCGACCGATTACGATATCGCCGACAAGCTCTATTTCGAACCGCTGACATTCGAGGACACCATCCGCATTATCGAACATGAGCAGCCTCTCGGCGTCATCGTCAGCTTCGGAGGACAGACTCCGCTCAAGCTTTCCACGAAACTCGACGAGGCAGGCGTAGCCATTCTCGGGACTTCGTCGAAAGGAATCGACCTTGCCGAAGACCGCAAAAAATTCGGATCTCTTCTCGAACAACTCGACATTCCCCATCCGGACTACGGTACCGCAATCAGCTTCGAGGAAGCACAGGCAATCACATCACGAATAGGATATCCGGTTCTTGTTCGTCCGAGTTATGTGCTTGGCGGCCGGGCGATGAGAATCATCTACAGCGACGACTCCCTGAAAGAATACGTCGATCAGGCACTCTTCATCTCTGAAAAATACCCGCTCCTTATCGACAGGTTCCTTGAAACAGCCGTCGAGTTCGACATCGATGCTCTGGCTGATTCCTCAGACTGCGTCATCAGCGGCATCATGCAGCATGTCGAAGCCGCGGGTATCCACAGCGGAGATTCAACATCGATCCTTCCCTATCGCAATATCAGCCCGGAAGTGATCGCAACCATGAAGGCCTATACCAGGATTCTTGCCGAACATCTCGGGGTGATCGGTCTTATGAATGTCCAGTATGCAGTTCAGAATGAAAAAGTCTACGTTATCGAGGTCAACCCGAGAGCGAGCCGCACGGTGCCTTTCGTCGGGAAGGCCACGGCCGTACCTATCGTAAAGATAGCAACCCGTATCATGATCGGAGAGAAGCTGTCAGATCTGCGAGCCGAATATGACCTGAAGGACTGTGATGAACTCGGCCTGAAGCACATGGCCATCAAGGAACCGGTTTTCCCGTTCTCGAAATTCGTTAAATCAGGGGTCTACCTCGGTCCCGAAATGCGCTCGACCGGCGAAGCCATGAGTCTTGCCGAGCAGTTTCCCGAAGCATTTGCCAAGGCTTACCAGGCTGCCAACATGCACCTGCCGCTATCGGGTGCGGTGTTCATCAGTGTAAACGACCAGGACAAGGATCAGCGCATCATTGCAATTGCCAGGGAACTGTACCGCATGGACTTCGACCTTGTCGCTACCGCCGGCACTTACCAGTTCCTGACGAAGAACGGAATCGACTGCAAGAAGGTCTACAAGGTTGGCGAAGAGGGACGGCCGAACATCTTCGACATCATCAAACACGGCAAGATCGATTTCGTGATCAACACGCCGCGAGGTGAAAAGGCGCTGCATGACGAGGAAGCCATAGGAGCTGCATCGGTGCAAAGCAACGTACCGTTCGTTACCACTATCGAAGCAGCAGCCGCATCTGTCGAGGCGATAGACTGCATCCGCCGCCAGGAATTCGGCGTAAAAAGCCTTCAGGAGTACTCCGCTTACCGGAAAAGATAAACAGGGTACGAGAGAGAAAAAGGGCCGCAACCGGTCTTTTTCTCTCTCGTACCTTCCCGGCCGCTTCATCGCCCTTCCCTGAATAAGATTAACGCCAGTCGGAGACGACTGCGTCAAGTATATCATCGGCAATCATGTCGAGCGACTGTGATATCGCGTCCTGCTGTGCAGAAAAACTTCCGGCTGTATAATCGGCAAACCCCGCGATTGTTCGCTCAAAAAGAATGCTTTTATTAACACGATCCTGAAAAACCGCCTGAACAGTAATGGTAATGCGGTTGGTCAGTGCGCGTTCGGTAGAGCTGCTGAGCTGGCTCGGTTCGTCACTGAAAGAAAGAATGGTGCCTTCAAGAAGCGCATCGGCCGTGACGCGAGAGGGCGTCAATCGAAGCGGGCTTTGAGATTCGAGCTTTTGCGTCAGCTTCCTGGTAAGTTCTGCGCGAAAACCGGCAATACCGGCACGCGACTGATCCTGGAATACCGGCACCGCAACAGTTTTCATGTGTGACGGAACCGATCCTCCGCTGAAACTGTAACATCCCTGAAACAGAAATGCATGAATAAGCAGAACGAGGCAGATCGAAACACGTTTAAACCGGCCGTATCGCATGGATCTCTCCGTTTGCTAGAGTGGTTAACAGGTTCTCCGGTCAATCCGGTTGGTCAGTTTACGGAAGGGATAGGTAACGAGCAACCTCTTTTTTGCCCACCCGTCCAGCGCGGAAAGGTATACTCCCGTTTTACCGTCACTCCAGCCGGAAGCCATCTTTACCGCAAGGGATGCCGCGACATCAGGCGGCTGGGCGAAAATATCGAGAATGGTGTTGAAGGTTGCAAGCTGCCGGGATAACTCGGGAGTCGGATTTTCGGCACTTACCATACCGGTGCGCACAAGACCCGGGTGCAGCAGCATTATCGAGATCGGGGTCTGTCGATACTCCGCTGCGACAGCGTAGGTAAATCGCGCGATTGCGGCTTTCGTCGATCCGTATGCGCTGATGAACGGGGTATTCGAGTCCCGATCGGTACCGGAACCGGCCATATTGATGATCTTTCCGTGAACATTCTCCCGGAGAAAATATGCGATAGCCGCACGGCATCCGTAACAGGTGCCTTTCAGGTTCGTATCGATGACCCTGCTCCACAGAACAGGATCGCCTGAGCACAGAGGACCGAAGGGTTCCGATATGCCCGCATTGTTAATAAAACAGTCGATCCTGCCGAATCTTTCGACCGATACTTCGACAAGTTGCTCCATTTCGCAAAGTGAAGTCACATCACAGGCATGACCGAAGACGCGCTCCCGGCAGAGTCCCGCAAGAGCCGCATCAACATTCGACTGTGAAGACGAGGTTATGACCACCGAAGCCCCTTCATCGAGAAACCTGCAGGCGATAGCCCTGCCGATGCCCCTTGTCGATCCGGTAATGACCGCCACCTTGCCCGAAAGTTTTTCCATCGGCAGTTCAGTAACTTGCGTTCGGTCCAGGCCAGCTATCTGCAGGCCCCCTCAACCATCTGCTTCAGCTCGGGACGACCTTCAGCATAAGTCTCAATCGATACTCCCTGTTCGATCGCCTCCCATGCCTGACGAATGCTCCTCGCCCCGGCTTTCGGACCACCAGGATGACCGAATACCCCGCGTCCCGGCACGAAACCGAAATCAACGCTGCCGACTTTCCGATAGACCGTTTCGAGCGTCAACGCGGAATCGCTTCCCCCCGGCACCGGAAGCGAACGGCGGATATGACCGAAATCCTGAAGGCACTCGCGAATATTCAGCATCACCTCCTCTTCCGGCGTCATCATTCTGTTGCCGAAACCCGGCATGATGACGGAATCGAGACCGGCAAGGCGCTGCAGCTTGGTCATGACACGGGAATGCACCCCATACTTCTCCATACGACTGAAAGCTGCTATAAAGGGGAAATGGCCGATAAGAGGCACCTTTGTATGTTTTGCCAGCATTCTCACTCCACTCAGACCGACGGGCAGGGCATTGATGAGCAGGGCATTGGCACCGTTACGCACCGCCATATCATGCTGCTCAATAAGCCGGTCCACTTCGTCCGTTACATTAGCGAGGTAGATTTTCGGCACCCCGGTCTCCTTTTCGGCTTTCATACAGGCCGCTCCGAGCAGACGCGAGCGCTCTTCGAGCGTAGACCACTCGACATCGGCAAGCATCTCGTCATCCTTTGCGATATCGAGACCTCCGAGCCAGCCCTCATAAGCGATATCGGAGAAACACGAGGGCTTCAGACCGATATTGGGCTTCACAACCCCGAAAAAGATCGGACGATCGTAGGCCTGCAGAAGATCGCGTATCCCTTCGATACCGAATCTCGGCCCCTCGAAAGCGTCCAGATAGGGCTCGGGAAATCCGATATCGAGCAGCTTCACCACAGGAACTCCGGGAGTAAAAAACGTACCCTCGCCGCAGATGGCTGAAATAAGATTGGGCAGCTTCGGGCCGAAATTACGGTAGGGATGCGCAACCGTAACCCGGCAAGCGTGAACCGGACCGGATTCGGCGTGTTTGACCGGATAACTGAGTTCGGGCAATTCACCCTCTACAGTAAGGCCGATAACCTTAGCGCCATGGAGCGGCCTGAAATCCTCATCGAACCCGACTCGTCTCCACTGTGCCGTGGACTGCTCGCTGCAGAAATGGGCAAGCGCCATCTCGATATCGCCAACACACTCCAGATAGTATTCGAGCGTGAGATAGTCTGCCATATCGAGCTGTTCGGGTGAAGCGAAAAAGCCCTTGATGTCCTCAGTATTCATAAAATAAACAAAACGTTAATCTCACGACCCCGGATATATGCAAGCCACCAGCCAGGGATCCTGTTTGGAAATGCAATTATTGATGAAAAGCCGATTGTGTCCGGATCTCAGCCTTCGGACCGGATGCCCTGAAAATACTCGTAAGCCTCGGCAGGTGCCAGATTCTCGTGCACCACACGGTTCACTGTCTTCATCATGGCGAGAGGAGCGTCGCTCTGGAAGATGTTACGGCCCATGTCAACACCGGCGGCACCTTCCTGTATCGCCCGATACGACATGGTCAGTGCATCAAGTTCGGATATTTTCTTGCCTCCAGCCATCACGATCGGTACCGGACATGATGCCACTACCGTTTCGAAATCCTCGGGCACATAATAGGTTTTAACGATCTGGGCTCCGAGTTCGGCCGATATACGGCAGGCAAGCCTGAAATATTTTGCATCACGCACCATGTCCTTGCCGACGGCGGTAACCGCCATGGTGGGAATGCCGTAACGCAGTCCCATATCGACGAGCTTCGTCATGTTGCGGATAGACCGGGTTTCGAACTCTCCGCCGATGAAAACCTGGAGGGTGATAGCCGCAACGTTCATTCTGATGGCATCCTCGATATCTACGGCAAGCTGCTCGTCGGAGAGTTCCTTGAGTATGCTCGGGCCGCCGCTGCAGCGCATGACAACCGCCTTTGTAAGCGAAGGAGGCACCGTAGTGCGCAGAATACCCCTGGTGAGCATAATGGCATCGGCATAAGGCATGAGCGGGACAATATTGACATCGGGACGCTCAAGACCGGTGGTCGGACCCTGAAAATAGCCATGATCGATAGCGAACATGACGGTCCTGCCGGTATCCGGCCTGAAAATGCGCGAAAGGCGGTTTTTCATGCCCCAGTCGAGCGAATGCGCTCCTTTCAGAAAGAAGCCATATTTCTCGACAGGAATATCGGTATAGTACTCTTTGGCCTGTTTGTCCTTGTCATATTCAGCCATGATGGTGTCTCCGGTTTCGGTTTTGATTCAGGTTAACGTCTTGTAATTTGATCAATTCAGCTTAACGAAGCGCGGCTGCGATATTGCCGCCGTCGACCGTGACGATCGAGCCGGTCGTCTTCGTTTCGAGCGCCTGGTGCACAAAGGCCTCTGCAACATCCTCGGCGGTAACCTCAACCTGCAGAAGATTGCCGGCCATATACTCCCGCTCACTGAGCCCCCGGGCTTTGGAGCGGGTTTTTATCATTTCTTCGGTCAGAAGACCTGTACGAATGCGGTCGGCATTGATACCGTTCGCCCTTATGCCGTCGCGTCCGTGATCGAGTGCGTACTGGCGGACAAGAAACATGGTCGCGGCTTTCGGCAGGCCATAAGGGCCGAAATCAGGTCCCGGATTTACTGCCTGCTTCGAGACATTGAAAAGCAGAACCCCTCCCGTTTCCTGCAGACGCATGATTCTTACCGCCTCCTGGGCAATGGACTGGTGCGAAAAAAAGTTGAGCTCGAAGCTCCTGCGAAGCAGATCGTCGGCCACATCGCCGATCCTTCCCTGAAGAGCCACGCCGACATTCGATACCACGATATCCACCCCGCCGAAACGGCGACAGACCGAATCGAACGCGCTGCGCACAGCATTGCGGTCGGTCACGTCGCAGGCTACGGCAAGCACGTCTTCGCCAATCTCTCTGGCCGCAAGCTCCAGCGCATCGGGGTTAAGGTCGAGAATCACCAGCTCGGCACCCCGCTGCCGGAATGCCCTGGCCGTGGCCAGTCCGATGCCGCTTGCCGCACCGGTAACCAGAGCGACCTTTCCGGCAAACACATCGTGACGGACCTTATTCATCTTGGCCTGCTCCATCTCCCAGTACTCGATATCGAACGCATCGCGCTCGCTTATGGACTCAAACCGTCCTGCCGACTCGGCGTCCAGAATGGCAGATGCGGTACTTGCTGCAATATCTGCATTGACCGCAGCAGCACTCGCTGTCCGGCCAAGACCGAAAAGCCCGAGACCCGGTACAAGCACCACCCTCGGCAGAGGATCGAGCATCGTCACCTGCATGCCGGAAGCCTCTTTCTGGCGCTCGAAATAAGCCGTGTACTCCTCCTTATACCTTTCAACAGCGGCACGGACAACGTTCCTGAACCCCTCGATGTCTGCTGCGTCGGGTGCTGGAACTACAAGCGGACGATTCTTTGTGCGGATAATGAAATCGGGGGTCATGGCGCCTCTTCCGCTCACTTCCGAAAGATCCGGACTGTTCACGTAATCCAGTATATCCGGAGATGAGCGAAAATCCAGCACGAACTGATCGTACTGCCTGGAGCCCGGACTTCTCTCTTCGGCGACCGCTCCCCTGATTACCGGAGCGACGTCCTCAAGCGAAGCAACAACCGGGGGAAGCGGAACTGCCGCATATCGCTTTCTCCCCGAGCGGGCTATACGCTCCTCAAGCTTTGTGACGCTTTCTATCATGAAACCGTAGGCCTCGGCCGCGGAATCGGCAAAGGTGACCAGACCGTGCTTGTGCAGCACCAGACCCCTGATCGCGGAATCGCGCCCGTAAGCTTCGGCAGCCGAATGCGCAAGTCCGAGACCCGGCTTGATGTAGGGAACCGTGCCGAACAGATCCCCGAGGGTTTCCCGGCAAAGCGCTTCCCCATCCGGCTGGTTGCTGAGCGTCAGAAGGGCCGTTGCATGCGTATGAAAAATAAATCTGTGCGGAAGAAAAGCGTGAAGCATGGTCTCGATCGAGGGTGAAAGCGAATTTTTCACCATGTGATCGGTCAGGTAGAAAAGATTCAGATAGAGGAAGTTTTTGAACTCCCTTGTCGAGAACTGCTGTATATCGTCGTCGCTATGCCGCTTGCCAGTGGCATAAAGATGCTGGAGTTTGCGAAGCGGATCTATGCGGACAGGCGTAAAATCGTGAGCATCGAGAGCGGCAAGATCAACGCCGCTGCCCTTGATGAAAATGACATTCACACTGTTACCGATTATGTCGCGCAATTCGCTCTTTACCGAGGTATTGCCTCCGCCGTGCATCACCAGAGAACTTTCGCTCCCGAGCAGACGGGATGCATAAACCAGTTCCGCAAGTTCTGCAGGAATTTCGTTATCGCTGAGCTGACGATCTACAGAGCGCTGAAAATCGGCGCTGTTCCAGAGATTTTGCATGAGTAACTACTGCTTCTTTATTACCGGTTGCCGGCTGGTTAAATTAGAATGGGGATCCTCTTGTTTCCTTTCAGACCGATCAGCTGTATCACATATTCGATTTTTTCTTTTTATGCCACCCTTCAATGAAAAAACCGGACAGGTAAATGACTATAAATCCGGGAACGACTACTGCGAGATAGGTCATCTGGTCGCCAACGGTCTGCAGTTGTCCGGATGACCAGATCATCCATGCAAGCATGAACCAGAGAGGTCCTACGAAAAGAAATGTTACGTTCCAAAGGGTAGTAAAAGTGTACTTCATAGATCGTCAGCCTTGATCAATCAGGTTATGTTGAAACCGAAAAGCTCAGATAGTACCTTCAAGTCTGAGCTTGCGCTCGTTGTATTTTTCAAGTATAATGCGCACCAGATACTGAAGCGCATTGATCACATACGTGAAATACGCAAGAAAAGCCTCCCAGATCAGGACTTCCTCGGGATAGCCAAGAAAAGCCAGCACAAAATAGAGCAGATGAAATCCCGCTGCTATCGTACTTCCGATATCCTCCCAGAGGAACTCTTTCGAGTAGACCCATTTATCGAAAATCTCCTTTTCGAAAAACATGCCGGTAATGAACAGCAGCGCAAAAAACAGAGTTTTAAAAAGAATGGCCACACTGATCCAGTAAAAGTCTGTAATGAAGAGTCCGTTCGCGTACAACGCGGTAATTGCGACACCGGATACGAAAATCAGAAACTGTATGGGAGCGAGAATGATCTGTATATCAGTCCAGATCGATGCGTTTCGTTTAGCGAGCTGTTCGGGAGTATAACGAGGCATAAAAACAGTTATTCTTCGGATGAAAAAAATCCGCGCCCGTAATCGAAATCAATCAGGACGCATCAAAACTTGAAGCATGGAATATACTAAAATGAAAGAGAGAGAAAAAGCGGGGTCTCTCCTGTAAATAATCTTCGAATTCCCGACGTATTTCGGAGGCAGAGGCCAAATGTGTACAGAGAGCGCCTTTTTTTTCCGGAAAATTGACCTATCTTTAGGGCACCTCTAAAAAGTGTGATGAGCGGTCCGTGTGCAAGGCGGACGGAACGGAGAAACCGGAATGTACACAGAGTACATGAGGATTTCGAGTACCGCCCAACGCAGCAATCGGGTCGCGTAATAAGTTTTGAGAGGTACCCTTTACAGGCTGAGCTGAAACAGGAATCCTTCTTACGTCAATTTGTATTACCGGGTTCCATCAGAGTTTTATTCAACTTTTGTTTGTTTCACCGGATGTACATGCTGAAACCAGAAGAGACAAGACCCCTGAAAATCCTCCTTATTTCACCCCAGGGCAAAATGGATGACGACAGCAACCAGAAACCCCTGTTCCATATGGCTCTGGCTGTTCTGGTAAGCCTGACACCGCCCCAGCATGAGATAGAGCTCATTGACGAGCACTTTCACGATCCGATAAACTATGACGGAAAATACGATCTTGTCGGCATCACAGCCCGGACGCTCGAAGCCACAAGGGCATATGAAATCGCCGACACCTTCAGGGCTCACGGAAAAAAGGTCATCCTCGGAGGCTTGCACATCTCCTTCAACTCCGAAGAGGCAGCAAAACATGCCGACAGCATTGTCGTCGGAGAGGCCGACAACCTGTGGACGACCGTGCTTGACGACGTAGCCGGCAACAGGCTCAAGCCTTCATACAATTCAAAGGATTTCCCTCCTGTCAAGGAAATCACCCCGATCGACTATGAACGGATCGCGAAGGTATCGAAACGGGAAAAGGTAGACGGAACGAAATCCATTCCGATCTACGTCACACGCGGCTGTCCCTTCAACTGCTCCTTCTGCGTTACCCCGAACTTCACCGGCAAACAGTATCGCGCCCAGAAACCCGAACTCCTCAAGCAGCAGGTAGAAGCGGCTAAAAAGCATTTCTTCAACCTGAGTTGAGCGATAGCCATCCGGCAGGCCACCTCAGCCGATAAAAAACTACCGACCAGCTCCTGCTGAGTTACCGTTTTACCCTTTTGAACATGTCTTTGCGTGCAACACGGCACACCTGATACT
>Ga0209835_1000250_pt1 | contig 36621 bp, 33 predicted proteins | sample LakKivwa52mmetaG_FD_184138 | JGI IMG/M metagenome (GOLD analysis project Ga0209835, IMG submission 184138) | Anoxic lake water microbial communities from Lake Kivu, Rwanda to study Microbial Dark Matter (Phase II) - Lake Kivu water 52m metaG... | ecosystem: Environmental > Aquatic > Freshwater >... | reverse complement strand
AAATCCCGGTGATTGCGGATGAATATGTGGCGCGCGAGTTCGGCACCGGCGCGCTCAAAATCACCCCCGGCCACGACCCCAACGACTACGAAATCGGCCACCGGCACGGGCTGGCGGTCATCTCCATGCTCGACAAGGAAGCGTGCGTCAACGAAAACGGCGGCCCGTACCAGGGGTTGGACCGTTTCGAGGCGCGCAAAAAACTATGGGCCGACATGAAAGCCGCCGGATTGGTCATCCGGGAAGAACCATACACCCTTAACGTGCCGCGTTCGCAGCGCGGCGGGGAAATCGTCGAGCCGATGATTTCCGAGCAGTGGTTCGTCACCATCGCCCCGCTGGCCGAAAAAGCCCTCCATGCTGTCAAACAGGGCGACATCAAAATCGTGCCGGAGCATTTCGAAAAAGTCTATTACAACTGGCTCGAGAACATCCAGGATTGGTGCATCAGCCGCCAACTGTGGTGGGGGCACCGCATCCCGGTCTGGTACTGCGCCGATTGCGGCAAGCAAACCTGCGCCGCTCGGCTGAGCGATGGAGACGAAGCCCGCGAAGACCCGACCGCCTGCGCCCACTGCGGCTCGACCAAAATCGAACAAGACCCGGATGTGCTGGATACCTGGTTCTCCAGCGGTCTGTGGCCCTTCTCCACGCTCGGCTGGCCGGAAGAGACCCCCGACCTGAAATATTTCTACCCGACCTCCTACATGGAGACTGGCTATGACATCCTGTTCTTCTGGGTGGCGCGCATGATTATGAGCGGCCTCGAGATGACCGGGAAAATCCCCTTCCACACCGTCTACCTGCACGGCCTCATCCGCGACGAGCATGGCCGCAAAATGAGCAAAACCTACGGCAACGTCATCGACCCGCTGATTGTCATGGACGACTTTGGCACCGACGCGCTGCGCTTCACCTTGCTGGTGGGTTCGACGCCCGGCAAGGATACCAACCTGGGCCTGAAAAAGGTGGAGGCCAACCGCAACTTCGCCAACAAACTGTGGAACGCCTCCCGCCTGGTGATTTCCCTGCTCCAGAAAGCCCCCGCTGCGCCCGCTTCCGCCGACCCAAAGTGGACCCTGGCTGACGCCTTCATCTTCGCCCGCCTGAAATCGCTCACCCGTGATGTGGAACGCCTGTTCCAGACCTTCCAATATGGGCAGGCTGGTCAGGCCCTCTACGACTTCTTCTGGAGCGACTTTGCCGATTGGTACCTTGAAATTGCCAAACTCCAAATCAACGAAGGCGGCGACCGGGCCTTTTACACCGCCGACCTGCTGGTGCGCAGCCTCGACGCGACCCTGCGCCTGATGCACCCCTTCATCCCATTCGTGACCGAGGAGATTTACGGCCACCTGAAGCAGGCCAGCAACCAGCATTCTGAACACCTTAAGCCACAAGATGGCAAGTGGAGCGAAGTGTTGATGATTGCCCGCTGGCCCGAACCGATGAAGGATGAAGGCTGGGAAGAAGAAAACCTGCGTGAATTTGCCCTGTTCCAGGATGTCATCCGCGCCATCCGCAACCTGCGGGCCGAGAAGAACGTCAAACCCGGCCTGAAACTGGCCGCCATTGTGGTGGAAGGCCGGGAACGCGAGGGCCTGTATGACAGTTTGAAGCGCGAACTGGCGGCCCTGGCCGGGCTGGATGAAAACCGCATTGCGGTCTATGCCGAATTGGAGAGTAAACCCGAAGGTCACATTGCGCTGGTGGCGGGTTCCGTAGAAATCTACCTGCCGCTGGCCGAACTGGTTGACCCCGAAGAAGAACGCGCCCGGCTGGCGAAAGAACTGGCCGAAGCCGAAGCGCAGGTTGCCCGCCTGGAAAAATTGCTCGGCTCCGACTTCGCCAACAAAGCCCCGGCGGCGGTGGTGCAGAAGGAAAAAGACAAACTCGCCGCGTACAAAGACACGGCGGAGAAAATCAAGGCCCAGTTGGGATAAAAATCAATCATAAAAGGAGGCAGCCCGCTGCAAACGGACTGCCTCCTGCGCGTTTGTGAGATTGGCGCGGCAGTAGGAACCGGCGGGGCAGGTACCGCCACATTGACCAAAGCCATCGGAGCCACAAGTACCTGCGGTAGAGCCGCAGGCGAACCATTTGTATTCGTCACCTTCGGTTAATTTATCGCAAACATCTTCATTATTAAATCCACAAATGGCGTTTTGCATTAAAGCATAACAGCCGCCTGATTGTGCATTGTAATCGCAGGGTTCGGTGTAGACTCTGGTGCCATATGGTACACAATTACCGTTTGCGTCTTCTTTACAAGTATCGACAAAAATCTTAGTAATCGAACCAGTGCATTGTTGAGCCAAGATTGAGTTGGTGGTGATTGGAATTAACCAACCTAACCAAATTAGAGTGAAGAAAGTAATAATAAAGGACTTCATTGATTCAACTGTAGCATAGAATCAGTTGGTCAGCTAGCAATAAATGATTACGGTTGGGACTCGTTGAAGTAAACATAAACAATCATTGGATACATTATGGATACATTATTAAGGCGAAAAGCAGGGTCTAACCATAAGGTGGGATCTTCCAAAGGAGGTAAAGTTGCGGGATCGATAATGCTGTCATCAACCCTAGATTTAAATAGGTATTTGGTTTGAGGCATTTTAAAGTAAGGACAAGTAAATTGACCTTGAGAGTTAAGTTCTACATAAAAGTCTTTATTGGCGTAATATAAATTAGCCATCGTACCCCGTTCATTAGGGTCAGAGGTTTTACCAAATTCGGCTGTGATATCTCGACCGCTTTTTGTTTCCCAATAAGTTTTTAAGGTTCTTAAAATAACAGTGTCAAGCGACTTGGCTTTAATGCCGGGTTCGTTTTCGGCGATAATAGTGGCGCCTTCTTGGGCGTATATAGCAGCTTGTTTGGGGGTAGAATGGATGGTTATGTGGCCACCATCAAGATGGAGAATGATTATTTGAGTGCCTTCGGGGATGGATTTAATGACTTCGGGATCGGGATTTTCATAAATAGTTCGTTTATTGGTATTATGAATGACATCATGGCTATTCATTTTTTTGCCACTATCCCCAATGTAGTAGTTATCTTGGATTAAGTTTTTATCATATCGGTCAAAAGTCCATACTTGATCAGTAACAAATTCGAGGCTAAATATATCAAAATATTCCATCTCGCCTGATGAGTTTTGTAAACGTACTAAACCAGTTTTACCCAATACCTGCCACTTATCCCATTCGCTAAATTTAATACCCAAATCAGCAGCATTTTTTTCAAACCATTGAGCGCGCGCGCTGTCATCCAGGCTTTTCCATTCATCGATAGAAAAAGTGGCCTTAATATATTCGGCTTGGGTGACGAATTCATTACCTAATTTAATAAGTTTTTCGGTATCGTTTTTTGGATTAACAAGAAATTGGTTGCCGGCTTCGTCAACCACAAAGTTCCAATCTTGGGGATTACGTTCCTGGGCGGCGGGGGAGAAGGCCAGGGGCTGCCATTCGGTCTTGCCATCGGCGCCGTTTTCAAAAAAGAGGCCAGAATCGGTGTGGGCAAGCAAACCCGCCGCTTTATCATTGGAGTAAACGACATTGACTGCGGACACGCCGGTGATGAATTCGCCGTTGGCTGCCACCAATTTGAATTCAGACTGGGTGGGGTCATCGGGCCTGGGGATGGCTGCGCCAACCGGTTCAGGGTCGGTTCCAGAGAGCAGATGCCATTCGGCTTTTTGGGTACCGGCGCTTTGGGCGGCATTTTGAGCGATTAACGCTTGAATGTCAGCGGGAATGACAATCGGCTCATCCGTAGGCGTGGGCGCGGGCGTTGGGGGCGCAGTCGGAATCGGCGCGGCGGTCGGCGTGGAAGGCTGGCAGGCAGCCAGCAGCAGGATGAAAACAAGCGCGAAAATGGCGAATTTGGGTTGCATAAATGGCCTCCTGTGAATGGCGGTATTGTACGCCATTTTTACGAGAACGTCCCGAAGGTTCAAAGCCTTCGGGACGTTTTTTACGGTTTGGCAACTGCCTGTTCCCAGGGGCCGCTGTCAAACACGGCATTTATATCGATTTGAGCGGGCAGGGCTTCGGATTGTGCCAGCATGTCGGCCAGCGATTGCCATTGGGCCGCGCTCTGCCAGCCGGCGCCGTGTTCGCTTTGGGCGTCGGCCAGTTCGGCTTGGAGCATAAAACGCATGTGGGCGGGGTCGGTTTCGGGGCCGGCGTATTTCATCACGATTTCGACGGCCTGGTCGGGATGCGCTTCAGCGTAGGCAATGCCTTGCAGCGCGGCGCGCAGGAAGCGGGTCAGCGCGTCCGCGTTTTCGGCCAGGTACTTCTCGCTGGTGACGTAGGCCAGCCCCAGGGTGGGAACCTGGTAATCCGCCGCATCCCACAGGGTCAGTTCGTATCCCCAACTTTGAAGCAAATACGGTTCGTTGGATTTGAACAACGGATAGACATCCACCTGCTTTTCAGAGAGGGCGCGCGGGTCGAATCCGACGTTGACCAGGTTGATTTTGTCCACATCGGCCCCGGCGGCGGCCAGCAGGGCGAACAAATCGGGCGGGGGCGTGCCCTTGTACCCGACGATTTTTCCTTCCCAATCTTTGGGTGTTTCCAGCCCCGATTCTTTAAGCGCGGCGAAGGCCTGCTGCCCCTTTTGGCCGATGAGCGCAATCGAGACGACTGGCAGTCCCGGCTCGGCGCGGCGTTGCAGCACGGTGGCGGCGTCCATCGTTGTCACTTGTATCGTCCCGGCCACCAGCAGTTGGACGTGCTCCCCGCGCCCTGGCGAGTGTTCGATGGTCACATCCAGCCCGTTTTCGGCAAAGAAGCCTTTTTCTTTGGCAATGTACGCGCCCACGAAGGGCAGGTTGGCTTGCGGCTTGTACCCGGCCATGAAGGTGAGCGGCGTCAGGGGCGAGGCGTCAGGCGTTGGGGCGGCGCAGGCGCCGAGCAAGAGCAGGGAGAGGAGGAACAGGGTGAAGATGGTCTTGCGCATGGTTCTTTAGTGAAACTCCTTTGATGGTGTTTTTTGGTATCGGTTTCCCGAGTCCCCTCCCCCACCGGGGGAGGGCGGAGGGTGAGGGCTGAGCAGTTACGTTTTCAACTTTTCCAGCGGATGACTTTTCTTTCCAGCCAGGCAATCAGTCCATAAGCAGCCATGCCGGAGAGGGACAGGATGAAAATGGCGGCGAACATGGGCGGCAGGTTCAGGTTGCTGTAGGCCAGCCACATCACGCGCCCCAGGCCGCCCGAGGCGCCCGTCCACTCGGCGATGACCGCGCCAACCAGCGAGAGCGGGGCCGTGACGCGCAGGGCGGCGAACAGGTAAGGCAGGGCCAGCCAGGCGCGCAAATGAACCAGGATTTGCCAGTTCGTGGCGCGGTGGACGCGCATCAGGTCGAGCATTTCGCGTTCGGCGCTGTTGAGGCCGACCAACACGTTGACCAGGGTGGGGAAAAATGTCAGCAGGGCGGTGATGATGATTTTTGGGACAATCCCAAACCCCAGCCAGATGGTTAGCAGGGGCGCGATGGCCGCCAGCGGCGTGGATTTGACCAGGATGGCAAGCGTCATCACGCCGCGCTCCAGGTTGGGGCGCAGGCTGACCAGCGCGGCGACCAGGATTCCGACCAGCCCGCCGATGAGCAATCCGCCCAGCGCTTCGATGAGCGTGACCGAGAGCGCCGAGAGAAAGTAGCCGGGCCGGGCAAAAAAGGTCTGCGCGATGCGGGTAGGCGCGGGCAGCAGGTAGACGGGAATCTCGCGCCACTGCACGGTGAATTCCCAGGCGGCAAACAGGCTCGCCAGCATGAGCAAGGCAAACGCAATTGAACGGTTTTGGGGTGACATTTTGCGCAGGGTCAGGCCAATCTTCTCCAGATCAACGAAGTAGCAATTATACGTGAAAAGGGATATACAGCCGATGACGAGGCATTACGGTTCATCAGATTGATGAGTACCCTGCCTGTTTTGCCGCAAAATGTGATTCGAAATCAGGAATTACTTCACTACCATCGGTATCCCGGCCACCATGAACAAGACCCGGGCGGCTTCCTGCGCGAGGCGCTGGTTGGCCCAACCGAGCGCGTCGCGGTAGATGCGTCCCAGCGGGTAGGCCGGGACGATTCCCAATCCGACTTCATTGGAGACGACCAGCCACTGCCCGCCGATTTGCGTTTGCGCGGCGATGAGCGATTCGATTTCCCCCCGGACGTGTTCCATGACTGTCTCGAACGGGGCGTTTTCGGGTAGGGAGAGCAGCACGTTGCTGACCAGCAGGGTGATGCAGTCGAGCAGAATGGTCACCCTCACCCCCGGCCCCTTATCATCCCCGAAGGGGGCTCCCGGTGGGAGAGGGGAACTAAGGAAGTTTAGCACGGCTTCGCCAACGCCCTGCTGGACTTCGAGGGTTTGCCAGTCGGCGGGACGCGCGGCGCGGTGGTTGGCGATGCGCTCGCGCATTTCATCGTCGAAGGCGGTGGCGGTGGCGATGTAAAGGGCCGGACGGCCCGTTTCACGGGCAACTTTTTCGGCGTAGGAACTTTTTCCGCTGCGCGCGCCGCCTAAAATCAGGGTCATGCCGGTTGGGGGAATCTCAATCGTCATGTCTAGCGGCCTCCAACGCTTCGAGCGAGGTCAGGAAATCTTCTTCTGAGAAAACTTCTATCGAAAACACGCCATCGTAGCGGGCGTGGTTGAGTTCATCCAAAACGGCGCGCAACGCACCGGGCGCGGCAAAGGCCAGCGAGCGGTGGTCTCGTTCGGCCAGTCCGTGTATGTGGATGACGCGCGTGCGCGGCAGGGCGCGGCGCAGGTAGGCAAGCGGGTCGTGACCGTCGAGCCACAGGTGGCCGACATCCACGCAGCGGCTGACGGGGACGCGCTCGAAGACGGGTTCGTAAAAATCGAGCGGGTAGCCTTCCAGGTTTTCGACGGCCAGTTTTTCCAGCCCGCCGGCCCATTCGCCGACCTGCCGGAGCGAGGTCTCAGCCTGTTCCAGCCAGCGGTTGAGTGCGGGGTGCGCTGTGCGATGTGCGAGGGGCAGAACGGCTTTTCCGTCGAGATGAGTTACGTACGCCAGCGGGTCGAGCGGACGGGTGCATTCGATGACGCGGTGGGCTTTTTCGAGCGAGACGTGGCGCAGTGAGCCGTCGTCGGCCAGGCGCAAGTCGAGCGGCAGGTGGACGGTGTAGGTCAGGCCGTGTTCCAGCGCGAGGCGGTTCATCTCGTCCACCTGGGTGGGGGAGGGCAGGTTGTTGGGGCCGTCGTCCACTTCAAACAGGACGAGTTCGACATCCTGCACTTTGCCAGCCAGGTAATGCAGGTTGGGCAGGATGTCGGCGGGGATGATGTAGGAGGTTGTGCCGAGGCGGAAGGGGTATTTCATGGGACTCCGATAGTGAACACCAGCAAAACAACAATCTCTACGCTCTCGACCAGCAACCCGAACACATCGCCGGTGACGCCGCCGATGCGCTTTTTTGCCAGGGTCAACACGCTGAAGGCGGCCAGCAGGCCGAGGGCGAGGGCCAGCAGGCCGCTCCAGCCGAGGGCCAGCGCCAGGCCGAGTGGAATCAGTCCGCCCCAGAACAGGGAGGTTTTGCGCAGTCCGGCGGCGAAATCCGCGCCCATCCCACCAGGGCGGGCCAACCGGGTGAACCCGGCCGGAATGAGACACCAGCGCGCCAGCGAAGCCGCCAGCAGCAGGCCGGGAAGCGTCGAAGGCGTGAGCGAGGCCAGCGACGCGAATTTAAGCAGGAGCGCCAGGCCCAGTCCGAGTCCGCCAAAGGCGCCCAGGCGCGGGTCGCGCATGATTTCGAGACGTTTTTCGGGCGCGCCGGGGTAGAGCAGGCCGTCACAACAGTCGACCAGGCCGTCGAGGTGCAGGCCGCCGGTCAGCGCGACCCAGGCCAGCAGCGCCAGCGCGCCCGCTACGAGCGGGGGCAGGAATAACCCGGCCAGATAGTGAATGCCCGCTACGAGCAATCCAACCACCAGCCCGACCAGCGGATACCAACCCGCCGCCCGCCCGCTATCGCCGGGGTTCCAGGTCGCAGGGGCGGGAATAGGGATGGTGGTGAGGAGGGAGAAGGCGATGCGAAGCATAAGGGGCGTTATTCGATATTCGAGATTAGATATTCGATACTCGATACTCGAATATCTAATCTCGACTTATTCTTTCTCGCTCACCCCTGCCTCGCCAAAGGTCGCCATTTCGCGCAGGATGGCAAGCGAGGCTTCGAGAATCGGGAAGGCCAGGGCCGCGCCGGTGCCTTCGCCCAAGCGCAGGTCGAAATCGAGCAGGGGTTTGACGCCCAGCCAGTCGAGCATAATGCCGTGCCCGTTTTCCTTCGAGCGGTGGGCGGCAATCAGGTAGGGACGCACTTCGGGGGCAACCGCGACGGCAATCATCGCGGCGGCGGTGGAGATAAATCCATCCACTACAACGGCTTTGCGGTGGGATGCCGCGCCAATCATCACCCCGGCCAGGCCGCCAATCTCGAACCCGCCGACCTTTGACAGCACATCCAGCCCATCCAGCGGATTGGGTTGGTTGACCGCCAGGGCGCGCTCGATGACCGCGATTTTGCGCTCCAGCCCGGCGTTATCCAGGCCGGTGCCGCGTCCCGCGATTTGGGCCGGGGATTGCCCGCTGAACGCGGCGGCGATGGCGGCGGAGGGGGTGGTGTTGCCGATGCCCATGTCGCCAGTGCCGACTACGTCCAGGCCGCGCGCGATTTCCGCTTCGACAACCTCGATGCCCGCCTGGAGCACCTGTTCGGCCTGGACGCGGGTCATGGCTGGGCCAACTGCCATGTTCCGGGTTCCGGGCGCGACTTTTCGGACAAGCAAACCCGGATGGGAGGGTATTTCAACAGCGACGCCCATATCTACAATTGTAATCCGCGCCCCGGCCTGGCGGGCCAGCACGTTAATCGCCGCGCCGCCATTCAGGAAGTTCAAGACCATTTGCGGGGTGACTTCCTGCGGAAAGGCGCTGACGCCCTCGGCGACGACCCCATGGTCGCCGGCCATGACAATGATGGCTTTCTCCCTGATGGACGGAATTGGCTGGCCATAGATGCCCGCCAGTTGAATGGAGAGTTCCTCCAACCGCCCCAGGCTGCCCTGGGGTTTGGTGAGGGTGTCTTGTCGGGCGCGGGCGGCGTCCATGCTGGTTCGGTCGAGAGGGGGAATGATGGGAAGGTTCATTGATGCTCCAGGGAGATGGTCGCGGAATGAATTCCGCGCTACGGTTTGATTAGAATTCGATTCCGGGTTGGGCTTTCAATCCCAGGTGGAAGGGGTGTTTGATTTCGCGGCTTTCACTCACCAGGTCGGCATAGTCCAGCAGCGCGGGCGAGGCGTTGCGACCGGTAACAACCAGGTGCAGTCTGGCGGGTTTGTGTTCGCGCAGCCAGTCCAGCACTTCGGCGGGGTCGAGCCAGCCAAAGGCCAGGGGGTAGGTAAATTCGTCCAGCACAACCAGGTCGTAGTCCCCGCTGGCGATTTTCTCCCGGGCCAGTTCCCAGCCCAGTTGGGCGCGGGCGATGGTGACGTCCATGTCTTTCGATGTCCAGGTAAAACCATCGCCGCTGACGTGCCACTCGATGCCCAGTTTTTGGGCGGCCAACACTTCACCCCATTGGCCGGTTTCAGATTTCAGGAATTGAATCACGCAGATGCGAAAGCCGCGTCCCCAGGCGCGCAAGACCATGCCAAATGCGGCGGTGGATTTGCCTTTGCCATCGCCGGTGTGGACAATGGTCAGGCCATGTTTGACGTTGGGGGACATGAGAAATGCTCCTCAGGCGGTAAAAGAATATCGGTGAAATAGAATCCATCCCGCTGGAGGACTTCGCCGGTTTTGAATGGCACGGGATAACGAAACATCGGCCCCTCGAAGCAAAAGGTGTGGAACTCACCCCTTTCGCCGCAGGGGTCAACTGTTTCAGGCAGTTCGGCCAGCAATCGAGCGTCGTACATCCGCCCGGCAAAGTTTGGGGCAAGTTGTTTGGGGTCAATGGTGACGAGAACGGCGCGCAATCCACCCTGGAGCATGGTTCGGGACAAGGCGGGGGTTTCTGCCGGGGAACACCAGAGCGGGAAGATGGGCTGGATGCCGCTCCCGGCCATCATCTTTTCTCGATACGCGCGGATTTCTTCGAGGAACAGGTCGCCAAAGGCAACCTGGGTGACGTTTTCGCGGCGGGCGCGCTCCAGCGCGGCGCTCATGCGGGCTTCGTATTCTTCGTTCGAGCAGGGATAGGGAAGGGGAATGGGCCAAAGCGGCAGTCCCGCCGCTTCTGCCTGCGCTTGCACTAATTCATGCCGAATGGCGTGCATGGCGGCCCGGTCGTTGCTCTCGTTGAAGGTGGTGAGCAGGCCAACGACATCGACATCCGCCTGCTGGCGCAGGATGTGCAGCGCCCAGGCGCTATCTTTGCCCGAAGACCAGGAGAGCAGGACGCGCTTCATCGGGTTTCGCTCGCAATGCGGGTGATTTCTCCATGCAGCCAGCGCGCGGCTTTCATCATGGAAGGGCCATCGTGAATGAGGTTGTGTTCGATGGAAACATCCGCCTGGATGATGGGAAAGTTCCAGCCGCGCTCGCGGAGCAGGTCAGCAGCCTGGACGGGATGTTCGGGTTCGGAGAAGCACAGGAAGATGTCGGGCTGGCGGCGCTGGACTTCCTGAAGGTCGAGTTCGAGATAGCCTGCGCGGAGACTGCCAAAGATATTTTCTCCACCTGCGGCTTCAACCAGGTCATGGACAAAGGTCAGTCCGCCCATCATGCGAACATGTTTACCAAACCAGAGTTCGGTGTAGATGCGCGGCCTGGGGCTTGGGCAATTTGAATCGAGTTCCAAAAAGAGACGGTTCCAGGTTTGGGTCAGCGAGCGGGCAGCCGGCAGGTCATCGACCAGCGCGCCGAGCGCCAGCACATTTTCCAAAACTCCATGCAGGCTGTTGGGCAGGGGCAGCGCGTACACAGGCCAGCCATCCTGGTGCAGTTTCCGCGCCAGCGCGCGTTGAATGCCAGTGGTGATGAGAATCAGGTCGGGTTGGATGGCGCGCATTTTTTGGGCGTCGATTTTCAAGTAATCGCCGACGATTGGGGCTGGCAATTGCGGTGTGTAGCGCGGACAGAACTCAGAGATGCCGACAATGGCATTGCCATAGCCCATCTCGACCAGGGCTTCTGTGAGGCCCGAAGCCAGGGAGACGATGCGGCGTGGTTTTTCGGGCAGTTCCACGAAGTCGCCGAGGGGGTCGCAGTAGATTTTCATAGGGTTCGTTACTCGTTATTTGTTATTCGATATTCGAGATTTGTAGTTGTTGGAGGAGCGTTTCGAGAGAGAGATGTTCGCTTTGGGACGAAGGGGTATTGAGCCGCCAGCGGGATTCGTCCAGGATTTCGATGTGAATGGTATGGCGGCTGTTTTCATTGTGGACTTCGTAGCCGGCACGCTCCAGAGCGCGCCAGGTCCAGGCATCTGTGACTCCATGCCCCTGCCCATCGAGGCTGACTGGGCCGCGAACGGCCCGGTGAACGCGAAACGCGCCGATGGCGTGGTCGAAGTGCGCGCCCTCGCTGTGGAAGACTCGCGCCACTGCGCCGTTGAGGGCCAGTTCTTCGGGCAGGCCGACCTCCATTTTACCTGCCGAGGAAAGCAGCCACAGCCGGTCGGCCAGGCGCAGGGCCAGGTCAAGGTCGTGGGTCGAGAGCAGGATGGCTGTGCCGGTCTCGCGGGCCAGGCGGCGCAGGAGTTGGAGCAGTTCCACGCGGCGGGGCAGGTCGAGGAAGGCAGTCGGCTCGTCGAGCAGGAGGATTTTCGGCTCTTGCGCCAGGGCGCGGGCAATCATCACCTTCTGGCGTTCGCCGTCGCTCAGTTGGGCCAGCGGGCGCGCGCTGAAGCGCAGGGTGTCGGTCTGCTGCATGGCGCGCCGAACGGCTTCTTTGTCGCGCAAAGAGAGCCGTCCCAGCCAGTCGGTATAGGGATGCCGTCCCAGGGAGACCAGTTCGCGGCCCGTCAGCAAAGGGCTTTCGACCCGCGCAGTGAGAACGATGGCAAGGCGTTTTGCCAGTTCGAGCGGCGTCAGGCTGTTCAGGATTTCATCTCCCAGTCGGATTTCGCCCGCCAGCGGCTTTTCCATGCCTGCCAGGGTGCGCAGCAGGGTGGATTTTCCCGCGCCGTTGGGTCCAATCAGGCAGGCCAGTTCTGCCGGGCGCAGTTCCAGGTTCAGGCCGGATGCCAGCGGGTGATGGTAGCCGATGGAGAGTGATGAGGTGGTGAGCATCTCAGTGTCCAGTTATCAGTGGGCAGCGAATATCCAGTCTCGAATATCGAATATCGCCTACATCTGCCGCAGTTGTTTCTGACGCAGGATGATGGAGAGGATGACGGGAACGCCAAAGAGCGACATAACGACGTTGAGTGGCAGGATGCGCTGGCTGCCAGGCAATTGGGCAATCATGTCGGCCAGCAGGGCAAAGGCCGCGCCCATCATCAGGGAAGCGGGCAGCAAGGCGCGGTGGTCGGCGGTTTTGAGCAGGCTGCGGGCGACATGCGGCACAGCCACGCCCACGAACCAGATGGGGCCGCAAAACGCAGTCGAGACCCCAGCCAGCAGGGAGGCGCTGACGATAATCCAGGCGCGGGCGCGGCTGACATTGAGGCCGAGCGAGCGGGCATAATCATCGCCGAGCAGGAGGGCGTTGAGCGGCTTAATCATCACCAGCGCGATGAGCAGTCCCAGCAGGGTTGCGGGAATGAAGACGCGCATTTGACTCCAGGTGACACCGCCAAAACTGCCCGCCGTCCACAAGCTGAAGACCTGCACGCGCTCTGGCTGGCTGAAATAGATAAGCAGGCTGACAACGGCGCTGGCGAGATAGCCAAACATCAGACCTGTCACCAGCAGGGTGATGGTGTTTTGGACGCGTCGCGCCAGGATCAGCACTGCGCCCAACACCAAACCCGCGCCCAGGCTGGCCGCCACCGCCAGGGTGAGGTCGCCAAAAGCGCCCAGCCCAGCGACAAAGGTTTGAGCAATTCCACCGGTTCCTAGCCCTAAAATGACCAGTGCGACGCCCAAGCTGGCGCCCGAACTGACACCGAGGATGTAGGGGTCGGCCAGGGGGTTGCGAAAGAGGGTCTGCATTTGCAGGCCAGCCGAGGAAAGCGCCGCGCCCACCAGCACGGCTGTCAGCGCTTTGGGCAGGCGAAATTTGAAGAGGATGTCGGCCCAGGAGGCCTTATCAGGAGTTCCGCCCAGCAGGATGTGGAAGACTTGGTCGAAGGGAATCGCAACCGAGCCAAACGCCAGGCTGAAGGCGAAGGCAAACAGCAAAAGGAGGGCGAGGAGCGGGAATATCCAGCGGGACATAGGAAAAAGATGAGAAATGAAAGATGAAAGATGAAAATTCATTTCTCATCTTTCATCTTTGGTTACTTCACCTGCCGGTAGTATACCAATTCGTGATTGGGCAGGAGGTCAGGATGCAGGATGTGGATAAGGTCGGCCAGGACGACGTTGGGGTGAAGGACAGCGCTTTCATAGTAGTCGTTGCCGCCGGTGGGATTGGTTTTGGCGTCGTTGTTCCAGACTTTATCGTTTTGGAAAGCGGCAAAATCAGCATAGCGGGCATCCATGGCTTTCAGGTCATCCAGCGAGCCAACATAACCGACATTCAGCCAGAAATCGGCAGTTTGGGCTTTTTCGAATACGGCTTCGATGGAAAGCGGCAGGCTGCCGGTGGATGTGTCATCACTCCACAGGTAGTTGGCCCCGGCATCGCGCAGGAAGGCGGCGGCGAAACTCTGTCCGCCGGGCATATACCAGGTTCCCTGGTAGGCTGAAGCGGTGAAGACGGTCGGCTTCTGGCTGGCAGCAGCGGTCAGGGCGGTCAGTTCTTGGTAGGCTTGCGCGGTTTCGGCGAACAGGGTTTCAGCCTCGGCTTCTTTGTTGAAGAAAACGGCGATGAATTTCAACCATTCGGCGCGGCCCAGCGGGGAGGTGTCCATCCACTCGGCGTTGACCACCACTTTCTGACCGGCTTGCAACAGGACGGGGTGGGCGTCATAATCTGGCGCGCCGGAACCGTAGGTCATAACCAGGCTGGGGGAGAGTTCCAACACTTTTTCGACATTGACCCCCGAACCGTAACCGATGGAAGCCAGTTTGCCTTCCTCGACCATTTTCAGGACGTTGGGGCTGCTGATGAACGTGGTATCGTCCACGCCCACCAGACGGTCAAGCAGGCCCAGTTCATCGAGCGGCGGCAGGTAGGTGGTGGACATGGTGATGATGCTTTGCGCGGGAACGGTGATGATTTGCTCGTCCAGGAACCCTTCAGGGTTAGGCGCGCCGCACTGCACGAGCGCGTATTGGATGGATTCAGCCGCGCCGGGCCAGGGGATGTCGATGGTGATGACTTTATAAGAGCCGTGATACTCGATTAAAAAGCCAGTGGTGTATTGCAGGACGGCTTTTTCGGGGAAGTAATCGATATTGGGGTCGAACTGCCCTGCGGGGATGCAGCCCTCGACCAGGTTGTGGATTGGGGCTTCGGCAACGGGAGCCGGGACATCTGTTAGGGCCGGGGCGGGCGTTTCGGTGGGTGGGACGGCCGTCGGCGCGGGAGCGGGCGTGGCGGCTGGGCTGCAGGCCGCCAGGAAAAGGGCAAAGGTCAGGGTGATAAAGGTTAATTTGCGAAACATGGTGATCTCTCCAGAGTGGTAATTGGTAAATGGTGAGTGGTAATTCGAGGGCAGATGCCAAATCAAAATCCCCTGCCTTTTCAGGTCAGGGGAGGGGGAGGGCAAATCCGGGTCAGATGCGCCGTTCCCACCTCCTTTCTGCGAGAGTGTGGAGAACCAACGACCAGGGCGGACGACCTGACTTATTCCAGTGAACAGTTACCAGTATTGAGTAACCAGTTCGCGGAAATCACAGTTGCGCAACAGTGCCGGACTTCACGATTTCGTGTCACCGGCTTCGCCTTTGAGCCTTCCCATCCGGGGGAGAGGCACCCTGAGCGATTAAATTGTGGTTTTATTGTATGTCCCACCGATGATGAAGTCAATGACGGGATGTCATGTATCCCGAATGTCTTTTGGCCTGTTTTGGCGAAAATATTCAGGACGGTGATTACATGGGTTCGCGGAAATCGTAGATGCCATCGCGGAAGGGCCATTTCCGCTTGCAGCCGGGGCAATGCAGGTGGTCGCCCCGGTCGTCAAGCGGATGTGAACCACATTCTGGACATTGAAACCAGTGGATGATGTCATCTGGTGTGTAGCGCGGGATGGAATCCCGCTTTACAGAGGCTTTGACAAAGACACTCGGTGTGACCTGCCACCAGTTGCCGGTCAGTTGGGCCAGGCCATCGAGCGCGGCCAGGAACCCGGCGGGCAGCATCCGTTTGAGAAAGCCTACCCGGAAGTGAGAGACTGTCAGGGTCTTTTCAATGCGAAAACCCAATTCGCCCAACCACTGGCGGATGGCTTTGGGGTGGAAATCGAAGTTGAGTTTGACGAATTCGACCGGTTCGAGGGTGAACGGACTCCAGCTTTGTTTACCAAGCCAATAGCGCAGGATGGCTTTCAGGTTGTGTTTGTTGGCAAATTCGAGGATAAAGGCCGCGTTCGCGCCCAATACGCGGCGAATTTGCGCCAGGGCCTTGGGGGCGTCGGCCATGTGGTGCAGGGTGCGAATCATGGTCGCGCCGTCGAACAGGGCGTTGACGAAGGGCAGTTTATAAATATCGGCGGCGATGTAGATGTGACGGGGAGAATCGCCCAATCGCGCGCGGGCCTGTTTCAGTTGGGTGCGCGAATAGTCGAGGAGCACGATTCGGTCGTAGCCGGTATAGCGAGGCGTATTTCGCCCGGCGCCAGCGCCCAATTCGAGCAGGAGACTGCCTTTAACAGGTAACATCCGGCGCAGGGCAATCTCCTCCGCTTTATCTTCATAATCACGTCCGCCCTTTTCCCAGAAGGAGGTCTGGTAGTCGGAGCCTTCGTAATCGCAAACGGGGGGGGATTCAGTCATCGCCCAATCGCCCGATAGGTAAAGCCCATCTCCTTCATGCGGGCCGGGTCGTAGATGTTGCGGGCGTCCATGATGACCGGGGTTTTGAGCAGGCCTTTGAGTTTTTCGAGGTCGATTTGCTTGAATTCGTTCCATTCAGTGACGACGATGACGGCGTCACATCCGGTGGCGGCTTCGTAGGGGTCATCGAACATTTGCACGGCGGGCAAAATGCCGCGCGCCACGTCCATGGCAACCGGGTCGTAAGCGCGAACAGTGGCTCCTGTGGCGGTCAGTTCCTGGGCAATGTCAATGGATGGGGCGTCTCGCATGTCATCGGTGTTGGGTTTGAAGGCCAGCCCAAACAGGCCAATGGTTTTGCCGCTGAACGAGCCGACCATTTTTTCCGTCCAGCGCGTTACCTGTTTGCGGCGGTCGTAGTTGACATCCATGACGGTGTTGAGGATGCGCGGGTCGATGTCTTTTTCTTCGGCCATGTAGGCCAGGGCTTTGACGTCTTTGGGGAAGCATGAGCCGCCCCAGCCCAGGCCGGCGTCGAGAAAGTGGCGGCCAATGCGGGCGTCGTAGCCCATCCCGGCGGCGACTTCTTTTACATCCGCGCCGTAGGCTTCGCAAATTTCGGCGATTTCGTTGATGAAGGAGATTTTGGTCGCCAGGAAGGCGTTGGATGCGTATTTAATCATCTCGGCGGTGCGCAGGTCGGTGATGACGATGGGCGCGCGCAGGGGCAGGTGCAGTTGGGCAACTTTGTTGGCGGCATCTTTGTCGAATGAGCCGATGACGGTGCGGTGCGGCTGGCTGAAATCGCCGATGGCCGAGCCTTCGCGCAGGAATTCAGGGCAAGAGACGACGGCGAAATCCATCGGCTGGGGCTGGGCGCGCTTGACGATGTCGGCCACCCAGTCGCCGGTGCCTATCGGCACGGTGGATTTATTGATGATGATGAGCGGGGCGGTCATGTTGCGGGCGATGGATTCTGCCGCTGACGCAACGTACTGCAAATCGGCCTCGCCATTGACGCCGGAGGGCGTGCCGACCGCGATAAAGGCAAATTCGGTGCCTTTGAGCGCTTCGGCATAATCGGTGGTGAAGGTGAGCCGCCCGGCTTTGACGTTGCGGCGCACCAGTTCTTCGAGTCCCGGCTCGTAGATGGGCATGATGCCCTTTTTGAGATTTTCGATGCGCTGTTCGTTGACATCCAGCGCGATAACCCGGTTGCCTAGGTCAGAGAAACAGGCGCCTGTTACCAGGCCAACATAACCAACGCCGACTACACAGATTTGTTTCATAAGTTATCCTTGTAAGTTTTTCAGATTTGACTTAAAAAGCCACCAACATCTTACCCGCTCTAAATTCGTGAAGATTAGTGTAGATTGGTGGGTTCAGTCCAGCACTTCCATCAAGCAGCGCTGGATTTCATCATAAGTAGGAACGCCTGCCATGCCCGGACGCTTCACCGAAATGGCAGCCACCTGGTTGGCAAAACGGGCCGCTTCCCAGGGGTCGCGGGTGTTGAGCAGGCGCACAAAGAAAGCCGCCGCAAAGACATCGCCCGCGCCGGTGGCGTCCACTTCGTCCACTTTTGGGGCGCGGAAACGGCGGCTGTCGCCGTGCCAGAAGACCCTGGCCCCGGCGACCCCTTCGGTGACAGCCAGCAGCCGCCCAGTATGGGCATATTGTTCGATGATTTCTTCGTCGCCGCCGACATCTTCTACGCTGAAAACGACCGCCCCGGCATCTGCCAGCGCGGATTCGGCATTTTCCCATGCACATGGTTGGACGAGTCCTGCCTCGTTCCAAGCGCGCATCCAGCCCTGGGGGGTGAGTCCGAGCAAGGATGGACGAAAACCGGCAGGCAGGACGGCATCCACTTCCTGCGCCACCGGGGCCAGATGGATGATTTTTGCGCGCCGCCAGGCTTCGGGGACGATGGCGAAATCAATTTTGGGCGCAACCCGGCGGATGTGCTGGGTGCGCCCCTGGGCAGTGTAGATGTTCTCGAAAGTGGTGCTGGCTTCAGCCTCGCCCGACACGACAGGGATGTTTTCCAGCCCATCAAGCGGAATCTCGTTCCCGCGCATGGTGACTATCCCCACGCGCAAACCGAGCGAGCGCGCTGTTAAAGCCGCATAGGCCGCTGAGCCGCCCAGCACAGGCCCGGAGGGAGTCAAATCGACTGTGATGTGGCCGATGACCAGGTAATCCACCGGCTCGAGGGGAACGATATGCAACATAGTGGCCGAATTATACTGCCAGTTTCCCGGCTGCGCGCGCCCGCGCCAGCACCTTTTGGGCGTTTTTGAGCAGCGGCAGGTCGATCATTTTGCCGTCCAATTCATACGCGCCCTTGCCCTCGCTTTGGTGCGCCTCGAAGGTTTCCGCCACGCGCTTAGCGTAGGCAATGGCTTCATCAGATGGCGTAAATGCGGCTTGAACTGGTTCGATCTGGGCAGGGTGAATAACCTGTTTGCCAGAAAAGCCCAATTTCGCCCCAAATTCTGCTTCGGCGCGGACGATGTCAGGGTTGCGAAAGTCAATCGTCACAATATCAATGGCCTGTAAATCGAAGGCCGCGCAGGCGGTGACGACCGCCAACCGCGCATAGAGCAGTTCGGTCGCTTCGGGGGTGCGGGTTGCGCCGACGCTGGCGGCAAAATCCTCGCCGCCAAAGATGATGGCCTCGAGGCGCTTATCGGCCGCGGCGATTTCTTTGAGATGGAGAATGCCCCTGGCCGTTTCGACGCCCACCAGCAGGCGGATTCCGCCCAGCGGCAGGCCGTTCGCCAGTTCGTAGGATTCGATCTGCCCGCTGACCCATTGCACCTGTTCGGCGGATTCGACCTTCGGGACGACGATGGTGTCGGGGCGGGCGGCCAATGCCGCAGCCAGGTCATCCCGCTCGAAGCCAGAACCCACGCTGTTGATGCGGATGCAGCATTCAGCGCGGCCAAAATCCAGTTCCCGCACCGCCTGGGTGATGACGGCGCGCGCTTCGGCTTTACGGCTGAGGGCCGTGCCGTCTTCCAAATCCATACAGATACAATCCACGCCGAGCGTGGTCGCTTTTTCGATTTTGCGCCGGTCGTCGCCGGGCATGTAGAGAAGGGCGCGTCGAGAGTGCATAGGAGATTTTCGATTTCAGATTTTGAATTTTCGATTGACAACTGATGACTGATAACTGTTCACTGATAACTGTTTTCAATCTGAACGGCGTTTGATGAAGAGTGCCGTGCGCTCAAATTCTATCACCACCGTGCCATCCGGCTTTCTGCCCCAATGTTTGAGCCGGACAACGCCCACATCGGGCCGCGATTTGGATTCGCGCTTTTCCAACACTTCGGTTTCGGCGTAAATCGTGTCGCCATGAAAAGTAGGATTGGGGCTGACGACTTTGTCGTAGCCAACGGTGGCGAGAATCGTGCCTTCGGTCAGGTCAGGGACGCTCATGCCGGTCACCAGGCCGAGAATGAAAATGCCGTTGACAATCCGCTGGCCGAACTGGGTTTTGGACGAGAAATCCTCGTTGCAGTGCAGCGGCTGGCTGTTCATGGTCAGCATGGAGAATAAGACGTTGTCCATCTCGGTCACGGTGCGGCCGTTGGCGTGCCTAATTTTCTGGCCGACTTCGAAGTCTTCGTAGAATTTTCCGGGCATGGGTAGCTCCTTGTATCCACTAATCTGCACTAATCTGCGCTAATTTATTCGCTTTCTTTGCGCGCTTTACTCCCTGCTTGCCATTTCGACCAACAGTTCATCCTTCTCAACCGTTTGGCCGGGTTGGACTTTGAGCGATTTTACCTTCCCATCAAACGGCGCAGCAACCTTGATTTCCATTTTCATGGCCTCGATGATAACGAGCGTTTGGCCTTTGGAAACGGTCTCCCCTTCCGCCACCTGCACGGCGCGGATTTGGCCCGGCATGGGGGCAGTCAACTCACCTGCGGCGTGGTGCGCATGCCCGCCGCGTTTGGCTGCGCCGGTCGATTGGGTCAACACGAAGGTCTGGCCGTTGATTGTCACCCAGCGTTTGGTTCCATCGGTTGAGATGTGCGCCGTAAAAACGGATTCGGGAACGGATGGGGAAGCGGAGAAGCGGAGGTCGAGCCAGCCATCCCCGGCGCGCAGGATTTCGACGGCGTAGGTTTGGCCGTCCAGCAGAATTTTAGCGGTCGCGTGCCCGCCAGGGTATTTGCCGGTCTGCGCCAGTTCGAAGATGAATTCTTGACCAGCATGAATTAACTTAGTTTTAGTCATCTTCTGCCATCCATTTATCTATCCGAACAACTAAATCATCAAATACGTCAAGCAGTTCTTTTTCTACTTGCCAAGTATGCCCTTGTCGATCTATTATTTCACAATCAGGAGGTTGGGGAGGTTCTGGTGTATTAACTCGTTTCGCCCACGGTAGTCTCAACCAGTCATCGTGAATATTTTGCATATTCCGATATTTTTCTCTATGTTTTCGCAACTCTGCATCGAGAAATTTTCGCCAAGACAAAATTGCGATTCTAATTTTTCCTTCATCCACTTCAGTAAACAATTTTTCCAAAATCCTCGCTTCTCGAATTAACGAATGCTCAATCATCGGAGAAATTTCCAATCGAACATGAAATCCCCCTCTGTCATCAACATCAAATTCGTTATGACATCCTACCTTCTTTTCAACGATGGCTAAGCGTTGGGCTACAAAATCCTTCTCTTTGGCCGGCATATTACCCTCTATCCTTCTTCAGTTTCTAAACCCATTCCCGCTTTTCCACGGGCTGAACGGGTCAGGTTCATATCGATTTTCGATTTTTGATTTTGGATTTTGGATTGTCCCATCGGCAAGGGCGGCGGCGAGCAGGGCTTCGATGGGAAGTTCCGCTGGCTGCCAATTGAATTCGGTTTCAACCCAACGGGTATGAATTCGGCCTTCGGCAAAGGCCGGGTGGGCCAGGATGGCCTGTAGAAAATCGAAATTGCTGGTTACGCCGTGCAAAACGGTCTCTTTCAAGGCGGCGCGCATTCGCCGGATGGCGGCCTCGCGGCTCTCGGCGTGGACGATGATTTTGGCGAGCAGCGGGTCATAGAAGCGGGACACCTCGGAACCGGTCACAATCCCGGAGTCCACGCGAATGCCTGGGCCGCGCGGTTCGATAAAGCGCAAAATCCGGCCGGTGGAAGGCAGGAAGCCGCCCGCCGCGTCCTCAGCGTACAGGCGGCACTCGATGGCGTGTCCGCGCTGCGATAAATCGGCCTGCTTAAACGGGAACGGCTCGCCCGCAGCGACGCGAATCTGCCAGGCGGCCAAATCCAGCCCGGTGACGGCCTCGGTCACGGGATGTTCCACTTGCAGGCGGGTATTCATCTCAAGAAAGAAGAAAGAGGAAAGCGCCGGGTCAAAGATAAACTCGACCGTCCCGGCGTTGAAATAACCGACGGCGCGGGCGGCTTGCACAGCGGCCTCCCCCATCCGCGCGCGGATTGCGGGCGTCAGCAGCGGCGAGGGGCTTTCTTCGATGATTTTCTGGTGGCGGCGCTGAACCGAACATTCGCGCTCGAACAAATGCACCAGGTTGCCGTGCTGGTCGCCAAAAACCTGGATTTCGATATGATGGGCGTTTTCGATATATTTTTCGACCAGCAGCCGGTCGTCGCCAAAGGCATTTTGGGATTCGCGCCGGGCAGAGTCCAACGCTTCGGGCATTTCCCGCGCGGAACGGACGACCCTCATTCCTTTTCCGCCGCCCCCGGCAGCCGCCTTCACTAAAACAGGGTACCCGATTCGTTCCGCCGCTTCGATGAACTCTGTTTCACCCGCAAGATTCTCCGCCCCGGGAACAGTCGGCACGCCCGCCGCTTTCATCGTGATTTTGGATTGCGCCTTATCGCCCATCGCCCGGATGGCGGAAGCGGGCGGGCCGATGAAAATTAATCCAGCCGCGGCGACTGCCTCAGCGAAGGTCGCGTTCTCGGACAGGAAGCCGTAGCCAGGGTGGATGGCTTCCGCGCCGGTCGCTTTCGCAGCCTGGAGCACGTTTGGGATGTTGAGATATGATTCTCGCGGCGCAGAATCCCCAATTTCCACCGCTTCATCGGCAAAACGGACGTGCGGCGCGTCTTTATCCGCCGCCGAATACACGGCGACGGTTTTTATTCCGAGTTCGCGGCAGGCGCGCATGAGACGAATGGCGATTTCGCCCCGGTTGGCGACCAAAATCTTATTGAACATGGTTGAGCAATGCCAACAATTGTGTTTCTCTCTCCGCCGTCAACCCTGCCCGCCAGGGATGGTCAGCCGGACGCGCGGCGGCCCAGGCCAGGGTATCGCGGACGGTTTCGGCCAGCGGACGGAAGGTCAGGCCAGCGGCGATGGCTTTGGAGACATCGACTTTAGAAAAACCGGCGTCGGCGGGCGTGTCGGGAACCCAGACGGGCAGGTCGCTCCAGGCTTCGACTTTGTTGTGGGCCAGGAATTCGACCGGCGCCCAACGCAAAACGGCGTCGGAGCCGCTGACCTGTTTGCAGGTTTCAAGCATGTCGCCCAGGGTCAGGTTGTAATCGGGACCGGTGGCGTTGTACACGCCGCTGGCCCGGCTCTCGATGAGTTTGAGCGTAAATTCGGCCAGGTCACGCCCGTCGATGATTTGCACCGGGACATCCGGTTTTTCGGGGGCCAGCACCTCGCCGCCGCCTGCAATGCGGAAGGGCCAATAGGTGAAGCGGTCGGTTGGGTCGTGCGGGCCGACAATCAGCCCGGGGCGGATGAGCAGCGCCCGTCCGGGAAGTTCGGCTTCGGCGGCTTTTTCGCACAGCACCTTGAGCGGGCCGTAGGTTTCGCCGGTAATTTCCTCCACCGTTTCATCGGGCATGGTTGCCAGCGGGGAGGCTTCGGTGATGCCGACCTGCGCGAAATCGGCATAGGCCGAGATGCTGGAGATGAAAACGTAGGAGTCAACGCTGTTTTTGAGCGCCCGGGCCGAGAGACGGACGATGCGCGGCAGGTAGCCGCAGGTGTCGATAACGGCGTCCCAGCGGCGGTCGGCCAGTTTGTCCAAATCTGTTTCACGGTCGCCGAGGATGGTTTCGATTTGCGGGTATAGTCCGGGATTGGATTTGCCGCGATTGAAGAGGGTGACAGAGTGCCCGCGCGCGAGGGCTGCGTCTACGAGATGCCTGCCAAGAAAACGGGTTCCGCCGAGAATGAGAAGGTTCATTTGACACGCTCCAGCCTGGCTTCAGTCGCTTTGGCCTCGCCGCCGTCGGGCATAATGTTGTAGGCGGTGATGGTCAGGTGATTTTCGTCGAGTAAATCGACCTCGGTGCGCCAACCCCAATCCGGGCCGCCGGTGGGGTCGGGATAACTGCCCAGCACCCAGAAGCCATTTTCTTTGGCCTCGCCGGCGCAGAACATGATGGCAGTGTTGTTATGGAAACTATCGACCCAACTGGCCTCGTAGCGATTGAGGGTGGTGTTGTAGCCGAAGGTAAACATGCCATGCTGGGTTTCGCCTTCGATGGAACCCTGGTACAGGTAAAGCACAAAACGACCGTCGAGAATGAGTTGGATGCTGCCCGCGACGGGTGATGCGTCGGCCAGTGTATCCGGTTCGAACCAGAGTTTGCTCGTTCCGCGCCAGTGACCGGCCAGTTGCGCCAAAAAGTGATGCGGACTTGCGTGGTTTTCGTTGAAAGACATCCGTCAATCTCCTGTTTTATAGTTCCAGCCCGAGCAGGGGGATTTCCATTTCCTGCGGAGTCAGGCCGCCGTGGTGGCCGTAGTATTTTTGGCTAAATTTATCTTTTTCGTACCACCAGACCGATTCGTAGCGGTACGCCAACACCACCAGGTTGCCTACCCGCGCGCGAAAATTCTCTGAAACTTGCGGGCCAAAGTACCCAGCGGCAATCAAATCTTCGGTCTTGACCACATCGGCTTTGCCTGCCAGCCCCCTGGCGAGCATTTCCTGGGCTTCGTCGAGCATTTCGTCCCGCACATACAGGAACATATCACGGCACGAGCCGCCGGGGACGAGGTACTCGCCCTTGCGATTCGTTTTTAGGAATTTGCCGATGTGCGGGAAGGCACGGTTCAGGTAAACAGTGGTGGCCGGGTCGATTTCGGATTGGCCATGGTCGGCGGTCAGCAGGAGCAGGCTGCGGCCTTTGGCGAGCGGCGCGGAGAAGAAATAGCGTTCCAGGGCATACAGGAACAGGTCGATTTCGGCTTCCACCTGGCGCGAGGCCGGGCCGTAGTCATGGCTGACCGAGTCGATTTTGTCGTAGTAGAAAAAGTAGTAGTTCCTGCCGCGCGATTCGTGGAGCGCCGCCGAAAGGTTGACCAGCATTTCCGCCGGGGATTTGAAGCCGCGCGCGGCAGCCCCCTGAAAGACGATGTTCGAGTAAGTGGAAGGGGTGTATTCGCGGTGCTGGAAGATGCTCGCGTTGACGCCCTGCGCCTTGAGTTTTTGGTATAGCGTTTCAGTAGGGTAGAGTTTTTTCGGGTCGATGCCGGTCGCTTTGAGTTGGTCGCGTTCCGTTGCGCCGGAAAACGAAAACAGCAGCGGCACAATCATCGCGTCGAGTTGCGGCTCGTAGTAATTCCACTCGAACACACCGCTTTGGCCCACGCATTGACCCGTGTGAATGCAGGTCACATGCCCGGACGTGGTGGAAGGGAACTGGGATGTCCATTTGGCGGCCAGTCCGTGCCGCGCGAAGCGGTCGAGGGCCGGGTGGGCGGCGAATTTCTCGAAATGCCGCCAGCCAAAACCGTCGATGAATCCCAGGATGACGTTATCGTACTCAGCCTGGAACGGTTCGAGGAGGCGCTGTCCGTCGAACAGGCCGGTGATGATTCCGGGCAAAGCAGAGAACCCGCCGGGGCCGTAAATCGGCTGGATAAAGTCGGGGTGCATGGACAAATTATATATCAACAACAAAAAAGGCGGGAAAAAACCCGCCTGGAATCCCGGACTCCAAAAACTCCCGGTTTTGGCCGAAGCCGAAAGACTTGGGACTGCGCTATTTTCCGAACCACATGCGGCCCAGCAGGCCATCCTTGCGGATGAATTGGTGGTAAAGCGCCGCGCCAAAATGCAGGGCAATCAGCCCCAGCAGCAGGCGGGCGATGAATCCGTGCCCAAGACGCGGGGGATAAACCATGAAATCCACCGGGAGGGCGGCTTCGCCGCCGCCCAGCAGCGGGAAAATCCCCGATTGCGAGGCGATGCCCAAACCGCTGAGTCCCATCCCCAGCGCGCCCAGGTACAAGAGCCAGTGCGTGGCTACGCCGATTTTGTCGAGGATGGGATTCCCAGCCGTTGCCGGGGCCGGTTTTTTGGATGCGAATCGCACCACCAGCCGGATGACCGTCAGGGTCAGGATAATCAGCCCCATCGTCATGTGGGTTGCCAGCATGGGCGCTTTTTCGGGAGTGTTGGGCATGTCGCCCAACGCGCCCAGCCCGGCGAACAGGGTCAGGATAATCAGCAGGGCCGAAAGCCAGTGCAGCACAACAAGCAGGGGATGGTATCGTTTGGGCATGGGTAATTTCTCCTTGCTCGAATTTTATCCTAAATCCGACCTGAAAGGCAGAATATAGCGCATTTCTTATACGACAACGATATGCCAGGCTTGAACCCAGTTTTCAAGTCCTGAAAATTTGCATTTCCCCAACCGCGCTTGGTATAATTTTCATTTGCCATTCGCTTATGATAAATAAAACATTTGTGCTATAATCAGCATTCGATTTCCCTATTCCCTGAATCGAGGCAAGATGTCTCAAAATGTCATCCGCGTGGTGGGCGCCCGCCAGCATAACCTGAAAAACATCACGGTCGAGATTCCCCGTGATAAATTCGTCGTGATTACCGGGCTGTCCGGCTCCGGCAAATCTTCCCTGGCCTTCGATACCATCTTCGCCGAGGGCCAGCGCCGCTATGTCGAGTCGCTCTCGGCGTATGCGCGTCAGTTTATCGGGCAGATGGACAAACCGGATGTAGACTATATCGAGGGACTTTCCCCTGCCGTTTCCATCGACCAGAAATCGACTTCCCACAATCCGCGCTCGACGGTGGGCACCGTGACCGAGATTTACGATTACATGCGTCTGCTCTACGCGCGCGTCGGCACGCCGCATTGCCCGGTCTGCGGGCGGGAGGTGGTCAAACAGTCGGCGCAGGAAATTGTGGAGGCCATCGAAAGACTCGACGAAGGCGCGCGCATCCTGGTCCTCGCGCCGGTGGTGCGCGGGCGCAAGGGAACCTACCAGGCCGTCTTCGAGGAAATCCGCAAGGCCGGGTTTGTGCGCGCCCGGGTGGATGGAAAAGTCGTCAGCCTGGATGACGAAATCGAGCTCGACCGTTACAAACAGCACAACATCGACGCGGTGGTCGACCGGCTGGTGATTCAACGTCCCGAAACCGGGGAGGACGAGAAACAGTTCCGCACCCGGTTGACGGATTCAGTGGAGACGGCGTTGAAGTTTGGGGAGGGATATGTCACAGTTTCAGTCATCAGTGACCAGTCATCAGTAACCAGTAACCAGCCGCCTGCCGACCTGTTCTTCTCCGAGAATCTTTCCTGCCCCGAACACGGCGTTTCGCTGACCGAAATCGAACCGCGCACCTTCTCTTTCAATACACCACAAGGGGCCTGCCCCGAATGCCAGGGACTCGGTTCGAAACTGGAAATCGACCCGGAACGGGTCATCGACCCTGAAAAGTCGCTCAACGATGGCGCGCTGATTGCGATGGAGTGGAACAACGTCCGCGAAGATGGCAACTCTGGCTATTACTGGCAAATGCTTGAGGCGATGGCGCATCACTACCGCATCGACCTGAACAAGCCCTTCAAGGAACTGACACCCGAACAGCAGGAAGTTATCTTGCGCGGGACGAAGGGTGAGCGCGTGCGCGTTCACTACCGTAACCGCGAGGGCCGCACTGCCAATTTCGACGCCGCCTTCGAGGGCATCATCGGCAACCTGGAGCGGCGCTACCGCGATACCAACTCGGATTACATCCGCAACAAAATCAGCGAGTATATGAGCGACCGGCCCTGCCCGGCCTGCCAGGGCAAGCGCCTGCGCCCCGAAGCGCTGGCCGTGACCGTCGCCGATGAAAACATCCTGACTGTGACCGAGTGGCCGATTAATAAGTCGCTGGATTGGGCGCTCAAACTGGCCGGAGCCGATACCCCGCTCAACCCGCGCCAGCAGGCCATCTCGGAACGGATTCTGAAAGAAATCGTCGCCCGGCTCGGTTTCCTGGTCAATGTCGGGCTGGATTACCTGACCCTGCGCCGCTCTGCCGCCACCCTGAGTGGGGGCGAGGCCCAGCGCATTCGCCTGGCGACCCAGGTTGGCTCGCGGCTGGTGGGCGTCTTGTATGTGCTGGATGAACCGTCCATCGGGCTGCACCCGCGCGACAACGACCGCCTGCTGACCACCCTCAAGGGGTTGCGCGACCTGGGCAACACCGTGCTGGTGGTGGAACACGACGACGAAACCATCCGCACTGCCGACTGGATTATCGACCTCGGCCCGGCGGCGGGCGCGCACGGCGGCGAAATCATCGCCGAAGGCACGCCGGATGCCATCCTGGCGCACCCCAAATCGTTGACGGGCGCGTATTTATCGGGACGCAAATCGGTGCCGATTCCCAACCAGCGGCGCAACGGCAACGGGAAACGGTTGAAAATTGTCGGCGCGCGCGCCAACAACCTGAAAAATATCGATGTCGAGATTCCGCTCGGCAGGCTGGTCTGCATCACCGGCGTCAGCGGTTCCGGTAAATCGACCCTGATGACCGAGATCCTGTATCACGCGCTGGCGGCCCAATTAAACGGGGCGCGCACCCAGCCCGCCGAACACGAGCGTATCGAGGGCGTGGAACATCTCGACAAAATTATCGAAATCGACCAGTCGCCCATCGGACGCACACCGCGCTCGAACCCGGCCACCTATACCGGCATGTGGGACGAAGTCCGCAAACTGTTCGCCGAACTGCCCGAAAGCAAGATTCGCGGCTACAAACCGGGCCGCTTCTCGTTCAACGTGCATGGCGGACGCTGCGAAGCCTGCCAGGGCCAGGGCATGTTGCGCATCGAAATGCAGTTCCTGCCTGATATTTACGTCCCGTGCGATGTCTGTCACGGCACGCGCTTCAACCGCGAGACCCTGCAAGTCCATTTCAAGGGCAAATCGATTGCCCAGGTGCTGGATATGACGGTGGACGAGGGCGTGGAATTGTTCAGCGCCTTCCCGGCCATGATGAATAAACTCAAGTTGTTGCAGGAAGTGGGGCTGGGATACGTCAAAATCGGGCAGCCCGCCACCACCCTGAGCGGCGGCGAAGCCCAGCGCGTCAAACTCTCGAAGGAACTCTCGCGCCGCGCCACCGGGCGGACGTTGTACGTGCTGGATGAACCCTCGGTCGGCCTGCACGCCGCCGATGTGCATAAACTCATCGAGGTCTTGCAGCGCCTGGTGGATGCCGGGAACTCGGTGCTGATTATCGAACACAACCTCGACATCATCAAAGTCGCCGACTGGGTCATCGACCTCGGCCCCGAAGGCGGCGACCGGGGCGGGGAGTTGATTGCGCAAGGCACGCCGGAGATGGTGATGCAGGTGGAGGATAGTTTCACCGGACAGTTCATGGCGCAGCATCTGGAGCATTTCAACAAATAGGCAGTGCCGCAATCAGAACCTGGACGTGGACGAGCGCGGAATACGCGGAAAAACAAAAAAATCCGCTCTCGTACCCGGCATTTATAAAGATGTAGGGTCAATATGGCTGTTTCAGGCGGTTTTTACCCTACATTTTTAGGTAGTCCGGGTACTCGTCCGTTCTTGAAGGAAAGAACGTCCCGAAGGTTTTCTTGAGGAAATTTGGTCATATTTGCCAACCCTCGGGACGGTTTCAACTGAAATGAAACACACCCAAAACATTTGTCATTGCTCCAAGAGTTGAATTGTTGGCTGTCGGCAGTGCAGCTGCCGACAGAACTGGGCGCTGTGTCGAAATTGACACAGTCTTTTTTTGTCCAAAAATTGTCCATTTTTCAGGTAGAATAAACATGTTTACGGATGATGACCTTCATCATCCGCACTACTGAAAGGGAAAAAACCTTATGTCGCAGAATACTCCTCCTTCAGACGAACACGCTGAATCGAGTCCCGCCGAACCCAAGCGTTCACCAAAGACCGCGCCGCCGGCCTTTGTCAACCAGCGCCCTCCCGCCCAGGTGATGACCAACTACCGCAAAAAACAGCAGGTTGGGCCTTTTGTCATTTGGGGATTGGTCGTCGTGTTGATAGTGGGCGGCCTGATTATCCTGGGTACCTGGCTGTTCGGCGCGGACGGCCCGGTGCAGACCATGATGGCGACCGAAACCCCCACTGTCACCCCAACATCCACCCCGACCAATACTGCCACCCTGACCAGCACGCCAACTGAAACATCGACCCCAACCGAAACGCTGACCCCCACCCCATCAGCGCCTTTCACCTATGAAGTCCAGGCTGGCGATACCCTGTTTGGTTTGCAGGAACGCTTTGGCCTGGGTGATGATTTCTTGTGCACCATTGCCATTCTCAACCCAGGAATAGACATTAACAATATCACTCTGGGACAGAGAATCATCTTGCCCAACCCCGACCTGCGCTGCCCGACCCCCACGCCAATTGACTTTACGACCCTGCGGCGCGGCACGGAAGTCAACTATACTATCCAGCAAGGCGACACGATTGCCGCGATTGCCGACCGCTTCAACAGCACGATTGAAGATATTCTCACGACAAACGGTATCACCGATGCCAACCTGATTTTCATCGGCCAGGTTATCAAGGTGCGCGTCAACCTGGTAACACCGACTGTCACGCCGCTCCCGACCCTTACGCCACTGCCGACCATTACGCCCGGCTTGCCGTCCGCGCTGCAATCACCGACACCCGAAGCAGCCGCTACGCCGACGCCGTGATTCGGTCTGGACAAAACCAAATCCATCGGGTACAATTCCGGCCCGCTGTATAAGGATAGTTTTTTCTCGGAGGAAGTACTTTGGCTAATATCAAGTCCCAAATCAAGCGCAATCGCCAGAACGAAGCCCGCCGCCTGCGCAATCGCGTCTTTCGTGGTTCGGCCCGCGCCGCCGTGCGCGCCGCCCGCACCGCCATCGACTCTGGCACCCCCGACAAGGCCGCCGTTCTGCTCGCCATCAGCCGCCTCGATAAGGCTGCCGAAAAAGGCGTCATCCACAAGAACAACGCCGCCCGCCGCAAAAGCCGCCTGATGAAGGCCCTCGCGGCTGCCGAAACCAAGTAATCCCTGGCTTGTGACCTCGTGCATCAAGCGGGAGCGCCGAATGGCTGCTCCCGCTTTTGTGCTTGTAACCGGAGAAAATGATGGAAACAGGGACGATACTCTTCCTGAACGGCGCCTCAAGTTCGGGCAAGACTACCTTGCTTGAAACCCTGCAAGATCGGCTGGAAGCGCCTTTCCTGAACATGGGCATTGACAAATTCATCTGGATGATGCCCGAACGCTACCTCGACCGCCCATTGTGGGATGACGTGCTTGGCAAAGCCACCGAAGCCGGGCAGGCCGGGCATACCCTGTTTTCGGGAATGCACCACGCCATTGCGGCGGCAGCCCGGCGCGGGAACAACATCCTGGCTGACCATGTGCTAATCGATAAAGCCTGGGTGGAAGAGTGCGCCGGATTATTTGCGGAACTACCCGCTTACCTGGTCGGAATCCATTGTCCGCTGGAAGTTCTGGAACAACGCGAACGGGAGCGGAAGAATCGCACGCTGGGGCAGGCCAGGGCGCAATTCGAACTGGTTCACCGCTACAGCATGTACGACCTGGAGCTGGATACATCCCTGCTGACCCCGGAAGCGTGTGCCAGCCGAGTCATTGCCCGGCTCGATGCGCCTCCGCAAGCTTTCAGGATGCTTTTATCCCGCTGAAGCAGTGTAACAGAAGATTGTGTCATTTGTCACCAAGTCTGTTCCGCAAGGGGAGTTTTGTGCAATAATGGGAAGAGAATTCATACCCAAAAGGAGCAACCCATGTCCAAAACAACCGACCATCTCAAAGAAGCCTTCGCGGGCGAGTCACAGGCCAACCGTAAATACACCAGTTTCGCCAAAAAAGCCGACGAAGAAGGCTACCCAAAAATTGCCAAATTGTTCCGGGCTGCTGCGCTGGCCGAGGCCATCCATGCCGCCAATCACCTCAAGGCCCTGGGCGGGATTGGGACAACCGCCGAGAACCTGAAAGCCGCCATCGAAGGCGAGAGTTACGAAATCGTGAGCATGTATCCCGGCATGATTGCGGATGCGGAGTCCGAAGGCGACAAAAAAGCCACGAAAAGTTTCCAATGGGCCTACGAAGTGGAGAAAGTCCACGAGGCGCTCTACCGCTATGCGCTGGAACACCTGGAACCCGGCGCGGAAGCGCCCGAATATTACGTCTGCCCGTTCTGTGGCTATACCCATGAGGGCAAGTTCGATGGTAAATGCCCGGTCTGTGGCGCGCCTGCCGAGAAGTTTTTGAAAGTTGAATAACGCGAGATAACATCTCGCGCCACGAAAAGCCAATAGCGTTGGAATGGTATAATCCCGCAAAAAACGCGGGACTTTCCCGCAAAATGCGCGGGGCCTTCCGCCAACGCTATTTTTTGTTAAGGTGAAACCATGTTTGAACGCGAACAGCAAGCCATCGAAGCCCAAATCAAGACCTATTGCGCGGCCAAAGATATTCCGCTGGCTGAGTTAAAGTGGATGCCCATCCCATTTAGCGGGGATTGGGGCATTTCGACCTCGTTTTTTGCGACCGCTGCCGCCGAGGCGAAGGCGGGCAAAGGCAAGGGGACGCCGGTCCCGGCCCGGGCGCAGGAAATTGCCGAAGCGGTGAAGGATGCCCTCGGGGCGCAGCCCGGTATTTCGCGCGGCGAGGCGCTCAAAGGGTATCTGAATCTGTACTTCTCGACAGCGGAGGTGGCGCAGCGGGTGGTGGAATCGGCCCTGGCGGACGGAAGCAGGTTCGGGGCCGGACATCCAAAAAACGAGCGCGTGATGGTGGAGTACGCCCAGCCGAACACCCATCACTCCTTCCACATCGGGCATTATCGCAACACCATCCTGGGCGAATCGCTGGCGCGGATTGTGGAATTTGCCGGGTTCGAGACGATTCGCGCTTCGTACCCCGGCGACCTGGGCCTGGGCGTCATCACGGTGATGTGGGCCTATGAGAAGTTTTACAAAGGCCACGAGCCAACCGACATTCACGAGCGCGGGCAGTGGCTGTTGAAGATTTACGCCGAAGCGACCAACCTGCTGACCAAAAAAGAGAACGAAACGCCCGAAGAAAGCGCCCTGCGCGAACAGTACGAGGCCGAACGGCGTGAGATGTATCGCAAATGGGACGAGGGCGACGCGGCGGTGCGCCAACTGTGGCAGGTAACCCGCGAGTGGAGTCTCATCGAGCTGCGCGACATCCTGGAGATGATGAATGTCAAAATCGACGTGTGGTTTTTCGAGAGCGAAGTGGATGAACCCTCGAAAAAGATTGTCGATGAACTGATTGCGCGGGGAATTGCCGAGGACGAGCGGCCAAGCGGCCCGGTGATTGTCAAAATCGACGAAAAACTCGGTCTGGCGAAGGAAAAATACCGGGTGGCGGTCATTTTGCGCTCGGATGGCACGACCCTGTACCTGACGAAAGACCTGGCGCTGGCCGAGGTGAAGTTCGACAAGTATCACGTCGACCGCTCGATTTACGTGGTCGATAACCGCCAGAGTTTGCACTTCCAGCAGGCTTTCAAAATCCTGGAATTGTGGGGCTTCAAGCAGGCCGAAAAATGCTATCACCTGGGCTATGGCTTCGTCAGCCTGCCGGAAGGGGCCATGTCGGCCCGGCGCGGGCGGGTGGTCTTGTTCAAGGATGTCTATGACGAGTCCATCCAGCGCGTGCTGACGACGATTGCCGAGAAAAACCCGAACATGCCGGAAAGCGAACGGCTGGGCGTTGCCAAAAAGGTCGGAATGGGCGCGCTGGCCTACTCCATGCTCTCGGTGGACAACAACAAGGATATGGTTTTCGACATCAACGACGCGCTCAGTTTCGATGGGCGCACCGGGCCATACATCCAGAATGCGTATGTGCGGGCGAATTCGATTTTACGGAAGGCGAACCTCGAAGACTCGAGTAATCGAATACTCGAATCTCGAACATTCGATTACCCGCTCACGAATCACGAAATCGAACTCATCGAGCAGATGTCGCGCTTCCCGAACGTGGTCCAGCAGGCCGCCAACGAATACCGCCCGCTGGTGGTGGCAGCCTACATCTACGACCTGGCGACGGCCTTCCACAGTTTCTATCATGCCGTGCCGGTGCTGCAATCGGAGAGCGAAGCCGTTAAAGCGGCCCGCCTGCGGCTGGTGGCAGCGGCCAGGCAGGTGCTGGCGAACGGCCTGCGGCTGTTGGGTATTACTGCGCCGGAGATGATGTAACAGCAAGAGTTCACCCAATCCCAGGAGACAGCCATGAATCTGACCGGTATCTACGCCCCCATCGTGACGCCCTTCGACGCCGAAGAAACCATCAACTACGGCGTTCTCGAACAACTGATTGACTTCCTGCTCGCCAACGGCATCAGCGGCCTGGTGCCAGGCGGCACGACCGGCGAAGTCTACGCCCTGAGCGACGCCGAACGGCTGGAACTGTTCCAGTTCGTCCGCGACCAGGCCGGGGACAAGACGACCCTCATCGCCGGGGTCAACGCCGGGGCCACGCGTGATGTCATCCGCTACGCGCAGACCGCCGAAAAAATGGGCTACCACGCCCTGATGGTGGCCGTGCCGCCCTACTCGCGCCCCAGCCAGCGCGAACTGCTCGCCCACTACCGCGCCGTCGCCGCCAGCACCAGCCTGCCCATCGTGCTCTACAACTTCCCCTGGCGGGCCGGAACGGAGGTCGGCTACGAAGTGATGGACGGCCTGCTCGACCTGCCCAACGTGGTCGGCATCAAGGAAGCCTCCAGCGACATGAGCCGCGTCTACGAGTTCCGCCTGCGCTACGGCGAGCGCTTCCAGATGATTTGCGGTTCCGACGACCAGGCCCTCGACTATTTCCTGTGGGGCAGCCGCGCCTGGATTGGCGGCGGCGCCTCCTGCGCCCCGCGCCAGCACGCCGCCGTGCTGGAGGCCGCGCTCCAAAACGACTTTGTCGCCGCCCGCGCCGCGATGGACAAACTCATGCCGCTCCTGCGCTGTCTCGAAAGCGGCGGCTATACCCAAAAGGTCAAACGCGGCTGTGAACTGCTCGGCCTCCCCGTCGGCAACCCGCGCCGTCCGCTCCTGCCGCTCGATAACGCCGAGCGGGACGCATTCGACGCGATTTTCCAAACCCTTTAACCGCATTAGAAACGTCCCGAAGGTTGCCGGAAACGTCCAAAATCATCCCCCAAACCTTCGGGACGGTTTCTTTTCCCAATGGAGGACGCGATGGAGCGTATCCCGTTTCTCGACTCTCATACCGGCGGCGAGCCGACCCGTTTAATCGAGTCCCTGCCTTTCCCGCTGCAACCTGCCCCCGTTTCGGAACAATTGACCCAACTGGAACGCGATTTCGACCACTTCCGCGCAACGATACTCAACGAACCGCGCGGCTCCGATGTGCTGGTCGGCGCGTACCTCGTCCCGCCCGCCGACCCAACCTGCCAGTTGGGAGTCATCTTCTTCAACAACGTCGGCTACCTCGGCATGTGCGGGCACGGCACGATTGGCCTGATGGCATCGCTCTCCTACCTGGGCAAAATCACGCCGGGCACCTACCGCATCGAGACCCCGGTCGGAATCGTCGAAGCGACGCTGCACCCCCTCACCCCTAACCCCTCTCCCAAAGGGAGAGGGGAACTCTCCCCTCCCCCCGCGGGGGAGGGGCCGGGGGTGAGGGAATACCCCAACCGCGTCTCCGTCCGCAACGTGCCATCTTACCGGTTGCTGGAACATATCCCGGTCGAAATCGATGGGCGCACCATCCACGGCGACGTGGCCTGGGGCGGCAACTGGTTCTTCCTTTGTCACGACCACAGCCTCGAAATCTCGCTGCAAAACCTGGAACAGTTGACCGATTTCGCCGGTCGCGTGCGCGAGACCTATACCAAAATGGGCATCACCGCCCCCGACGGTCACGAAATCGACCATGTGGAATTGTTCGCTCCTCCTGACCCTTCGTCTTCGCTCAGGGCGGACAGCCGCAGTTTTGTGCTATGCCCCGGCAAAGCCTACGACCGTTCGCCCTGCGGCACCGGCACCAGCGCCAAACTGGCCTGCCTGGCGGCGGATGGCAAAATCAGTGAAGGGCAGGTCTGGCGGCAGCAATCCGTGGTCGGCAGCATTTTCGAAGGTTCAATCCAGGTTCAGGATGGGAACATCCTCCCGACAATTACAGGCGAAGCCTGGGTCATGGCCGAGGGTAGCCTGCTCATCGACGAGCGCGACCCGTTTGGGATGGGGATAAAGTGACAGTCACCTCCCAAGTGGCTGGCACTGATTGGAGAAATATGACCACCCCAACCGACCTCCTCATCCTCGGCGGCGGGCCGGTTGGCCTGCATTGCGCCTACTATTTGCTCAAATCGGGCCGGGGCGTAACCCTGCTCGACCGGGCGCAAGCGGGCGTCGGCAACGCCTCGGGCAACGCGGGTCATATTGTGCCGAGTCATATCGTCCCGCTGGCCGCGCCGGGCGTTATCCTGACCGCGTTGAAGTGGATGCTCGACCCGCCGCGCAGTCCCTTTGGCCTGAAAATCAGCCTGAATCCGGCCTATCTCGCCTGGCTGGCGCGCTTTGCCGCCGCCTGTACCGAGTCCAACGTGACCCGCGCCATCCCGCCGCTCAAGGCGTTGGGACTGTTAAGCGCGCAATTGTTCGCCGAAATCATTGCCGGGGAAAATTTCGATTGCAGTTACCGCCAAAACGGCCTGCTCTCCCTCTACAACACCGAATCCGCTTTCGAGGAGGGCAAGCACGAAGCAAATATCCTGCACCGGCACGGCCTGCCCGCCGAAGTGTTGGAGAAGGCTGCCATCCAGGAGCGTGAACCCGCCGCGCTGGAAAGCGTCATTGGTGGGGTGGATTTTACCGGCGACGCCTCGCTCGACCCGGCGGAATACTTGCGGCTGCTGAAAGAGCGCCTCGTCGAGATGGGCGCGCAGGTGCGCGAACACGCTCCCGTGACCGGTTTCGAGTCGAAAAATGGAAAAATTACCCGCGTCATCACCCCCGCCGAAGCGTTCGCGCCGTCCCAGGTCGTCCTCGCTGCCGGGGCCTGGTCGCCGCAGGTGGCGCGTGGGCTGGGGCTTAATCTCCCCATCCAGCCGGCGCGCGGCTACAGCCTGACCGTCTCCTCCCCAAAAGTCACGCCGCGCGGGGCCTTGCTGCTGGGAGAGCGCAAAATCGCCGTCACGCCGTTCGAGGGCAAACTGCGCTTCACCGGGCGGCTGGAAATCGGCGAAATGTCCACCAAGCCGAATCCGCTCTGGATTCGACGCATTGAATCGGCGGCGCGAGAATATCTTCGGC
>Ga0209835_1000249_pt1 | contig 36856 bp, 33 predicted proteins | sample LakKivwa52mmetaG_FD_184138 | JGI IMG/M metagenome (GOLD analysis project Ga0209835, IMG submission 184138) | Anoxic lake water microbial communities from Lake Kivu, Rwanda to study Microbial Dark Matter (Phase II) - Lake Kivu water 52m metaG... | ecosystem: Environmental > Aquatic > Freshwater >... | reverse complement strand
GAGAATGCCTTGCCAGCGCCGGTGATGACGACCGCCTTCACGGCGCCGTCGGCGAGGGCTTTTTTCAGCCCGTCCAAAATGCCGCTACGGGTCGAATGCCCGAGGCCGTTGACCGGCGGGTTGTTCATGGTGATGACCGCGGTGGAGCCTCTGACATCATAGTCTGCGCTCATGGGACCTCCTGATTCACGATGTTTGATGCGCCGCTCTGCATTCAAAGGCATGACAGACGAGCTATACACCAAACTCTCTTATTATCTCGTTTCTCCTGAAACAGTCAAGCGAGTGGTCGTTGACCATGCCCGTAGCCTGCATATGCGCATAACATATGGTAGAACCGAGAAATTTGAAACCTCTTTTCTTCAAGTCTTTGCTCAACGCATCCGACTCTTTGCTCGTTGCAGGATAATCCGATAATTTCCGCAGGGTATTGATTTTGGGTTTGCCGCCGGCAAAGCCCCATATGTAGTTTGAAAAACTTCCATATTTTGCCTGAACTTCAAGGAATCTCTGCGCATTATTTACCGTGGCTTCAATTTTCAACCGGTTTCGGATGATCCCTTGAGTCAGCAACAGTTCAGCGATCTTTACCCGATCAAATCCGGCTATCCTCTCCGGTTCAAAATTTTCAAACGCACTCCGGTAATTCTCTCTCTTTTTTAGAACGGTTTACCAGCTCAGCCCCGCTTGGGCCGATTCCAGCGTCAGAAATTCAAACAACAGCCTGTCGTCATAGACAGGAACGCCCCATTCTTTATCGTGATATTCGATGTAATCGTTTTTGCTCAAATCAACCCAGGGACAACGGCAAAACTCCTTTTTCTTTTTTGTCGTCATTTATCACCGAGGTCATTGTTCAACTGCGAAAGCGAGCTATACGGAGAGTGGGCGAAAGCCGGAAGGGCTACCCCTTTTGAACCGCCGGTATCTTCAGAAACCGGTAATAGCTGTCGATGTTGTAGATGGCGGCCAGCGGATTGTGCCCCAGAAGGCGGTCCTTGACGGCGAAGACCGTGCAGGGCGCAGCCGAGTATTTCAGAAACAGCGAGTCGTGGCCCACACAGAGGCCCATCATCACGTTGAACTCGGTCTTCTCCTCGTTGAACAGAAACGCCTGGGCGATGGGGTTGCACATCGCCTCGAAGCAGCCGATCCTGATCTTCTGACCATCCAGGATCCCCAGCGCCTCCTTAGGCACCCGGCCCGCCTTGCAGAGACCCGAGACGACCGTAAAGCCGTGCGCCGCAATAAGGCCCTCCACGACCTTGGCCTCTTTGCGCAAACCCACGCAGAAGGCCAGCCCGATCTTTTTGTACTTCATCTTCCCGGCAAACTCGATGATCTCCAGAATCCGCGGCTTGAGGGGTCTTGTCCTGGCATAACCGAGTTCCCTATCCGCGTACCCTTCCCCCTCCTGGATCGACGCCTGCCGGGAAAATTCCAGGATCTCCGGCTTCTTCAGCTCTTCGAGCGCCTTGGCAATAATGGCCTCTTTATTCACCGTGGGACAGAAGGGGGGCGCCTTCCCCTCTTCGTTCTGGCAGATCCGCCCCTGCGGTTCGAACGGGCAGCGCGCACACCCCGGCAGTTCCTGATCCATGCTGTCTCTCCTTCCGTCATGTGTTCCGGGGACACGTTCCGATCCCTTTGGGCTTCCGGAACATGTCCCCGGTTCCTAATCGGGGAAAGTTCCTCTAAGCCACGAAAGTGAGGCGCATCCCGGCCATGTTCAGCAGGACGCGGCTGATGCGATCAGCGGATGATCCCCATCCCCGCCAGGACCGACAGCATGACCGCCGCGGCGATGACCGAACCGACCTGGCCGCCGGCGTTGGCGCCCATCGCGTGCATGAGCAGGTAGTTTTTCTTGTTCCATTTGGCCCCTTCTTTCTGGACGACGCGCGCCGCCATCGGAAAGGCGGAGATCCCGGCCGCGCCGATCAGGGGGTTCACCTTTCCGCCGGTTGCAACCCGCATCGCCTTGCCCATCAGGACGCCGCAGACTGTGTCCAGGCAAATCGCCACCAAGCCGAGCGCCAGGATGATCAGTGTCTCGGTTTTGATGAAGGCGCTGCCCACCATGGTCGCTCCGATGCACAGACCGAGGAAGAGGGTCACGACATTAGCGATTTCATTTTCCGACGCCTTGGTCAGGCGGCTGACGACGCCGGATTCCCGCATGAGATTTCCCAGCATGATCGTCCCGAGCAGCGGCAACCCTTTCGGGGCAATAATGCCCCCGAGGATCGTAATGACCAGGGGGAAGAGAAGTTTTGTCGTCTTGGAGACCGGTTTGGCCAGGGGCTTCATTACGGTCTCCCGCTCCTTCTTCGTGGTCATGAGCCTCATGATCGGCGGCTGGATGATCGGCACCAGCGACATATAGGAATAGGCGGCGACCGATACGGCGCCGAGCAGGTGCGGGGCATACTTCGATGTGACGTAGATGGCCGTCGGCCCGTCGCACGCCCCGATGATCCCGATGGCGACCGCGTCGAGTTGAGGGAAACCCATCGCCAGTGCGAGGAGCAGCGTGATGAAGATCCCGAATTGGCCCGCGGCGCCGAGAAGAAACATGGAGGGCCGGGCGAGCACAGGACCGAAATCCGTCATCGCGCCGATACCGACGAAGATCAGTAAGGGAAAGAGCTCCGTCGCAATGCCCGCGTCATAGATCACCCGGATAAATCCTTCCTGGCTCATCACATCCGAAAGGGGAATGTTTGCGAGGATACAACCGAATCCGATCGGGACCAGCAGGAGGGGCTCACAGTCCTTTTTGATTCCGAGGTAAAGTAGCCCAAACCCTACCAGGAGCATGACCGTATTGCGCCAATCCATGGCGAGCACCTGAAATCCGACGGTGAGACCGCCGAGGCCGCTAATGATTGCGTCCGCCATGACCTACGCCTCCTTCTTTTCCGGCTTTTCGGGGAACAGCTTCCCCAAGAAGGCCATCACGAGGCTCATGATCCACAGGGTCAGGATCGTCCCCCCCATACCACAGATCAGCATTGTAATTCCGAATGTCCAATTATCCATTCACGATACCTCCATGTCTGGTCCGCCGGTTTTCCCGCCAACGGGCATGAAAAAAACGTTTTTCCGTAGAAAACTTTCCGATGAACTGCGACTCTCTAACCGCAACGTTCCCCCCGTGTCAAGTGAAAAAAAGGTTCTATCCCGGTTTGTGCGTCAGGTAATAGGCATAGCCCGCATCGAGGGCTTTCATATTGAGGGCTTCGCTTTTTTTGGGGATGCTCTTCCTGACGACTTGCTTCAGGATATCAAACCCCCCCGGGATGATCAGGTCGATGACGGCCCCCAGCATGAAGATATTGGCGACAATCCTGTTTTTGAGTTCCTCCTCGGCGAACCTGGTCGCCGGGACCGGGTAGTTCTTTGTGAAAGAGGGAGGGATCGATCCGATCAGTGTGCTGTCGTAGACAATCAGGGTCTTTTCCGGGTCCCCTTCGGGGAGGTGCCGCTTCAAAGCCTCCTCGGACATGAAGACCATCAAATCCGGGCGAGAACTCTTGGGATAGTTGATCTGCCGGTCCGAAATCACCACATCGGTGCGGCAGGCCCCTCCGCGCGAGGCCGGTCCATAGGATTGGGCCTGGGCCACCTGCAGATCGGGAAAGTGCTCCATCATCCGGGCCGTGATCACGCCCATGAGGATGATGCCCTGCCCGCCGAATCCTGTGAAGATGATCTCCTTCCTCATGGGTTCTCCTTCCCTTTTTCTTTGGCGACTACCGTCAGGACCATGTCCGGGCACTGGGTTTCGCAGAGCCCGCAGACCCGGCAGTTCTCGATCTTTGCTACACGGGGCATGCGGTAGTCCAAAGCGCTCCGCTCCTGACCAGGCTCGAACACTTCGAACTTGCAGACATACTGGCACAGCAGGCAGCCTTTGCAGTATCTGCGATCGATTTCTATTCTTTCCGCGCTTTTCAACGATCGCCTCCTTTGGCCTCAGCCTCGTCTTTCACTTTCCGGTTCATCTTCTGGACTTCCTCCATGAACTCGGGCTTCTCGATCTGCAGGATATCCCCCACCGGGATTTTTCCTTCCGCCTCGACCTCTCCCCACCGGGAGGGGTCTTTGACCGGTACGCAATTGTCCTTCAGCCACTGTAAATTGAACTGCGGGGCTCCGGATCCCAGGATGTACCTCCCGGTCTGAACCGGGCACTGGGAGATGACTTCGATGAAGGAAAACCCCTTGTGGTTGAGCGCCTTCTTGAAGGTCCTGGTGAGCTGCCTGGTGTGCACCGTGGACCAGCGGCTGACCATGGTGGCTCCTGCGGCAACGGCGATCTTGCAGCCGTCCAGGGGTTTTTCGAGGTTGCCGTAAGGGGTGGTCTGGGTTCTCGACCCGACCCCCGTGCTGGGCGCGACCTGGCCGCCGGTCATCGCATAAATCTGATTGTTGACAAGGACGACGGTTATATCGATGTTCCGCCGGGCGGCGTGGAGCAAATGGAGCCCCCCGATCGCCAGGCCGTCGCCGTCCCCTGTGAAGACGACCACTTTGCGGGAAGGCCGCGACGCCTTCAGTCCTATTGCAGCGGGGATGGCGCGGCCATGGAGGACCTTGAGGACATCCGCGTGCATGTAAACCGGAATCCAGGCGCTGCAACCGATGCCGGCCGCCATGGCCAGATCGTCGATGACACCTAAGTCGTCTACGGCCTGCAGAAAGGATTGGACAATCATCCCATCGCCGCAGCCCGGGCAAAAAAGAAAAGGAAGAAAAGGTTTCCTGAGGTATTTTTCTCCAAGCGGATTCATCGTTTCACCTCCAGGAACCGCAGGAACTCCTGCGGTTGCGGGTAAAGGCCCGCTATCTTTGAGAACAGTTCGATCTTGATCTCGGGCTGCCGGATCACCCGTTCAATTTCCCTCTGAATCATCCCCAGGTTCATCTCCGCCACGACGATGCGCTTGGCGCCGGTCAGCGCCCGGCGGACGAGATCGTCGGGGAACGGCCAGACGGTTTTCACCTCCACCGAACGGAGGGCGAGACCTCTTTCCCGTCCCATGTCGACGGCGCTCCGCGCGGCGCGGCATACGGAGCCGAAGGTCACAAAGGCGGTTTCCGCCTTTTCATCGCCGTAGGTGAGGACCTCGGCAAACTCGTCCATGTGGTCCTCGATCTTCGAGACGATGCGGCGGATGTTCTCGTCGGCCTCCTTGGCGTTGCCTCGGTTGCCGTTCAGGCTCTTGGCCTGGGAGATGACGGGGATTTTGTACCCTGTGTTGAAGTCGGGCATGGGGGGGACTCCGTCCGCATCCGCCTGGAAGGGGATGAATTCCTCCATCGAAACGGTGGGCCTTTTGCGCTGAACGAATGTCAGCTCGTCCGCATTGGGAATGAGCACCTTTTCCCGGATGTGACCGACGACCTCATCCGAGAGGATGATGACGGGGGTCCTGAACCGCTCCGATAGATTAAAGGCCTTGATCGTCTGATCGAACATCTCCTGGGCTGTGGACGGGCAGAGCACGATCAGGGCGTAGTCCCCGTTGGAACCGTACCTCGCCTGGTAGAAGTCCCCCTGTGCGGTCGAGGTGGACTGGCCGGAGGCTGGTCCCCCCCGCTGCACATTGACGATGACGCAGGGGGCTTCCACCGCGACGGCAAGACCGATCCCTTCCTGCATGAGACAGAAGCCCGGCCCGCTCGTGGCGGTCATCGACTTGGTCCCACCCCAGGAGGCCCCGACGATCGCCACGACCGCCGCGATTTCATCCTCCATCTGTAAACAGAGGCCATCTACCAGGGGCAGACGTCGGGACATCACCTCCAGGATTTCGGTGGCCGGTGTAATCGGATAGCCGGCAAAGAAGCGGCATCCGGCAAGAAGCGCCGCCTCCGCGCATGCCTCGTTTCCCATCATGACCTTGATGTGACCTGCTTTCATATCTTCCTTTCCTGACGGCTTCGTAAAATGGCCGGATGCTGCGTTGCGCTTCATCCTTCGTCATAGGGAAAATTAGGGACAGCTCCCTATTTCTTATGAGAAATAGGGAGCTGTCCCCATTTTCCATTTTCCCGGGACATGCCGCCCGGCGGCATGTCAATTGCGCGCCTTGCCTGCGGCCATTTTACGAAGCCGTCCCATTTTCACGACCTTTTAGACTTTTTACAAGGTCGTCTTACAAAACAAGGAATCTTGTTAGGTTGTTGATACTCTTCAGCCGATCCAGCTTCTTTACGGTCCCGGCGATGGCCTGCAATCGCTCTTCCGGAAATATGGTTTCGGCGCAGGAGGCCATCTTGACCTCAATGTCTTCAAATGTGACGGGCACTTCCGGTTCCCCCTTGGGAAGTTTTACCTCGACCTGTCGGGTGGTCCCGTTGTTCAAGACCAGTTCCACCCTGGCCCCTCTGATGTTGGCCGCCCTGTTCTCTAACAGCGGATCGCTAATGATTTCGATCTTCGAAACCAGCGCCCGTGTTTCTCCGTCGAAACTTTTCGCTACATCCAGATCCTTCAGGGTGAAGTTCCCCTTGGTCAGCGCCGTCGCCACGGTATAGGCCAAACTGAACTTGGCTTCATCTTCGTTGCGAGGTTCGTAGATCGAGCCTGTGAGGTTGATTGCCGCCGGGTATACGTGGACTTTCACCTTCTCCAGCAAAGACGGGGAGGGAATGCCGCCGCTCCTGAGGTTCGAAGCCGCGTCGATGGCGGCATGGGTATGTCTGCAGGCGGGGTATAGCTTGAAGTAACAAGAAGAGATGCGAAAATCTTTCCCCAGGTCTTTCAGCAAGATGTCCAGATCAATATGGTCTGTAAAAGCCCTGAAGAATCCCTTGCGACCTTCCAGCGGTTCACGGGGCCCCTCGGCGCCTGCGTCCGCCATCCGGGCGGACAGTATCCCGCCAAATGCCGCCTTTGCCGGATGCAGCGGTTTCGCCATTTGTCCGCTTTCGGCAACCTCCAGTAAACCGGCGGCCTGCAGGGCGGCAAAGCCGAGCGTGTTCCTTACTTTATCAAGGTCAAGGTTCAAAGCCTTGGCCGCTGCTCCTCCCGCAGCGATCGTACCCACCGTGCCGGTGGTATGAAAGCCTCTGGAGAGATGGGATGGGTTCATGGCCGTGGCCAACCGGACGAAGATGTCATAGCCGACCACGATCGCCGCAATAGCTTCCCTGCCGGTGAGGCGATGGGCTTCAGCCAGGGCGAGCGCCACGGGCATGACGGCGACGCCGGGGTGTCCCTGAGCCGTTCTGTTTCCGTCATCCATGTCTGCGCCGTGACCAAAGGCGGCATTCAACAGGGCTGCGTTGGGGGCCGGCAGTTTGGTCTTGTGAAAAAAGACACTGCTTTCTTTTTTCCCGCCCATGGGGCCGAAAACACTCCATAAGGCATCATTGAAGACATGGTTAATTTTATACCCGGCCATGGCGGAGGCAAGATAATCCAGGAGAAACAGCTTGGCTGATTCGACCACATCCCCTGGGAGATCTTCAAAGCGCAGCTTATGGATATAATCAGCCAAAAGATCGGTCGGTCGATTGTCCATGTCTGACAGTCCTCCTTTGGTTTAGATACGCGTGTCTCTTACTCCAAAATGCCTATCATGGCGGACGTCCCTCTGTCAAACGCGATTTCTCCACCCATTGTCATCACCGCCGGGCATCGGGAAGAGAAAAATGAACCTCTTCCCCGCCTTGATTTCTCTGTGATTTTTCTTGACAGACGCCCTTTGATGCGGTAGATAAGCAATCAGTTTAGGCAGGATTATCTCCCCGGGGCCCGAAGGCTGTCGGGGTTTTTTTTAACGCACACAAAATCGCTGCCTTTTTATTAGATTCAAGCCTGGCGAAGGACGAAGGACGTATCGGAATGGAAAACAGTATGGCGTTTCAACCGGCCGGCCTCCTGGAGACGCCGATGAAAGATCAGACACAGGTCCCGAAGGCGGACCGCCGGCAACAGCAGGAAATTGAACAGCGTCGGACCTTCGGCATCATCAGCCACCCGGACGCGGGGAAGACGACCCTCACCGAGAAGCTCCTCCTGTTCGGCGGGGCGATTCAGCTTGCCGGCGCAGTCAAGGCCCGCAAAGCGGGGCGGCATGCGACGAGTGACTGGATGGCGATCGAAAAGGAGCGGGGGATCTCCGTCACGACCTCGGTGATGAAGTTCCACTACGGTGCATTCGAGATCAACCTTCTGGACACCCCGGGACATCAGGATTTCTCCGAGGACACCTACCGGGTCCTCACCGCAGTGGACAGCGCCCTGATGGTCATCGACAGCGGCAAGGGGGTCGAACCCCAGACCGAGAAGCTCATGGAGGTCTGCCGGATGCGGAACACGCCGATCATGACCTTCATCAACAAGCTCGACCGGGACGGGATGAACGCGATGGAGGTTCTCGCCAACATCGAGGACAAGCTCCAGATCGAGTGCGCCCCGCTCTCCTGGCCGATCGGCATGGGGAAGGACTTCAAGGGGGTCTACAACCTCTACCGGAAGTCGCTTCACCTCTTCACACCGGGGCGGGACAGCCGAAAGGAGAAAGGGATCATGATCACCGATCTCTTAGATCCTCGATTGGATGAGCTTTTGGGGAGCCAGGCGGAACAGCTTAGGGAGGAGATCGCCCTGATCGAGGGTGCGGCAAATCCTTTTTCCCATGAGGAGTATCTGAAGGGCAACCAGACACCGGTCTTTTTCGGGAGCGCAATCAATAATTTCGGCGTCCGGGAGCTTCTGGAGGCCTTTGTCGAGATGGCTCCCGCCCCCGGCCCGCGCCCAACGATCTCCCGCATGGTCTCGCCGCAGGAGACGGCCTTCTCCGGCTTCGTCTTTAAGATCCAGGCGAACATGGACCTCGCCCACCGGGACCGGATCGCCTTTTTCCGGATCTGTTCGGGGAAGTTCACCCGGGGGATGAAGGTCTTCCACCACCGGATCGGCAGGGAGATCGTTCTTTCCAATGCGACGATCTTCATGGCCCAGGACCGGACGAACGTGGAGGAGGCCTGGCCCGGCGACATCATCGGGATCCACAACCACGGGACGATCCAGATCGGGGATACCTTCACCGAGGGGGAACACCTGCAGTTCACCGGGATCCCCAACTTTGCCCCGGAGCACTTCCGACGGGTCCGGGTGAAAAATTCGCTCAAGATCAAGCAGCTCCAGAAGGGGCTCGCCCAGCTCTCGGAGGAGGGGGCGGTCCAGGTCTTCCGTCCGCTGATGGGCAATGATTACATCTTGGGCGCGGTCGGCGTTCTCCAGTTCGACGTGACGATGGCCCGCCTGAAGACCGAATACGGCGTCGAGGCCTCTTACGAGCCGATCGAATACGCCGCGGCCCGCTGGATCGCCTGCGACGACAAGAAACGCCTCGCCGAATTCGAGAAGAGGTGCCAGGCCAACCTGGCGCTCGACGCCGACGGCCACCTCGCCTACCTTGCCGCCAGCGAGTGGCGCCTCGGCTTCATCATGGAGGAGTGGCCCGATATCGCCTTCCGCAAGACCCGGGAGCACCACTAAGCGGGGTGTGCGCGAGGGGGCGTTCTTCACCGGAAGCGTAACCCATAAATCCCGCCTTCTATACGGTAACTTCATTCACCTCGTATCCGGCAAATTGTCTCCTTCTTCATGGATGAGCGATTCGGCGCCGACGGCGCCCCTTCTTCCTCCGAGATGGTCGCAGCCCCACAAAAAAATTGGACAAGGGGCTGCAAAAATGTAATGCTTCATCGCATTGTTTTGTATCGCTGCTCAGTCCGAAACGATGAATGGAAATATCCTCTATGAAAATACGGTATCAACTGGCGTTGGGATTTCTTGGAGTCGTTCTGTTGCAGGTCATGACGACCGCTGTCAGCGTGTGGATGGACTATAGGATCATTCCGGTCATTGCAACCAAGGCAGCCGAAGATACGGCAAAAGCGATTGCCTTATCCCTTGTCCGGCAAGGAGAGGCGACCCGCACTCCCCCCCTGTTCGCAGATCCCGTCGCCCTGCAGGGTTATATAAGCGATTTCAAGGCGATAAAAAAGAATAGCCTCACGGTCGTCAACCGAAACAAGAAAATCATCGGCGGCGTGATTCCCGGGGATGTTGGAAAAGTGTATGCCTATGATGCGAACAACGAGGTAGGAAGAACGATCCGGGATGGTATAACCAGAACATTCATCGAAAAATCACCGGAATATCCGCAGGGGATGCACACGATCGTTGTCCCGCTGAAGATGGAGCAGGGGAGGGTAAACGGCGCCGTCATTATGGAATATGCCCCTCTTCTTGAGGAGATGGCGAGGGAGAAAACAAAGAAAATAAATATAATGATCTATTTGACGGTGTTCTGTCTGCTGATCGGGCTGGGCATCGCGTTTTTTGTCAGCAGGTCGGTGGCGATGCCGATCAGCAAACTGAAAATCGCCGTAGAGCGGATCACGCAGGGGGATATGGATACCCCGATTTCCGTAAAACACTCCGACGAGACCGGCGATCTGGCAAAGGCGTTTGAAACGATGCGCACCGGCATGAAGGACGCCCTCGGAAAATTGCAGACCGAAATCAGTGATCGCAAAGCGTCGGCCGGGCAACTGGAACAGCGTACCGCGGAAATCATGCAGCTCAACGAACTCGGAAGCATGCTGCAAACCTGTTTGACCGCGGATGAAGCCTATGGAACCGTCACCCGGTATGCGGAGAAGTTATTCCCCGAAGAAAACGGGGGTGTCTTCCAGTTCAGGGCTTCCCGCAACCTTCTGGAAGCCGTCTCGCTATGGGACAAATCTTCCTCCGTTGAAAAGGCTTTCATGCCGGAGGAGTGCCTGGCGCTTCGTCTGGGCCGGGTCTATCGTATCGACGACACCGATTCGGGTCCTCTGTGCCCCCATGTCCATAAACCGGAATCCGCGGGGTATTCCATCTGTGTCCCAATGATGGCGCAGGGTGAAACCATCGGTGTCCTCCATCTGGAGGGAAGGCACACGGTAGCCGGCCGACCGGAAGGTGCGTGGAAAAAATGGATGACGGAAAAACAGCAGTTTGCCGTCGCCGTCGCGGAACATGTTTCATTGGCCTTGTCCAATATGAAACTTCGAGAAACATTGCACAATTTATCGATCCGCGATCCCCTGACCGGTCTGTTCAACCGTCGCTATATGGAAGAATCGCTGGAACGGGAGCTGCTGAAAGCGAAGCGCTATAGCCGTCCGCTGGGGGTGATCATGATCGATATCGACCATTTCAAGCGATTCAACGACACATGCGGGCACGAAGCGGGGGATCAGGTATTGCGCGAATTGGGTGTTTTCTTGCAGAACCATATCCGGCTGACGGATATTCCGTGTCGATTAGGCGGTGAGGAGTTTACCCTGATCCTTCCGGAAGCGGACATTACGTTCACACAGCAGCGCGCCGAACAGATCCGGATCGGCGTTGCCGCGATCCGGGTCAACATTCAGGGGCAGGCGCTTGCCAAAATCACGATCTCCCAGGGGGTCGCCGTGTTCCCGGGCAACGGACAGACCGGGGATGAACTCCTGCGCGCGGCGGATGAAGCCCTGTACAGGGCGAAGCGGCAGGGGAGAAACCACGTGGCGCTCGCCGTATGAAAAGAACGCTCCTCTATCCCATACGAATACGCACGGATTTTCCGTGGCCGTCGAGGCCTTCCAGCTCTGCAAAGTGGGCGGTCTGCTTCCCGTATTTCAGAAGGGCTTCCCGTGAAAATGAAAGAAGGCTGGTCCGCTTGATAAAATCGTAGACACCCAGGGGGGAGGAGAAACGCGCCGTCCCCCCGGTCGGCAGGACATGGTTGGGTCCCGCCATATAATCACCAAGCGCTTCAGGGGTATGCATCCCCAAAAAGACCGCGCCGGCGTTTCTGATTCCCGGGAGGAGTCGCCGGGGATCCTGCACCATCAGTTCGAGGTGCTCCGGCGCGAAACGGTTGGCCAGGGCGACGGCTTCGTCAAGGTCCCTTGTCACGACCGCAGCGGCAAAGGCGGCAAGTGAACGGTCGGCGATATCCTTCCGCGACAGGTCCTCCAACTGACGGGTCACCTCGGCAACCACAGCCTCTGCAAATGCCGGATCCGGCGTCAGGAGGACGGCGCTTGCCATTTCGTCATGTTCGGCTTGGGCGAGGAGGTCGGCGGCGGCAAAAGAGGCATCTCCCGACCCGTCCGCGATGATGAGCACCTCGCTGGGTCCGGCGATCATTTCGATCGCCACCCGGCCGAAAACCATCTTCTTGGCCGCCGCCACGTACGCGTTTCCCGGGCCGACAATCTTGTCGACGCAGGGGATTGATGCCGTGCCGAAGGCCAGGGCTGCGATCGCCTGGGCGCCTCCGATCTTGAAGATCCGATTTACCCCCCCCATCTCCGCGGCGGCCGCGATCAGAGGGTGAAGCCGCCCGTCACGCGAAGGTGTCACGAGGATGATTTCGCCTACGCCTGCGATCCGGGCAGGGATTGCCGTCATGAGGACAGTGGAGGGGTAGCAGGCCAGTCCCCCTGGTGCATAGATGCCGACGCGGGAGAGGGGAAGGATGGATTGACCGAGCTCCACTCCCGCTTCATCCGTAACCGACCACCCTTCCTGGCGCTGCCGCTCGTGGAACCGCTCGATTCTTCGGGCGGCCAGTCGGAAGATTTCAAGATCCTCCGGGTGGACGCGGGCTGCCGCCTCTTTTTTTTCCTCCGGGGAGGCCTCGATTGTCGCGGCAGTAACGCAATGCCCATCCCACTTGGCTGTATAATCAAAAAGGGCTTCATCCCCCCGCAGGGCGACCTGTTCGACGATTCGCCCGACGGATGCCCAGAGCTCGGGATCGAAGACCCGGCCCCGTTCGCGGATCTGTCGAAAGAAGTGTTCGAATTCGGCGTCGTCCGTTCTGATGATCCTCATGCGTAACCCCTTTCATGCCTCAATTCATTACCCGGGAATCCTCCGGATATCGGCGCCCAGGGCCGACAGCTTCTTCTCGATCTGTTGATAACCCCGGTCGATGTGATAGACGCGGGAGAGGACCGTCGTTCCCTCCGCCGCCAGACCGGCCAGAATGAGAGAGGCCGAGGCCCGCAGATCCGTGGCCATCACCGGCGCCCCGTGGAGCTTCGGCGCCCCCCGGACGATGGCGCTCTTCCCCTGGATGGCGATGTCTGCCCCCATCCGTATCATTTCACTGACGTGCATAAAACGGTTCTCGAACACCGTTTCCGTAATGACGGAAAGCCCGTTTGCGACCGCCATCAAAGCCATGATCTGGGCCTGCAGATCCGTCGGAAAACCGGGGTAGGGAAGGGTTTTGACATCCACGCTCCGCAGGATGCCGCCGCCTTTTACCCGGAGGCCGTCTTTGGTCATGTCGATGGACATCCCTGTATCCTGAAGTTTAGCGATCAGCGCATCGAGATGGGAGGGGTCGCAGCCGATAATCCGGATATCCCCGCCGGTGATTCCGGCGGCGATCATGAAGGTGCCGGCCTCGATCCTGTCCGGAATGACCTCTGCCTCCGTGGGATGGAGACTCTCCACCCCCACAATGGTGATCACATCGCTCCCCGCCCCATGAATCCGGGCGCCCATCCCGATCAGCACCTCGGCGAGATTGACGATCTCCGGCTCGCGCGCCGCATTTCTCAAACGGGTTGTCCCTTTCGCCAGCGTCGCGGCCATCATGATGTTTTCCGTCCCCGTGACGGTGGAAATATCGAAATAAATCTCGGCCCCTTTAAGCCGTGACGCCTTCGCCTCGACATAGCCGTCTTTGAGTGTCACTTCGGCGCCGAGTTCGCGGAGGGCCTTGATATGGAGATTGACCGGCCTCGCCCCGATGGCGCAGCCGCCCGGCAGGGAGACCCATGCCTCTCCCCTCCTTGCCACAAGGGGACCGAGGACCAGGATCGAGGCGCGCATGGTCCGGACGAGGTCATAGGATGCCTCGCATCGGGTGATCCCGCCGGCGTTGATCCGGAGAGTTTCTCCCCCCTCCATCGTCACGCCGAGGCTTTTGAGGAGCTTCTTGATCGTCTTGATATCCATGAGATCGGGAATGTTGTAGAAGGTGTTCCATCCATCGACCAGAAGCGATGCGGCCAGGATCGGCAGTGCGGCGTTCTTGGCGCCGCTGATCCGGATCTCCCCCTTGAGCTTCTCACCTCCGACGATCACGATCTTGTCCATTGTTCAGCACCCTATTTTGGTCTTTCTCGCCACTGCGACACGGTTCATCCCCCCGTAGTCTGCGCGGAACCGGATACTATCATACAAACCGTTCTCCCGGAAGAGGGTCTCGACAGGTCCTTTTTGCCCCTCGCCGATCTCCAGGAAAATCCGACCGCCCGGTTTGAGGCGGCCCGTTCCCTCCCGGATGATATCCCGATGTAAGGCCGTGCCGTCGGGACCGGCGATAAGCGCCTGACGAGGTTCGAATGCCCGGATTCCCTCCGGCAGCAGGGGGAAAACGTCATCCGGGATGTAAGGCGGATTGGAAACAATAATGTCAAATTCTCCGACAGCGGACGCAAAGAGGTCCCCCTCAATAAATTCCATCCGCCCGGCTACACCATGTCGGCCGGCATTCCGGCGCGCGACCTCCAGCGCCCCCCGCGAGATGTCCGTGGCCGCCACACGGGCCGAGGGGAGCTCCCTGGAAAGAACGACGCCGATCGCACCACTCCCCGTCCCGATGTCGATGATTCGCAGATCGCCCGGCTCCCTATCATAGCATTTCAGGACCTCCTCGATAAGGCATTCCGTCTCCGGCCTCGGGATGAGGACGTCGCGATTGACCTCAAAAAGAAGCGACCAGAACTCTTTTCCCCCCGTGATATAGGCGACCGGTTCGCCCCGGCGCCGCCTCTCGATCCATTGGAAATATCCGGTGCATTCATCCTCCGTGAGTTCCCTTTCCGGGCGCATGCAGAGCTGCAGGCGGTCGGTCTTCAGAAAATTCATGAGGAGGACCTCGGCGTCGAGCCGGGGGGAAGGGCTGCCGCCGTCGGCGAGTTCGCGGGTCGTCCGATGCAGGAGGGTTCGGATATCCGTCATCTAACAAGAACTCCGCTTGGAAATCATCTCTCTGAAGCACGCATTGGAGATTTTTCGGGGCCCCCTGCCCCCGCAGCGCAGCGCCCGTAAAGACGACTGTTTGAGCACGTCAGTGCGAGTTTCGTCTTTGCAGCGAAGCGAGGAGGAGCAGGGTCGAAAAAGGTCCGGCGTGCGAAGGGAGCATGATTTCCAAAGCTCTCGCCTCAGCCGGAATGTTTGAGCGCTTCAGCCTGATAATGGGTCGTCAGGGCGTCGGTCATGAACTGGATCCCGCCGTTGAGAAAATTTTCCAGGTTGTAGGTGGTCAGCCCGATCCGGTGATCCGTCACCCTTCCCTGGGGGAAATTGTACGTCCTGATCCGCTCGCTCCGGTCCCCGCTCCCCACTTGATTCTTCCGGGTCTCGGAGATTTCGGCATTCTGCTTCTTCACCGCCAGATCGAGAAGCCTGGCCCGAAGGACGCCCATCGCCTTGTGCTTGTTCTTGAGCTGGGATTTTTCATCCTGGCATGTCACCACGAGTCCCGTCGGCAGGTGGGTGATCCGGACGGCGGAGTCGGTCGTGTTGACGCTCTGTCCGCCGTGACCGGTTGAACGGTAGACATCGATCCGGAGGTCGTTGGGGTCGATATTCAGCTCCACCTCCGCTACCTCCGGCAGGATCGCCACCGTGACGGCCGAGGTATGGATCCTCCCCTGGGCCTCGGTGACCGGGACCCGTTGGACCCGGTGGACGCCGCTTTCGTACTTCAACTGGCTGTACGCGCCCCTCCCTGCAATCAGGGCGATGATCTCCTTGAACCCCCCCATGCCGCCGGCCGGGGTGCTGCTCATCACCTCCACCTTCCAGCCGCTGGTCTCGGCAAAACGGGCGTACATCCGAAAGAGGTCTTCTGCAAAAAGCCCAGCCTCATCGCCGCCGGTTCCGGCGCGGACCTCAAGAAAGACATTTTTTTCGTCGTTCGGATCCCGGGGTAAAAGCAGAATCCTCAGCCGGCTTTCCAAGGATTTCAGGGCTTCCTGCAAAGAGGGCAGCTCTTCCCTGGCCAGTTCCCGCATCTCTTCATCGCTGTCCTTAAGGAGAGTTTGATCCGCCTCGATTCGGCGAGAGGTTTTTTCGTATTCCCGGTAGGTTTCGATAAGAGGGCAGAGATCGGAATGCTCCTTGGCGTACCTCTGGTAGACCCCGGACTTGCCGACGATCGCCGGATCACTGAGAAGCTGTTCCAGCTCCTGGTACCGCACTTCTACTTCTTTGAGTCTTGCAAACATGAACTTCGGATGGAAGAGCGTTACGCGGAGTTTTCCGCCTTTTTCTCCTTGCCCGCGTATCTTTTTTTGAATCTTTCCACACGGCCCGCGGTATCCATGATCTTCTGCTTCCCCGTAATGAAAGGGTGGCACTGGGAACAGATTTCGGTCTTGATATTCTGCCGGGTAGATTTCGTTTGGATCACATTCCCGCAGACGCAGGTAATGGTGGTTTCTTTATATTCCGGGTGGAGTCCTTCTTTCATAAGCGACCGTTCTCCTGTGTGAAATGAATGCACTGTTCCTTCGCAAACTATCGAGAGCATCAATCCCGACAATGTTAGCCAACGCTTACAACTATTTGCACATCAAAGCAAGCTCTTTTTGATCACTCAAGAATTCATGGAGTCCAGGAAGAGCTGATTGGTATCCGTCTTCCGGACCTTGTCTATGATGAATTCCATCGCGTCGACGGGATTCATCTCCTGGAGAAGCCGTCTGAGTATCCAGATCCGGTTGAGGTTGGCCTTCGGGATCAGGAGCTCCTCTTTGCGCGTCCCCGAACGGATCAGATCGAAGGCCGGGAAGATCCGCCGGTCGGCGATGCGGCGGTCCAGATGGAGTTCCATGTTGCCGGTCCCCTTGAACTCCTCGAAGATGACCTCGTCCATCCGGCTCCCCGTGTCGATCAGGGCGGTGGAGATGATCGTCAGGCTCCCGCCGTTTTCGATGTTCCGGGCGGCCCCGAAGAACCGTTTCGGCTTGTGGAGGGCGTTGGAATCGACGCCGCCGGAGAGGACCTTGCCGCTCGGCGGCACCACAGTATTATAGGCCCGGGCCAGACGGGTGATGCTGTCGAGGAGGATAACCACATCCTTCTTGTGCTCTACGAGCCGTTTGGCCTTCTCGATCACCATCTCGGCCACCTGAACGTGGCGGGTTGCCGGTTCGTCGAAGGTGGAGGAGATGACCTCGCCGGCCACGCTCCGCTGCATGTCCGTCACCTCTTCCGGCCGCTCGTCGATCAAAAGGACCATGAGGATCACCTCCTTGTGGTTGGCGGTGATGCTATGGGCAATATCCTGCAGAAGGACGGTCTTTCCGGCCCGGGGCGGGGAGACGATCAGTCCCCTCTGTCCTTTGCCGATCGGGGTGAAGAGGTCCATGATCCGCGTGGAGAGGTTCTCCGGATTGAATTCCAGATTCAGTTTTTCTTCCGGGTAGAGAGGGGTGAGGTTGTCGAAAAGGATCTTGTCCCACGTCGCCTCCGGAGATTCGAAGTTGACCTCATCCACTTTAAGGAGGGCGAAATACTTCTCCCCCTCTTTGGGAGGCCGAACCTCGCCGGAAACCGTATCCCCCGTCCTGAGACTGAAACGGCGGATCTGCGAAGGGGAGATGTAGATGTCATCCGGGCTGGGGAGATAGTTGTAATCGACCGCGCGGAGGAATCCGAAGCCGTCCGGGAGGATCTCCAGGACGCCGGAGCCCGAGATGACGCCGTTTTTCTCGGCCTCTGCCTGCAGGATGGAGAAAATCAGATCTTGTCTCCTCATGCCGCTGGCCCCGGCAACTTCCAAATCCTTGGCCAGTTTTGCCAGTTCACTGATCGGTTGTCGCTTGATATCTTCTATGTTCATCATTGCACCTTTACATAGTTACTTTGATTCGTGTTCACGGATTCGAGGCGCCCGCCACGCATGAATAACCGCTCCCGCCTTCGGCTTGCCTAACCAAAATGACTGCAGATTTTATGGTGTAACGACATATAAAAGAGGGTCACGGATTTTTTTCGGGTTGCTCATTTGGTCTCTGGAATCAATCCAATAGGAAGGACTTAGCATACGCCTTTCTGAATTTTGATTTTTCTCTATACCAAACAGATCGGTGATGTCAAGCATTTTTTCAGCGGCTGCCATCGCGGAGCATCAGGAGGTTGATCTGTCTGCCTGTGCATCCAAGACTCGCGCGATGCGAAAAGAAGATGTCCCGCCGGCAGGCGGTGCAGTGTCGGGCCGAGAGGACATTCCCCGCAGGCAACCCTCGCTCCGTAAGCGCGATGCGGTTGGCTGAAGCGAGATCAAGCATCCACCGGCCCTCCTCGCGGCAGGGATGGAGAAACCGGTCCGCACCCGGCCGCGAGGAAAAAGCGGTGTAGACCGGGCCGTCAACCTGATAGCAGCAGACGCCGATAGCCGGTCCGACCGCAACAAGAATATTCTCCGTTCGAGAGGAATATCGTTCCTCGAAGAGATCAACCATCCTCGATGCGATACGCAGGGCCGTGCCCCGCCACCCCGCATGGGCTGCTCCGATAACCCGGCGGACGGGGTCTACAAAAAGGAGCGGGACGCAATCCGCCGTTTTGATTCCCAGGGTCACCCCCTGCCGATCCGTGATCAGGCCGTCGCACGCGGGGACGGACCCGGGCGGGGGACCGTCCCCATCGAGTATAAGGATCCGGTCGCCGTGGACCTGCCCCATCAGGACCAGCCGGTTCGCCGGGATCGAAAAGGAATCGGCTATCAGAGTCAGATTCCGACGGACATCTTCCTCCCGGTCGCCCACAAGAAAACCCGTGTTGAGGCTGGCGAAAGGGCCCTCGCTTACCCCTCCTAAACGGGTGCAGAAGGCATGGGTCACCAAATCCAGCGCCGCGAGGGCCTCGGCCTCCAGATATTGGATGGCGCCCCTTTGAGTAAGACGGAACATGCACTACCTTTTTACCCTCTCCCGCAGGAAGGAGCAAAGCGAGGCGATGTCCTCCGGCGGGGGAGAGGAAAACCGCAGCGCCTCTCCCGTCACCGGATGGATAAAGGCGAGATGCCAGGCATGGAGGGCCTGACGGTCCAGGTCTTTCATCCTTGCCCGTATGGCTGAGTCCTCAACGCTCCTGATTCTTCCCGCCCCGCCGTAAACCCGATCCCCCACGAGAGGATGACCGAGTTCCGTCAGATGGACACGGATCTGGTGGGTCCGTCCCGTTTCGATATCGATCTCCAGAAACGCGGCGGGGCCGAAGCGTTCCTGGACTCGCCAGCGGGTCACCGCCGACCGGCCGCGCCGGCTTGCCGTCGACATCTTTTTGCGGTCCGTCGGGTGCCTTCCCACGGCTGCCTCGATCCTCCCTCCGTCGGTCCGTGGATTCCCGTAAACCAGCGCCAGATAAGACTTCTTCACCTCGCGGCGCTTGAACTGCCCCGCCAGTCCCCGATGGGCCGTATCGGATTTTGCCGCCACGAGAAGGCCGGATGTCCCCTTGTCGAGACGGTGCACAATTCCCGGGCGAAGGACGCCGCCGATTCCCGAGAGGTCGCGGCAGTGGTGGAGGAGGGCGTTGACCAGCGTCCCGCCCGTATGGCCGGCCGCCGGGTGGACGACCATTCCCGCCGGCTTGTCGACCACCAGCAGAGAGGAATCCTCGTAAAGAATCGTCAGAGGGATCGCTTCGGGCATCACCTCGGAGGGTTTTGCCACCGGAATATGAATAGCGATGACATCGGCCGCCTTCACCCGTCTTCCGGCCTTGATCGGGCGACCGTTCACCAGGACCCTCCCCTCTACGACGGCCCGCTGGATCTGGGCGCGGGAGAAGCCCGGCTCCTTTCCGGCAAGAAAGAGGTCGAGGCGGAGTCCTTCCTCCCCGGGGGCGACCGTGAAGCGATAATGCCTCTCATCGTCGCTTGTCTTGACGGCGGTCATCATCCCGCCGCACCGCCCGATGCCGTCGAGAGGACGGCATCGCGGATTTCCTTATATTCCTGCGGATCCAGCGTTCTTACATCCAGCAGGACCTGATCGTCGGCGACCCGGACGATGATCGGCGTTTTCCACCGCCGTAAGCCTTCTTCCAAAGCAGCCGCGGAAAGGGATGTCGCACGGATGCCGATCAGGACGGTGGGAATCTCCTGTGTGGGAAGCGATCCCCCGCCGGCCATCGATACGCCCTTCGCGAGAGAAATGGTCAATCCTTGCGGCAGGGTGCGCCGGAGGAGGGACGCCAGACGCTTCGCCCGCTTCTTTACGGCATCCATGGGCTCGGTCAGGGATCTGAGGACAGGGATGTCGACAAGGGCCTCCTCGGGCCGGAGATATCTCACCAGCGTCGCCTCCAGGGCGGCGAGGGTCAGCTTGTCGATCCTGAGGGCCCGATTCAGCGGGTTTTTTCGGATATGCGCCAGCGCCTTCTTTTTCCCCAGGATGATTCCCGCCTGGGGACCGCCCAGGAGCTTGTCGCCGCTGAAGGTGACCACGTCCACCCCCGTGGCGAGCGTGTCGCGGACGGTGGGCTCCCGCTCCAGACCGAAGCGGTCCAGTTCGATCAGGCAGCCGCTCCCCAGGTCATCCATGACGGGGAGGCCGTATTTCTTGCCCAGATCGACCAGCGAGGGGAGATCCGCCTCCTCGGTAAAACCCATGATCCGGAAATTGCTCGTGTGGACCTTGAGGATCAGTCCCGTCTCCGGACCGATCGCCCGTTCATAATCGGTGAGCCTGGTCCGGTTCGTCGTCCCCGCCTCTTTGAGTTGAGCGCCGCTTTTTTCCATCACATCGGGAATGCGGAACTCCCCCCCGATCTCGATCAGTTCCCCCCGGGAGACGATCGCCTCCTTCCCCTCGGCCAGGCTGTTCAGGACCAAAAGGACCGCGGCGGCGTTGTTGTTGACGACCAGCGCATCCTCCGCCCCGGTCAGGGAGCAGAGGAGGTGACGGACATGGTCGTAACGAAGTCCGCGCTCCCCCTTCTCCAGATCGTATTCCAGGTTGGAGTACCTCTGGGCGACTTCACACATCCGCTCCAGGGCTTCCCGGCAGAGCGGCGCCCGTCCGAGGTTGGTATGGAGAATGACCCCGGTGGCATTGATCACCCGCCTGAGACGATACCGGCTGAAGCCTTCGAGGATCCGCTCCGCCTGCCTGGCCGATGCATCCTTCGTCGGCAGGCGCATCTCCCCGCCCTTTCCCTTGTCGGCCAGGATCTGGTCGCGGAGCGACTCCACGACGGACCGGCACGCCTCCTTCACCAGTTCCCGCTGAAACCCGGCGATGCTCTCCTGCTTTTCAAGCAGAAGCATCATCTCGTCGATCTTCGGCAGGCTCTTCAGCAGTGCACTTTTATGCTCGTCCATTATGCACCCATTCCTCTCATGGTTCATCCGGGTGATGCGTTCTTTTTTCAGACGATAACCGATCACCGATAGACTTGCAAGCTGTACTTGCCCAGGTTTGTGTTGTTTTTTTGAAAAGCCGGTGTATATTGTCACGTAATAATCCAGCAGTGTTCGATTTTACAGACAGGAGCCGTTATGACACGATTTCAAACGATCATCAGCAATGCCCTCAAGGAGTCCTTATCGGATATTTACATTACCGGCGGGCACCCGATGGTGTCAAAAAAACTCGATTCAATCCAGTTTCACAGCGCCATTAAATGGTCTCCCCAGGAGGTCGATGACCTGGTCAGGTCACTCCTGAACTCCAGGCAACTTGACGCTCTGCGGCAGCGAAAATCCTTCGATTACGCCATGTCCATAGCAATGCCCGTCTCAGGATCAACTTTTTCACAGCGGCCCGGGGGATCAGCCTGGCCATCCGTATCCTTCCGGGGCACATACCGACGATCGACGAACTCAATCTCCATCCCTCCCTGAAGGAGATCGCGACACTCAAATCGGGGCTGGTTTTAACCTGCGGCTCCACAGGGGTCGGCAAGACAACGACCGTCGCCGCCATCATCAATGACATCAACCGCACCCGTCGGATGCATGTGATCACACTCGAAAATCCTATCGAGTACCGTTTTAGATCGGACAAGGCCTTCATCCAGCAGCGTGAACTCGGCGCGCATATGCCTTCCTTCGCCCAGGGGCTCCTCGATGTGCTGCGGGAAAATCCGGATGTCATCGTCGTGGGCGAATTGCGGGAAGTGGAAACGATGAAGCTCACCCTCAACGCCGCGGAATCGGGGCACCTGGTCATCGCCACGATGCATGCATCAACCCCGGAAGAGGCCATCTATCGGCTCTGCAATGCCGTACCCCCGGAGTCCCAGAACGAGGTCCGCTTCCAGCTGGCATCGACCCTCAACTGGCTTATTGTCCAGCAACTGGTCTATGTGGAGAAAATCGGATACCTGATCCCTGCTTTGACGATTGTCCGCGGAACCTCGTCCATAAAAAATATCATCCGCGAAAACAAGCTGCACCAGCTCAACAGCGCCATACAGCTCGGGAAAAACGAAGGGATGTTTACTGCTGAGTGCTATCGGAGTGATTATCTCGAAGTCCATAAGAGCTTAGTCCCCTATGCGCAAATCTTCAAAACCTCCCCTGATGCGGTGCAGGACGAATTCTATGAATCACCGCTGACTGAGGAAATATATACCCCCTCGCCATTGAAAGAGAGAGGGTCCGCGTCGGAGATGGAACCTATCGTCGTGCGGAGCCAGTTCAGGCAGAGTGAAATGGAAAACATGCTGACCATAGACGAAGGCGAATCGCTCAATGAGCTTCTCAAGAAACTGGATAAATTAAGGAGTTTCAACCATGACGGCTGATGACAAGAGGTCTTATACGCGGGCGAGCACCTTATTGCCCGCCAAGGTTCGTCGCCTTTCCCCGACGGAACGAGTGGGGCTGGCTTGCAGGATCGTTACGGGAGGCATCGTCATCGACGACGGACCGCCGCCCCCGGTGGAAGATGAAAAGCTCAATCTATGGCTCAATATGATCAATGCCAAACTGGATTATCTGATCCGGCTCTCCCCTTCCGGACAGGAAGGGGTCTTATACGCGGAAATCGAACCCCTGAACATCAGCGGCGGGGGAATGAGTCTGGTCACAAAAGAACATTTTACCCTGGAGGAAATGGTTGAAATAAAAATCGTCATTCGGGTATACCCTCCGAAGGTTTTGTATTTATACGGTAATATCGTACGCATCGAGGCAGTGCCGGACAAGCCCGGTGTCTATACCCTTGGCATTAAATTCTCATGGATGCATGAAGAGGTCCGGGATGAGATCCTTAAGTTCGACTTCAAAAAGCATCGACAACAAATGATGGCCAGAAAAATTGAGTCGGGCAGCCCGGTCACTTCCGACGTTACCGCTTGATGTTTGACGGCTACGTAAAAAGTCCGGATGCTGCGTTGCGCTTCATCCTTCGTCATTGCGGCGTACGCAAAAGTACACCTCATTCCTAAGGATTCGCGCGCCTTGCCTGCAGCCTTTTTACGAAGCCGTCCCATTTTTACGACCTTTTAAGCCTTTTTACGAGGTCGTCATGTTTGCTTTCTTATAAACGATCCTTCCGATCGTTGCTTAACCTGAAAACCGTGATTCTCAATCGTTTCCCCTCTTCATTGTCGCTTCCCCTCGGCAGAAGTTTATTAGTTGACCGGGCCTTCGACCGGGTCTCCGGTCGGGTTCCCGGCAGGCTTGCCGATGCGTTTACCGGGGCAACTGTCCTCGGCAGAAGTCACGGAAATTGTTCACAGCCGTGAAGAATTCCCGCATCAGGACCACCCAGGCGTATCGGCCCCGCTTCGTCAGGACGATATCGGGCGACCGCCAGGAAAGCGCTCCGATCAGGGAAAAGGCGAGGAGATCCGGCCAGAGGAGGCGCAAAAAACGCCCGTCGTACTTCTTGCGAAGCTCGACTGTATTCAAACGGGTCCCGAAGAGTTTCATGAGGAAATCATAACGGATCCGTTCCCGGACGGAAAAGATGCGCGAGGCCGCAAGCGGCAGTTCGCCTTGGTCGAGCTGGGCGATGTAGCTGTTGATATCGAAGGTATTGGCATAGCAGGTCCCGTTCAGGTAGCCGATGGAACCGCTGCCGAGACCCGCGTACTCGTCGTAATCGACGATGTACTCGTCGATCATCGCCTGCCGCAGGGAGAAGCACCAGGCCGATGAAAACCGGTAGGCGGGGACGAGGCGTCCGACGATCTGATGGTAAAAGCGCTCCTCCTGCCGTTCGTCCATGCGTCCGAGGGTCTCCATGACCTTTTGCCGGGTCGAATCGGAGACCATCAGGGGGTACCACGTCACCTGATCGATCCCGATCCCCCGGAGGGTATCGAGATCCCGGTCCAACATGGCCGAGGTTTGTGTCGGAAAATTGAAGATCATGTCGGCGTTGAGCGTTCCGAAACGCCCGATGGTCTGCCGGAGCCTCCGGGCGATCTCGGCCCCGCTCCCGTACTTGTCATACCGGTCCATCTTTCTGAGCAGGCCGTCGTCAAAGCTCTGGACGCCGACGGAGAGCCTGTTGACGCCCGCCCGCTGGAGGACCGCCAGGCGGTCCTCGGTCAGGTGGTTCGGATTGGTTTCCACCGACAGCTCCCGGATGTGAAAAGAGGCGCGCGCCAGGGTAATCGTCTCCTCCAGTTCGTCGGTCAGGATCGTCGGCGTTCCGCCTCCGACATAGATCGCCCCGAAGTCATATCCGAGTTCGCGGTAGAGGATGATTTCCTTGCGGAGCGCACGAAAATAGGCGCGGCAGGGGTCTTCCGTAAAGGCGACGCGGTTGAAGGAACAATAAGGGCAGAGCTGCTCGCAGAACGGGATGTGGATATAGAGGAGCCGGGGCCGCGGGTCGCCCGGGGGAGGCACATGGGGCGTCCCCCCGCCCTCGAAACAGATCGCCCGGGAGAATTCGCGTCTCGCCATCCCGGTAATGAGTGCATGGATCATGGTCATATTCTCATCATAAGCAGGTCGGTCACCTATTCAGCCTGAGCTCACAGAAGCGAACTGAAACGGAGTAAAAACTAACAGACATCCTCTCAATCCGCAAGGAGGGAAATGGCGAAGACTCGGCGAACTCCTTGAAAAACCTCTCCGGCGGTGTTATAAAGGAATCAAAACACTGTTCCGGACGGGAACGATAAAGGCCGGTTGCCGGCGTTCATCGGAAGGGGTTTGATGATGTCCAGGAAAATCTTGACCCTCTGGGAAGGGGAGCAGATCAACGAGGCGGATACCCGGATCCTCCGGACCCCCTCCACGGAGGCGCCGTGCCCCTTCGATAACGCCACGAAGGAGACCATCCGGGCGCTGACCAAGACCTTTCTGGAGCGGGAGGAGGCGGTGGGGCTCGCCGCCCCTCAGATCGGCATCGGCAAGCGGATCATCGCCTTCCGAACCCGGGGATTCGACGATAAGGATGCCGATCGCAAAAAAGAGGATTGCGAGATCCTCATCAACCCCCGAATCACCCAACTGCGGGGAGAGCAGGTCGTCGGAGAAGAAGGCTGCCTCTCCTGTCCGGAGATCCGCGTGGAGATCAGCCGTTATCCGGAGATCAAGGTCCGGGCCTTGGATATGGAAGGCAAGAAGGTGAGCAGGCGTTACCTCGACTTCGCCGCTCGTGTCGTTCAACACGAAATGGATCACCTTGAGGGGAAGCTGATTGTGGACTACGACGGGTCCGCCCTCATTCCGAAAAAAAGGCAGGATTTTTTCAAAAAAATCTTCAAGGACAAATAACGGGAGGCGATCACTGGGCTGCCCGGATTCTCTCCCGTTCGATCATTGCGGCAAACCGCAGCATGCCCTCTTCTACCTGCTCCCGGTGAATCATGCTGAAGCTGGCCCGCATATAGTATTTCAAACTGCCGGCAATCGAAAAACTGCTGCCGGGAATCAGGAGAACGCCCAGCTCCACGCCATCTGTCTCCACCATGCGTCCGGCATCGAAACTCCCGGGCATTTCAAACCAGATGAACATCCCTGCGGCGGGGGTGTTGTATCGAATGTCCGCCGGCAGGTGCCTGCGGGCTGCCTCTATCATGGCATCGCGGTTTTTTTTGTAGAGGGCGCAGTTCTCGCGGATCAGGACACGAAATTCTTCATGGCTGTGATTGGCAAACAGGCCGGCCAGGAGCGCCTGATCCATCGCGCTGGTGTGGATGTTCAATCCCTGCTTGTAAAGCCGGAAGCAACCGATGATTTCGGCAGGTCCCGAAGCATATCCCAGACGCAATCCCGGCGCGAAGATCTTGGAGAAACTGTCCAGCCTTACAACCCGATCCTCGCGGTCCATGGACTGCAGAGTAGGCATGGGATCCCGATCTTCAAGCTGAATCAGTTGATAGGGGTCGTCTTCCAGGATCAGAAGATCATATTTTGAAGCAATCTGCAGGAGCTGCCCACGGCGTTCGGCGGAGAGAGTGACCCCGGCCGGGTTATTGCCGTTTGGGACATCATAGACAAATTTCGGCAGACTTTCGCCTTCGGCCTTTTTCCTTGCGAGTATCCTTTCCAGCTCCCCTGTGACCATTCCCTGCCCGTCAACAGGAATGGGGATCAGGCGCTGGGTAAAGGCGCTAAATGCTGCAATGGCGCCTGGGTAAGCCGGTTCAGACAGGGCGACGCTGTCCTCTTCATCGAGGAATAGATAGGCCATGGCATGGAGGCCTTCCTGTGCGCCGTTGAGGACCTGTATCTGTTCTTCCTTCAGGTTCACACCGTCCTTGGCGGCATGCCATTTCAGGAGATGGGGCTTCAGATCGGCATTGGCGTCGGTCGGGCCGTATTGACAGGCCAGATCCATGGCTTCGTCCCGGATCTGAAACCGGCGGCCGCTTTTAAAAACAACCTCCGCCGAGATGAGGGCAAAGGTCTTCGCATTCGGATAGCCACCCCCGAGGGAGATCATGCCCGGCAGCCGCATCAGCGGGTTCAGCTTGCGAATCGGTGAGGGCTTGAGCCCCCGGGTCCGCCTGGCCAGCAATGGCACTCTGTTCACAACACTTTCCTCAAGGATGGTGTTTTTTGTCAATGAAGGATCTGGCTCAGAAAGAGCTTGGTCCTGTCGTGCTGCGGGTGATCAAAAAATTCCTGCGGGGTGTTTTCTTCGACAATCCTGCCAAAATCCATAAACATCACCCGGTGGGCCACGCTTTTCGCAAATCCCATTTCATGAGAAACCACGATCATGGTCATCCCTTCTTCGGCAAGGTTGATCATGACATCAAGGACTTCCTTCACCATCTCGGGATCAAGGGCTGAAGTCGGCTCGTCAAAGAGCATGATTTTCGGCTTCATGCAGAGACTGCGGGCAATAGCGACCCGTTGCTGCTGGCCGCCGGAAAGCTGCCCGGGATACTTCATTGCCTGATCCTCGATATGCACTTTTTTCAGATATGCCATGGCCATTTCTTCGGCTTCTTTCTTGGGCGCCTTTCTGACCCAGATGGGACCAAGCGTCAGGTTTTCAATGATGGTCAGGTGAGGGAAAAGATTAAAATGCTGAAATACCATCCCGACCTCTTCCCGGATTTTTTCGACATTTTTTAGATTAGTGGTGAGCTCAATCCCGTCGACAAAAATTTTACCCTTCTGGAGTTCCTCGAGTCTGTTGATACAACGGATAAGGGTCGATTTTCCCGATCCCGAGGGGCCGCAGATCACGATGCGTTCCCCTTTGTAAACCGTCAGGTTGATATCGTCCAAGACATGCAAATCGCCAAACCACTTATGCATGCCGGTAATTTCGATAATCTTATTGTCGGGGGATCTATTGATGCTTTTTCTCAGCGTTTCATCGCTCATAACTCTTTCCATCCTTTGCAATCGCTTAGGGCAAATCCCCCGCCGCTTGCGGTGGGGTCGTTCGTTGGTATGCCGCCTTTATGAATGCAGCTCCTTTTCAAGGCGGCGGCTGTAATTCGACATGGCGTAACAACACACAAAATAAATCAACGCGAGGAAGATGTATGCTTCCGGGCTGAATCCCATCCAGGAGGGGTTGCCGAGCACGGACCTGGTTGTTTTAAGGATATCATAAAGGGCGATGATCACCACGAGCGAGGTATCCTTGAAAGCGGAAATCAGTATCCCGACCGTGGGCGGAATGACAATTTTAAGCGCCTGCGGCAGAACCACAAGCCGCATCTTTTGCACAAAGTTCAATCCCAGAGATTCCGCGGCTTCATACTGGCCTCTTTCAATTGCCTGCAACCCCCCCCTCACGACTTCGGCGATATAGGCCGCCGTGAACATGATGATCGCCGCCTGGGCGCGAATAATCTTGTTTACCGTGAGTCCCGTCGGGAGGAACAAGGGAAAGAGGACCGCGGACATGAACAAAAGACTGATCAGCGGGACGCCCCGTATCAACTCGATATACAGAATGCAGATCGTCTTTATCGCCGGCATCTTGGATCTTCGCCCCAGCGCAAGGAGTATCCCGAGGGGATATGCCGCAACCATCCCGAAGACGGAGAGCATGAGCGTCAGCGGCAATCCACCCCACTGATCGCTTTCCACCGCGGTTAATCCAAAAAGACCGCCTCTCATCAAAATACCCATGATAAAAAGGCCGGCAATCCATATGTAACCGAGGGACTTGTTCCAATGGTTTCTGTTTTTGCTGTAAAAAAGAAGGCTGATTAGCATGATCATCGCAACCAACGGTCGCCAGTGCAATTCGTAAGGATAGAAACCAAAAATGATAAACCGTATGTTGGCCGGGATGATCGACCAGCATGCGCCGTCGCCGGCGCGACACTGGTCGGCGGTGGAGAACCAGAGGCTGTCGATGAACGCCCACCTCACAAAGGGCGGGATAATCTTGTACAGGAAAACGCACACCAGTATGGTTAAGACGGAATTAAAAGCGCCGTTGAACAGGTTCGATTTCAACCATTGCCATACCCCGATCCTGATGACCGGCGCCCCCGATCGTTCCGTTCGATTGTTATCTGTTGATAATTTAACCATGACGACCTCGTAAAAAGTCGCAAACGCCTTGAATTTGGGACGGCTTCGTAAAAAGGCCGCAGGCAAGGCGCGCAAAATCCGAGGAGTGAGGCGTACTTCGCCGTACGCCGCAACGACGAGGGATGAAGCGCAACGCAGCATCCGGACTTTTTACGATGTCGTCTACCATGGTATCCGCTATCTTTCCACTAGGGCCATTTTTTTATTGTACCAGTTCATGAAAAGCGACGTCAGCAGGCTGAAGCAAAGATATACCAGCATGATCAGAGAAATTCCCTCTATGGCCTGCCCGGTCTGATTGATCGTCGTACTGGCGACGGAAACAAAGTCGGGAAATCCGATGGCAACGGCGAGCGAACTGTTCTTTGTCAGGTTCAGCATCTGGCTCGTCAGAGGCGGAATAATGACCCTTAAGGCCTGGGGCAATATGACGAGATTGAGGATCGCTCCGCGCTTCAGCCCGATTGCCATGGCCGCTTCCGTTTGTCCCTTACTGATGGCCTGGATGCCCGCTCTGACAATTTCTGCCACAAAAGCAGCGGTATAAAGGACAAGCCCGAGCAGGAGCGCTCCGAATTCGGGACTCATGTTCAAACCGCCCTGAAAATTGAACCCTACAAGTTCAGGAACGCTCATCTTATGAGGCGCCCCGGCCAAGAGCCATGTGACAAAGGGCAAGCCGATGATGAGTGCAAACGAGAAAACCAGCACGGGGAAGATCTGTCCTGTTTTTTCCTGGCGCTTTTTCGCCCATCTGCGCAGAACATATGCGGCGATGCAGCCCGCGACACCCGCAAGGGCCACGTAGGTAAAGGCGGGGTGCCATTCCGGCACCGCAAAAACAAGCCCCCGGTTGCTCATGAACACGCCTGCGAACGGTTCTATGGCTTCCCTTGGTCCGGGCAGGATGTCATAGAAAAAGGTATACCAGAAAAAAAGCTGGAGCAAAATGGGGATATCCTGCATCACTTCGATATATACCGCTGCAAGCTTTGCAACCAGCCAGTTCGTGGAAAGTCTGGCAATTCCCAGAAAGGTTCCCAGAATGACCGTCAGGACAATGCCGACAAACGCCACTTTAAGCGTGTTCAACACACCGACCAGCAGCGCCTTTACGTAAGTATCGGCGGCGGAATATTGAATCAGGGATTCGCCGATTTCAAACGAGGCTTGCTTGTTCAAGAATCCAAAGCCAGTGGCAATGGCTTGCCTCTGAAGGTTTGCAACGGTATTGCTGAACAGATAATACCCGAGAAGGCCGACCATGCAGAGCGCCGCGAGCTGGTAGGCCACCGCGCGTACCTTCTGGTCATTCAAAAAAGAAATCCCCTGCTCGGTATCAACAGTTGAATTTGAGGAAGCGCCTTTTTGCATGTATTTCCCGTATCACGACTGGAAGAAGCTGCAAGACGTATAATGAGAGCTTCCGGGATATGATATCCAAGTTGTGTAAAGGTCCCCCGTCCGCAAGTGGAGGGGGTAATCAATTATCTGTCCCCTCCCTCAGGGTGAGGGGGGGACAGTATTTTCATATGAAAGATCAATAGGGGATCTTAGTATTTCATTACCTGAAAGGCGGGGAGTACATAAGACCGCCGTTCTTCCAAAGGGCGTTCAATCCGCGTTCCAGCTTCAAAGGGGTATTTTTCCCCACATTGCGCTCGAAAACTTCCCCATAATTTCCCACCTGCTTGATGATATTGTAAGCCCATTTTTCGTCGAGCCCCAGGGCCTTTCCGTTGCCGGCAGCGACGCCGAGAAACCGCTGAACTGCGGGATTGGCGCTCTTGAGCATCTCATCCACGTTTTTCGAATGGATGCCCAGCTCCTCCGCTTCAATCATTGCCAGGACCGAATAGTTGACAATGTCTTTCCACTGATTGTCGCCGTGGCGGACCGCCGGGGCCAGAGGCTCTTTGGAAATGATTTCGGGAAGGATGACATAGTCGTCCGGTTTCGGAGCAACGGCGCGTGTTCCGGCCAGTTGGGATGCATCGGAGGTCAAGACGTCGCATCTTCCGGCGAAAAAGGCCTTGGCCAGTTCGGCATTGCTTTCAATGACGACCGGTTTCATTTTCATCTTGTTCACTCTGAAGTAATCGGCCACATTGAGTTCCGTTGTCGTACCGGGTAGAACGCACACCGTTGCGCCATCCAATTGTTTTGCATTATTAATTTTCATCTTCTTGGCAACCAGAAAGCCCTGGCCGTCGTAGTAATTGACCTGAGCAAAATCAAGGCCAAGCTCCGAATCGCGCCCGAGGGTCTGGGTTGCATTACGGCACAGCACGTCAATTTCCCCCGATTGAAGCGCCGTAAAACGCTGCACCGCCGTCAAAGGAATAAACTTGATCTTGTTGGCATCGCCAAAAACGGCCGCTGCAATAGCGCGCCCCGTTTCCACGTCGAGGCCGCGCCAGATGCCTTTTTCATCCGGCTTTCCGAAACCGAATAACTCGCCGTTCACACCCACCTGGACAAAGCCTTTTGCCTTCACATTGTCCACCGTCTGTCCGGCAAAGGCCAACCCGGACAATAATACAACAACCATGATTAACCACAACTTGAATAGCTTCATCTCTTTTTCCTCCTTTTGGTGTATCGTTATCTCCGGAAATTGCTGACACTGTAAACAAATTCCCCCTTCTTGTAAAGGGGAGATCATTTTAAATGATTGGATGATCAATAACATTTTTAAAATCTTCTATTTGTTTCAAAATGTCAACAGGATTTTGCGGAAATGAAATGTCCTTGACACGGCACGAAAAATCATCTAAATTTCGCAATTGGAACAGCGCTGTATTGTATTTGACCGCTTCAGCGCACCCTTTTTCATCGTCGCAGCGGCTGTTTGGTTTGATTTCAAGATCGGGTGTCAAAAAATAACTTTTTTAACCGAGGAGGAAAGTATGATTAGAAAACGGAATATTATCATCGTTGCGGCAGCCGTTGCGGTCATCGCCGTCCTGTTCGCGGGACCGGCTTTTGCCGCGGACAAGAAATTTTTCGCTATCACGACCGGGGGAACCGGCGGGACCTACTATCCGCTGGGTGGTCTTCTGGCCCAGGCCCTGACGGAGAGGGTTCCCGAGGTCCTGGTCACCGGCCAGGCGGGCAACGCCTCCGTCGCCAACTGCAACCTGATCCGGGACCACCAGATCGAGTCTGCCTTCGTCCAGAGCAACGTGGCCTACAGCGCCTTCAATGGGGAGGCCCAGTTCGCGGGGAAGCCGGTGAAGAATCTCCGCGGCATCGCCTCCCTCTATCCGGAGACGATCCAGATCGTGGCCCGTGCCGATTCCGGCATCAAGAGCCTCAAGGACATCAAGGGCAAGAAACTGATTCCAGGCGACCGGGGCAGCGGCACCGAGGTCGATACGCTCAACGTCCTGTCCGGTTATAACCTGACCTACAAGGATTTCGCCGGCGTAGACTGGCTCGGTTTTTCCGGCGCGTCCCAGCGTCTCCAGGACAAGCAGGCGGACGTGACTTTCACCACTGCCGGATGGCCGACGGCGGCGATCACCGAACTCTCCATGTCCACCGACATCGTTCTTGTCCCCATCGAGGAGGAGATGATTGATAAAATCACAAAAAAGTTCAACTTCTACAGCAAGGTCGTCATCCCGAAGGGCACCTACAAGGGGATGACTGCCGACGTGCCGACGATCACCACGATGGCACAGTGGGTGGTGGACGAGAAGGTCCCCGAAGACCTGGTCTACAAGCTGACCAGGGCGCTCTGGGAAAAGGGCAAGGATGGCAAGGAGAGCGGCGCCGACGTCATGGCCAAGGTCCACGCCCAGGGCAGGAATGTGAAGCTCAAGACGGCGCTCGGCGGAATGGCGATTCCTCTCCATGCGGGCGCGGCCAAGTATTACAAAGAAGTCGGCCTTATCAAGTAGTTGGATGGCCGACGAGGAGAAAACCGGGCGTCCGCGGGGCGGCGCCCGGTTTCCATGAAAAAGCGAACGGTTGTTCTTCTTCTGACGGTGCTTGTCTTGGCCGCGGGTCTCTATCCGGTGCATGTGCTCCAGATCGAAGCCCCGCGGAAAGAGAAGGTCGTTTTTGTCCGGCTCCTCCGACCTGGTGACCGATTCTCACTGATGTACCGGCATTCCGTGGAGTTGTCTCCTGTGTGGGACCGTTTCCGGGTGGACGGAGAGTGCCGGATCATCCTTGACGAGACGGTCTTCTCCTCATCCAATACCGGCCTGCCAGCGGTGTTGGGAAATGGCGAGCGGTTTGTGCGCGACGAAACGGCCTTTCGCATCTCCAATCTGCAGCGGATCCTCCCCGCCATCGAGCTCTGGGTGGATCGGCGCTACGACAACACTCTGGAGTTCGGAGAACGGAAGATCCGCCTCCCCGAACTCGCGGGAGATACACTGCTTCGGCTCTGCGTCCGGAAAGTCTTTCTGGCCGAGTGGGGCTATCGTGAAACGCATTCCCTTTTGAACCGTCTGACGAGGAGATGAAATGAACGAAAAGCCGGCGACAGAGAAGGAGGACCTCTACGCGGAACCCAAGGTCGTCGAAGACACCGAAGCGGTCGCCAGGTACGACCCCGAACTTCGCTTCCGCAGGCTTTCGGGCATCGCCCTGAAGCTGATGTACGCAATGACCCTGATCCTTTCGATCTTTCACATCTACACGGCGGGATTCGGGGTCCTGCAGGAGTGGCGGCACCGGACGTTCCATCTGGCCTTCGTCCTCCCCCTGGTCTTTTTCCTCTACACGATCCGGAAGGACAAGGGGGAAGGGAAGAGGTTCCTGGTTTATGACATCCTCTACGGCATTACCGGCGCCGCTCTCCTGACGACGATCTGCCGGGAGCTCTTCAGTCTCTCCGCGATTTCGGCCTGGATCCTGGCCCTGGCAACCTTCCTGCTGTGCCTGTATTTCAAGAGACGGGAGTACCTCCCGGACCGGATGGCCGCCTGGATCGATTTCCCGGTCTTCACGGCGATGATCATGGGAATCGGCTACGCCTTCTCCCTGGCCTTCTCCGATCTCCATTTTCTGACCTGGTTCAAGGACCTCAACGCCGCCCTCGTCTTCTGGGGATTTTTCCTGCTGGGAGTCTTTCTGAGCATACTGTTCCTGTTCGTTCTGCAGTGGATCATGGGCCTGCGGATGATCTTCAACGGCCGCGCCATCCGGTACGACCAGGACAACATCCCCTTTTTCGACGTCTTCTTCGCGCTTGCGGCCTCGCTCGTCTCCATCTACATCTTCGTGGAGTTTCACAACATCGGTCTCAGGACGGGGAGCCCCGCTCAGGCGGACCTGGTCGTCGGCGCCATGGCGATCCTCTTCGTCCTCGAAGGCGCGCGCCGGAGCATCGGCGCCCCCCTGCCGATCATCGCAATCCTGGTCCTCGCCAACTGCTACCTCGGGCCCTACTTCCTGAAGATCCCGGGGCTGACGCTCTTCGCCCACCGCGGCTACGGCGTCTCCCGGATCATCGACTACATGTACCTGGGAACCGAGGGGATCTACGGCATCCCGCTTGGCGTTGTGGCCACCTTCGTTTTCCACTTCGTCCTCTTCGGCCTGTTCATCTCCCGGACGGGGCTGGGACAGCTCTTCATGGACCTGGCGATGGCGATCGCCGGGGGCACCGCGGGCGGCCCGGCCAAGGTGGCCGTCGTCTCCAGCGGGATGTTCGGTTCCATCAGCGGCAGTTCCGTGGCCAACACGGTCACCACCGGCTCCTTCACGATCCCGATGATGAGGAAGGTCGGGTACAAGCCGGTTTTCGCCGGAGCGGTGGAGGCGACCGCTTCCACGGGCGGGCAGCTCATGCCGCCGATCATGGGGGCCGCGGCCTTCATCATGGCGGACTTCCTGGGGATCCAATACATCAAGATCGCGGCCGCCGCCGTGGTTCCGGCCCTGCTGTTCTACTTCGCCGTCGGCTGGATGGTTCATCTCGAGGCGTTAAAGATCGGCCTGCTCGGCCTCCCCCGGGAGATGCTGCCCCGGGTATGGGACGTCCTCAAGCAGCGGGGCCTGCTTGTCGCGCCGTTGTTCATCATCGTCTTTCTGCTGATTTCCGGCCGGAGCCCCTTCCTGGCGGCTTTCTGGGGGATCATCCTCACGGTCACGATCGGCCAGATCCACCCCCGGACGATCTCCTTCCTGATCCCTATTGTGCTGTCGATCCCGGCCATCCTCTTCGAGATCAATCCGCTATTCTATTCGCTTCAGGTTGCGGCTCTCTGGGGGATAGCCTTGGCGGCGGGCCTCGCGATCACCTTCCGGTACAGCCACCGTAGCGCCTGGAGCGCCTCGCTCGCCGTCTCGGCGATCTTGACCGTTCAGCTCTTTTACCATGTCGAGCCCTACCTCTCCTCCTTCTGGACGAACACCCTGATCGTGGCCGTCGGGATCTTTTACAAGGACAGCAAGATGAAGATCCCCGACATCCTGAGCGCCCTCGAGTGGGGAACGAAGAACGCGATTGCCATCGGCGCCGCCTGCGCCTGCGTCGGCTTCATCGTGGGCGGAACGACCCTCACAGGGCTCGGACTCAAGTTCGCCGCCACCGTCATCAGCCTCGCCCAGGGGGCAACAGCGGGCATCCTCCAGTTCGACCTGCTGCACCTGTTGAGCGCCAAAGCGCTTACGCTCTTCTTCACGCTATTTTTCACGATGATCTCCTGCTTCATCCTCGGCATGGGAATCCCCACGACGGCCCAGTACATCGTGGCCTCGATGATCGCGGCGCCGGCCCTCATGGAATTCGGGATTCCACCCCTGGTGTCGCACATGTTCGTCCTCTACTTCGCCGTCCTGGCCGACGTCACGCCGCCAGTCGCACTGGCGGCCTACGCCGCTTCGGGCATATCGGGGGCAGACCCTTTCCGGACGGGGCTCACCGCCTTCCGTCTCTCCTCGGCCGGGTTCATGATCCCCTATGTCTTCGTCTCGGCGCCGATTCTGCTGTGGTACCCGACCCTTCTGGACGGGAGAATCCCCTTCGACTACGTTCTGTTCCTGCAGGTCGTCATCACCTGTATTCTGGGGATCATCGCGCTGGGGGCGACGATGATCGGCTACATGAAGTACCACTCCACGGTCATCGAGAGGATCGCGACCGGGATCGCCGCCGCCTTTCTGATCACCCCGGAAAGCTATACGGACTATGTCGGAGGGGGAATCCTCCTGATCGTCTTTCTGAAACAGATGTTCAGGAAACGCAGGATCCTGGGCAAAAGCAAGGAAGAATGCAAATCAAAATGGGAGGTTTCCAATGACCACTGAAAAGATTCGGGTCATCCAGTACGGACTGGGGCCCATCGGGATCGCCACTGTAAATTTGATCCTCACGAAACCAGGCATGGAGATCGTCGGGGCCGTCGATATCGCCAAGGAGATGGTGGGTAAAGACCTCGGCGAGATCCTGGGCCGGCAACCCCTCGGCGTCCACGTCACGGATAACGCCGAACGTCTCTTCTCCAAGGTGCAAGCCGATGTGGTGGTCCATACGGCCGGCTCGCGCCTGAAGCGGATCTTCGGTCAGGTAGAAGAGATTCTCCGGGGCGGGAAGAATCTCGTCTCCTCGGCGGAGGAGCTTCTCTTCGCCACGCCGGAAAATGCCGAGATGTCGGGCCGGATCGACAAACTGGCCCGGGAAAAGGGCGTCACGGTCCTGGGGACCGGCGTCAATCCGGGCTTTGTCATGGACGCCCTGCCGCTTACCCTCACCGGCGTCTGTCATGAGGTCCGGGAGATCCATGTGGAACGGGTCGTCGACGCCGGCACGCGCCGCCACCCTTTGCAGCGGAAGATCGGGGCGGGGATGACGCCGGAGCTCTTCCGGGAAAAGG
>Ga0209835_1000247_pt1 | contig 36899 bp, 27 predicted proteins | sample LakKivwa52mmetaG_FD_184138 | JGI IMG/M metagenome (GOLD analysis project Ga0209835, IMG submission 184138) | Anoxic lake water microbial communities from Lake Kivu, Rwanda to study Microbial Dark Matter (Phase II) - Lake Kivu water 52m metaG... | ecosystem: Environmental > Aquatic > Freshwater >... | reverse complement strand
GAATGTAATCGTGATCCCGCTTCAGACTCCCTTTGTCTATACCTCAGGAAACCTCGTGATGATGGCAAAGCGTCCCATGGATACTGTCTATTACAGCTCTTTGGATACTTTCCAAGCACAAACCGTGGGCACCAATAGAACGCGAAATATCTTTAGCGATTCCGTGGACTATGATCCCGTTAACCCATCAGCCGCTGGCACACTATCAGGACAATTCCCCAAGACTACCTTTGGCATGGTAGTAGGTGGAATGGCATCGCTCAGTGGAACGGTTACCTCCGGTGCTACTCCCCTTTCCGGTGTTACCATTACTATTAATAACACTACCTTGACCCGTACCACCGATGCCAACGGTGCCTACAACTTCTCTCATGTGATGCCGGGTAACTATAGCGTCACCGCAACTAAGCTAGGCTATCAGACACAAACTGCAAACGTAGTGCTGGTGGCAGATCAAGCCTATACGCAGAACTTTAATATGCCCGCCTCACAGCAAGTAAGCGTATCTGGTACCGTAGTAGGAAGCGACAACCCCGGAGTGGGCTTATCCCAAGCTACCATTACTTTGACAGGTGTCATGACCTATACCGGCACGACCAATGCTCAAGGTCAATTTACCATCACCGGTGTCCTCTCTGGTAATACCTACAACTATACAGTTGTCCGTGCCGGCTATCAAAACGCCACCGGTACTATCAACGTCGGCACCACAAACTATAGCATGGGCACCATTACCGTCAATGAACTTACTCTGCCTCCGGTGCAGGTGACAGGAACACTGAATCCTGCTCAGACTCAGGTAACTCTTACCTGGAGACCTCCAGGCGCAACAGGTGCCTTCTATTTCACCGATTTTGAAGCCGATAATGGTGGATGGACTCCCACTTCAAACTGGACAAATCCGCTCGGCGACTGGGAATGGGCAAATAATTACAACTCCACAAATTTCGTTGCTACGGAGTATCCCACCAGTTGCTATCCACCTACGCAAGCATATTCTGGCACAGGTCTGTGGGGAACCAAGCTCAATACCAACTACTCCAATTCAGGGGGATTCTCCTACCTAAGCAAGACCTTTGACCTCAGTGGCAGCGATGACACAGTCTTGCGCTTTAGAAGCTGGAACAATTCCTTTGGTAATTTTGACTATGGTCAAATCACAGTAAATGGCACAGTCGTTTATGGTCCTAATTGGGATACCAATCCAATTTCATGGCAGGAAAGAACTGTTGATCTATCAGCCTATGATGGAATGAGCAATGTAGTGATCAGATTTGAACATTATGCCACTACCGTTGTTGCCTATGCTGGATGGTATATCGATGATGTGTATGTAGGACCTGCTCAAAACTATGCTTCGGCACTTACAGCCCAAAACAATGTAAATAGACAAGCCATCTCCAGACAGTGGTTTGACCAAGCGGAAATAGTTAAGCATGCAGAGCTGGAGCTCAAAGCTCAGAGCCAGAGCAAAGCAAGTAGCCCTACTCGCACCACCAACGTATCCATGCCAGCCCATCGGGTAATCCCTGAACGTATCCCCGTAGGCTATAGAGTATGGAGACTACTACAGGGGCAGGAACAAAACGAAGCCAATTGGACTTTGCTTACAGTCAATACCATTACCGATACCTTCTATGTCAACACCGGATGGCAAAGCTTGCCTGACGGGCACTACCGTTGGGCGGTCAAAACCGTTTATACCAATAATGTGCTCTCCAATCCAGCCTTTTCCAATATGATCCGCAAACGTCCCAACGACCTTTCGGGTCTCAGCTTAACCGGTTCTACAACCCCTACCGCAGGAGTAGCTACCACATACAACGTCTTGGTCAAAAACACTGGTACGGCAAACCAAAACGCTGGTGCTTATACCGTAAAACTGATGAGCGGAACCACCGAACTGGCTTCCGTCGCCGGTCCAGCCATTGCCGTTAATGAAGAAATCAGCGTTCCTATTACTTGGACGCCCACTACTCCCGGACCTATGGCGCTCTTTGGCAAACCTGTCCATAGTGGCGACACTATGCCCGACAATGATAATACCCCTGCACTGAATATCACAGTAATGCCTACCGGCGTAGTGGCAGTAACTGTTGGTGAAGGAAATCAGCTTGATGGCAAGCCCTTTGAATTCCTCAACAACAACAGCCTCTTCCAATGCCTCTTCTTCCCTGCTGAAATTGGCAGATTTGGAAATATCACTGCACTAAGCTTCTACAATAACTTCACTACAAACTTTACAAACAAACCTATCAAGGTCTGGTTGGGAAGTACAAACTTAAGCGACCTCAGCGGTGGATGGATTCTACCTGCTAATAACCTCACCCTCGTATATGATGGCACAGCAAACTTCCCCAGTGGTCAAAATACGATCACCATCCCCTTGCAGACACCCTTCCAATACACCGGTGGAAATCTCGTGCTCTATGCAAATCGTCCGATGGATACCGTGATTGGTGTTGCTGCGGACGATTTCCAAGTCCAGACCATTGGCAGCAACCGTGCCCGAAAACTCGTATCCAATACTGTAACCTATGATCCAACTGCCCCATCGGCAACAGGTACCCTATCGGGTCAATTCCCCAAAACCACCTTCCACATGACAGCCATTGGCAACAACCCGCTCTTTGCCATTGCGCCTTCATCAAGGGATTTTGGTACTGTGCTACTCAACAGCACTCATCAACAAAGCTTTACCATCACCAATGCCGGTGGCGGTGCTTTGACTCTCTCCTCGATCACCATCGCCGGAAGTCCACATTTTAGCTTGCAAAACGTTCCCACTCTACCCGCTACGCTAAACTTTGGACAAACTCTGAGCTTCAACGCTGTCTTCAATCCCACTGCTGCCGGAAACTTTAGCGCTACGATAAGCATTGTGGACAACATGACACGGCTCACGCAAACGGTAGCACTCAGCGGAAACTGTATCGATACCCAAATCAATACCCTTCCCTATGCCCAAAACTTCGATGCCGTTACCGTTCCCAATCTACCTGTAGATTGGAACAAGATAGTTCAGGCAACCGTTACTACTGCCTATGTACAAACCTATACCACTACTCCCAATAGTGCTCCAAACTGTGCCGGTATGACAAACTCCTCCGATGCCAATGCCACATTGCTCCTCATCGCACCACCTCTGGCAAGTACGATCAATACCAATACTACTCGCGTAAAATTCTTTGCCCGCGGAGGTGCAGCAAACTATAGTCTCTCCGTAGGTGTGATGACGGATTATACCAATGCCAGCACCTATCTGGAAACTCAGACAATCCAGCTCACAAACACCTGGGCAGAGTATGTGGTTACCTTTGCCGGATATACCGGTACGGGCAGAACCATCGCCTTCAAACACGGCTTGGGCGGTACTTCCAGACTTGTCTACATAGACAATGTGATGATCGAAGTGATCCCCCAAAACGACCTTGCTGCCACCGCCATCGTTGGCAACACCACTCCCACGCAAGGTGCTCCATCAAACTATACCATCAGCGTCTTTAACTGGGGTACAAACCCCCAGAGCAACTATCAGGTAAAACTCTATAAACAGGGTGATATCGAAGTAGGCTCTGTAAATGGACCTGCCATCAATCCCGGACAAACACAAGCTGTGGCTGTTCCCTGGACACCAGATGCCACGGGAGCGCACACACTATATGGAAAGGTGGTTTTAGCCGGAGATCAAAACAATCTCAATGACCAAACTCCCAACCTCAACGTAGTAGTTCAACCTACTGGTATCTGGGCTTTTACAGTTGGTGATGGCACCCAAACGGCACGTATCCCCATCGATTTCTTTTACAAGAACTCGCTACATCAATACATCATCTATCCCGCCGAAATAGGCAACACCTTGGGTATGATTACTTCCTTGGGACTCTACAATCAATTTACCCAAGACCTGCTCAATATGCCTACCAAAGTCTGGATCGGTACTACTACCCAAGCCGACCTCAGCACCGGATGGATACCCACTACCAATCATACCTTGGTCTATGATGGAAACCTCAGTTATCCCACAGGTCAAAACACCATCGTTATCCCCCTTATCGCTCCCTACCTCTATCTGAATGGGGAAAATATCGTACTCACCTTCAATAGACCCTTGGATACCCAATATTACCAATCCACAAACTACTTCAAAGCCCAGACTGGTACCCCACTCAGAGCCAGAAATATCTTCTCGGATTCGGTTACCTATGATCCTGCTGCTCCTCCTGCAACCGGCGGAACCAATACTGGACAATTTGCCCAAACCACCTTCTTTATGATTCCCGGTGGTGTTGGTCATCTGAATGGAACTATCCTCGGAGCCGGAAACCAACCTCTCGAAGGTGTTTCCATTGCTCTTACTCCTGGAGGATATACAAGCACAACCAATGCTCAAGGACAATTTGCCATCCAGAACATCTTGCCCAATACCTATCAGGCAACCTTCTCCAAGTATGGCTATATCACTCAAACCCAAAATGTAGTAATCACCGAAGATGAAACCACTACGGTAAACCTCACATTGGCACAAATGCCAATGGTAAGCGTAAGTGGAACTATCACTGCCAGTGATACTGGAGCCGGTATCAGCGGAGCCGGTATCAGCCTCGTGGGTTATGCAAATTACAATGTGAGCACCAATACCCAAGGTCAATTTACCATCGCTTCCGTTTATGCAAATCAGGCATATACCTATACGATTATCGCTCCCGGTTATCAAAATGGCGGTGGAACTATAAACGTAGGAGCTACCAACCATAACATGGGAACGCTCGTTCTTAGCGAAATCGCCTATGCTCCACGTCAAGTCTTGGCAGAAATTGTCCAAAACAATAGCCAAGTAGAACTGGAGTGGCAAGCCCCCGATCCTACCGCTTTGGATGTGACAGAAAGCTTTGAAGATGCGGCATTCCCGCCCGATGGCTGGAATAGAGTTATCACCAATACCGGTGCTGCCAATACCAATGGAGTATTCCCTACCTGGTGCAGATTTGGTTCTGTCACTGTAGGCGGTACTCCCATCGCTCCTGTTGATGGAGCCTGGCAAGCTGGCTTGTGGTGGAGCTATGAACATCAGGACGAATGGCTGATCACTCCCCAATTCAATTGCCCACCCGAAGCTTACCTACGCTTTAATAGCCACGTCTTCTTTGGTTCCAACAACGGCGATCATTACTATATCAAAGTAAGCACCGATGATGGTGCAAATTGGACAGCGCTTTGGGATGCCTCCACGCTTACCGGCGGCTGGAACAACTATGCTGATGCTCCGATTACTATAGACCTCTCTGCCTATCAAGGTATGCAGATCAAGCTTGCCTGGCATGCTCAAGACCCGCCTACCAATGACGGACTTTGGTATGTATGGATTATCGACAATGTCTATGTAGGCAATGCTGTCAGCACCCTACGTTTCAACTTTGCCGAGATGAGTATGCGTAGCAATCAACAACGCTCCATTCGTTCCATGGACATTACCTCGCTTATCAGCGATTCCAGAGCCGTGGAAACAGGTTTGGTTCGTAGCGAACTCCGCATGCCCAATTCCGCTCCTCAAGGAAATCATAAACCTTATAGTCGTTCTTTGATCGGATATCGTGTCTTTAGACTGAGTTCAGGACAGGAAAACAACGAAAATTCATGGATAGCTCTCACCCCCCAAGTGATCACCGATACTGAACTTGCAGACAGCGGATGGAATACCTTGCCCAATGGTACCTATAGATGGGCAGTCAAAGCAGTCTATACATCCAATGTGCTCTCCGTACCATCCTTTTCCAATAACTTGGTAAAGCAAGTGGTAAATGGCACTATCGCCGGTGTGGTTCGGACACTTAGCAACCAACCCATTTCCGGTGCCACCGTCACCGCTGGTGCCTTTAGTGCTACTACCAATGCCGTGGGAGCTTATAGCATCCTCTTACCGATTGGTACTTATGATGTCGTCGCTGCAAAACAGGGATTTCAATCTGTTACCATAAATGGCGTTCAGGTAAATGCAAACCAGACCACTACGGTAAACTTCAACCTCGGTCCCGTAGATAATGAAGACCCGATCATCCCTGTCATGATTACTGAATTGGGTACAAACTATCCCAATCCCTTCAATCCCGCTACTACTATCAGCTACAGCATCAAAGATGCCACTGCCGTAAAACTCGAGATCTACAATCTCAAGGGACAGCTAATCCGCACACTGGTAGATCAAGCTCAGACCAATGGCAGATACACTGTAATTTGGAACGGAACAGACGATCTAAATCGCCCTGTTTCCAGTGGATTGTACTTCTATCGGATGAGCGCTGGTAGCTATAGCGCTACACGCAAAATGCTGCTCATGGAATAGCCACAAACCATACATAAGTAGATATATCCTTAGCAGGGGAGCCATAAATTTGGCTCCCCTTTTGATTATGTAGCCTGCTCGGTTGAACTTGAGCAAAGAGAGACAAGCAAGAGACGTAAAATAGTGTAAGCGATGTCCCTAATCTAAAGTGTTAGCGATGTCATATTCATACATTTGACTCTTGGCGCTTTAGCGAGAGCCCCTACTCTTTACTCTTTACGGAGCTTCGGAAAGCTTCGGAAAGCTCCGCTACCCCAAAACACTCTCTTCCTTTATTTTTTAACCATCCACTTATATTTCCCTAATCATTCCCTAATCCGATTAGGGATTCATTAGGGAATCATTAGGGAATCATTAGAGATGCAAGTGAAGGAAAAATGGGGAAACTCCAAAAGTATAGCGGAAAAGTTCCAATTGTCTGGGAACCACAAAATCTGCCCAGCGGAGTATTTATTCTTACCTTCAAAGCCGCAGAAGTGAAACAGACCAAGAAGATTACCCTTACAAAATAGATTATAGTACTACAGATTGCAAAAGAGAGCGGGGGATGCCCTGCTCTTTTTTGTTAAGATTTTTTTGGCTTGATGCTGTCGCAAAGATTGGTGTGTTTTTTCGATTTGCCATCAAACCTTTTTTAAATAGCTTATGTATGTCTATCAGATAATTACGAGGTGAAACCATGAAACGCATGATCATCGCTCTTATAATAATGTTGCTATGTAGTCTCACTGCTCTTGCCTATACTCGCGAAGAGTTGTTAGATAAGCTCCAAAGCAGTCACTTTAGCATCAAAGACTTTAAGTTGGGGGGAGTATCAACCACGAATAGACCAATACGGCTTAGCGGATATCTCGAACAGATTTACATTACCAATGATTGGGAAAACTCGAATGCTTTTGGCTATCTTTTTGACACTCAAGGCAGGATCAGCGGTTGGATAACCAAGGTATGGAACAATGAAGATCAGCTTTGGCAGTGGGATTGGAAACAGAGCATCAGCTATCTGCCAGATGGCAGATATGACCGTATCGACCAGTTTTATTACGATGGCGAGTGGCTTGCGTCTGGCTATTTAGAATTTGTTTACAATGGCACCCAAGTAGATTTTATTATCTCCTATTTCGTATGGGAAGAGGAGGAGTATCTGTCCAGTGCTGCGGTCTTTGGCTACAACCCGCAAAGCACCCATGTGGAATACATCACCCAAATGAGCTACTGGGAGGATCGTTATGTTTTCCGAAGACAATTTACTTATGACGACCAAGGCAGACCCAATGCCACAGTATTCTCGTACTCATGGGATGGCATTGATTGGCAGGATGATCAAAGAACAAACATCAGCTACCATGCTTCGGATACCAGTGGCTACAGCCATTTCTACGACTTTGTAATCAATGAGTATGCATTAAGTAATTATGTCTTGCCTCAGATGTTTATGCCATTCAAGGTATCACTGGAACTGGGCTCTTATTATGATGTAGAATTTTCTACTTGGGTGCAAAGCCATCGCACAGAGTATCTGTATGATCAAGACAATCGCCTCGAATACAAAGACTTATCATACTACGAATCATGGGAACAAGATTGGGTGCATTCCAACAGATTCGCCTATCAATACTCTGATGATGGACTCCTTGATAATACGATTTACTATTATGTCGATTATGATGGCAACCTCTATGAGTCCTCGAAATGGAACTTCTCCTATGAAGAATATGTTCATACCGATGATGAGAATCACAGCCCCGCCCCAGTAGCCATAAATGCCTACCCCAATCCCTTTAGAGAGGGAGTGCAGATACTACTTTCTATTAGCCCCAAAGCAAATAGCGCTCTTGGTATCTATAATGCACGAGGACAAAAGGTTCGGACGCTGTCATCTACCGCTACTGCCAATACTCCCACATCCTTTTATTGGGACGGTAAAGATGAAAAGGGTATCAGTGTGTGTAATGGTATCTATTGGATCAAAACTCAAACAGAGACCGGACCGGCAGTACGCAAAATCCTAAAGCTAAGGTAAGACGCAGAGAGCAAAATAGATAGAAAAAAGTCGCCATAGAATTGGCTCGCCATGTTACAAAGATGTTTCCGATATCTTTGCCACCAAACATAGAGCGTAGAATATCATCAGCAGATATTTTCTTGACCTTTATCCCCCCATTTCTTCATTTGGCACCGATAACCATGCTATTTATTGTTATCTTTAATTCTATCAAGCGAGTAAGCCCTAAGACTGTAGCAAAATACCCCTGTGATTGAGGTTAAAATGAAAAAGATTAATATGATGATACTGCTCCTCCTGCTCTCTGCTGGTTTTCTGCAAGCAGCAGGTCCAGGAAACGTTGGCAGTGGACTGATGATGTGGCTTGAATATGAATGCCGCATCCAATGGCAGATTGACACATCTGGCTTCTTGGAATGGTGCATCAATTGGTAGATATACAGATGGAACGATTAACACCCGCTTTAATGGTTGGATGGCAGAATTGATCATCTACAACCGGGCTCTTTCAGAATCTGAACGTAAAACCGTGGAAAGCTATCTGAACCTAAAATACAATCTGGGCATCAGCGTAGATAGCAAAAGCCCTCATCATCATACAGATATCTTAAATCCCATCCTCAGCGTACGCACAGACAAAACTACGGATTCCAAAACCAGCGGAGGACTCACCATCGATGGCTCTTTCATTTCTGGCTCGTCCTCAATATATACAGGACACAACAATGCCACTGGTCTCACAAATGCTTTCAATCCCAGTCAAGCTCTATATCCAAATTTTCAACGCTTGGAAAGGCAGTGGTTTTTGGATATCAGAGGAACTCTAAACACAGTTTTCAAGTTTGATCTCGATGCCTTGGGTTTGGATGGCATCAATCCCAGTGGAAACAATTATCGCCTCCTTTACCGTCAATGTAATCCACTCGATTATCGATAATCCACCGCCTGTGCCTATCCTCGCCGGCATCATCAGTACCTATCCCAATCCCTTTAATCCACTTGTAAACATTAGCTATGCCATCACCGAACCTGCAGAAACGGAAGTAAGCATCTATAACCAAGTGGGACAACGTGTTTGGTACCGTAATCTGGGAAGCACTGCTATTGGCATATACAATCTGGAGTGGAATGCGACCGGCAATACCAGCGGAAGATATATCCTACGCTTCAAATCCGGAAACCTGATGCAAACTAAGATCATTACACTATCCAAGTAATTGACCGTTCTTCTTTGATCCAAGTGGAAAATCGGATCGCCTATTTCCACAGCGCATAGATAAAAAAGCTTGAGGTGTATGACATGGAATATGGTATATGTAGTGAACAAGCTATTCAAAGGAGATGTCATGATACAGAATTTAAGATTTAGGACAGCTGCAATCGTTTGTGGTCTGATGCTTTTGTTGCTCATCGCAGCCTGCGGTGAAAACAACACTACCGAGCCCACGGACAATCTTTCCATTTCGCAAGATGCGGCAGAATCAATCGCATCAAACCTTGCATACGCTACAGGCGGAACCACAGATCAACTGATGGATTTGAGCACCTTTGCCACAGCGGGAGGCTTTGATAGCCTGCAAGAAAAGTATCCCGGAACCTACTTCACGATCCAAAAGACCTATGATGAGGCTCAAGGAAGATGGAACATCCACATTGAGCGCGAAAGAGGGAGCGTTGGAAACATACCCTATGCCTTTGTTAGCCGTGATTATATCTTGCAGTACCTAAATGCGGAAAATCAGGCACAACGCTATTACATCAGCACGGGCGATACCGCTAGGACAATCCATTTCCAAGTAGTTCAAGGTCAAGGAAGTCATATTACTCGCCGTCTTTCGCAGCAACTCAATGAGCTTAATGCCGATTGGACGCTTACCAATGCGCACCTCGATGTCGTCACCGTCAATGGGACATACTATCGTGCAGCGGTTGATACTATTCGCACCTTTCTCAGAATGCGCACTTCAGATCATAATCTTCAGCTCAATGTTGCGAATCTGAGCCTACCCCGGGGATCCTCACCAAGCTTGATAAATGCCATCAGTGGAACCGTAACGGGACACTTTCATGCCGATGTTACCTTTACGAGTGGAACTTCATATAGCGAAGGAGTAATAGACAGGGATATCAATATCGTTATAGGTGAAGGAAAAGCCAATATTGGCATCGCAGGAAAGACCTACCGGTCTGATCTATTGATAGGTGAACTGGAACCCTAAGCAACCAAAAGATGTTGGGGGATGATAGTATCCCCCAATCGTTTTGTTTGTGCAAAAATGAAGCACGGCTCTTCATTATGACAGCAGCAGACTTTGAGCAGTTCTTCCACCTGCATAAAAACAGGCTATACAACTATATTTTCCACTTTGTAGATATTGACGATGATGTCCAGGATCTGATGCAGGAAGTGTGCTTAGCCTTCTATCAGCGCATAGAGCGGATAGATGAGAAAACCGCATTGGCTTATCTTTATCGCATCGCTCATAACAAGGCAATAAACTGGCAGAAAAAAATCCGGAAAACGGTTCTCCGCTCTAACCATGATTTTGACCGCATACCAGCAGGAAAAGGGGTTGACAATTCCCAAGACATTGTAAACAAAGCAATTGCCTTTCTGCCTGTCAACCTTGGCACCGTGATCCATCTCTACTATTTCGATAAGCTGAGTTACCAAGAGATTGGCATGCAGCTTGGGAAAAGCGTCAAATCTGTAGATTCCTTGCTCACCAGAGCTAGAAAGAAACTGCGGAAACATCTGGAAATTTCCGTAGATGGAACAATGAGGATTAAGAAATGATTTGCTCATACAAAAGAGGTACACAGTGAAAAAGCATAGCAACTCCTCGACTCAAATTGGGAGTACACAATTGGAAGATGCACTAAACAAGCTTCCCACAAAGGACATACCCCCCCTTCTCGAACAGCGTATTTTACGCCATATCAAAACACTTTCTCCTGCGTCGCAAAGGGGTTTGTTTGATCTGTTTCCCCGCGTTCAAATGGCGGCTCTTGCCCTTGGGATGTGTGGATTTTTCGTCTTGGGGGCTTCGCTGAGCTGGAAACTAACCGTAAAGCCACAGATACACCACGAATCTCAGCATCACTTTTTGGATGTCGAAGACCCGGGATTGCTGGACTTGTGGGATTTGGACGGAGGCTAAAATGAAAGATAGATTGATCATTGTCTTCTTGGCGCTGTCTTTGGCGCTAAACATCGGTGTCTTGAGTATCTTGGCGTTTCGCTGGCTTAGCCCCAAAGAGCAGCATGAGAGGCGCAAACCCCAGGCGAGACTTGATGGAGGTAATCACCAAGAGCCGAACAGTCTTCAAGAGCTGCGAAAACATATGCAAGAAGCACGGCTCCAAAACAAGGAAAACGTGGCTGATGCTCAAAGACACCGGACTGCTTTTATGACTGCTCTTGCCAGTGATGATTTCAAGGAAAAACAGGCTCGGGCAGCACTAAAGGAATACCTCAATGCGAGGATCAAACTGGAAAACGGAATCGGCGAAAACCTCATCAAACTGAGACTGAATATCGAAGACCCAAAAACGGAGGAAATCTTTAAGAGACGAATAAACAAACGTAGCGAAATGCTTCAGAACCACAGCTTGCAGGACTCTGTTGCCCTCGATAGTCTCCATTACCGTAGGGCAAAATTGCGCTCTATCATTAGAGAACGCATCAAACAGAGAAAGCAAGCCAGAAGACAGTTCCTTGACGAATAACCCTAATAGTATCCTCTGCCTATCCCTCAGACCAAGAACTGCTTAGATAGCTTCGTGGAATTTGACTGATTGGTAAAGCTACTTCTGGTGTTTCATGTCGCCGGAAAGCTCTGTTGCAATCCATCCAACCAGAAGGCAATTGCCTCCGCATTTTGGCTAAAAAGTATTTGACACCATGGTTGTGCATTTCTTTTGTGTGAACTGCACAGATTTTGAGCTTAGGACAGGGAGAAAGACATGGAGATTTTAGTAAGACAGATTAGCGATTCGGAACTCGCCGAATTGCGTGTTTCAGCTTGGCCCCTATGGACCAAGGAAGTTTCTGTTTTTGAATGGTTTTACGATGCCACAGAAGAATGTTATCTGATTCATGGTTTGGTGGAAGTGACTACCTCAAAGGGGAAGATGGTAGTGATCAAAGCCGGGGACTTTGTCACCTTTCCCCAAGGCTTGGCTTGTACATGGAAGGTAATTGAGCCGGTAAAAAAACACTACCGTTTCGGATAAACAATGTCTTTGTGCGTACAAAACGTGCTGGCAAAAAGCCTTGCAGCCAAAGCCGGCATCAAATCCGGTGATATTATTTTATCCATCAATGCCAATCCCATCCATGACTTTTTGGATTTGCAATACCATTCCTCAGAGCTTGCGTTGGAAATGGAGATGTTGGATACCTCCGGCAAGGCATACCAAGTAAGCATCAATCGGGATTCGAGCCGGGCATTGGGCATCGAACCGGAAGCCTATCATTGCCGGTTTTGCCAAAACCGGTGCATCTTTTGTTTCATCGATCAGATGCCTCCCGACCTGAGAGGAAGCCTCTATCAAAAAGATGATGACTTTCTCTATTCCTTTGTCTTTGGAAATTATATCACGCTCACAAACCTGCGGGCAGATGACTTTCAGCGCATTGTAAAACAGCGGATTAGTCCACTCTATGTATCCGTCCATACTACTGATAGCGGACTGAGAAAATCGATGATGCGCTACCGGCAAGATATCGATCTGCTTGCAAAGCTGAGACAGCTTTCTGCCAAAGGGATAGACTTTCACTTTCAGATCGTGATCGTTCCCGAATACAATGATGGCGAAACTCTCAAAGAGACGATCCGCACGCTTTTACATCCGAAATTGCGCACGCTTTCCATCGGTTTGGTACCGGTGGGACTCACCAAATTTAGGGAAGACTTAACTCCGCTCAAAGCTTTTGACAAGGCAAAAGCACAGGATATCTTGGATATTGTCACAGCGCTCACCTCGGAGCTTAAGAGTAGCAATATCTACTGTGCCGATGAAATCTTTGTCCTCTCCGGCAACCCCATACCGCCCCAAGAGTATTATGAAGATTATCCCCAGCTCGAAAATGGCATCGGCATGCTCCGCCTGATGATGGAAAACTTTCGCGTCAAGAAGCGTTCCTTTTTGCGGGAACTGCGCAAAAACCCACTGAAGATGGTTTTTGTTACCGCTCTTTCTGCCTCCAAATACATAGAGGACATCGCCAAATATATCAATACTCGGATCGAAGGTGAGCTTGCCAGAGTGCAGGTTATCACCAATAACTTTATGGGAACCCAGATCACCGTTTCTGGTCTTTTGACCTTCAAGGACATCAAGGAACAGCTGGATGTCCGCGAGGGGGAATTTGTCATTTTCCCCAATAACCTTTTTAACTATGAAGGTATTACCTTGGACGGGCTTTCACAAGTGGAGATCAAGGCTGCTTTGGGTACGGATGTAATGGTAATCGATCATCTCTTTGAATATTGGGATTGGATCTGATCCGAGCTTACAAAAAAATTGCATTGACCAAATATGACACTTGCTCACAGATGAACAAAGCAAGATATAGAGGTAAAACGCAGATGATTAAGTATGGATACTTAGCTTTAGTTTTAATCCTGGTGCTTAGCTTGATTTCGTGTCAGAGCAAGGAACAGGGTATCGCTCGTGCCAATAAGAACTTGGGAACAAAGTCCAACCCGATCAAGATGTATTTTGTGCCCTCCATGGAAGCCGGTAAGGTGGTTACCAGCGGAGAAGCTATTGCCGCATATTTACACAAAGAAACCGGTTATTTCTTCAAAATTGCCGTGCCTACCAGCTATGCGGCAGTCATTGAAGCCCTTGGCACCAATCAAGCGGATGTAGCGTGGCTCTCTACCTATGCCTATATCCTTGCCAAGCAAAAGTATAATGCCAATGTAAGAATGATGACGGTTCGCAATGGGCTCAAGACCTATCGCGGACAGTTTGTTGCCGCTACCAATAGTGGCATCAAGAGCTTAGAAGATATAGAAGGTAAGGTAATAGCCTATACAGACGCTGCCAGCACGTCCGGCTATATCTATCCCTCGGCTATCCTCAAACAAAAGAACATCACTCCCAAAGAGATCTTTTATGCGGGTGGACACCCTCAGGCCATTTTGGCGGTCTATAGTGGTAGAGCCGATGTTGCATGTACCTATTGGTCTCCTGCCGATCAAACAGGAAAACCCAAAGACGCTCGTGAAAAGCTCTTTGAAACACACAAAGATATCTTCGAAAAGATCGCCATTATCGGATTCACGGATGAAATCCCCAATGATACAGTCACCTTTAGAAGCAGTATCCCAAAGGAGATTGAACAAAAGATCGTAAGTTCACTCATGAGCTTTTCCCGTAGTGAAACCGGAAAAGACGCTCTCAAGAAACTCTATGACATAGATGGTTTGGAAGAGGCAAGCGATGCCGATTATGAGGTGGTACGCACTACGCTCAAAGCCTTGGGGATGGATCCCGCGGCAATGCTGAAATAGCCACATAGGATATCATGCTAAGCGTAAAAGACCTCTCCAAAAGTTATGACAAACGTATCTGGGCGCTGTCCAAAGTCTCCTTGGAAGTAAATAGCGGAGACTTTGTAATCCTCTTGGGGCTCTCCGGATCGGGAAAGTCAACGCTTTTGCGCTGTATCAATAGACTGATCGAACCCTGTGCTGGCAGTATTGATTTTATGGGCACAGACGTCGTAAACGCCAGCAGCAGCGAGTTGAAACAGGTGCGCCGCAATATCGGAATGATCTTTCAGCAATTTAACCTCGTAAAAAACCTCAGCGTCCTCACCAATGTTCTCTGTGGCAGATTGGGCTATCATTCCTTTTTGTCTCCCTTTTCCAAAGCAGATATTGAGCTCGCTATGCACAACCTGCATAGGGTAGGCTTGCAAGACTATTCCACACGCATGGTCAAGCAGCTTTCCGGTGGACAGCAACAACGCGTAGCAATTGCCAGGGCTCTCATGCAAGCACCCAAAATGATCCTTGCCGACGAACCGGTAGCCAGCCTCGATCCCGCTACCGCAGATTCGGTGATGAGCTACCTAGGGGAAATCAATCAAAGGGATGGCATCAGCATCATCTGTTCCTTGCACTTTCTCTCGCTCGCACGCAAGTACGGCAACCGCGTCTATGCACTCAAGGACGGTAAATGCGTCTTTGAAGGTTCTCCGCTGATGATCGATGAAGATAGATTCAAAGCTATCTATGGACAAGATGCCAAGGAAGTAGAGATCAGATAATTTCAATACCCATTTTCCTCTGTCGTCGTCAGTTATGATGCGCGCTATTTACGGGCATTGGTGGGATACTATGGAGCATTAACGAGTTTTTCTTGACAGGAAATAGCCATTTTTCAGATTGGACTTCACTTTCGTGGGTGATTAGCTCAGTTGGTTAGAGCGCTACGTTGACATCGTAGAGGTCACTGGTTCGAATCCAGTATCTCCCACCATTTTCTTTTATTGGCTTTCTTGGGGTGATTAGCTCAGTTGGTTAGAGCGCTACGTTCACATCGTAGAGGTCACTGGTTCGAGTCCAGTATCACCCACCACCCATAGCTTATCATTTATTGATACAAATCCGCAAAAAGCTTTCTTTCGATACCTTCAATGAGGAGGTGAATGATAATCCCGTGGATTTCTTGGATGCGGTCGCTGGTATAGGCAGGAACGATCAATTCATAATCGCAAGCGCCTTTTAGCTTTCCGCCATTGCCGCCTAACATGGCGACGGTAAAACAGCCAATTTCCTGTGCCTTGGCAAGGGCATTGATGATATTGGGAGAGTTTCCGCTGGTAGAAAAACCCAATACGACATCATCGGCATTGGCATAGGCTTCCACTCCGCGGGCAAAGATTTGGTCAAAGCCATAATCGTTGCCCACACAGGTGATATGGGATGGATCGCAGATTGCCATTGCCGGCAGAGCAGGACGGTCTTTGCGAAACCTGCCACTTAGCTCTTCGGCAAAGTGCATGGCATCACACATGCTGCCACCATTGCCACAGGTGATGATCTTCTGTTTTGCCACCAGCGTCTTTGCCATCACTTCGATGATATCTTCCATGGTTGCGAGATTTGACTTATCATTTACAAAGTCCGAGATCAAGTTTTGACTATGCGCAAAGGCAGCAGAGAGAAAGTCTTTCATATCGCTTGCATCCACCATCTCATTGTTTAGAGATTTTCCTTTACTTTGATCTTGGTTTTGAGCTCCGCTTCTTCGATTTCGTCCAATTCACGTAGCGTTTCATTGATCAATCTCACCCTCTCTTTATAGGGCAGGAAAGCGCTTTTGAAGCCATTTAGGATCACATACTTGATGGTGGGATAGTCCAAGCCCAAGAGCTCGATGGCGAGCATAAACTCATCTGTAACTGTGGTATCGGAAATGGTACGGTTGTCCGTATTGAGCGTTACGCGTAAGCCATAATCGATATAAAAATCGATCGGGTGCGAGCGGATATCCGGTACAGCTTTGGTATGGAAATTACTCTTGATACAGATTTCCAAAGGGATGCGATGGTCGTTTACATAGTTCAAAAGATCGCCATCTTCCACCAAACGGGTGCCGTGTCCGATGCGATGAGTACCACAATAGTGAATCGCTTGGTGGATGCTTTCCGGTCCATAAGCTTCACCGGCATGGATGGTGATATTTAGATTGTTTTTGAGTGCCAAGTCAAAGGCTTCCTTGTGGTCTTTGGCTGGATGGTTATATTCGCCACCGGCTAGATCAAAGGCGATTACACCCTTGTTTTTAAAGGCAATGGCAAGCTCGGCAAGTTTCACGGATGTAGTAGGATCCATGTTTCTGATGCCACAGATAATGACACCGGTTTTGATCCGAAAATCACGCTCAGCAGCTTTTAAGCCATCGATCACCGCCTGTGAAATCTCGGTGAGTTTGAGCCCGCCCAGGGTATGCAGGATTGGAGAATAGCGCACTTCCATATAGCGCACGTTTTCCTTGGCGGCATCCTCTGCCAGCTCATAAGCGGCACGCCGTAAACCTTCTTTGTTTTGCAAGACCAGATTGACGATGTGAAAACCCCGCAGATAATCTTCGAGACTACTGGTATTTTCATCGCAACAGATCAGCTTGCGCAGTTCCGCTGCATCCATCGTGGGAAGCTTTATGTTGTTTGTCTTTGCCAGATCCAATATCGTCTCAATCCTCACCGATCCATCCAAATGTACATGCAGATCGGTCTTTGGCAGTTTGGCGATGAGCTCACGAGTTAATTTTATCTTCATCTTTGCTCCTTAACTTCTTGTGTTAACTAACATACTACATCCTTTTGCCCCCAAAGCTACAGGAATTTTACGGTATCCTTCAATGGCAACCTTTTGCGGCTCTGTGCGAAAGACGAGACCACCTTGGCATGCAGACTCTTTTGCGGAGCCGGATAGCCAAATGGAGAAAGCGCTACTATCCTCCATGAGGATGGTAAATTGAGCCACTTTCGCATCTTTGCCTCGCTAAAGGCAGCCATCCAACATGAGCCTATTCCATAGTCCCATGCCAAGAGCATCATCTGTTGAAAGGCGATTGCGGTATCCACCAGATAATAGTCCTGACTATTGATACGGATGCCTTTACTGCTATCCGCACAGGCTATGATTACGCAGGGGGCGGAACGGATAAAGAAATTGGAAAGCCCGATCAAGCCGCAATTGACAGACAAATCCTTGATCTTAACGGAATCCGTGAGCACAATGAAACGCCAGGGCTGACGGTTTTGGGTTGAGGGCGCCCATCTGCCGGCTTCTAATATCTGGCTCAAAACATCCTCTGCAATGGGATCTGGCAAAAAGCTGCGCACACTGTATCTGCTGTGAATCAAAGTCTTTATATCCATCGGCTATTCTCCGAATCCATTTTACCAATGGCAGTATGCAAGTCAAGGATTAAAAGGATACTTTGTCCCATATAGGTAGGGGCGAATCGCAGTTCGCCCCATTTGATACATTTATAATCGCTTCTCGGGTTATTCAACAGAAGCTATCAACATCCACCTGGTGCCAAACTTATCCGTGAGGCTGCCGAAATAATCTCCCCAAAAAGCCACTTCCAGAGCCATGGTGATCGTAGCGCCTACTGATAGCTTTGCCCACAATTCATCCACTTCTTCTTTGCTACCGAGGCTGATCATCAGCTCTATATTGCCATCCATAACCGCTTTTTGTCCGCATGCTTCATTTACGTCTGATCCACAGAGAACCGTTTCGGCTCCGATGGGCAAGCCAATATGCATGATCAGATCTTGCATTTCTTCAGGAAGCGGATTCTCTTCATCGGAGGGCATATCTTTGTATCTGCCCACATAGTTAAATTCTCCGCCAAAGACACTCTTGTAAAATTCGAAAGCTTCTTGGCAATTGCCATTAAAGCTCAGGTAGGGGTTTATCGTTATCATGATATCTCCTTTTGTTTCGATGATACCAATAGGATAAGTGCAGTAGCCTCAAACACCAAATTAATTTCTGTACATAATACACCGCTTTGCTATGCTAGGCACATCGCTTCAAACTTTCTCTGCGCCAAGATGGTGCAAGACCTTTTGGAGCAAGATATCTTGGGTAAGCGGTTTGGAGATATAATCCGTAAATCCGCTCTCCAAAAAGTGTTCTCGATCACCAAACATGGCATAGGCAGTAATGGCTATCACCGGTAAATCTCGCGTTTGGGGATTTGACCTTAAATCCTTGATCATATCCAGTCCAGAATAGCTATCCTGAAGGTTTATGTCCAGCAAGAGCAGGTCATACCCTTGGCTTTGAATTTTGGCAAGCCCCTCGCGTCCATGGTTGACGGTATCAATATGCAAGTCTCTATTGAGCATATATGAAACCATTTTGCAACCAATAGTATCATCGTCCACTAGCAACACCCGGCATTGGGATAGGCTTTGGGGCAATACTCTGTGCGCATCTATGGCTTCTGCTTCCGCTGGCATTGCACAGCCTTCAGGAAGATCGGGTATGGTAAGAGTAAAGGTAGAGCCTTGCCCAAAAACGCTGCTAACGCCAATGCTGCCACCCAAGAGACCGGCATACTTACGGCACAGGGTCAAGCCCAGTCCCGATCCCTCATGGCTCCTGCTCCATCCCTCGCTTACCTGCCGAAAGGCATCAAAGAGCACATCGAGCATGTTTTGGGGGATTCCTATTCCGGTATCGCTGATATGGATAGCGGTTTGGGGATTGCCATCAGCTTCCACACGCTCTACGGCAAGCGTAATCTTTCCCGCATTAGTACACTTGATGGCATTGTAAATTAGCTCGTCAATGATCCTGCCCAGGATATCCGGGTCTGTGCAAACCTGATATAGGCTTTGATCCATATCGATCGAGATTCTGAGACCCTTTGCCTGCACCAGCGGGAGATAAAGCTTCATCGAGATATGCAATTGCTCATAGAGATCAAAGTATTGCTTTTTAATTACCTGCTTGTTTGCTTCAATTCTGGTAATGTCGAGGATCATATCCAAGGTACGGAGCAGGCGTTTACCGGAGGTATTGATCATTGTAGCCATGTCCTGAAAGCGGCTTTCTTTTGCTTCCGCAGTCAATATCTCGGAAAAGCCCAAAATCCCATTGAGCGGAGTACGCAATTCATGGCTCATATTCGCCAAAAAGCTGGATTTGAGCCTGCTGCTTTCCTGTGCCCTTTCTTTGGCTAAGATCAATTCACGTTCTTGCTTGTTCCTTAACCGAATGCTCGCAAGCATTTCCGAAAAGACCTTTAGGAGCAGCAAGTCGATCTCTGAATAGATATGAGCATTTTTCACAGTGTCAAAACCGATAAAGCCAAAACATTCGCTCCCCAACATCAAGGGAAGAGAAAGCAAACTTTTGACTCCAGAAGCTTCCAAAGCTCTTTTGGTCTCGCTTGGTTCCAGTCCTGAAGTATCCGGGATATTTACCATCGTCCCAGCCGCAAAGGCAGATTTCCATTCCGGATAAACAGGTATATCGCGATAATCAGCGACGGTCGAGAACGCTCCTTCAGCACACCACTCAAAGGTATTTGTGCACAAGCCGCTATTACTATCATAGTCAAAGATATGGGCTCTTTCGGCTTTGATAAACATTGCGATCTTGACCAATGAGCGAAAAACCTCGTCCCCTACATACGTTTGAGATGGCTTCAAGTGCTCCTTGGAAATCTCCATCAGGAGTTGGCGGAACTCACTTTCCCGCTGGAGGTCTTGTTCCATGGCTTTCTCTTTGGTAACATCTCTTGCCGAGCCTACTACCCCAATCAGCTTCCCGTGCTCGTCTATCAGCGGTGCCTTATAGACATCCAAAAAGAGAAACTTGCCTCTCACATTGCCAAATTCATCAAAACGCATGGTTTGCATAGCATCCAAAGTAACACTATCCGAATCACGGCATATCTCTCCAAAGGTGTGCCAATGCGGATTATCTGGATGGAGCTTTCTCTGCCTTTCGGCAAAAAACATATCCGTCTTTCCGATTGGCTCTTCGATGGATTCGGCGCACAAGAGATTTTCACAAATTGCTCTATTTACAAAGATAAACTGCCGCTTGAGATCCTTTGCCCAAAGCATGTCCGGCTTGGTATCCGCCATTAAGCGAAAGAGTTGATTGAGATCGCTATAACTCTTTTTACTTTCGCCCAAGGCAAGCTGAATTTCTTTTATATTGCTTATGTCTCTGCTACTAACCAATATACCCAATGGCAGCCCATGTTCATCACGTATAAAGCTGACGTTGATTGAGGTCAAGATCGTGCTTCCATCTGATTTGTAATGCTCCACTTCAAGCACTCTGCTTCTGCTCTGGTTGGTCTCGGGATTTTGTTCGAGCTGCATCTCCTGCTCAAAAACAGAATGAATCAAGCTAATCGCCTCGGATGTATAACGCTCGGACAGCGATAAGGTCATTATCTCTTCTTGCGTAAATCCCGTTTTTTGCTGGATATTGGGGCTGATATACAAAACATTGAAATCCAGATCGCAAATCCAATAGAAATCATAAGAATTGCTTGCCAAAAGCGCATATACCTTCGACTCATCCCGCACCAGATCCTGTAAAACAGGGTTTAGGTCTTTATCTGCAAATCTGTTCATTACTAGTCCACCTCATCTATCTTAGCTCCGGCACACCATGCTGCACTACCCCACAGTACCTGATAGAATCAACATGATAACTACCACTAATTGTTTTACATATACATTATAAGCTATTTTGTCATGAATCCAAATCATAATTGTGTTAAGACGTGTTGCCGGCATTCCTCGAAACATCTTTTAGCACTGGACATGATAACCGGTGCAAAGAATCTTCTCGGATATTCATGTCAAAGAATGCACATAAACAGAGCCGATGCTACCCGAGTATCCGGTTCTGCAAGACCTTGGTTTTCCCTCCGGCACCTCCATCGGTGAAATCCTCACAATGCGGATAAATAGTAATATTTGCCTGCTAAAAGTATTTGTCATGGAACGAAATCTGCTTTATACTGTTCTATGTTATGAAAGCTTAATAGGAGAATTGTATCCATGAAACTGAAGTTCACGATGCTTTTCCTGCTCTTGTGCAGTTTGACTATGCTGGCAGCTCAAAGCCTCAAGCTCGAGCTAAATCCCGCCAAACTGAAAGCCGGAGAGAAGGGAACGCTTTATGCCACGCTTTCCATCCCCGAAGACAAACTGCAAGTATATGATCCCGACAATCGGGATTTCTTTTATTTGAATGCCTCCCATCCCGATCTGGTTTTTGGAACGGCAATTTTTCCCAAGACCTACAAAAAGAGCGGCGAAGAGCTAAAGTATGTGGGTAGCGTCAAGATCAGCCTGCCCTTTAGCGTGAAAGCCAGCCCCAAAAACCCGAGCGCCAAGATCAAAGTGAACTTGGGCTACAATTTCTGCTATGAAAGCGGAGCTTGCGATCCTCCCGAAGAGATTTCCCGGGATTTTCCGATCGAGATTGTGGCAAGCGCGGTTGATCCCGCTTTGAGCGAAGAAAGCGATAGTGCCACTCTCGTAGAGCCGGAAGCGGAAGCACAAAAAAGCGGGACAATACCTTTGGAAGAGAGCGCTGAAGCCACTGCCACAGATGCGTCTATCCCCTGGCAGGAAGTGATCAAGTATCTGCTTTTTGCCTTCCTGGGTGGTATAATACTCAATATCACACCCTGTGTATTACCGATTTTACCGATCCGCATCATGAGCATTGTCAATCAAGCACAAAAAGATAGATCCAAGGTCTTGGCTCATACCCTCGTTTATACATTGGGAGTGATCGTTTCCTTTGCTGTGATGGGTGCATTTTTCGTAGCGCTAAAGACCGCCGGACAATCTGCGGGGTGGGGCACGCAAAACCAAAATCCCTATTTTGTGGTATCCTTGATGGCAGTGGTCTTTGTCTTTGCGTTGTCGCTTTTGGGCGTCTTTGAAATTACAGCCCCGGGTATGGATGGAGCCAATCGTGCCACTCGCAAGGGTGGATATAGTGGGTCTTTCTTTGGTGGAATTTTTGCCTTTTTGATGGCTATTTCTTGCACCGGACCCTTTTTGGGAGCTGCTTTACCTTTTGCAATGAAGCTGAGCAGCAGCTTGATCATGATCTTTTTTGTGATGATCGGTGTGGGTTTTGCCTTTCCGTTTATCCTCATAGGCTTGGTACCCAAGGCGCTCAAGATGATTCCCAAGCCCGGAGATTGGATGGTGCTCTTCAAAGAACTGATGGGCTTTGTATTACTTTATCTGGTATTTACCATGCTACGTACGCTTTTGCAGCTTACCGATGGTGAATACTTTCTCAATATAATCTTCTTTATGCTGATCCTCGGTTTTGCCGTATGGCTCTATGGTACCTTTGTACGCATGGAAAAGAGCAAGGCAACACAATGGACTTTTACCATTATCGCATTGGCTCTGATCGTCTTTGCCAGCATCCACTACCTCCCTTATGAGGAAAAAGCAATACAAAGTGAAGTACCTGCCGGATCGGAATTGCTTCCTGCACCCCATGCCCCAGAAGGCTGGTATGTCTTTAGCCCCGCCTTGCATGAAAAGCTGATGCAGGAAGGCAAGCCCGTCTTTTTGGATATTGGTGCTGCGTGGTGCAAAAACTGTCATACCAACGAAAAAACCGTGCTCTTTACCGAAGAGATCATGGCAGAATTTGCCGCCAAGGGGATAGTTCTCTTGCGTGGGGACTTTACCAAAAAAGACGAGGTTTTGCTGGACTGGATGAAAAAACACGAGCGCATGGGCGTTCCCTTTAATGCTCTTTACATCCCCGGTGCGGAGCCAATCCTCTTTCCTGAATTGATTTCCAAAAGCATCATCCGTGATGCCATTGCTAAAGTACCTAACCCAAAGGAGGAAAAGTGAAATTAACTTTGATACTACTCATCCTAACGCTGCTCTTGGCGGTTTCATGCAGCAGGTTTGAGCACGATTTTGACCCCCCTGAAGATTTTGAAGCGGCGTTGTTCAATCCACTTCAAGCAGCGCTTGACAGCCTTACTGCTACAAACATAGCTCCGGTGATGGATTTTTTTGCCGATGAATATTTGCACAATGGCATCACCAAAGCAGGTAGAGAGGAATTTTTGCAAAGCCTCTATAGTGTCTCCACGGAGTTGATTTTTACAGTTGATATGGCAAATGCGGAATTTACAAATGACAATAATGCTATTGCCACCTGGAATCTCAAGGTCTATAGCGATAGTACCAAAGCCCTCTTGGCGGATAGTACTTTTGTGAATGACCGGCTGATCAAGCGTAATGGTAAATGGCTGCTCATGGGTAATGGGATATCTGGAGGGATTCAAACCCAAAAGCAAAGGATTATTATCGAATACTTTACCTTTGTGGGATGTCCAAATTGCCCAGTGGTGGCAAATCATATCCGCCAATTGCAAGCCAGCTACCCCACCCAGCTTAGTTATGTGGAATATCACGCCAGCGGAGAGCTTTCCCAGGGGATGGCGCACAACGATTTGATGATGTATTATTCCGCTTTTCCCAATCCCGTAAGTGTAGTTCAAGGCAATACCAAGCTTACTGGTTCAACTCCTGATGTACTAAGCACCTATACTCAATCCGTAGCTTTACAGAGCGAAGTGGATGCCTCCGTCAAGCTGGAAAACTTTAGCTATCAAATCACCGGCAATCAGATCGATTGCAGCATCAAAGTAAACACACTTGTACAAGATTTTGACCTTACCAACGTCAAGCTGAGGTATGTCCTGCTCAAAAAGACTTGGGACTTTGCCAATCCCAGCGCCGAAGCGCATCATAACGTTGCTTTGGCAAAAGGCAGTATCGATCTGGCTACTCAGGACCTGAGCCAACCTATATCCTTTAGCCTCACCAAAGAAATCCCTGCCGATGCTGCAATGCTGGTCTTTGTGCAAAAGGTTCCTTCCACCTTTAATAGCGATGCCACAATTTACAATGGCATCGAAGTACCCATATCCCAGACAAAGTAAAGGAGTGAACATGAAAAAACTAATTCTCATTATCTGCGCAGCGCTACTCTTCACTGCCCTAGTTGCCGAAAAGATGCCGGATTTTAGGCTGCCCGATATGGCAAACAAGGATGTCACTCTTGCCTCATTGTTGGGAAAGGGTCCTGTGCTCATCGATTTTTGGGCTTCCTGGTGTACACCTTGCAAAAATGCCATGCCACCGCTACATAGCCTCGCCGAAAGCTATGATTCGCTCACGGTGGTACTGATTTCCATCGACGCTCCAAAGGATGTGGCAAAGGCAAAGAATTTCCTCAAAAGCAAGCAATATAAGTTTGTCCCTCTCTTTGATAGCGAAAAGAGCCTTGCCTCCAAGCTCAACGTCAAAACAGTTCCTCATACCTTCATCATTGATCGGGAAGGTAATATCGTCTATTCTCATGTGGGTTTTGATGCCGGTACCGAAAAGAAATATGATGGCATCATCCGTAAAATGCTAAATCTGGAGACCGCCGATGAATAGGATTCTGCTCACCATCCTCATAATACTCTGCGCTTTTTCCGTGCTAGGTGCCCAAAGCAACCTCCGCATCGGTGGCTTGAATGAAATGTCCTATATTTATAGAACTGCCGAAGACTCACTCAATTCATACTTTAGCAACGCCTTTGGCTTTAACTTGAACTATCAGAACTTTGGCTTTGGCATGAAATACATTGCCGATCTGCCAAAGTATTCCACCAACCAGAGTGAACTGCTTTCCGATTTTAGCGCCACAGACCTCAAATCCGGCTGGCAGGAAATCTATGCCTATTACCAAAAGGATGCCTTCAAAGTACATGCGGGAACCATTACCGAGAGCTTTGGCGTGGGGCTTAGTTTCCGTAGCTGGGAAGATTTGGAATTTGATCAGGACAACCGCATCGATGGCTTTTTACTGCGCTATGATGAAGAACTCAAGCTCAAAGCTCTCTATGGAGCTATCCCCAATCGCAACCAAGACAGCAAGCTGGATTTAGCCTATGGTTTTGATGCCGAGTATCCTATGCTCAGCTTTTTAAATCTCGGCGCTTCACTGCTTGGCTATCGGGACTTTAATATGGTCAATCCCCTTACGCAAAGGGATATCTACAAAGAGCGCAATCTCTGGGCATCCCGGATAGCTCTGGCTTTTGAAAAGCTGGAGATCAATGCCGAGTATGCACAAAGCGAGAGCGGAGACTTTGGCAGTGATGACAAGATCAAAGGTGAAGCTCTCTATGGCAACGCCAATCTTGATTTATACCCCATTACCCTCGGTGCTGCCTACAAGAAGTATGATTCCTTCAACCACCGCCTCCAAGACCTCCCCGCAGCAAATTATCACACCGAAACCCTTGCCGACAACCTCGGCTCCGGGATCGATGAAGAAGGCTATCAAGCCTATGCCAATTGGCAGATCAGCCCAACCATGGGTCTCAACGTTGATTATGCCGAGGCATGGAACGCAGACAAAGACAAGAAAATGAATGACCTTTATGCATCTCTTAGCAATGAAGCAGGTTCCTATCTCTGGGGACTGGAGTATGCGCATATCGAAAAGCTCGATGAAGGCACCAAAGAATGGCAAAAAGAAGCTATCCCTGCGGCTACCCTGGGCTTCCGTTTCTTGGGAGAGGGTGTAATCCTCAAGCTCGAATACAAGATGAAAGAAAAGCAGCACTATGACATCAGCAGTGAACGTATAGAGCCCAAACTACAGCTCGATTTTGGCATCAAGAAACTATCGCTATCGATGAGCGCTCAAACCTCCGTTATCGAAACATCCGAGCTTTCCGATGCCAATTACAAGGCAAATGTGGAAGCCAAATACCCGCTTTGGGATCATAGTGATATCACCATCTTTGCCGGTAAGGATGCCGGAGGAAAGGTATGCAGAAACGGTACCTGCCGTTATGTGGCACCCTTCCAAGGTGTCAAAGTAGAGCTGAGCACCAGATTTTGACTACAAAGGAGTATAAAACCGTGAAATATGTACTAATCATACTGTTAATCTTGGGGATGGGCTTGCTAAATGCCGATCTCACCTATTATCCCACTACCACTTTGGTAGAGGATTTTGCCGCCAGTTGGTGCGTTACCTGCTTGGATGCCATTGCCGGTATCGATGTCTTGCACCAACATTACAATCCCTCCGAAATGATCAGCATCCGCTATTACACCACCTCTGGAGACCTCAGCAACCCAGAAGTGGATGCGAGATTTGATCACTATCAAGTGTTTGGCGTCCCCTCTGTTTTCTTCAATGGCAAGTTCCGCGTCGATGGCGGAGGCGAAGACATCGCCAATGGCAATACCTATATGACCAAGATTGCCAATTACATCCATCATGGCTCACCCCTAAAAATCGATATCAACGGCTGGAACCAGCAAACCGGCAGAATCACCGGTTCCGTTATCAAAGTATCTCCCAATCAAAATGTAGTAGAACAAAATCTGCATATCCTGCTCCTCGAAGATAATGTCCTAGCCAATGCCACCAAGGTAGTTCGCTCGATTGCTACCTATCCTATCACTCTGGGTGGAGTAGGAAGTGAGCAGAGCTTTGATCATACTTTTACCATCAATCCGCTGTGGCAAAATGCCAATCTTTGGGCAGCAGTTTTTGTCCAGCTCGATGATGATACCATCCTGCAAACCGCCCATACCAAGCCCCTGCCTCAATACAACCTGAGAGCAGCGATGAATTGGGATCAACAGATCGTGGGTGGCACAAACACAAACTATCTATCCCAACCCTTCTATTTCTTCAATCTCGGTGCTGCGGAAGACTATATGATGCGCATCGTAGTCGATTCTGCTCCCGAAAACTGGTATTTTAACTATTGCGATGAAGAGGGATTTTGCTATCCGGGCTCGGTTTCTCTGCCGATGAATCTAACCGCAGGAGAGGCAAGACCTTATCACTTGAATCTGATGATTGGCAATACCGGTACCGCCTATTTCCATTGGGAAGTGACCTCCCCCAATATCGGTACCTATATCATCCCCTTCCGTTATCGTACCGATGATGTCTCCAATGAGGATGAAACAAGCCTGCCACTACCGATGGTCTTGGGCAGAAACTATCCCAATCCCTTCAAAACCCAGACCAGCTTCCCGCTCTATAGTGAAAAAGCAAATAGCAATGCTACCCTTCAGGTCTTTAATATCAAGGGACAGCTGGTAAAAGAAATTGAGTATCAAAATCTGGCTCAAGGAAACAACACGATCAGCCTTAGCGCCGGCGAATCCCTGAGTAGCGGAGTCTATTTGTACAGGCTCAAAGACCTGCCCCAAGTTCCCATGCGCAGAATGCTAATCACAAAATAGAGGAGATAAAATGAACAAGAGTCTTTTATTACTATTGGTGTTGCTCATTAGCCTCACCATGCTAAATGCCATAGACCGCCAAGTATATATCTATGAAGATTTTACCAGCACTACTTTTCCGCCCACAGGATGGACGATCAGTAACCAAAGTGGAAACTGGAGTCGCTTTGCCGGTGCTTCTGCCGGTGGCAGCACTCCCGAATTGCGTCTTCGATGGGATCCGCAATTCAATAACAGCACCTATTTTACATCACCGCAGCTCGATTTAAGCGGACTCAGTAGCGTTAGCCTCGAGTTTCGCCACTTTTTGGATCACTATGCCACGCCCTATACGATTGGTGTAGCAACGAGAAATTCACCACAGGGTACCTGGAACGTCGCTTGGTCTGCCAATCCCAATGCCAATATCGGACCCGAGCTTCGCTCCATTCAGATCAGCAATGCCGACGTTGGCTCCGCCACCTTCCAATTTGCCTTTTTCTTTAGCGGCAATTCTTACAATCTGGATTATTGGTTCATAGACAACATCAAGCTCTTTACACCCTTTGCCAATGACCTCGCCATCCATAGCGTTAGCGGAGCAAACCAGGTAGTAGCCGGAACCACCATTACACCTGCTTGCGAGATCAAAAACGTGGGTCTCAGCAACCTCACCGCTACTGTATCCCTCACCATCTATGAATGGGAAACACAGGTAGCAAGCTATCCTGACCACTTCTCCCAAAGCATAGACCCCGGTCAGATCATCAACGTCACCTTCCCTACTTTTATCCCCATGACCGAGGATGAAATGTACCGCTTTGAATATAGTATCACTTCACTCGAAGACGTCGTAGATGATGATCCTACCAACAACGTAATGTCCAAATGGGTAGCTACCTGGACATCGCCAAAACAGCAAGTCCTACTCGAAATCGGCACTGGGGGCTGGTGTCCCTATTGTCCCGGAGCCTCCATGGCAGCTCATGATATGTTGGCGCAGGGCTTGAATGTAGCGGTGATCAAAAACCACAATGGCGATCCCTATGCCACGGATGCATCAAACTATCGAAACAGTTATTATGGTATCTCTGGATATCCTACAGGTGTCTTTGATGGTTTACTGCGCCATGTAGGAGGCAGCAACAGCTCCAGCATCGTCAATTCTTATATGCCCCTCTTCAATCAAAGAGTCGATATCAAATCACCCATCGATATCAACCTCTATGGGTCATATACCGGTACAAACTTTGTCCTCACCACACAAATCGCCAAGTATGCCAATCTCGTTAATCCCAATCTGGTTCTTCATACTGTGATTACCGAATCCGAAATCCCCTACAATTGGCAGGGACAGACCCAATTTGACAACGTCAACCGGATGATGCTTCCCGATCATTTTGGCACACCTGTTGATCTGGCATCCCTACCGGTAGGAGTACATAATTTCCAACAAACCTTCACCGCCGGAGCCTCTTGGGTTTTGGAACATTGCGAACTCGTCGCCTTTGTCCAAGACCTCGATACCAAAGAAGTGATCCAGGCAAATAAACACGATCTGCTCTCTCTCGAAGAGCCTCCCGTCGCCAATAGTGACCCCAGTGCAATTCCCCAAAAGCTTGCCATCCAATCTGTTTACCCAAATCCCTTCAACCCTCAGACCACGGTTAGCTTTAGCCTTCCGCTTGCCGGAAAGGTAAGCCTTTTTGCCTATAACATCAAGGGTCAAGAGGTCTTTGCCCAGACGCATCAAAACCTCCCCGCAGGCTCTCATAACATCGTCTTTAATGCAGAAAACCTCCCCTCCGGAGTATATTACCTCAGACTCAAGAGCGATTCTAGTACCGTACTCAAGAAAGTCATGCTCATGAAGTAGGATCAAAAGATACTGTTTATTGGGGCAGGCATCGCTGTCTGCCCCTTTTTTTGTAGATAGGAGCGCTCGCTGAAGCGCCAAAGTAGATATAATAATTGATAGGTGGCTCGGCGACCGCCCGTACACCAGCGGAATGCTAGGGTACAATAAATTACTTGAAGGAAAGAATGAGATTCAAAAACCTCAGTCCCATTGAAAGACAAACTGGCATATTGCTATTGTGGTCTGCGCTCATCGGCGGTGTAGTTGGCAGCCTTAGCCAAACCCAAGACATCATTGCCCGCAAGGCATTACATGCAGCAGATTGGCAACTTACCCTGCTCATGATGATCTGGCCTATTTCCAATTTCTTTTCTATTTGGTGGGGCAGGATCATCGAAAAATCCTGTCATCAATCCCGCTATTTCATCCTCGTGGGTGTTGTGGGCAGGCTGTGTCTGATCTTTGGTCTTTGGATCACTACCATGAATGAGTTTTTGGTTTTGCTAGCGCTCATGTTTTCCATGAATGCTCTGCTCATACCTGCACAAAACAATATCTACCAAAAGAATATCGATCCCAGCAGACGGGCAAAGGTCTATGGCTACACCATCAGTTTGGGGATGTTGGTCTCGATCGGTTTTACCTTTCTGGCGGGCAGAGTCCTGGATAGCCACGAGTATCTCTTTCGCCAAATTTTGATGATAACAGGCATCTGCGGATTTATCAGTAGCGTGCTCTTGTCCTTTATCCGCATTCAAAATCCGCTGGTGCGGATTGAGTGCGAATCCATTAGTTTCAAGCAAAGCCTGCTCGATCCCATCCATCGTACCCTTGCTTTACTAAAGTCAAATCCGCAATTTGCCAAGTTTGAACGCAGCTTTTCTATCTACGGGATGGGATTTATAATGATGACGCCAATTATTCCCATCTATCTTGTCGATGTGCTAAAGCTTAGCTATACTACAAATTTCTTGGCAAAAGGCGTGGTCTCGCAACTGGGGCTTTTGGTCTTATCTCCCTTTATCGGAAAATTGCACGACCGGATGCACCCCTTTCGCTTCATCTCATTTTCCTTTGCCACTCTCTTTCTCTATCCGGTATTGATTATTGCCTCTTCGCTGTTTACCGCTATTCCAGCGCTATCCATTCCCCTGGTATTTTTGGCTTATCTGGTTTTTGGCATTGCCATGGCAGCCATCAATATCGCATGGAACATGAGTTCCATCTTTTTTGCGGGAAAAGACGATGCCGCAATGTTTCAAAGCGTTCACGTCACCCTCACTGGCATCAGAGGTATCCTGGCTCCGGCTTTGGGTTTTGCCTTGCTCAAGTTTATTAGCATCAGAGCTGTGTTTATCGTTGCCGCAGGATTTCTGCTCTCTGCATCCATCATCAGCTACCGGGATGACAGGGCTCTCAAAAAGGCATCCTAAAAGGCTTGTCTTTAGGCAGGAATCACCATTTTTAGCAGACGATACAGTATTGTACCCAAGAGTTCCTTGTGCCATGGTATTGCATGCTGATGCGTTCGCTCGAGCATTCCTTGTTCTTTCCAATAGCGATAATCTGCCGAACCCGCTACTTTGCCATTTTCGGCATTGACCCGAAAGGCATTGTATATGGCGATTTGAAAGAGTGTAGGAGAACACAAAATCCCCCTTTTCGAAATGATCCTCCGCACATTAGCAAAACGTCAACACATTTAAATGCATGATATAATGTCAGTTGGCATTATCGGAAATGATTTATTAGCAGCCACACGTGGTTGACTGCTTATTTTTTGCTTGACTCCGATTGGCTATTGGGTATTCTGTCCACAAAATACTTGGAGGTATTTACAATGTACGACACACTAAGACTCTATCTCAATGGGCTTCAGCCCGCCCCTACCCAAATCCACAAAAGCATTTGCATCATACCCTTGCTTACTGTGGATGTCCCGTCCTTTCAGTACTTGTCGCTGAAAACTGCCATGGCGCAAAACCTAATCACCATTACCGAAATCAACCAAGGGGGATCTGTCCCAAACCTCAAAGTAATCAGCAAGGCAGATATCCCAGTATTGATCTTGGATGGTGAAGAGCTCAAAGGTGCAAAGCAAAACCGCATCCTCAATGCCTCCGTTCTGGTTGCTCCGCATTCGGAATTGATCGTACCCGTTAGCTGTACCGAGGCAGGAAGATGGAGCTACAACTCAGACGCATTTTCGGAATCCGGAAATGTATTGCCATCCTCAATGCGTCTCTCAAAGATGGATCGGGTATCCAAAAATCTGGAGGATAAACTTGGCTTTGATGCCAATCAAAGCATTGTTTGGGACGAAATCCAAGAAAAGCAGAGTGAGCATCGTGTCAGTTCATATTCATCTGCTCTCTCGGATGTCTTTTCTCATCTGGATAGCGACCTCGGCGAAGCGGCAAAACACTTTGCTCTCCAGGAAAATCAGTGTGGGATCTATGTAGAAATGGATGGCACGTATGCCGGTATGGATATCGTTTCCCTACCCAGTGCCTGGCAGGATGTGCATGAAAAGATTGTGCGCAGCTATGTCATGGAAGCCATCAACAAAAAACACGACACAGTAGTTTGCGATGCTTCACACTATACCAATCTGCTGGACAAACTGCCGGATTGTGAATATGCCCAGCACAAATCCGTAGGCTTGGGCATGGATATCCGGCTCCGAAACAAGGAACTGGTAGGAGCTGTACTGGAACACGATGATAGCTGTGTCCACATAGCCATCTATCCCTATCGCAATATGATGAGAACAAAATTCCATCCTCCCCAAGAATCCAGCAATTCCTTTGTGGAAGTCATGGAAACCTATCTGCGCAATAGGAGGTAGGAAGGGGACGAATAAAAATATTGGGCGAACCAAGCGGTTCGCCCATTTTCGTTTACCCCTTTCTCCGTTTGGAGGGGATATCATGTATCTTCATCTTGCGGAAGAGGTTAGTTCTATCGATTGCCAAGACCGTAGCAGTTTCGATCACATTCCATTGGTGGATGGCAAGCTACTGAGTAACATATTCTTATTCATAGCGTTTAAGAGCTGCTTTGAGGCTAAAATCGAGGGTTTCCTTTTCCTTTTCAAAGATCTCCAAACCCTCTTCGCTGATAAAGGAGCCCGGGGCAAGTTCCGCAGTTCGGAGCAGCCAAACCTGTAAAAAACATGTAAAACCTCCTGTAAAAACCTGTTACAACCACCAAAATTTCCAGATAGTCAGTCTTTCAAAACTCAATTGCATCTCTAATGATTCTCTAATGATTCCCTAATGAATCCCTAATCGCATTAGGGAATCATTAGAGAATGATAAGCGGATGATATGAAATCAAAGGGAGGGATTTTATACTCTGGTCGCGGAGCTTTCCGAAGCTCCGAAGCTCCGTAAACTCTTCATGGCTTAGTAAAGCAGTGACTATTTACATGAAAACGATTTGGAGTTCAATTCGCAAACGAGGACTTTATAGCTCCTCAAGACCCAAAGCGAATTGGACTTTACATGAAAACGATTTGGAGTTCAATTCGCAAACGCAGTTTAAACAAAGCCTCAAGACCCAAGCGAATTGGACTTCAGCATCGCTTTTCATGATCGGTAGCGAAAATACCTTTTCCGTCAAGTTCAGCATCGCTTTTCATGATCGGTAGCGAAACTCCGTATTATGTGTACAAAGATGAAACTGGCAATGCACCCATGATGATGATTTTTGCCTCTCACAGATTTCACAGATCACACAGATCAAACAATAGATTTCTCTTCATAGCCCTTGAAGCGAAACCCGCATCCAACACCCGGCATCAATGACCACAGCTCTCACATCCAGGGTATCTTCCAGATATCTTTTGGTCTTTTGGATCAAATCATCCATGGCATCCTCTCATTAACACGTTTTTACATCACTAACATTATAATTGTTAATGAGCGAAAAGTAAGTTAGTGATTTGATTATCAGCATATTACTCGGGAACGCTCCATCCCCTTAAGAGCATCGCAGCCCTTGGGGAAGAAGGTTGATAGTGAGAATTCATTTGGATTTCAGATGTTCCATCTCTGTGCCTGGCATATCCTTCCCACCAGAGCAAAGCGAACATGCTGTTCGTCTTTGAACCTGCCATCCTTGAGTAAACTACGGATATCTTCAATAATCTGATTCATCGATGCCTCACAAGCAGATTTGTTTTTTTCACTTAGAATTGGATTGATGAAATCTGTCATACAGAAATTATTGTCTCATCCTTATGCCTCCATTGCTATGGATTGATGATCCAGTGCCGAACCGAATGAATAGCACGCAGATTCCGCAGCTCACGCGGCTTGGTTTTTTGGATCTTACCCGATAAGTAATAGCCAGGATCATATCACGGCTGTAAAGGCTTATTTTACTAAGCACTTGCCGCTTGTTTTCAGCTTGAACTATTAAGTATTGCTTAACAGATGAAACATGGTCTAATTCTCCTTCAGACAGTATCTTGCGCATATTCATGCTGATCTTGGGTAGCGATACTTGATACAGACCCGCTATCTGATTTTGATTCAGCCAGATAATATCACAGTCCCTTGATAGGGCAATCTGGAGCTGATTGGTGTTCATTCTGTTTTGGAAACTTCTTTTCAGTCAAGATCAGGCGGGTCTCACAGAAGCTCCCAAAAAAGCGCTTGACACTTTCCCTGCCCTTTGGCAAATGCGGTTTATCGTGTGAATTTAGTTTGAGAGGTAGAGAATTTGAACGCAAGCTACAATAAGTTTTCTTTTTCAGATTGGGAAAATCTGGCAGGTAGCAATCCATTTGAGTTTATTAGCTCCTATGAGGAGTTTCGGTCTCATCACAAATCTTCTGCATTGGTAAAACAGCTTTCGCTGCTCTATGCCTCAACGCTCTTTAACAAAAGCAGGGTGGATGCTGCTAAGAGCCAGTGCTTGGAAAACATCCAAGATGCCATCTCTCCCAAGGATTATCCGCGCTTGATTCAAAACTATCTACTATTGGCAAAGTGCTATGCTAATATGGGTGAAGCAATCCGCATCAAGGCATGTTTTGATCTGGCACTGGATTTTGCCAAGGCATCCCGAGACCCACATCTGCTCACGTTGGTTTACTTGGATTATGCCGCATATTTAGCAACGCTCAAAGCATACAATCCCGCACAGGAATATCTGGAATCTGCATGGAAGGTAATCCACAAGAGCACGCATACAAGACAAAAGGTAGATGTCCTAATGGGTTTTGGCGATATCGCTTACAATCAGCAAAACTACCCCAATGCACTATCCTATATTACCAGAGCCTATGAACAATGCCTGTGTCTGAATGATATAGGTTTGCAAATCCAGCTCATGGACAAGCTGGCAACCCTCTATGACATGAGCAGTGATCATGACACGGCTACAGAAATCCTGCAGAAAGCGCTATCCCTCTGTAAGGACATACCACCACTGCGCTTTAAGATAATCTACAATAACGGTACTCATCTATTGCGAATTGGTAATGCGGCTCAGGCTCTGCCCTGCTTTGAGGAAGCGAAAAAGCTTGCCCAAGCCATCGGCTTTACCATCCCTCGTTTCTTCTGTGAACTGTATAGCAATATTGCCGGTTGTTATTGGAAAATGCAAGATATTGCCCAAGCCAAAGCCAATATGGAGATCGCTATCAAATATGTCAATCAGATAGAAAATCGCGATCTGCTTGCCCAAACTAGGCTAAACCAAACGCATATTTTAATCCTTTTGGGGGAATGTGCGCAAGCCAAACAGATGATCCAAGAAACACTCGATTACTATCTCAATTCCCAAAACCATCAGGGTAGCATAATGGCATATAATGCCATGATCGCACTTTGTGAGCATTGCGGAGATTTGGCATCGGCACTGGCTTTTACCAAAAAGCTGGAGCATAGCTATCAGAATATCATCGCCAAACTGCAATCCGACTTCAATTCGGATTGTACAGCGGTCTTGGGCTCCTTAAACAAGCAAGCGGATAGCGGTTTATTGGGATTTTCTTTGCGCTCATCAACAAAACATGGCAGCGATAACTTTGGTTTCATCGGTTCCTCACCTGCCAGCCGCAAGGTATTGGAATCTGCTCTCCTGGCTGCCCAACATCCCAATACCAATGTCTTTATCTTTGGCGAATCCGGCACTGGCAAGGATGTGCTGGCAAATATCATTCATCACAACAGCATCCGTAGAGATTCACCCTTTGTGCCTATCAATATCTCTGCTTTTTCCTCGGGTGTATTGGAAAGCGAATTGTTTGGACACGTCCGTGGCGCTTTTACAGGAGCCATCAACAGCACCAAAGGCTTTTTGAGCAAAGCAAATAAGGGCACCTTGTTTCTCGATGAAATCACCGAAATGCCCTCTGAGTTTCAATCCAAGCTACTACGTGTAGTGGAAAATCACAAGTTTAGCCCCGTGGGTTCGACAGAAGAGCTCTGCTTTGAAGGTAGAATAATTAGCAGTACCAACAGGGATATCTATGACGCTATCAATGCAAACATCTTTCGGCTGGATCTATTTCACCGGCTCAATACCATCGAAATCTATATCCCACCCTTGCGAGACCGCAAAGATGATATCGAAGAAATTCTCTTTTACTATGCCGATGCTTATGCTCAGCAAAACAAGCTAAAAAGCCCAAAAATCTCCAGCGACTTTGTCTATGCCCTCAAAAGATATAGCTTCCCAGGCAACGTAAGAGAGCTGAAAAACCTGATCGAAAGATTGTACATCCTCTCCGGTAATCAGGCTTGGACAGAAGCAAACCTGATCGGCTTGAAAATCGTCGATAAAACCAGAATCGAAGATTCCAAGAGCTGGCATGATCCCGAAATCGAAAAGATTATCCATGCCCTAGAAC
>Ga0209835_1000246_pt1 | contig 37053 bp, 36 predicted proteins | sample LakKivwa52mmetaG_FD_184138 | JGI IMG/M metagenome (GOLD analysis project Ga0209835, IMG submission 184138) | Anoxic lake water microbial communities from Lake Kivu, Rwanda to study Microbial Dark Matter (Phase II) - Lake Kivu water 52m metaG... | ecosystem: Environmental > Aquatic > Freshwater >... | reverse complement strand
TCGTATATTTACTGCCCTTCACGATGGGCGATTAGCTCAGTTGGTTAGAGCGCTACATTGACACTGTAGAGGTCAGAAGTTCGAATCTTCTATCGCCCACACACTTCTTAAAGCCCTGTAAGTAAATAACTTACAGGGCTTTTTCTTTTCCTTAAAAACGCCTCGTATTACTTCGTAATTATCGTTTTTGATCGTTATTTCGTCTTTTTTATATTGTTTTTGTTACGCCATTGCCACGCGAAAAATTACCCCAAACCTCATAGAGGCTATTATGAGACTTGTTTTAAGACATCGGGTTATGACAGGCAAGCAGCAACCAGGTTGCCACTCATTCTATCTTGAGATTTATCATAACAGGAAGCGATCATATGAGTCTTTGGATATTGTTGCAGATCCAAAAGACAAGGCTAATTACCGGCAGGCGATTCGATTTTGTCAGGACATTTTAGCCAAGCGTCAGCTTGAACTGAAGGGGTTGACCTCCGGATTGAAAGCACAGGCAGCCGAATATGCAGATGGAGATTTTCTTGCCTATTGCAACCAGATCGCCTCCAAGTCACTGAACAAAAAAACCCTTGAAAATTGGCAGAATGCCATCAAGAGCCTTGCCCGGTTCGCTCCTCGCGGTCTTGCGTTTTACGATCTGGATCATCACTGGCTCGAAAGCTTCCAGGAATTCCTGCTCAACGCTTATTCTCAGAATACCGCCCGGACATACTCCACCAAAATCCGTCAGGTGATAACCAAAGCTCAGAAAGAGGGTTATCTGACCGATAATCCCAACAGACTTGTTCCACAGATTTCCGAAAAGGAAGGAGAGATCAAATACCTTTACCTTGAAGAAGTCATGCTTCTGAACAAGACTCCGCATCGGCATTCTGGACGAAAAACTGCGTTTCTTTTCAACTGCTTCGTGCCGGTCAGACCGGGAGACCTTGCCGGCATGAAGGAGTCGAACATCCGTCCGGATGGTATGGGAGGGGTCGAGGTCTATTTCCGCCAGTCCAAAAAGCAGAGAATCGAATCCATTCCGATTTCACAGCAGGGCATGGTTTACCTTGAACAGGCCAGGGCGCTTGCAAGAACACGCCTCGGTCGTGAGCTCACTGCCGGAGACAACATATTCGACATCGGCCACAAAAAATGGTATGGTGCCATGCTCAAGACCTGGGCAAAAAGGGCATTCGAACTATATGCGGATGAGCTCGAGCCTGAGGTAAGGAATCATTTCAGTTGGGCCTGCAGGGAATTGTCACCGCATTGGGCAAGGCATACCGGTGCCACGATGCTCCTGAACGCCGGAGCCCATTTCGATGCTGTCGGGGATATTTTGGGACACAGGGATAAAAAAACTACCATGAGATACGCTAAGATTCTGCCAAGGACGAAGCGTAGTACGATTGCGATGATGCCATTTTTCAACGATTAACTGAATCTATGGTGGGGCGAAACAGTGGAGTAAGAAGAACATGGGAATACATCGGGCACCATGTCATCCATTATTCCGATCTGTTTCTTTTGTGCGAGCAGGATCGCAACGATCCTGAATGCGAGCCACCCTTTATCGCCAATCTGTTGCCTCATGAGCTGTATGGCATGATCTCCTTCATTCTGAAGCGAATGAGGGAGATCGATACCGAGGCCATGGAGTTGCAACGACAGGCCAAAGTTCAACAAGGGCTCATCCCGTTACAGTATCGGGGCCGCGAGCTCCAGTACTTCAGAATGAGGTTGCCGAAAACCAGCCATCATCGTTCTACAGAACTGTACAATGCCGAATTCATCAATGATACCGATGACGGTTACGACACCTGCCAGGGCGTGTTCGTGACCCTTGAGCGGGCGCTCGGTTTTCTGTTCAGAGAGATAGGTTTCCGGTTCGGGTTGCCGCCCGCGAAATTCGTGGAAAGAATCCTGAAACTTTATCCGGAATATGAGCCGCTTATCCAGCGCAATATCGAGGCTGGGCGGCTATCCCGATCTCAGGAAACCTCCCTGACATCAGAGGCATCGTCATCGGGTCCGGTTTTGAACCTCCATCTGTCCGACGAAGAGCGGTCGGCTCTATTTCAGGAACTTGGCCGCTTTTTCAGTAGGGAAGATCATGAGCCGCTCATGCAGCTTTTGCGCGGAGGTACAGCCGAACGAAAGCTGTTTTTCAAGGCCAACCAGAACCGACTGGTCGAAGTGTTCCGGCGGCTCAAATACAACGGGTACCTGTTTGAAACATCTACCGATATCAGGGAATGGCTGTGCAACCATTTTCTCTATCTCTCGAAAACCGGGGTTCGCAATCTGAATCCGCATTCAGTTTGGGATATTCTGAGCAAAGCCAAGGGGGAACCTTCTCCAAAGAGCAGGATATGCAGGCTTGATTGGCTTCCGTATAAAACATCAGCGGCCTTCAAATAGGCGATTAGGCAACGCTACAAATTCAAAATGAGCAGCGCCCTAACGGGTTACAGGAATATTTCTTTAAGCCGGGAGTAATTTTCGCGCAGAGCTTCTGTACTACCCATATAAACCGTTCGGCCAAGTTTTAATGCTACCACATTGTCTGCAATTTTGAGAACTTCATTAACATTCTGTTCCACGACCACGACACCAATCTTTTCTTCGTTTCTCAGATTCGTGATCTTCGCGAAAACATCTTGAAGCAAACGAGGAGCAAGACCTAGAGATGGCTCATCAATCAGCAGAAGTTTCGGGTTTGTCATCAAGGCTCTTCCGATGGAGAGCATCTGTTGCTCACCGCCTGACAAGCTGCCAGCCTTTTTGGCCCGAAGGGGAGCAAGTTCCGGGAACAGCGTCAACACGCGGTCGTAATTGAGGCTGAAAAGCTTTTTATCTTTAACTGTAAACCCGCCCATTTCCAAGTTTTCCTGCACTGTCATGTGCTTGAATAGGCGTCTCCCATCAGGAACTAACGCTAAACCTTTCATCACCAATTGATCAGTACGCAGGCCTGTGATCGGTTCACCATCCAACAGGATTGAACCTCGTGTTATTAAGCCGCCATATGATTCAAGCATACCGCTCAACGCTTTGAGCACAGTGGATTTCCCTGCCCCATTCGGACCGATCAGAGCCGTGATGCGGCTCACATCGACCTCGAATGCTACATTTTCTATAGCGTTCGTCTGGCCATACCCTGCGCTCAGGTTGTCCACCTTAAGTAGCATCGTGAGCGACCCTCCTGAGATAAGTGTCCAGTACCACCGGATCATTGAGAACTTCATCGGGTGCCCCGTCCGCTATCTTACGCCCAAAATCCAGTACTACAACACGGTCAGAAATATTTGCAACGGCCTGCATATCGTGTTCGATAAAAACAACTGTCTTTCCTTCTTCACGAAGCCCCTGAATTATTTTCGCCATTGCTGTTGCAGTATCTGGGAAAAGGCCTGAGAATGGTTCATCCAAAAGGTAGATCAAAGGCTTGAACGCCCTGACGCGACATAACTCCAGTAATTTGCGTTGTCCGTATGAGAGGTCGCAAGCCAGCGATGAGGATTTTGACTCCAAACCGGTTTCCCGTAGAAGTTTAATGGCTAACTCCAGCCGATTTTCTTGACCCTTTCGCAGTGACTGTCGTTGTAAAATCGCTGACGATATCGTTTCGGATTTTGAATCCCGCATTCCCAAGAGAACATTATCCAAGACCGACATTTGCTCAAAGACCTTACAGTCTTGAAATGAACGGCCCACACCGAGTTGGGCAATACGTTCCGGCCGTTTCTTTGTCACTTCCACATTGTCAACAGCTATACTGCCTGAGTTGGCAGGCAAATACCCGCAAATCAGGTTGAACAATGTTGTCTTTCCAGCCCCGTTAGGTCCAATCAGCGCAACGATACAACGTGCAGGGATGCTCAGGGAAAGGTCAGCCACTGCATGTAAGCCGTCAAAAAAAACAGACAAATTGTCCACTCGTAGCCGTGGCCTGGTATTGTTCACTTCCATTTGTATTGTCCCATAAGGCCTTGTGGGCGATAGATCACCAGAATAACAAGTATTGCACCGTACATTGTTTGCCTCAAAGGTGCAGCTAATTCTCCCGGTAGCCCGGCAAATCTCAATGCTTCGGGGATTACAACCAACAACGATGCGCCGACAACTGATCCACCGAGGCTGCCCATTCCACCCAACACCACCATGAGCAACATCATAAATGACTCTAACGGTGTGAAACTTGACGGGTCAATAAAAGCGATATAGTAAGCATAGAGTCCCCCGGCTATGCCCGTGCATGCTGCCGAGAAAGCAAGCACTTGTCGTTTGAACATCTGTACTTCTATGCCTAGAGAAGATGCCGCAAGCTCATCTTCACGAATGCCCTTAAGCACCCGGCCATATGGGGATCGAATAATTCTCCGGCAAAGCTCATAAACCACCAACGCAGCACCTGTAACAAGGGTGATCCACTTAGCGGCAGAATCAAACTGCCATGTACCTAAGGATAGAGAAGGTATTCCAGGTAGGCCCATGGGGCCTCTGGTAACAGAAACCCAATTATTTGCTATAGAGTGACTTATAACAGCGAGACTGAAGGTTGCCAAGGCAAAAAAATCGCCGCCAAGCCGCGTGCTGAGCAGCCCTACCAACCAGCCTGAAATCCAGCCTACAAGCGTTGCAAGCGGCAAGGTCAGCCATGGAGATAGACCATAATTGAGCGCCAACAGCGCGGAAGTGTATGCGCCGATCAGGTAGAAGGCGGAGTGTCCCAACGCTGGAATTCCGGTGAATCCCACAGCGAGATTTAAACTCGTCGCGATGATCACGTACAGACCGACCAAGACAACGATATGACACAGGTATTCCACGTTAGACTCTCCGTTGCTTAAGTCCGGTACCAATCAAACCATTAGGGCGGAGCAGGAGAAAGATGATTAGGAACAGGAAAGCTACCGTATCCTTCCATCCAGCAGAGATTCCCATGACGCCAAGATTCTCTGCTAGTCCAAGAATGAACCCCCCAAGAATAGCACCGTAGATATTTCCGATGCCGCCGATTAGTGCAGCCACAATACCTTTCAAAATTGCATCAAACCCCATACTAGGGTTCAAATTCGTTTCGACACCGATCATCACGCCAGCCAAACCTGCAAGCCCTGATCCGACGGCGAACACGATTGTTATGACTTTTTTGGAATTGATTCCCATCAGGGAGGCGGCAATGGGATCGTCTGCTACGGCGCGGATGGCCTTACCCAGAGAGCTTTTCGCTATCCATAGATAAAGTACAGCGCTTGCTAAAATGCACGTCCCAATAATCATCAGCTGGTGTTTTGTAATGACAGCTCCGAAAATCAGTTGGCCTTTCCGGACAACACGGTCTGCATAGATTTGCACGTCACCACCGAATGCTAACTGGAGGACTCCGGAGAGGAAGATGAATACAGCAAAGGAAGCAAGAAGAAAGACGAGCTGAGGCGCTCTTCTTCTTGCGAGAGGCTCGTACACAGCTCTTTGGATGCCCACACCGAGCAATGCGCCCACCCCGCAACCGGTGAGTAAGCAGTAGAAGAAGGGCAGGCCGCTATACGTATGCAACGCCCATCCGGCATATGCAGAAACGGTGTAAACAGCGCCATGAGCAAAGTGAAAGAACCGAACTGTGCTATAGATTAGAGAAAAGCCAATGGCAATCAGAGCGTACACGCTGCCAACGATGATCCCATTCGCGATAATCTGTGCCATATCATACCCCCGCTCGTTCTTTCGGACAGGGGACTTCGGTGATATACTCCTCTTCTTCTGGTTCATCCCAAACGGCGCTGCTCCGATCCCCTGTTAGGAAACGCTGCATGTTACCCAACAGGTAATCCCCTTTATAGGTGATGGCTTCTTTTGTGTACCAGCCAGACCGATAGGTGAACACATTGTCCAGCGTGCTCACACTTTTTATCACTTTCTTAGGGGGCAATCCCTCATATACATCGAGAAAAGCATGAATTCGCCCTGTTTTAAGCTCGTCAAACAAGGCTTCCTGGTCGATCAGCATCCCCGCACTAGTGTTGATGAAAATGCCGCCGTCCTTCATGGAACGGATCAGATCAGCATTGATCTGGCGCGGGGGCGCATATGGTGACAGGTGAATAGAGACCACATCTGAAGTAGCGAAAAGCTCAGTCAGATCGACGAACTCTGCTCCAAGCTCATCCTGCTTCACGTGCCGGTGTTTCGAGTAGTACTGAATCTTCATGCCGAACGCACGGGCAAGCTGTGCAACTCTCCTCCCGATCCTCCCCATACCGACGATACCGAGGGTTTTTCCAAGGAGTAGTGATGTGGGAATTTCATTTACCTTTGGAACAAACTGTCCACTCTTGAGTAACTCGTAAGGCCATTGACCGCTCAACGTATTCCGGTGTGATCGAAGCAATTGTCTCGACACCGCCAGCATTCCTGCGAAGGTCAACTCGGCAACCGAATCTGTCCCATAGTCGGGGATTCGGGTGACGTGAATCCCGCGTTCTCTCGCGAGTTCCACATTAACCCGATGACCAACAATGTTTGTCCAAAAACCTATATACTTCAGATTCTCACATCGTCGAAGGAGATCGTCCGGAATTCCGGTCCAGCACGTAATGATTGCGTCCGCATCATGAACCCGAAGCGCAAGTTCCTCGACCGAAACCGCATCAACCGCAAGCTGCGTCCAGCACATCGGCTTAGCCTCTACCTCCATCTCACCATGAAGCTTTTCGAACACCTCATCGGGCGACAGGCCGCCAAACTCAACGACTTCTGACGCGAGTTCATGAAGGCGTTTCCAGTGCTGCTCGGTAAGGAGTACCTTGTCTAATACGACTATTTTCTTGAATGTCATTCCTAATTTTACTTCTTATAATAGTTCATGAGGGGCTCAGATTTAACTATAGTGGTCTTGGTGTTTCCGGACATTTCATCCAAGAAGCGTTTATGTTTTATGAATAAAGGATCAATGGGATTGTCGTTCATGGTAATTCTGGTAACCTCGAAGGGGTAATCCAGCAGGGTAGTTACGAGCAACTGCCACTTAGGCTCATCTGACGTATTCTCGCGAGTTCCGAACAGATGGAATTCAGGCTGAATTTTGTCATTCTTTAGCTCTTCGAGTTTATCGTGCGAGAGGGGTGCAACAAAACAATTCTCTGGTTTTGAATGGAGAAACGTGGCGAATACATTTCCAATTGACAGATCACCATTTAGATCGTTCTTCCGTTGGTCATAGTGGTGGCGATCCCTGAAACGAAGAAGGTGATAACGCAAGCGTTGGAACTCTTGCGCACAACCACTGGCCACAGCTGCTAAATTTGCTTCCACGGAGTGAGAGTCTCGGAGCCAATCGAGAAAAGTATATGTATTTCTACCATTTACGTTGTGAATCTTCTTGGCATTTTTCAGGCTTTCTTCGAGAATTCTTTCTAATTCGCTGTTGTGTGTAGGCTCACTCTTTCTCTTGTTTGATTCTATGGTAAGCTTATCTATTATAGTCAGAGCAGCATTCCAATGATTACTGCACGCTCCCGTAATGAACCCATCAACAACCTCTTCAGGCGGTTGAGCGGCGATTTCGGTATTGTTATTGTCCCATTTTGTACAAAAAGCGGGAGTAACGTATATATTGTCGTTGTCACTAATATTCTTCAATTTTCGTGTCTCGAAAAAATATTTATGTAGTTCGGTTGCGTACTGGTTGAGGCTCTTCCCTTTGGATTCTGTAAAAGAGACGGTAAGGTCGTGCAGTTTTATACTGACAGGGACAGTCCATCCTTTGATATTCTCCTTGAATGTTTTCTCGTGGGAAAGCTCCCACCCGAATTGCTTAGGCTTATCATGTTTGTCATCAGGCTTATCTTTTGCAATAAGAAGATAGCGCGAGTGCTCTAGGCTAATTGAATTGTTTTCTTGGGACAAAAACTCTCTCAGAACGCGATGAAAATCGCCCACAAAGTCATTCTCAAAGTGTTTTATTTCTGAACCATACCCATGTGGCCAGTTGTACCAGTCCTCCGGGCTGACAGGTGTAACGGCTACGTAGCAAACCTTTTCATAGTTGCGTTTAGCGTGCTCAATGAAAGAGTCGAGTGTGGCAAGCAAGAGGAAGCAGAAGTTGCGCCCGTTCGTTGCCATTGATTTTCTGCCAATCTCATAACCTTCCTCTAAGAAATATGCTGCTTGAGACCGAAGCCATACCTCGATCAATACCGGAGATTTGTTAGGTGGTTTCGTATGGAAGCGAACGTGGTTTTCCCAGTTCATGAGATTACATGCGATTGCGGCTAGGGAGAATGTTGAAGATTTATGGAAATCTTCATTTCTCGCATCAGAGAACTTTTTAATATCTAAAAGTTTTTCAACGATATTAAGTGCATGGGCCGAGTTATTTGCCGCGTAGTTGCTGACTTTATCTGCAGAGTCCTTAACATCTTGTACTTGGTCAGGAAGGCCTTCCATGCGCTTCATAGCCAAATAGTTTGTGGCGAGCAAGCTGATAAGCACGTTAATTAGCGCAACATGTATGTCGAGTAGATTCTTCAAATCGTCTATCTTATCCGGCGGTTTCCCACTTTGGATGATATCTTTTAATGCTTCGGGGTGCAGAAAGTTATCAACAAACATCCACCCCTGATAGACGAACGAGATAATTGCCCAACCCCCAAAAATAAACTGTATACTACGGGTAATAAACTCAAAGTTATGCTTTGGTTTCGTAGCCCACTTGACTATTCTTGGCACGTTGATCAACAAGAAGAACAAGAAAACAAGAATAGTGAATAACCAAATTCCGAAATTGAACAAATCATGGAGGCTTGAAAAGTTATTGCGCTGCAAGAAAGATATCAATGCTAGTACAAGTAAAAACAACCAGGGGCGCTTTTCATTGCTCATAGTCAATACCCCCTCAGCATAGCACCGTCGGACTGAATCGCGGCACCTGAGATATTTCCGCCTGCATCGCTGGCGAGCATCGCCACCAAGCTTCCAATTTCATCTGGTATGGCAAGTCGCTTTCGTGGAATCATGTCTGCCCACTCAGCAAGAATGGAGTCAGTTTTTGTATTTCGGGTTACTGCCTCTTTTGCGGCATATTCCCTCACGAGCGGTGTATCCACATAACCTGGTAAGATAGCATTGATTGTGACACCCTTGGGCGCTGAGGTACGTGCAGTGCACTTGACAAGTGCAAGCTGAGCAGCGCGTTCAGCACTGGACACGGCGTAACCAGGGTCTGGCTCCTTGCCGAAGATGGAGTTGATGAAGACAATGCGGCCCCATTCTTGCGCCTCCATGCTCGGAAGCAGCAGATTGAGGAACTGGATGGTTGGCTGCATGCAAAGTCTACGTCCTTCTTTCCAATCCTCCTCCGTGGCATTCTCAAAACGCCCTGATGGTGGGCTGCCGCTGTTGAATACGAAGATGTCGATACGGCCGTGCCGCTTCAGAACTGCCTCGATAAGCTGTTCATTCTGTTCCGGATCTCTGATGTCGCAAACATGGCCGCACACCTGTGCTCCAGTTGTTTCGCGAAGCCTTTTTGCGGCTCCTTCGATACGGTCACGGTCTCGCGAACATATCTCAATTACATTTCCTTGTTGTGCAAGGGCTTCAGCACAGGCATAGCCGATTCCACGGCTGGCAGCCGTAACCAGAGCTATTCGCTTTTTTTGCGCACGCTCCATGGCTCACTGCTCCAGCCAGACGTATTTGCCGTCCTTGATAGTTTTCATTCCCGCTGGTTTCAGTACATCGCCGTTTTTATCAAACTTAATCAGGCCAGATGCTCCCTCTAAAGGTGGCAATGACTTGATTGCACGAGCGAGGCCTTCGCGTGTTGTGCCGTCGGACTTGATAGCGTCTACCAAAACAAGGAGAGCATCGTATCCATAGTCGGCAACTAAACCAGGCTTCTTCCCGTACTTTTTTAGATATGCAGAGTGAAAGTCCGCAACGACTTTGTTGTCGCTGGCGGGTGGTATTGGAGATGTAAAGATGCTGCCTTCAATGGTCTGTGCCGGGGCAGCAAGAACTAGCGGATCCTCGTAAGAGGATGTGGCGAGGATTTTGGTCTTCAAACCTAACTCAGTCATCTGACGAAGGATGATGGCGGAGTCCTTTGGATACGAAATGAGATAAATCCACTTGGCGTCCGATGAGCGAATGCGCGAAAGCTGTGTCCGGACATCAGTTGCATTGGGATCGAAGTTGTCTGCGGCAATCACCACTTTCGAAGCTGACTCACCCAAGGCAGCCTTGAAGCTTGCCAGCATCGCTTTTCCATAGTCGTTGTTCACGTATAGTATGACAACGTTTTCAATGCGGTTAGCTATAACGTATTCCGCCATTCGGCCAGATTCGAAAACGTCAGATGGCCAAACTCGGTAGATATACGGACCGGCCGTTGTAATGTCTGGGGCAGAAGCTGCCGGTGACAGGAGGACTACCTTATTATTGTTGGCAACCGGGGCCATTGCAAGTGTAGTTGAGCTGGAAATGCCGCCTATTACCGCTATGGCATTGTTTACCGTAAGTAATTTATTAAGTGCTGATACCGCTTGGGCTGGTTGCCCGGCTGAGTCCTCAAAGATTATAGACACCGATCGCCCGTCGATTCCACCACTCGCGTTCACCTGTTCCGCATAAAGCATGATGCCTTCGCGGGCGTTCTGACCGTACGAGGCCAAGTCTCCAGTCAGAGGGAGGACGGCACCAATGGTGACAGTACCAGTCTTATCGCCCCCTTTTCTCAATACCAGAAACACCGCGGCTAATGCTACGAGCAACACCACGATCACGCTGATTAGCTTTTTTGCCACAGTCTTCCTCCGTATTTGCATGCTTGTTAGAGTGCATTTTACAATATAAATAAGGCCTAGTGAAAAACAATGTGGATTGGCGGGCGTGCCCCTCGTTTACAAGACCAGATCTCTGTAGTAACAATCCGTTTGCTGAACAAGGAATTCTGCTGGTGACGCAGGAACGTAAGTGACTGCGGTAAAGGAGCTTTTTCAAGCCTTCTGTGGTAATGTTTCCCAAAAAATCCTAAAAAACCATACCCCGTTTGACCCCCATAGTGGTTGAACGGGGTTAGTTTTTCTGGTGATTTTCCATCGTTGTTCACATGAATCTTCAAAGGTGTCAGCGATGCAGCAAGAAGAAATCCCGCCGCTCAGGTCAATCGACGATTTGATGGGAGCCATCCGAATAGTAGTCAGACAGGAAATAACCAAGGCCCTCCATCCTGCCGTTCAGGACAGGCTTCTCACGGTCTCGGAAGCTGCCGAATATCTCCGTCTCGCAAAGCCGACAATCTACAGTCTGGTGCAGCAGAACAAGATTCCCTACATGAAGCAGACCAAGCGTCTCTATTTCTCTGAAAACAAGCTCAAGGAGTGGCTCGATCAGAGCAGAATACCTTCGAATATTGAGCGTGAAATGTCGGTTATCAACAAGCTTATCAAGCGCAAGACGAGACCCGGCTCGAAACTCTGAGCAGTCCAGTTCGCGAGTCGAAAAAGTAGAGAAAAATCCATGCAGTTACCATCAACCCGGACACCATGAAAACCATAACCGTGGTCTCGCAAAAGGGCGGAGCAGGAAAAACCACCATAGCCGTCAACCTTGCCGGTATGGCAGTCTGCCGGGGGTTACAGTGCGCCGTCATCGATCTCGATCCCCAGTCGAGTGCCAAGGCGTGGCATGACATCAGGGGTCAGGAATCCCCTGTCGTCATATCCTCGCAGTCGTCCAGACTCCAGGAAATTCTTGAAAAGGCCGACCAAAACGGAGCCGACCTCGTGATCCTCGATACGGCACCGCATTCGGAAACGGCGGCACTCGCATCGGCAAGGTTGTGTGATCTGATTCTCATTCCATGCCGCCCTTCAGTGCTTGACCTGAAAGCCATCGTGACCTCGATAGACCTTGCCGCCCTGTCAAGAAAGGAAGCAGTCGTGGTGCTCAATGGAGTTCCTTCTCGTGGTGTCCTGGCAGCGGAAGCTTCGGCAGTTATTGCCGGCTACGGCGTAGAACTTGCCCCTGCCATGCTTGGTTACCGGGCGGCTTTTGTTCACTCGCTGACGATAGGATTGTCAGTTGCCGAATATGAACAGGTCTCGAAAGCAGCCGAGGAGATCACAGAACTGTTCAAGTGGATTTGCCTGAAACTTGGCATTAAAAGCAACGCTCAGGAGGAGCAGATATGAGCAAGCGAGGCAGCCTTGTCGATGTGCTGAAGCCGGAGGATCTGGCCCACAAAAAACAGCAACCGGAAACCGTCGATACGGCTCAGATTCTCCGGTATATCTCTCCATGCCGGAAGGGCAAGAAATCGATGACGGTCTGGTTTGATCCGGACGTCATTTTGCAGCTGAAGCTCATAGGAATAAGCGAAGGGATGTCCATTCAGGCGATGATGACCGAAGCCATGAACGACTTCTTTTCGAAACACCACAAATCCAGAATCGCCTGATGAATAATCAGCAAATCATCGAGGGCGAACGCGGTTCAACTGCGCTTCAGCTTCGGAACGGTGACGATTGTTTCAGCGGGATTTTTTTCGGTACACCCAAGGCTGTTGTACAGGGAGAACTGGGCAATATCGCGCTCTTTGACGCCGGGTATCTCGTTGGCTACGAAATCATCCGGGGCCGAACAAGGCGGGCATTTCTGTTCAGGACGTTGGCCGGAAACGGTTCTGAAAAGGTGCCGGGAGTCTATCCGTCAGTGCGGCTGCTGGTCATGGCCAGATCAAGAGAACTTTCTCGAAAGCTCATCCGATCTATCGGTTTTTTGAAGCGGGAGAATATCACGGTCGATGCTCTGCCTGACCTGTTTTTCTCAAGATTGCAGGTGATTCTTTCAGACCCCCGGATGGGGGAAGCAACCATACGACAACTGCAGCTGAAATGCAGAAAGCCAATCGAATCAGAACGGTTATCGCAGCTGGCCTGAGCATTGCCGCTCTCGCCGTTGCGAGCTGCATGAATCCGAAGGTTCTGGTACTGTACAACTATACCGACAGTATGCCGCATGGGTTCTATCTGGTCGAACATCGCGAAGTGTACCAGCGAGGTGACGTGGTGGTGTTCGTCGTTCCCCCTTCGGTAAGAGTGCTCGTGAATGAACGCCACTGGCTCCATGAAAATGGATTTCTCATGAAACCGCTGATCGGTCTGAAAGGGGATTCTGTATCAACAAAGGATGGCCGTTTTCGTGTCGCTGGACATGATTTCGGCGGAATTCAGCTGCTTGACAGGCAGGGGTTACCCCTGCCGGGATACAGCGAATGCGGGGTATTGAAAGCGGGCTTTCTTGTCGGGGTTGATGGCATGTCGAACAGCTTTGATTCCCGGTATTTCGGCCCCATTCCAGAGCGATCTGTCATTGGGATAGCCGTTCCGGTCTGGCTGTTCTGAACGAGGTTCTTGTGACGAATCCGGGGAGGTCTGGAGGGTGAGGAGAACGTGAACAATTGTAGTGCAAGATAAACCAATGTTGACAAGCGCCTTTCAAGGCTATGTCAAGCAATGGGTTACAGGGTTAACACGGTGTGTTATCATGTTCACGTCCGGTTAACAGCCTGTTTGATCAGAAAACAGAGGGACAAAACGCAATGCATTCATCTGATGAGCTGCCGATTTTTCGGCCAAAACTGAGCGGCAGGTCGAGGCCGGAAAAAGCTCCGACCATGAAGGGCGGTTTCCTGAAACAACTGTCGGCAAAAACCGTCCGGAAAAAATCAGCACCGCGATCTCTGAAGGGCGGGCATCGGAACCGGGGTGCCGGGCCTGCGCATGTGAAAACCGGCTCCTCGTTTTCACAGAGGGTCGTGGTGAAAGCGCGGATTGTGCCGATGCATGTGGCAGGAAAGCGTGCGGCGGCATTGCACATCCAGTATGTCGAGCGCGGAGGTGTCGAAAAAGATGGATCGGCAGGGCGGCTATACGGTGACGAAAACCGGTTCGACCGTGACAGCTTTCTGATGGAAAAAGAGGGTGAGGCTCATCAGTTCCGCTTTATCGTTTCACCGGAGAACGCCCATGAACTCGACCTGACCGATTATACCCGAAAGCTGGCCAGACAGATGGAGGATGATCTGGGTCGGGAGATCGAGTGGGCGGCGGTGAACCATTACAACACCGACAATCCGCACGTTCACGTCATTGTCAGGGGAGTTGACGGTGAAGGCAATGAACTCAGAATCAGTCGTGACTACATCTCCAACGGTTTGCGTAACCGGGCGAGCGAGCTGGCCACGAAGGAGCTTGGATTGCGCTCTGAAATCGAACAGCAGCGACAGGTCTCAAAAGAGTTTTCCCTTTCAAGGTTCACCTCGCTCGACCGGGACATAGCGGCTATCGAGCGCGATGGTGTCGTTGATCTTGCTGGAGCTGCTTCCGGTCAGGATTCGTTGTTCCGGCAGCGCCGGCTGTCCGCACGACTTCAGGTGCTTGAATCGTTCGGATTGGCCGAGAACCGGGGTGCTCAGGAGTGGGCGATGAAGGATAACTGGAAGCAGGAACTCAAGGCAATAGGAAAAAGGGGCGAAATCTACGAAGAGATGCATCGGGCTGTCGGCGGCGATCCTTCAAGGTACAGGATATATGACCGGCGTCAGCATGGCAAGCGTGTCGAAGGCCGGATCGCCGCAACCGGTCTTGCCGATGAATGGCATGACCGGTACTACATCATTGTCGAGAGCCAGAATGGCAGCTCATGGTATGTCGATCTCGACAGGAGTGCCGATCCCGATCTCTACCGGAAAGGGCAGATCGTTTCGGTGAATTCCGAAAAGGAGTCCTGGCTGAAAAAGGTTGACCACTCCATTGCCGGTTTTGCCGAAAGTCATGACGGGATGTATGACTCCCGGAAGCACCTGAAGGAGTTGCCATCTCCTGTGGTAGAGCTTTCGTCAGGAGGAAAGGTTGAGGGGAAAGCCTATGTCGAGGCACACGAGCGAAGGCTTGAGCGTCTTGAACGGTTCGATCTGGCAAGCCACATGCCGGATGGTTCGTGGAGAATACCGTCGAATCTCGTGGAGAAACTTCAGGAACGGGATGCCACCAATCCTGTCGTCCGGAGGAAGATTGAGCAGCAATCGTCCATAAGTCTTCCCGAACAGGAAACGTTGCGAGGGAGGGCATGGATCGACCGGTTCACTGACAAAGCGGATCATCCTGAATTTGCTACTCATGGGTTCGGAAAAGAACTGGGTGAATCAGTACGGCGAAGGGCTCTGTTTTTGCAGGAGCTTGGCATCGATCCGCTTGATCCAGCAAGGGGGAAAAAGCTCGATCAGCTCGAACGGCATGACCTGGCTGAAGCCATCCGCAAGCGTGACGGCGGAACGTACCGTGAACTTCGTGACGGAGAGCGCTTGCAGGGTATGCTGACCGATGAGGGCGTGCTTCCGGGCGGTAAGCATTATGCCCGGATCGCCGATCCCAGATCGAAGGAATTTTCACTGGTGCCGTGGCGGAAAGATTTCGAGCAGCTCGTGTCGAAACAGGTTGAGCTTGTCAGGACAGAAGGCACGACTATGGTGGCTCGTCAATTCGGCATTCAGAAAGGGAGGTAACTCATGAAGAATGCCCGGTCAGTCAACGTGTTTTATGGTCACATATTGACCGGTATCGCGTTCATGTTTCTCGGCACATGGGCTGCGACGCAATATGTGGCATACCTGTTGGGTTATCAGCCGATGCTTGGCAGTCCGCTCATGGTGATCCACGGCTATCCTCTCTACGAACCCTGGCAATGGTTTTTCTGGGCCTTTCATTTCGAGGCATACGCCCCATCCGCCTTCGAGATGGCGAGCCGTATCACGTACACCAATTTCTTTGTCATGTTCGCTGTCATGGTTCTCCTTGCTGTTCGCAGGGCAAAACGGCGAAAGGTAGCCGGTTCGTACGGCACTGCACGATGGGCAACAGCTGACGAGCTGGAGCAGGCAGGGATATTCGTCGAGCAGGGCGTGATTCTCGCTCAAACCAATGATGCGGCATTCCATACGGAGGTGTTCAGAGGTACCGGCGAGGTGCAATGGAAAATGGACAAGGCCGGCAGCATGATCCTGCGCCATAACGGGCCGGAACACATCTTCTGTTTCGCACCGACGAGGAGCGGCAAAGGCGTCGGGCTGGTGATACCAACCATGCTTGCATGGAACGGTTCGGTCATCGCCTACGATATCAAAAAGGAGTTGTGGTCTGCCACGGCTGGCTGGAGACGTCAGTTCTCGCACTGCTGGCGCTTCGAACCAACAGCTCCGGATTCCGTCCGTTTCAATCCACTACTTGAAATCCGAAAGGGTGAATACGAGGTCAGGGACGTTCAGAATGTGGCCGATATTCTGGTCGATCCGGATGGCTCGAAGGAGCATCATGACCACTGGGAAAAAACCGGCCACTCCCTATTGGTCGGAGTAATCCTGCACGTCCTGTATGCCGAGAAGGACAAGAGTCTCAGCGGGGTGGCGAATTTCCTTTCCGATCCGGAACGCAGCATGTACGATACCCTGAATTACATGCTCACCTTTCCGCATCTCAAAGAACGTCCTCATCCGGTGGTTGCAGCCTGTGCACGGGAAATGCTCAACAAAACAGAGAACGAGCTGTCCGGTGTGGTCTCGACCGCCATGTCGTTTCTCGGCCTGTACCGTGATCCATTCATCGCCCGGAATACATCCGTTTCGGATTTTGCGATTCACGACCTGATGAACAGCGACAATCCGGTCAGCCTGTACCTCGTGGTCCCGCCGAGCGACATCGAGCGTACCAAGCCGCTCATGAGGTTGATCCTCAACCAGTTCGGCAGAAGGTTGACGGAAAAGATCGCGTTCACCAATGACAGGAAACAGTACAGGCACCGTCTGCTCATGATGCTCGACGAATTTCCGAGTCTTGGCCGCCTCGGTTTTTTCGAGTCAGAGCTTGCCTACATGGCCGGGTACGGGATCAAATGTGTCATGATCGCGCAGTCCCTGAACCAGATCGAGATGGCCTATGGGCCGAACAATTCGATACTCGACAACTCCCATGTGCGTATCACCTATGGCGCTCTTGATGAACGGACGGCCAAAAGGATTTCTGACCTTCTTGGCCAAGCGACCGAGAAGAAGTTGCAGATGAACTTTGCCGGCAACCGGCTCTCTCCATGGCTTGGCCATATCATGGAAAGCGAACAGGAGTCACCGAGGCCGTTGCTGACGCCCGGAGAAATCCTTCAACTGCCCGGTGACGATGCTCTGGTGATGATCGGCGGGTTGCCGCCATACCGGGCGAAAAAGATCATGTACTACCAGGACGAGCGACTGATGAAGAGGGCATGGCTGCCGACTCCGGATGATCCGGAGGCCCAGCAATCGGAATTGCTCTCAGAAGATTGCAGGCAAAATCCATGGCTCACAGATTTGGGTGTTGTCGATCAGGATATTGCTCAACAACAAGAGCACAGCGATAATCAGCGCGGTATGAGGGAGAACGCCGCAACATCCGCAGCAGAACAGCATGATGTTGCCGGGGAAATTTCGGTTGAGAGTGCTGTGCCTGAGAACACGCTTTTGGTAGAAGAACCGGAAATCACCAGAACAATCGACAGGACAAACAACCGGGCAGGAATCATCGATTTAAGCAGAACACCACAAGGAGGTCATTTGCCATTATGAAACGCAAGAATATCCACCCCTACCTTTCGCCGGAGCTGTACGATCAGTTCAAGGCGTACTGTAAAAAGGTCAACGCCACCGAGAGCAGTGTCATCGAATCGGCTTTGAAGGAGTATTTCGACGACTCGAAAGACATGAAGCTGCTGCTTCGCCGGCTTGACAGGATTGGTCGTTACCTCAACCGGTTGGAGAGGGACATCAACGCAATCGCTGAGGCCTTGGCGGTTTATGTGCAGCTGTGGTTTGCGCATACACCTCGGATCGGGGATAACGAGAAGGATGCAGCGAGGCAGGAGGCCTGGAATCAGTACCAGAAGTTCGTGGATTACGTGGCCAACCAGATGGCTGGAGGGCACCGGTTCATCGACGATCTGGTGCAGGATGTGGTGGGGGATGAGGAGGAGTTGAAAAAGGCGGCAAGTGATGATGAAAATTGATGCTGGAGATGTAAGTTTGCTAAATATCACGTACATTTACAATTGTCCCCACCGATTAAGAACTTATGGAACGTCAGGTTGTTCCTTGCGTTTTTATGCTGATCCGTATAAAACGCTGAAATAACAAGAGGAATGTAACGCAAGTGTTATAAAATAAAATAGTTACGCGTATCTTTTTGGGCTGTGGATTTGCTTCTTATATGGGTTAGAACAAAAGAATCTGCGGTATAGGCGGATCAATCTAATTATCGTTAGCATTTCCAGGAACCGTTCATGACTCCATATGAAATATTGACCTTGCTCATAGGCACCACGACTGCCGGGATTCTGTTAGTTCAAGCTGGGCTTGCACTTAAATCATTGAAGGCGGATCACGAACGGCGAAAGAAACAGGCCACGTTCGAGTTCGTACAGAAAATCAGGCCAGCTTGGCTTGAAGCCAAGCATGCTATTGAAGAAAAGTGGGGAGATGAACCACTCACTTCGAAAGAACTTCTGGAAATTGATAGCGACTTCCAACTACTGAAACTTGTGAGGAATCTTCTTGGTCAGCTTGAACATTTATCTGTCGGCATGAATTCAGGAGTTTTTGATAAAGATTTGCTCTACAGAATGTCAGGCTCCCAGTTGATTAGTATTTATCATCGCCTTCACACGTATATCGACAGAGCACAAAAGAGCAGCCCGAAGGCATATATTGAATACCAAGACTTGGTCAAGTCCTTCGAGGATCGCAGACGCACAAGACCAGGTGCGTCTGGAAATATTGTCAACAGTTAATGCTAACCAATCATTCCACCGGACCTGCGCAAAAAGCCGTGCAGGCCGGTGAATTCAAACGTTGGGCATGTGGGAGGTAGGCAGTTTGTGACCCTATATGAACTTTATTGCGCAGCACTACGTGAGTCGCTGGAAGTCGCTGCGAACAGCTACCTCCAGCTATTGGCTCCGCACATTAAGGAAGTGGAAAGCGCTTCCGGAGACGATGATGTGTTGGCTTCGTATTGTCAGCGAATGCGAAAGCTTCTTGAGCGCAAGGGCTTGATGACAAACGGCGAGTCGGTTGGCGAATTCGCACAGGTCTTTGGTGAGGCGCACTTCGCGAAGCTGTGCAAAGATCGAGGTATACAGCTAGAACGAATCAAGGCGCAGAAGGATAGGAAAACCCCAGACTTCCGCTACGGGAATCCGAATCCAACGGCACATTTTGAAGTCAAGACGCTCTCAATCGTAAATGGTGGGCGCGGCATAGAAGCTGACCTTTTGAGGGCTTTAGATGCGCAAATAGAGATCGAGCAACAGCTGAAGAAGGGCGCGAGAATCGCGACTAGCGTTTCAGAGATGCAACCGTACGGTGGTCGCGGATATCAACATGGTGCAATTACCGTCGTGCTGTCCACATTGATAGAGAAATCGCGCCAAAACATAAAACCAGACCAGTTCATCGGGAAAAGCACGTTTCTCGTTCTTAATCTTTGCCTGATCCCCCCAGCAATCACAGACAACCGTGCTTTGCGCCCGGCTTACTGCGATGACTACCTGTTTTTAAAAGCGGTTACGGGCGAACTTTGGATGCTTGCCTTTTCCAAACCTGGAATGCTCATTCACGGGCAACCGGAGTTTGAAGGGAAGCCTTGTCTGGAAGGCGTCACGGAAAAGCTAGGGATCTTGGAAGACCCAGAGTACTTATCTATCGCTGGCATACTGATCGTAGTTTATCCGCTCGGCTTCAATCCTCGTATTTATGGATTGTACCGGCGGTCTGATTATTCAAGATGGCTGGATGAGGACGAAGAGCTGGTCTCGCTGTTGCAGGCCATTGTCGGAGAGCAATGGAATGACAGCAGAGATTCAAACGGATGGCAGTTGGCGGGCGAGTAACTTTAGCCCAACAAGTCCAAGAACCGGACGGCAATTCCGCTGCGCTCCATTGGCGTCGGTTATGGGCAACGTTATGTCCAAAAAAAATGTAGCGTCCGAAACGGCGTAATTCGGCAAGGTAATGATGAACCAATGACAGCAAAGTCCACTGACAAATTCTCAGCTAGCGAGCAAGGCTTGGGATATATATACCAAGCGCGGCTTGCCCTGTTACAACTGCTCCAATTGCCGGAAGACACTGCCATCTTCCTAGAAAAGGACGACGACCTCGACTTCATCGACGGCGACGGCGGCAAGTCCTTGGCCTCACTCAAGCACAAGGCAATCGGCGATAGGCTGACCGATCTGTCGACGGATTTCTGGAAGTCCGTCAACATCTGGCTGACGCGGTACAAACGGGATGGCCGCGCCGCATCGAACCTACGGTTCTTCCTGTTCACCACCGGCTTAGTGTCCACCGACTCGTTCCTTGCCCGACTTCTCCCCGATCAGCCCGTCACCTCCAGTGGTGCAGCAACACTGGTCGAACTGGCCGAGACCGCACTTGCCGAATCGAGATCGAAGCTCATCGCGCCGATCGCCACAGGGTTCAACGAACTGAACGATCCCGAGAAACAGGATTTTCTCGAACGCATCCTGATACTCGATGGCAGCCCACGCATCGGCGACATCCCGGCACTCATAAGAGACCAGCACATGCGAAGCATTCGGCGCGAGCACCGCGAGTTCGTCTTCGAGCGGCTGGAGGGCTGGTGGACAGATGTCGTGATAAAGCAGTTGACCGGTGCCATACCGGATGGCATCTTCGGCTACGAAGTCTCGGACAAGCTCTCGAACTTCGCCGAGGAATACAAGGCGGACAACCTGCCTATCAACTTCCGCGGAAAGATGCCCGCTGACGAGATCGATACTGATACCGATCCGCGTCTGTTCGTGGCGCAACTGCGGGAGATCGGCATTTCCTCTAACCGGATCAGGAGCGCAATTCTGGATTATTACCGGGCGTTCGAACAACGATCAGCATGGGCGCGTGAGAACCTGCTTATGTTGGGAGAGGTGGAGGACTACGAAGATCGCCTCACCGATGAGTGGAGTCGCTACAAGGATGTTGTTTTTGAGAAGCTTAAGGATGACAGTGCGGAGGAAGCGCTGCGCGAAGCCGGCTCTACCCTATACAACTGGGCGGAATTTGAGACTGGGAAGATCGAATCCCTACGCATCCGTGCACGGGTGACGGAGCCCTATGTCCTTCGCGGTAGCTTCCATATCCTAGCGGATGCCACGCCTGAACCCAAGGTTTACTGGCATCCCAAATTTCTCGACCGCCTTGGGCTGGTGCTGGGGGTGTCCTCATGAGGAGATGGGATCAGCGCCCCTTCGAGATTCGGAATCTGTTCAACCCTGCATTCTGCGGCTTGATTCTGTTCCGCGCTCTGCACGGCTATGAGGAAGAAGACACCCGCGGCATGCCCTTCTCGCTGTCGCTGCTTGTACTGCCCCTGTGCCTGCACAAAGATTCGCGCGAGGTAATTGCCAGTAACCCTCGAAGCTACCTGCTTAAGACTGTCGAGAAGAACCAGCAAATTATAGTGGGCTTCGCCGACCGGGTCACGCAGATGCTGCCGTATGCCTTCGAGGGGTTCGGTCTGCTGATGGAAAGGGGCTGCATCACCGTTGCCGACGACGGTCGTATCCAGACCGTACCCAAGAAGATAAGCAAGACCGTCAATGGAACCGCTGAAACCGTCGCCTGCCAGAAAGTGGCGCGCATTGTAGGCAAGGAATTTGCACGCATCGCCGACCGGGCGACCGTTTACACAACTTTAGGGATTCGGCCATGAAGATCAGATCTATACACATTTATAGCCATGATGGCCAGCGCCGTGACCTCCGTTTCAAGGTAGACGGACTCAACGTGATCACCGGTCGCTCCTCCACCGGCAAGTCTGCGCTCTCGGAGATCATCGAATACTGCATGGGGCGCTCCTCGTTCAACGTCCCCGAAGGCATCATTCGTGACAAGGTAGCCTGGTTCGCTGTGATCTACCAGTTCGAGAAGGAACAGGTGCTGGTCGCAAAGCCAAACCCGCCCGGTGGCGGTGCCAGTTGCGGCACTGTAATGCTGCGAAGGGGCACCCAGTTGCAGGCACCAGAGTTCAAGGAATTGGCGGTCAACACTGATGACGACAGTATTGTCGAACTGTTGTCGCGCCTACTTGGCATTCCCGAGAACCGCACAGAAGTTGCGCTTGAACACAGTCGCGACAGCTACGACGCGAACGTCAAGCACACGTTCTACTACCTTTTCCAAAAGCAGGGCCTGGTCGCCAACAAGGACCAACTTTTCTACCGCCAGAACGAGCCGTTTCAACCTCAGGCAATCCGCGACACGCTGCCGATCCTGCTCGGTGTCTCCTCCAGCGACCGCTACGAGCTGGAATCCAAGTTGCGTGCAGCGCAGCGGGACCTAAGGATTATGAACAAGAAGCTGGAGCAGGTGCGCAACGCCGTCGATACATCGCAAGAGCAGGCTATCTGCCTATACTCGGAAGCGAAGACGGTCGGGGTCATCGGCAACACTGACGAGAATCCGAATGCCGATGGGGTCATCGACGCATTGAGGTTGGCGCTATCGTGGAAGCCCGAAACGTTGCCGGACGACGATGGCGGCCGGGTTTCGCTTCTGGAGGATGAACTGGCCCGGTTGCGCCAAGAACGCCGCGACGCCCAGGCCCGGATCGACGCGGTGCGACAGTTTGCCAAGCGAGCAGGCGGTTACGAAAATGAGGCCGCTGAACAGATAGACCGGTTGGCCTCGATCAAGGCGCTGCCGAACAACCCCGACAACGGTGAGTGGCAATGGCCATTCAGTGAACGGAACTTGGCGCTGGAAACTCCAGTAGCCATCGCCCTCCTCAACGAGCTGGAATCCCTCGATAAGGAATTACGCATCGCCACCGGCCAACGCCCCAAGCTCGAAGCCTACCTAGCCGAACTGACCGGTAAAGCGGATGGGATCGCAGGCAATATCAAGCAGAAGGAATCGGAGCTTTCAGCGGCAATCTCGGCCAACGAGGTTATCGCCCAGATGGGCACTCGCAACAACGCTGCCGCGCGCGTGGTCGGCCGTATCAGCCTGTTTCTAGAAACGCTTCTCCCGAATGAGGACCTCGCCAAACTAGAAGGGGAGAATCGTCGTCTCAACAACAAAGTCAAGCACTTAGAGGAACAGATCGGCGCGGATGATAGCAATGAACGCCTTGCCTCGATCCTCAACAACATCTCCGCACAGGTGTCTCGATACACTCAGAAGTTCAATGCTGAATTTGCTCTTTACCCTGTACGTCTCAATCTGCAGCAGTTGACGATCATCTTCGATCGGCCCGAGCGTTCTGTGCCAATGAGCCGGACCGGCGGCGGCGAGAACCATCTGGCCTATCATCTGTCGGCACTGCTCGCCTTGCATCTGTTCGCGGCGCAAAACAATCGGCCGATTCCGCGCTTCTTGCTGATTGACCAACCAACTCAAGTCTACTTTCCGTCCGAACAGATTTACAGAAATGCCGATGGCTCAGTGCAGAAGACGGAAGAGGATGCCGATCTCGATGCGGTGCGTCGGCTGTTCGAGTTGTTGCTTAAGTTCACTCAGGAAGACGTCCCAGGCTTCCAACTGATCGTCACTGAGCATGCGAACCTGCGAGAGCCGTGGTTCCAGGACGCGCTCGTTGAGGAGCCGTGGACCAAGCCGCCCGCACTGGTCCCGGAGGACTGGCTAGACCAATGATCGACGTCATGTATCGAGTGGGGCGGTATAACCGGAGCGTCACTCAATGTCTTAAGAGAAGCCGTTGAAATCCTTGTGAGCGTTTTCAACGGCTCACATTCACCCCACATCTCTCCTTAGCAAATTTCTCCACATTATTTTCTTCGGCTTACACAGCACTTCAATTCCTAATACGGGCTACGAACTTCTGTTCGGGTCGCCCCAATGCCTCTAACAATTCTGCGAGAGCTACCTCTATTATTTCGCTTAATATTTTGATATATTGATAAAATTTATCAATATATAGGTATTTATATTTCTGAATATCCGTATAGTGTATAGTTATTTTATCAATTATTGTTGGGAAATTCTGTTTTCGGTGTATGGCAAATCTTACCCATCAGAGGCGAATAGCTTCACTTCAGAGCGCTCTTGCTCCGTTACGTGTACTGCTTGAGCGGGAGAGCATTGTCGAGATCATGCTGAACGCTGACGGGCGTATCTGGATCGACGAGCTCGGCTGCGGTATGTCCTGCACGGAAATTGTGATGAGCGCCGAGGATGCAGACCGCATGATCCGTCTTGTTGCCGCTTCCTCGAATACCGAAATCAACGAACGCAATCCTTCACTTGCTGCGAAGCTGCCTGAATGGGGCGCCCGCTTGCAAGCTTCTGTGCCGCCAATTGTCAGCCGTCCGGTTTTTGCCCTGCGCAAACCAGCCAGGATCGTTTTCACTCTCGATGATTACGTACAGCGCACGATCATTTCGTCGGAGATCGCTTTTCTGCTCGAAATCGCCGTCAAGGCCCGCAAGAACATCCTGATCGGTGGAGGTACCGGTTCCGGCAAGACCACCTTTGCAAATGCTCTGTTGCAGTTGGTGGCCGACACCGGTGACCGGGTGTATATCGTCGAGGACAATCCGGAATTGCAGTGCACTGCCGAGAACATGTTGCAGATTCTCGTACAGCCGCCATTCTACTCTCATCAGCGTGCCGTCAAGGACGCCTTGCGTTTTCGTCCGGATCGCATCATTGTCGGTGAAGTGCGTGACGGTGCGGCCCTCGATTTGCTCAAAGCATGGAATACAGGGCATCCGGGAGGGCTTGCAACTATTCACGCCAACAGTCCGACAGCCATGCTCGACCGGCTTGCGCAGCTTACCGAAGAGGTGGTGCCAAGGGCACCGCGTGAACTTATCGCAGAGGCTGTTGATATCTGCGTACACATTACGAGGGACAAGAACCATCCTGCCGGTCGCAGGGTCAGCGGAATGGCCGAGGTCAGAGGGATCGACGAACATGGCCAGTGGGTACTCCATCATCAGCTTGAAGAACAGATAGAAATTCCGGCCTTGCAGGTATGCGAGGTGTCTGGAGAACTATCTGAACCCGTTGCGATCTGAACAGCATCTATTAATCTCGAACGATACGATCATGAACCGAAAACTCCTGCTCGTTGCCATTCTGATGTTTACAGCCGACACCGCTCTGGCTACCTCGACCGGCATGCCCTGGGAATCGCCGCTCAGTCAGGTGCTCGATTCTCTTGCCGGTCCGGTCAGCCGGGTGTTTGGGGCTATTGCCTTCATAACGCTTGGTTTCGGACTTGCTTTCAGTGAAGGTGGAGGCGTTATGAAAAAGGCGCTCTGGGTACTTTTCGGCCTTTCCATTGCATTCAATGCAGTGTCGTGGGGGCTGAGCTTCATGGGCTTCAGCGGAGGACTGACCATATGATCGAGGGTTATGAAGTACCTATGCATCGCTCTCTGAGCGATGTCATCCTGATCGGAGGTGTACCACGTACTCCGGCCATCCTGATCTGGACTACCTTTGCCGCGCTGGGCTTCGGTATGCAGCAGCTCTGGGTGGTGCCCATTGCTGTCGCTCTGCATATGCTGCTTGCCGCACTTACCCGGCGTGACCCTTTCTTTTTCGATGTCTTTGTCCGAGCACTTCGGGCACCGAAAATCATGTATCCCTGAAGAACGATGATGAGCCTGAAGCACTATCGCGAGCCGTCCACCCGGCTGCCGGACTACCTGCCATGGGCTGCACTTGTGGCTCCGGGGGTGGTGTTACAGAAAGATGCCGCCTTGCAGAAGACCATCGCATTCCGGGGGCCTGACCTTGCCAGCTCATCGCCGTCCGAACTCGCTTCTGCTGTTGCCCGGTTGAACAACGCCCTGAAACGGCTCGGCTCCGGATGGAGTCTCTTCATCGAGGCCCAGCGGTTCGAGCACTCCGAATATCCCTCCTCGACCTGGCCTCATCCGACGGCATGGCTGCTCGACCGGGAGCGACGGGGCCAGTTCGAGGAAGCTGGCTCACACTTTGAATCGGCCTATTTCCTCACTTTCATCTGGAAAATGCCCGGCAGCCAGGGGAAAAAGGTTTCGAGCCTTTTCTACGACGATCCCGAGCAGGGCGATCCCATGCTCGACAACGAGCGCGACCTCGAACAGTTCCAGCGTCAGGTACGGGAAATCACAGACATCATGGCAGGGGTGTTTGTCGAGGTACGGGAGCTTGACGACAGCGAAACGCTTACCTACCTGCACAGCACCATCTCCACCAACCGCCACGTTGTGCAGGCTCCCGAGGTTCCCATGTACCTCGATGCGCTTCTGCCTGATCAGGCGCTCAGTGTCGGGGACATCTGTATGTTGGGAGATCAGGCCATTCCCACCATCACCTTCACCGGGTTTCCATCGACCTTTTTGCCGGGGATGCTCGACGAGCTGAACCACTTGCAGATCGAGTACCGGTGGGTAGTGCGCTACCTCGCGCTCGATAAGGAGGATGCACGGCGGGAGATCGAGAAGTACCGGCGCCAGTGGTGGGGCAAGCGGAAGAGCCTTTTCACGATGCTGAAAGAGGAGGCAACCAAGGAACCGTCAGCCCTGCTCGACAGCGCTGCGGCCAACAAGGCTGCCGATGCGGATGCGGCTTTGCAGGAGCTTGGCGACGATCTGGTCTCTTTCGGCATCATGACCTGCACGGTGACCGTGAGCCATCCTGACCTTCAGGAGGCGATGCGCCGTATACGGAGGGTGAAGCAGGTGATCCAGAGCCGGGGATTTGTGGTGAAGGACGAAACGCTCAACAGCCGCGAAGCATGGCTGGGGAGTATTCCCGGACACATCTATGCCAACGTTAGAAGGCCGATCATCAGCACCCTGAACCTCGCCCATATCATGCCGCTCTCGGCGATCTGGGCCGGAGACGAACAGAACCGCCATCTTCAGGAGGTGGCCGGTATCGGTACGCCGCACATCATATGTTCCACGACAGGCAGCACTCCGTTCCGGCTCAACCTCACCATCGGCGATGTTGGCCATACGCTGATCGTCGGGCCGACCGGAGCGGGCAAGTCAACCCTGATTGCCATGCTGGCATTGCAGTGGTTGCGCTATCCCGGTGCGCAGGTGGTGATTTTCGACAAGGATCGTTCCTCGCGATCCGCCACGCTGGCCGTTGGCGGCGACTACTACGAGCCCGGCGGGGAGAAAGCCGCATTGGCTTTCCAGCCGCTTGCCGCCATCGACGATCTTGCCGAGCGCATCTGGGTATCTTCCTTCATCCTGCTTCTGCTCAGGGAGCAGCATCTTCAGGAGACGCCCGTGCTCAAGAAGGAGATCGATGATGCCTTGCAGAACCTTGCTACCAGCGAACGGAGTTATCGTACTCTGACAGTTTTCAGTGACCTCGTGCAGAGCCGGGAAGTTCGTGACGCGCTTCGACCCTACACCATGCAAGGTAACTACGGTGAGATATTCGACGCAGACACCGACAACACGCAAGATGGGGACTGGCTCACCATCGAGATGAACGCGCTTATGACAATGAGCCCGGAGGTGGTGATTCCAGGTCTGTTCTACCTGTTTCACCGTGTGGAGCAACGGTTCGACGGACGCCCCACGCTGTTGATTCTCGACGAGGCATGGCTTTTTCTTAAGCACCCGGTTTTCATGGGGCAGCTGCAGAACTGGCTCAAGACCCTCAGGAAAAAGCATGTTTCGGTGGTCTTCGCTACGCAGGAAATCGCCGATGCCGTCGAATCGCCCATCATGGCAACCATCCTGTCAGCCTGCCATACCAAGCTCTACCTGCCGGACGAGGAAGCGCTCACGCCGGCCATGACCGATTCCTACCGGAAATTCGGACTCAGCGACACGGAGATCATGCTGCTGGCTACTGCCCAGAAGAAACGGGACTACTACTACCGCTCGGTCAAGGGGCGGCGGCTGTTCTCCCTGAACATGGGGCCGGTGGCGCTCGCGTTTGCCGGACTGTCCAATCCGGAGGACCAGCGATTCATGGATTCCATCGAGGAGGCACTGCCGAAGGAAGAATATGCACCAGCGTTGCTGCGGTATCGGGGGCTTGACTGGGCAGCATCTCTGCTCGAGCGGGCGAGGGGGAATACATCACTGCAATCATGAAAAGGAGAAGACGATGCATCACACATACCGTATATCCATGAAGCGAACCGTGAAAAGCCTGCTGCTTGCAAGCCTGCTGTTTACCGTAACACCAGCGCTGCCGCTCATTCAGAGTGATGCACAGGCGGCACTGACGGTGATCGACATTTCGAATCTCAAGCAGACCACGCTTACGGCCGTTCGTTCAGCCGAACAGATCAAGAATCAGATTGAGCAGATCAGGAACCAGGTTCGGTCGCTGCAGACACTTCCCGCCGCTGCCTTCGGGCCGGTGAAATCCATCTATGACAGTAACATGCAGGAGCTGAACGGCCTGTTGTCGGATGTGCAGGGGATCAGTTTCGATCTCAATCGGATCGATGGTCAGTTCGACCAGCTTTTTCCGCAGGGAACCTGGGATCAGATCGATTTCAACAGGTACGAGCAGTACTACCGGGACTGGACGAAAGAGCTTTCCGAAGCATCGAAGATCGCCATGAAGGCTCAGAGTGTCGTGGAACGCTCTCAGGCCTTTAACAACGAAGCTGCGGCCATTCTCAGCCGGTCATCCGCAGCGGATGGCGAAGTGCGGCAGCTGCAGTCCACCAACCAGATGCTGGGTATTATGGCCGGTCAGCTCGACGGTCTTACCCAGACCCTTGCGGTGAGTGCACGGGTGAGTGCTATGGCAGCAGCGCAGGCGGCCAACCGCGAAGAGGCCGAACGGGCGTTTTCGACCCAGATGTGGAGCGGATATGGCAATGTGGACAAGCAGGCCAACGCGAAATACACCAACATGCCAAACCTGAAACAGTAAAGGAGGAACAACCATGGTACGTCAATACGTTATGCTCGGAGTCATTCTTTCGATGATCTTTTTCGCCATAGGATGTGCAGAGCGCAAGCCGGCCGAACCGATCCTGCAGCAGCAGGAACAGCCCAAGAAGTCTAATGATCTCTGGAAAGGGTACGGTGACGTCGATACGACTCCAAAACCCAAGTACAAGAACATGCCTCCACTCAAGAAGTAGATGCATCCCTGACCCATGAATCCAGGCATACTTACCGAAACGCTCAACAACTTTCTCACTGCGTTCGGGGCGGGCTGGTCGAATCTCCAGCCCGCCATCACCTGGCTGACCGGAGCACTGCTTGGCATTGAGATCGTCATGCTCGGCCTCTGGTGGGCGCTTGGTGGCGGCGAACAGATCGTCGGTGTGATGAAGAAGGTGCTTTATCTCGGCGTCTGGATGTGGATCGTGCGAACGTTTCCCAGCCTGTCGAACGCCTTCGTGCAATCCCTGATCCAGGCCGGTCAGATAGCTGGCGGAGGCGGAGGTCCGAGCCTCTTCGATCCGTCGAACATCATCGACTATGGTCTCCTGACCACAACACCGCTTGTCGAGAAGATGAGTGGCATCGGTATTACGGAGATTGTCAACGGCATCGTGCTCGCGCTGACCTATGTAGGTATTATGCTGGCCTATATCCTGATTGCCTGGCAGATCTTCTATGCGGTACTCGAATTCAACCTGCTCGCCGCCGTGGTAGGCATATTTCTGCCGTTCGGTTTTTTCGAGCCGACGAAGTTTCTTGCCGAGAAGGCCATCGGAGCCATCGTTTCATCGGGAGTGAAGCTTATGGTGCTCGCGTTCATCATGGCTGTGATCGAGCCGACGCTCTCAACGCTGAGTTTCACTTCCGACCTGAACTTTACGGAGATATGGAGCGCCCTGCTCACGGTAGGAGCAGTCGCCTTCCTTGCTTGGAACGCTCCTGGCATTGCAGCAGGGTTGCTTGCCGGCAGCCCCAGCCTCAGCGCCGGAACAGCCATGCAGAACGCTGTTGTCGGTGGTACCGGAGTTGCGCTTGCCGGGATGGGGGCTTACAGCCTTACGAAGCTTGCAGTCGAAAAGGTAGGCGCAGGAGTGGGGGCGGCAAGTCAGATGATCGGTTCCCGGTTCGGATCAGGCGGCACATCACCTGCTTACAGAGGTGCCGGTACAGGCCCATCAGGAGGAGGGCCATCAGGAGGCGGTTCAGGGCCGGGAGGAACTGCATCAGCTGGCAAATTCGGACCAACAGACAATGCCTTGCCGGAAACCGGCGACAAAGAAAAACAACAGGCTCCCGGCTGGGCAAAAACCGCACTGCATGCCCTGCATACCCCTGAAGAGGCTCGCCCGGCAGGTGGCAGCGCTACACCAAGACTGTAATTCCAAACAAACGACAGATGAACGCAGAAACGAGAAGCTGGAAGCCGAAAGGGGAACTCGATACACCCTACAAGCGGGCGAAGCAGGAGTGGGATGACCGGATCGGTAATGCTGCAGTGCAGGCACGCACTTGGCGGATATTTGCCTTTGCCATGCTGTTTCTTGTGGCCATGCCTTCCGTTGGAGGCATGATCTGGCTCGGCAGCCTGCCGAAGAAGGTTCCATATATCGTGGAGGTTGCGCGTGACGGTAGTGCTATCAACCGTGGCGAAGCCGGTCAGGCTTGGGCTGCTTACAAGCCTGCCGATCCCTCGATAAAGTACCATCTGCAGCGGTTCATTCAGGATACCCGCATGATCAGCTCGGATGGTGCCGTTGTGAAACGCAACTGGCTCGATGCCTACAAGCTGGTGACTGCAAACGGATCGAACACGTTGAACGCATACGTGCAGAAGAACGACCCTTTCGCGCGGCTTGCCACCGAACGGGTAAGCGTGGACGTGCTCTCAATGGTGCCATTGTCCCGTGACAGCTGGCAGGTGGACTGGAAGGAGTCGGTTTGGGGTGTGCACGGGGAGCCACTTGGCGAAAGCTACTGGCGGGGCATCTTCCGGATTGTGCTGAAACAGCCACAGACTGACGAGCAGCTTGCTGCCAACCCTATCGGCCTCTATATCGACGAGTTTCACTGGTCACGCATCAACCGATAACCTGATCTATCATGAAGAGAACGATACCGCTGCTTGCAGCGATCCTGACCGCAAACGGCATGACCGGTACGACTGAATCCGTTGCCGCACAGAGACCCTGGAACGTGATCGAACACGCAAACCGGGAATCCGCCAGGAACCCTGACCGGTTCGGTTATCAGAACGCCATCATGCGCTACGATTATGAGGAGGGACAGCTTTATCAGGTGTACTCGGCTCCGCTGAAGCTCACCGACATCCAGCTGGAACCGGGTGAAAAACTGCTTGGTGATCCGGTTTCGGGGGATACCGTCCGCTGGATCATAGGCCGCAGCAAGAGCATGGCCAACGGGCTCGAGCAGGAGCACATCTACCTCAAGCCGACCCGACCGGGGCTCCACACCACGCTCAGCCTGAACACCAATCTGCGCACCTACCATATCGAACTAACGAGCTACGAGTCCACCTACATGGCCGCAGTGTCCTGGAATTACGAACAGTACAATCTCAGGCAACTGAAAACCGTTGAGGCCACGGCTACCGAATCACATGTGAACCTTGCTGCGCTGGATTTCGCTTACAAGGTGGATGTAAAGAAGGGTTCGAGGCCGGTCTGGATGCCGGTGAAGGTTTTCGACGACGGGCGAAAGACTTTCGTGCAGTTTCCGGAAGCCATGCTTGCGCGAGAAGCTCCGGTGCTGTTCGTGGTCGGGAAGTCAGGTGATGTGCAGCTGGTGAACTACCGGGTAAAAAATGACTACTACGTTGTTGACCGTCTCTTCAGCAGGGCGGAACTGCGGGCCGGGGAAAAAGGCGATGTGATTGTACGGATAACGAAACGGTAAGGGGGATCGGCAAATGACGAACGCAGAGGAACCGATGCAACAGCAGGAGCAAGCCGATCCACATGCCTCGAAGATACCATCCGACGATCCCCGGCTGCAGCTGCCCAAACCGAAAAGTCGCACGTTGAAAAAAGGGCCGGTGATCGCCATTACGGCGGTGCTTGTCGGAGCGATTTTCCTGGCAATCATGATCGCCGTGCAGCCGCCGAAGAAGGGTGTGAAGGTTGAAGAGAAAAACGAGGCGGCCGTATCGAACACGATGGCCATTCCCGATGTAATCACTCAAGGGCCAGACAACAGCAAACCGGTCACGGTACCCGACACATCGATCACCGCTCCGATTCCGGATGATGTGCCCGCATTGGGCAAGCCTTTGCCCGGTGATCTCGGTCATGCCATGGTAAAACAGGGAGACAACCGTTATCAGAACAGTGCGCAGTATCAGCAGCCGGATCCTGCCGAGCAGGAACGGCATGCTGCCCTGACATCGAGTCCCTTCTTTGGGGGTACAGCAAATGCAGCAACACCGGTCAACACCGCAGGCGGTGTTTCTTCTGCACCTGCAGAACCTTTGCAGGGAGGCAATCAGGTTGCCGGCATGTATGGCAGGGATCAGAACAACCAGGCCCGCAAGAACGAGTTTTTTACGACCGGAGGAGGAGAAGACAGGGAGTATGTAGCGAAGCCAATGCGCAAAGCCGCAAGCAGATATGAGGTGAAATCGGGATCGGTGATTCCGGCGATACTCGTGACTGGCATCGTCTCCGATCTGCCGGGTAACGTCATCGCCATGGTCAAGGAAAATATGTACGATACGGTAACCGGGGATTACCTGCTTATTCCCCAGGGTACGAGGGTGCTCGGCAAGTATGACAGCATGGTAAGCTATGGACAGAAACGGGTACAGGTGGTCTGGGTGCGCATGATTCGCCCTGATGGTTCCTCCATCGTGCTCGACAACATGCCGGGAGTCGATCTTGCCGGCAACAGCGGATACAAGGATAAGGTCGATAATCATTACGACAGACTGGTTGGTGGAGCGGTGCTCTCTTCACTTCTGTCGATCGGCGCATCGGTTTCGCAGGGCACTTATACCGACGAGGAGAGTATGAGCACACAGCAGCGAATGGCGGCCAGTGTCGGTGAGGACATAAGCAGCACAGGCCGGCAGATTACGAGAAAGAATCTCGACATTCAACCGACCCTGAAGATCAGAGCAGGCATGACAGTGAACATCCTTGTGAACAAGGACATGATTGTCGATCCTTACAAGAACTGAAAAAAAGGAGCGTTATGATCGATCTTGAAATTCAGGTGCAAAGCGAACCGGTAACCCGGAAGTTCCGGATCAGGAAAGAGGTGTCGGATGAGTTCGACATGTACGTGAAAGCGGCACAGGAGAAAACTCCGGGAGCTGACGAGACACTCGTGCTCGAAGCGATTTTGCGGAATCACTTCAAGCGCGACAAGGGGTTCAGGGCATGGATGCAGAATCATGATGCCCAGAATCAGGCGGGCCCTTGATGGGGCGGTTGCTTCGAGCTGATCCGCTATTTCGTCCAGCCTTAAAGCCCCATATTTGTGTTTTTCCCGCTCTTTGTTGCCTATAATTGTCTGATGCTTTCTCCTCGAAAGCAGAAAAGAAGCTGATCTTCTTTCAAGAATCAGACAGAAGAACCTTTCTGCTTGATACGAGGGCTGGTTGAAAAGTTGCACCGGCTCGCAGAGCTTGCCGGGCCTGAGTTCCCGTTATGGTATTTCCTGCAATATCGGATGAAATCGGCCTATATCGTTGAGAAGTGGTGCAAAGTATTCGTATTATTACAATTATTCCGTTCAGGCTAATTGATGAATCAGTTTTGTTCAACCAGTCATTTTTGGGGAGGTCAGGACATGGTCGAGATTGAAGATCGTTGGTTATCGATCCATGAGATTTGCACTTACCTTGGGGTCAGTTCGGATACGGTATACAAGTGGATCAACAAGCACGGCATGCCCGCCCATCGAATGGGTCGGTTATGGAAGTTTAAAAAAGATGAGGTGGATGAATGGGTGAAGGCTGGTGGTGCTACTAAATGCAACAAGAAAGCTTCGAAAGAATGATCACTGACTACCACGCAAAATATTACGCTCTTGAACTCAGCCGGGTCGGCGGTCATGGTGTTGAACGGCTTGGCCGAGCGTTGTTCGATGCTTGTGTAGACCTGAATCCCCATCAGATTGAGGCAGCACTTTTTGCTTTACGTTCTCCGATATCTAAAGGTGTTCTTCTTGCCGATGAAGTCGGGTTGGGCAAAACCATTGAGGCTGGGCTTGTAATTTGCCAATACTGGGCAGAGAGAAAGCGAAGTATTCTGGTTATTACTCCGGCATCGCTGCGTAAACAATGGGCTCTGGAACTCTCGGAAAAATTCAATCTTCCCTCCATTGTTCTCGATGCCAAAATATTCAGGGACCAGCAAAAACACCATGCATCGAATCCCTTCAGGGATACGCAGATTATTATTTGCTCAATGCATTTTGCTTCCAGTAAGGCAGAAGAGATCAAGCAAATTCCATGGGATCTTGTTGTTATCGATGAAGCCCACAAGCTGAAAAACGCTTACCGAGAGAGCAACCGTATAGGGCAGCATATTCGATGGGCTACAGAGGACAGGAAGAAACTCCTATTGACAGCAACTCCGCTACAAAATTCCCTTCTGGAACTGTATGGACTTTCAACCCTGATCGATGAACGTATTTTTGGTGAAGCTGCCTCTTTCAGGACACAGTACATCAACTACGGAGGGGATATTACCGGTTTGCGTGATCGACTGAGTGCATTTTGCTGGAGGACGCTAAGGAGCCAGGTTATTGAGTTTGTCCGCTATACCGAACGCAGGCTCATTACCAGGCCATTCAAGCCTACAGAGCAGGAGCAGGCTCTTTATGATGCGGTATCACGATATCTTATACGTGAAGAGAACTATGCCCTTCCTTCAGGACAGCGGCATTTGCTTGTTCTGTTGGTACGCAAGGTACTTGCATCTTCGCCGTATGCTGTGGCAGGAACGCTTGAAATTATACGTGAAAGGCTCCTCCGGCTGAAAGAAGAAGCCCGGCAGCAGGTAAGTGCTTTGGATCAGATGATATCCGGGGAAGAGATTGACGACGATCTTCTCGATGAAATTCTCGAGGACGAAGAAGATTGTCTCGTTGCAGAAGAATTTCAATCAGCTGAAAAGGAGCCCAAACCTCAACCTCGCAGGATCGATATAAACAAACTCGATGCCGAAATCCGGGAGCTTGGTGACTATATCCGTTGGGCAAGAAGCATTGGCGTTGACACCAAAACCAAAGGATTGCTCAAGGCACTTGAGATCGGTTTCAGCTTCATGGATGAGATTGGGGCAGCCAGGAAAGTGGTCATATTTACCGAATCAAGGCGAACCCAGAGCTGGTTGAAAGAATACCTTGAAGGGAATGGTTATGCCGGTCAGGTACTAACCTTCAACGGAACCAATAAAGATGATGATTCAGGGCGGATATACCAGCAGTGGTTGGCTGTCAACAAGGACTCCGGCAGAGCTTCAGGTTCACGTCAGGTTGATTTACGGGCAGCTATCATCGACCGCTTTCGGGATCAGGCAAGCATCCTGATTGCAACCGAAGCAGGCGCAGAAGGTCTGAACCTGCAATTCTGCTCGGCCATCGTCAACTTTGACTTGCCGTGGAATCCCCAGCGCATCGAACAGCGAATCGGTCGTTGTCACCGATATGGCCAAAAACACGATGTTGTCGTTATCAATTTTCTGAATGAACGCAACGCAGCAGACCGCCGTGTGTATGAGTTGCTCGAACAGAAATTCAATCTTTTTACGGGGGTCTTCGGTGCAAGCGACGAAGTTCTCGGTACCATAGAAGCCGGGATGGACTTTGAACGTCGCATATTCGAGATTTATCAGGCTTGCCGGAGCGAGGGAGAGATTCAGGAGGCATTTGATAGATTGCGCACTGAACTGGATGAGCAGATTCAGACACGGATGCTCGACACCAGAAAAATGCTGCTTGAGCATTTTGACGAAGATGTTCACGCCCGTCTGAAGGTCAATCTTGAAGGTACCCAGGAACGGCTTGACCGAATCGGGCGACTTTTCTGGAGCCTTACCAGTCATGAATTGCAAGGCATTGCAGATTTTGATGACCGATCATTCAGCTTTTTCCTCCACGACAGCCCTGTTTCATCGGTTGTGTCCGGGCGCTACCATCTGATTTCAAAAAATCAGGAAAATGTAACCGGTGACTTCCTCTATCGCCTTAGTCATCCTCTGGGCGAACATGTTCTGCAGGTTGGCCGGGTGCATACTTGCCCGGTTGCCGAAGTGACGTTCGATATGAGCGGCCATGCTACCCGAATTTCACTCGTTGAGCAGCTTATAGGGAAATCCGGCTGGCTGACCTTGCAACATCTTCGCGTCGATTCCTTCGATTCAGAAGAGTTCCTTCTTTTTTCTGCTATCGATGACGATGGAAACAACCTCGATCAGGAAACCTGTGAAAAGCTCTTCTATTGCAATGGTAAAGTCAACGAAGCATCGACGACGGTCGATAGCCAGGCGAAACAGCGGTTGGAGGCAGATTCCTTGAGGCACACGGAGGCCACCTTGTCGAGGAACATCGAAGAGAACAACCGCCATTTCGCAGAAGCTCGTGACCAGCTCGACAAGTGGGCGGACGACATGGAAATGGCTGCGCAAAGGGAACTCGACGATACCAAGCGTCAGATTCGTGATCTGCAACGCAAAAGCCGACTGGCTCCAACCATGGCCGAACAGCTCGGTTTTCAAGAGGAAATCACCAAGCTCGAACGTAAGAAACGTGCTTTACGGGAACGGATTTTTGATTTGGAAGACCAGATCAGCGAAAAGCGTGATCATCTTGTCGCTGCGCTTGAAAAGCGAATGCAGCAGAAAACAACCATTACACAGGCATTCACTATCCGGTGGAGTGTGAAGTAAATAGAAGGAACAAATATGCCCACTGTTGAACAGCTTCGTAGCCGTTTGCTCAAGAAGCTCACTGAACTTTTTCAGCTCGACCAGCCTGATCTCGATTTCGGGTTCTACCGCATCATGCATGCCAAGGCGCAGGAGGTGCAGGAGTTCG